>Ga0302299_10000182_pt1 | contig 30089 bp, 24 predicted proteins | sample III_Fen_N3_4_FD_198795 | JGI IMG/M metagenome (GOLD analysis project Ga0302299, IMG submission 198795) | Peat permafrost microbial communities from Stordalen Mire near Abisko, Sweden - III_Fen_N3_4 | ecosystem: Environmental > Terrestrial > Soil > Wetlands > Permafrost | place: Sweden: Abisko...
GTGAGCGCCGTCGCCGCCTCGATGACCTTGTCCCAGGTCCAGGTGGCGTCGGGGTAGGCGAGGCCGGCCTTGTCGAAGTGCGTCTTGTTGTAGAACAGCGACATCGACTGGATGTTCTCCGGGATCGCATACAGGTCTTTGTCGTCGAACTTCCACGGCTTGTACAGGTCCACCGGATACTTCGCCGGGTCGGCCATGTCGGTGCCGTCGACGGCCGGCTGGACGTTCTGCAGCAGGCCCTTCTTGTAGTGGGCGTAGGCCTGGACGTCCCAGTAGTACATGTCGAAGGGCTGGTTGGCCGCGTACTGCAACTGGATCTTCTGCCAGTACTGGTCGTAGGGCAGGAAGTTGATCTTCGCCGTGAACTTGCCGGCCATCTCGGTGTTGAACAGCTCGACGCTCTTCTTGAAGTTTGCGTCGATCGTCGGACCGTTGGTCCAGGCGTACACGGTGAGTTCCTTCTTGCCGATCACCTCCGTCGAGGTGGCTGCGGGAAGGGAGGCGACCGGGGCGGGGCTACACCCGGCCATGGCGAGTGCGGAACCGGCGAGGGCTCCCCCCAGCAGGGTGCGGCGAGGCAGCAGGGGCAGGCTAGACATTCGGCGTCCTTTCGATTACTTGTTGACGCCGGCAACGGAGATGCCGGTCATGTAGTAGCGCTGGGCGAGGAGGAACACGATGATCGAGGGCGCTGCAGCGATCAGGGTGCCGGCGGTGAGCATGTGCAGCTGGGGGCCGATGCGCGGGCTGCCGCCGAAGCTGGCGAGGGCGACCGAGATCGTCCACTTGGACTCGTCGGTCAGGTAGATCAGGGGGCCGAAGAAGTCGTTGTAGGTGCCGACGAAGGTGAACACCATCACCGTCGCGATCACCGGCATGGACAGCGGCAGGAAGATGCTCCACCAGATGCGGAAGTACCCGGCTCCGTCGATGCGGGCCGCCTCCTCCACCTCCTTGGGGATCGACAGGTAGAACTGCCGGAACAGGAAGATGAAGAAGGCCGAGCCGAACAGTGCAGGCACGATCAGCGGAAGGAACGTGTTCAGCCAGCCGATCTTGTTGAACGCGATGTAGGTGGGCACGAGCGTCACCGTTGACGGCAGCATCATCGTTGCCATCAGGACGCCGAAGATCGCGTTCTTGCCAGGGGCGCGCAGCCGCGCGAAGCCATAGGCGCTGAACGAGCAGCTCAGCAGGGTCCCGACCACGACTCCGGTGACGACGATCGCCGTATTCAGCGCGTAGTTCTGGAACGGGACCAGTTGCAGCACCTCGGCGTAGTTCGACCATTGCGGCACGAAGAACCACACGGGTGGGACGGCGAGGGTCTGCTGTGCCGTCTTCAGCGAGGTGAGCGCCGTCCAGATCACCGGCGTCAGCACGAGGAGGGCGCCGATGCTCAGCACGATGATGCGTCCGATGACTCTGGGCTTGCTCAGCGGGACGCCGCCCATGCCGCGGTCTTCCTTCTCAGCCATCAGTCCTCCCCTGCCTCGGTGTGCACCCACATGGGCAGTGAACGGAAGACGAGCGCCGTCAGCACGAGGGTGATTGCGAAGACCACCCAGGCGATCGCCGAGGCGTAGCCCATCTCGAGATAGGTGAACGCCGTCCGGTACAGGTAGAGCGGCAGCAGCAGCGTCGAATTGTTCGGGTTGCCGGTACCGCCGGTGAGCACGAAAGGCTCGGCGAAGACCTGTAGCGCGCCGATGATGCCGATCACCAGGTTGAAGAAGGTGACGTTGGAGAGCATCGGGATGGTGATGTACCAGTGCCGCCTCAGCTTGCCGGCGCCGTCGACCTCCGCAGCCTCGTACAGGTCCTTCGGGATGCTCTGGAGGCCTGCCAGGTAGATGAGCATCGTGCCGCCGAAGCTCCAGATTCCCATGAACATCAGGGACGGCAGCGCGAACCGCTCGTCGGTGAGCCAGCCCGGCCCGTCGATCCCGAACCAGGAAAGGATGATGTTGAACAGCCCGTGGTCGGCGTTGTAGAGCATCGCCCACACGCGGGCGACCGCGACGCCACCGATCACGCTGGGCAGGTAGTAGGCCGACCGGAAGAAGCCGATCGTCGGGATCTTGGTGTTCAGCAGGATCGCAGCCACCAGGCCGGCTATGAGGGTGCCCGGCACCGTGATCACGGCGTAGAGCAGGGTGACGCCCAGCGACTTCTGGAACAGCTTGTCTGCCATGAGCTTCACGTAGTTCTTCATCCCGATGAACTCGGGGGCAGACAGCATGTCGTAGGAGGTGAAGCTCAGGTACAGCGAGGCGATCATGGGACCGATCGCGAACAGGAGCAGCCCGAGCACTGCTGGGGTCATGAAGATGTAGCACCACACGGCTTCACGCCGGCGCATCCCGCTCAACTTGTGGCGGGTGGACGCCTTGTTCGGTGCCTGGCCAACTGCAGTCGTGGTTGCCACCAGAGCTCCTCTGACCTGGTCACTAAATCCACTGAACGGATTAATGCCATGATGTTGCACGATCCAATTGCAGTCAAGACGTTGGGCGAATCGTGATGAAGCCGATGCAATGGACTTCCCTCAGAGCCGCCTGGTGAGCCCACCGTCCACGCGGACCGACTCACCGGTCACGTAGGTGTTCGCCGACCCGGCGAGCCAGGCCACCAGCGCAGCGACCTCCTCAGGGGCCGCGCCGCGGCCCAGCGGCAGCCGTCCGCCCTCGATGTAGACGCTGTGCATCGCCGGTAACTCGAGCTCGTCGACGCCGTCCACCTCGGCCATCCGGGTGGTGACGAAACCGGGCGCGACGGCGTTCACGAGGACGCCGTGCGGCGCGAGCTCAATGGCTGCCACCCGGGTGGCAGCTTCCAGACCCGCCTTGGCGACGTCGTACGCGAGGCAGCCGGGCTCGCTCACGGCGGCATGCACGCTGGTCACGTTGACGATGCGGCCCCAGCCGCGCTCCGCCATGCCGGCGCCGAGGTACTTCATCAGCAGGACGGCCGCGTCCAGGTCGATCGCGAGCAGCCGCCGGTACCCCGCGAGGTCGAGCTCGAGCAGCGGACTGGCTGCGAAGATGCCTGCGCAGTTCACCAGGATGTCGATGCCGCGCCCGGCAAGCAGCTCGCCCGCCGCCGTCACGGCTGCTGCGTCGGCCAGGTCGACGACGATGCTCTCGAAGCTGTCGGGTCCCGGCTCGATGTCCAGGCCGATGACCTCGATGCCGTCGGCGGTGAAGGCCTGCGCTATCGCCAGGCCTATGCCATTGCTCGCCCCTGTGACAACGGCTTTCATCGCGTCAACTCCGGCGTGGTGTAGAGGGTCTTCCCGTCGATCACGATCTCCACCTGCTTCAGGTAGGGGGCCAGCGCAGCGGTGTCGGGCTCGATCCCGAGGCCGGGAGCGTCCGGCAGGCGCACGAGGCCGTCCTCACCCCGCAGCTGGACGGGGGTGAGCGCGACGGCCAGCGGGCTGGGTGCAACCGGGTACTCGCAGAGCAAGCCTTCCGGGGCTCCGGCGTAGGGCGTCAGCGAGGCGGCGAGCGCCAGCTGCGAGGTGAAGGTGTGGTTCACGAACTCGACCCCGTTCTGGTGGGCGTACGCGGCGACCCCCGCTGCGGGGCCGATGCCGCCGATGCGTCCGGTGTCGACCTGGATGAAGCCCACCCCGCCATGGTCGATCAGGTGGCGGGCGACGTGGGAGTTGTGGGCGCCCTCACCCGCAGCGAGCCGCACGGAGCCCGCCCGGCCTGCGAGCCGGGCGTACGCGTCCAGGGCGCCGGACACGAAGGGCTCTTCGAGCCAGAGGACGCGCGCAGCCGCAAGGGCCGGCAGCCGCGCCGCTGCCGCCTCGACGTCCTCGCCCCAGACCGTGCCCGCATCCACCAGCAGCGTCGCGTCCGGGCCGAGCCCGTCGCGGGCTGCCATCACCTGGTCCGCGTCGGCCTCGACGCTGCCGCGCCCGTACGGGCCCCAGCCGAACTTGGCCGCACGGTAGCCGCCTGCCAGCACAGCCCGCGCCTGGAGCCAGGTCTCGTGCGGGTCGTCGCAGAACAGTTGCGAGGCGTACGGCAGCCTCGGCCGGGTCGCAGCCTGCCCCAGCAGCGCCCAGGCGGGGACGGAGCGCGCCATGCCGAGCAGGTCCCACAGCGCGATCTCGACCCCCGACCAGGCGTGCGCCGTCTGCAACAGGTCGAGGCCGCGCTCGGCGACCAGCCCGGCAAGGGCTGCGATGTCCGCGGCGTCGTCGATGGACGCCCCCAGCACCGAGTCGAGCACGCCGTGGCACGCCGAGTGGGACGGTGGCGTCACCAGGGCGGCGATCGTCGGCAGGGGCGACGCCTCGCACTCACCCCAGCCCGTGAAGCCGCCGGCGCGGACCCGCACGAGTGCCATGTCCTGGCTGCCGTCGCCGATGTCGGCGATCGTCGGCATGGCGAGGTAGAAGATGTCGACGCTCTCGACCCTCATATGCGTTCGCCTTCCACACTTGCCAGGGCACCGTGGCCGCCGATCCGTGTCACGCGCCGCATTCCGGCGTAGACGACGGCGCTCAGGGTGGTGGTGATGGTCTCGCCCACAGCGAGGCTGCGGTGCCGTCCCGAAACGAAGCCCTCGGCCACCGACAACCCGGTGCCGGTGCAGGGCTCCAGCACGGCCACGCGGTGGTTGCGCCAGCCTCCCCAGGAGGCGAACGTCCACACCGACGGGTACGTCGCACGGTCGAACACCAGGCCGATGCCGGTGCCGTCCGGGCCGGTGCAGGCGCACCAGCCGTCGTCGAGACCGGAGAGGAAGAGGAGCTCGCTCACCGCACCATCGTCGTCCGGGGCGCCGGCGTAGTCGACACCTTGACAGGCCGGCCAGTCGAAGACCTGGCCCGGGGCGCCCGCCCGGGGACGCCCGAAGTCGCCGAGTTCCGCTGTCCCGTGGGGCAGGTCGATCCGGGAACCGGGTGGCAGGTCGACGGCGAGATGCTGCTTGTGCAACATCGGCAGCTCGGCGCCGGAGCTGTTGGTGAGGCTGAGTTCGACGTCGACGGCGTCCGATCCTGGGGCCAGCCGAACGGTGCGCACCAGAGCGCAGTTCGAGATGCGGGTGGTGACGGCCAGCCGGACGGCTGCGTTCGGGCCGGGCAGCACTTCCCAGCTCCACGGCACCGACCAGAGCTCACCGTGGTCGGGGTACGACTCACCGGTGAGTTCCTCCGGCACGTCGTTGGGGAACAGCTCGTCCCAGCCGCCGAGGAAGTTGTCGTCGTAGCCGGCGCCGAAGACCACCGGAGCCGGCGCCAGCCTGGGGTTGTGCCAGAGCAGCTGACGTCCCGTCGCGAGGTGGGTGATCTCCCAGACGCGTCCGCCGAGGGCTGGCAGCAGCACGACCCGCAGCCGGTCGTTGGCGAGGGTGACGGCCTCGAGCCCGCGGTAGGACCACCCGGTGATGACCTCTGCGTAGCCGACGGTGGCGGGCATCGCGTCTCCCCTGATCTGATGGATCCACCCCCACGGTCGAGCGGCGGTGGGGTCTCCGGGAATCGTTGACTAAGTCTTTCAAATTGACGTAGATTTTCCAACACCCCACGGCAGGCGAAGGAGCTTCCGGTGCGCGATAACGAGTGGCTCTACCGGGGCAGGCTTGGACGCTTCGTCGAGGAGCTGATCGCCCCCCATCTGTACGGCGAGACCCACCAGCTCGAACTGCGGGCGTGGCAGGTGCCCGACGAGCCGGTGCCGTTCGCCGAAGCCGTGACCCAGGCCTACGAGCCGTTCGCCGTCGGTTCGCCATGGGGACGCGGCTGGAGCACGATGTGGCTGCACGTCACCGGCACCGTACCCACCGATTGGGTGGATCAGCACCACTGCGAGATCGTCGTCGACCTCGGCTTCCGCAAGAACCTGGACGGCGGGCAGGCCGAAGGTCTCGCGTTCCGTCCCGACGGCACCATCATCAAGGCGATCGAGCCGTTCAACCGCTACCTGCCGGTCGAAGACCCGGGCAACATCGACTTCTACCTGGAATGCGCAGCCAACCCCGAGGTGGCCGTGGGCGGCTCCTGGCACCCCACACCGTTCAGTGCGAAGGACACTGTCCCCGACGAGGCGCTGTACGTGCTGCGTCGCCTCGACATCGCCCGGCGCAACCTCGAGGTCTGGGAACTCGACCAGGACATCGAGGTGCTGGCTGGGCTCGTCGAGGAGCTCCCCGCCGACCTGCCGCGACGGGCGGAGATCGTTGTCGCCCTGAACGCAGCGATGGACGCCCTCGACCCCCGCGATGTGGCCGGCACGGCAGCTGACGCCCGCGCAGCGCTCGCCGGCGTCCTTTCCCGTCCGGCCAACGCCAGCGCCCACCGCGTGCTTGCCACCGGCCACGCCCACATCGACTCGGCCTGGCTGTGGCCGATCCGCGAGACCGTCCGCAAGTGCGCGCGCACGTTCGCCAACGTGATCGCGCTCACCGAGGAGCACCCCGACCTGGTCTTCTCGTGCTCGTCCGCACAGCAGTACGCGTGGGTCAAGGCGTTCTACCCCGAACTCTGGGAGCGGCTGAAGCAGAAGGTCGCTGAGGGACGGTTCGTGCCGGTCGGTGGCATGTGGGTCGAGTCCGACACCAACATGCCCGGCTCCGAAGCCCTGGCCCGTCAGTTCATCCACGGCAAGGGCTTCTTCCTGCGCGAGTTCGGCTACGAGCCCACCGACGTCTGGCTGCCCGACTCCTTCGGCTACTCCGGGGCCCTGCCCCAGATCGCGGCGGCCGCCGGCTCGCAGTACTTCCTCACCCAGAAGATGTCCTGGAACGAGACCAACGTGCTGCCCCACCACACCTTCTGGTGGGAGGGCATCGATGGCACCAGGATCTTCACCCACCTGCCGCCGGTCGACACCTACAACTCCCGTCTCGCAGCCTTCGAGTTGGCAAAGGCCGAACGGCAGTACGCCGAGCAGGGCCACGGGACGATCTCGCTCGTTCCCTTCGGCTACGGGGACGGAGGCGGCGGGCCGACCCGCGAGATGGTGGCGAAGGCCCACCGCACGGCCAACCTCGAAGGCTCACCGACGGTGCGCATCGGCACAGCAGCGGAGTTCTTCGACCAGGCCAGCGCAGAGCTGCCCAACCCCGGCACCTGGTCCGGTGAGATGTACCTGGAGACCCACCGCGGCACCTACACCTCGCAGCTGCGCACCAAGCAGGGCAACCGGCGCAGCGAGCACCTGCTGCGGGCTGCGGAACTGTGGGCGACGACGGCCTCCGTGCGCGCCGGTCTTGCGTACCCCGCCGAGGAGCTCCGCGGCGTGTGGGAGACCGTCCTGCTGCAGCAGTTCCACGACATCCTTCCCGGCAGCTCGATCGCCTGGGTGCACCGTGAGGCCGAGGCCAACTACGCACGGGTCGCCGGTGTACTGGAAGGCATCATCGACCGCTCCCTGGCAGCGCTGACCGGGACCGGTGACGCGGTACTGGCCGTGAACTCCTCGCCCGTGACGCTCGCAGGCATCGCCCCCTTCACCGTCGGCGCTCCCGTTGCCGAGCCGTCGGGCGTGTCGGTGGCTGCCGAGGGCGGCGGCTGGGTGATCGACACCGGCGTGCTCCGTGTGGTCGTCGACCCCGAAGGGCTGCTGCCGTCGGTGGTGCACACGCCCACCGGACGCGAACTCGTCGCGGCGGGCAGGAAGTTCGGCCTGCTGCAGGTGCACAACGACCGACCCTCGATGTACGAGGCCTGGGACATCGACGCCCACATCGGACGCGTCGTCGAGGACCTCGAGAAGGCCGACTCGGTGCGCCTCGTCACCAGCGAGCCGGGCCTGGCGGAGGTCGAGACCGTCCACAGCATCGGGGCGAGCACCATCACGACGCTCCTGCGGTTCACCGCCGGCAGCGCCGCCATCGACCTCGACCTCGACATCGACTGGCACGAGCAGCGGCGCCTGCTGAAGCTGGCCTTCCCGACGTCGATCTTCACCGACCGGGCGACCTCGGAGATCCAGTTCGGGCACATCGCCAGGCCCACGTACACCAACACCACCTGGGACGTCGCCCGCTACGAGACCTGTGCGCACCGCTGGGTGCAGGTCGCGGAGCCGGGATTCGGCTTCGCCGTCGCGAACGACTCCACCTACGGCCACGACATCCGGCGCGACCACCCCGGCGGCGGCGCTCCCGGTACCACCGTCCGGCTGTCGCTGATCCGCGGGCCGATGTTCCCCGACCCGAAGACCGACCAGGGGCGCCACCAGCTCCGGGTCAGCGCGGTGTGCGGCGCGGACATCGAGACCGCGATCGCCGCCGGGCAGCGCCTCAACCAGCCGGTGCGCGAGGTGCGCGGCGCGGACGCCGTCGCACCGATCGTGACCTCGGAGGTGCCCGGGGTGCTGGTCGAGGCGGTGAAGCTGGCTGAGGACTCCTCCGGCGACATCGTGGTGCGGCTGTACGAGTCGCTGGGTTCCCGCTCGACGGGCGTGATCCGGACAGGCTTCGACTACCGGGAGGTGGAACGCACTGACCTGCTCGAACGCCACACCGGCGATGTGACGACGACGTCCGAGGGTGCCGTCGACCTTGCCGTCCGCCCGTTCGAGATCGTCACCCTGCGATTCGCGGGAGTGCGGCGCGGATGACGGCTGCCACCACCCTCAGGCTCGGTGGCACCGGCCCGCTGGCCCGCAGGCTCGCACCCCTGGTGCAGGGCGCGCAGGCCTGCCTTGCCCGCAACATCGTGCCGGGACGGGCACCCGGGGACCCACCACTCTTCCTGCAGGCGGGCGGCGGGTACGACACCCCGTGGACGCGCGACAGCGCCATCAATACCTGGCAGGCCGCGGCCTGGCTGGCGCCGGAGGTCGCGAAGGACACCCTGCTGATGGTGCTCGACCCCGACCGCGAGCGTGTGGTCTGGGACACCCAGTGGTGGGACCAGATCATCTGGGTCGTCGGGGCCCGCGAGCTCGCCCTCGTCACCGGCGACCAGGCCTGGGCGGAGCAGGCGTACCGGATCGGCGTCGCGACCCTCGAGCGGCTCGACGAACGCTGCCTGGTCGACGGGCTGTACCGCGGGCCGGCTGTCATGGCTGACGGCATCACCGGCTACCCGCCGTACCTGCACGACCCCGAACTCGCCGGGGAGTCGTTCGTCGGCGAGCACGCAGCGACGCACGACATCCATGCTCTGTCGACGAATGCGCTGTACGTCATGGCGATCGGGGCCCTCGGTGACCTTGCGGAGCTGGCGGGGACCGACCCGATGCCCTTGCGGAGGCGGTCGATCGAGCTGGCTGCGCTGGTCAGGGAACGCTTCTGGCAGGAATCGACCGAAAGGTTCGGTTACCTCCTTGTGGACGGACGCCTCACCGGAGAGCAGGAGGGCCTCGGGCTCGCGCTGGCCATCCTTTCCGGAACGGCCACCCGCGGCCAGTCCCGCGCGACCATCGCCGGCGTCCGGTATGCGCCCCGGGGGTTGTCGGCGGTCTGGCCGTCCTTCGATGGCTACGACCTCGACCACTTCGGACGGCACGGCGCGGCGCTGTGGCCGATGATCATGGGCGTCTGGGCGCAGGCCGTCGCAGCAACCGGCGATGGCGCGGCGTTCGGAGCCGATCTTGACCGGCTCTGCGGGCTGTTCGAGGGCAGCCACGGCGAGTTCCTCGAGGTGTATCACCCGGTCACCGGCATCCCCGATGGCGGCTGGCAGATCGGTCGGCAGTGGCGCTCCGAACCCGACCAGACCTGGTCGGCCACCACCCTGCTGGGCACCGTCCTGCACGGGCTCGCCGGTCTCCGGCCCACGCCGTCCGGGCTTGAGGTGCGGCCGTGCCTGCCGCCGGGCAGCGGTGAGCTCCACCTGCTGGGGGTGCCGTGGCGCGGCGAGCTGCTCGATCTGGACCTGAACGACGTCGATCAAGGGAGAAGCTGATGGAACTGCGCACGCCCGGCCTGCCAGGGGTCGACCTGCTGCCCCAGTGGCAGGACCTGCCCAACCCCTACGCCACGGTGACCCGCTGCGACCTCACAGCCTCGTCGGTCGGTGAGGCCATCGTGTCCGACGTGCCGACGGTCGTCCTCGAGCTCGGCCCGGGCGAGTGGACAGCGCACTGGTTCACCTCCGACTGGGGCGACGAGTTCACCCCCCAGGAGCAGGTGATCACCCGAGCGCTGCGTCTCGGCATCACGTCGGGCCGCTCGTCGAAGGGGATGCACCCGTGGGCGCTGTTCGAGAGGGCCGACGGCGAGGCCGTCGTGGTCAGCCCTGCGTGGAGCGGCAACTGGCGCATCGACATCGAGCCGACCGCCGACGGCGTCCGCGTGTTGGCCGGCATCAGCGCCTGGGAGTTCGCGCGGACGGTCCGTCCCGGCCGGCCGTTCCGGGCACCCAGCGTGTACGTCGCAACGGCGGCGTCCCGCGCCGACGCGACAGCGGGGCTGGCGGCGGCGGTGTCCCGCTGGGTCGCGCCGCGGACCCCCGACGTGCCACTCACCTGGAACCACTGGTGGCCCTACGAGGACCAGGAGATCAACACGGAGTCCTTCCTCGCCGACGTCGCCGTCGCCCGGGAGCTCGGTTACGAGCTGGCCGTGCTCGATGCGGGCTGGTTCGGCGGCGCGGACGAGGCCTCCGACTGGTGGAAGATCCGCGGCGACTGGGACGAAGAGAACACCGTCCGCTTCCCTGACGGCACCGCCGGGCTTGCTGCGGCGACAAGGGCCGCCGGGGTGGAGTTCGGGGTCTGGTGCGAGATCGAGGCGCTCGGCTTCGACGCCCGCATCGCCGTCGCCAAGCCCGAGATCGTCGCACGGCGCGACGACGACCCCGGCTACGTGGGTATCCGCGAGGACGACCCGGGCTGGCTGGGCTACGTCTGCCTCGGCTCGCCGTCCGGCCGCGAGCACGTGCGGGATGTGCTCGACCGGCTGATTGGCCGCACCGGTGCGCGCTGGCTGAAGGTCGACTTCAACCTCGACCCCGGCCCCGGTTGCAACCGTACCGACCACGGGCACGAGGCGGGGGACGGCCTGTACGAGCACTACGTGGGGCTATACGGCGCGCTCGACGAGCTGCGTGGGCGGTATCCGCAGCTGGTGGTGGAGGACTGCTCCTCCGGCGGGCTGCGGCTCGACCTCGGCCTGCTCGCCCACGTGCACTGTGGCTTCCTCTCCGATCCCGACTGGACGGAGTTCCAGTTGCAGCTGCTGTGGGGCATCAGCCAGATGCTGCCTGCGGCGAGCATCTACCACTTCAGCGAATCCCAGTGGCGGACGCATCACCCGCGCCAGCACCTCGACCCGAAGACGATCAGCACCGCCGACTACGACGCGTCCCTGCGGGCGGTCAGCCTGCACCGGTTCGCGCTGTCGCAGAAGCTGCACGAACTTCCGGACGCGCTGCGCGACCGGGTCCGCGCCCACGCAGCCGACTACCGCGACCACGTCATCCCCGCCCTGCGCGAACACGGCGTGATCCGTCCGCTGACGGCCCAGCCACGACGCGACGGTGGTGGGGAGCGCTGGCCGGCGTTCCAGCTGACGGCGGGCGACCGCCACGTCGTGATGGCGATCGCCCTCGACGGTGCCGGCAAGGAGTGCCGGGTGCGCCCGCTCGGGCTCGCGCCGGAGACGATCTACGGCGTCCGGCTGCTCGGCCCGGACGCCGACGCTGCCGACCTCGGCACGTCCGACGGCCTGGGCTCGGAGCTCGGCACCGAAGGGATCCTGCTGCGGCGGGCTTCGGAAGCGTCCTCGTGGCTCCTCGTCATCGAGGAGGAGGACGCCTGAGGGCCTAGTGCGCGAGGGCGATCGCGGTGACGGCGGGGGCGAACTCGTGGTCCAGCACAAGGCAGGCCGCCCCGATGGCAATCACGTCGTCGCCGAGCGCCGTACCGACGATCGTCAATGGCTTCCCTGCGTTGCCACGCACCAGCCCCGGACGCACGAGTCCGTCCAGCAGGGGCAGGTAGACGTTGCGAAGGCGCATCCAGGTGGGTCCGCCGATCGCGACCACGTCGGTGTCCATCATGTTGGCGAGCGTCGTGACGGCCTTCGCCAGCTGGCGCGCGGAGGCCTCGATGAGCTCGCATGCACCTGCGTCACCGCCATCGACCAGGGCGCAGAGCGCGGCTAACGACTCGTCGATCCGCGCGGGGTCTCCCGAGCGGACAGCGTCCAGGTGGGCACCGCTGAGGAGTCGTGCTGCGACGGCGCGCTGCACCAGCGCGCTAGGGCTGAGCGTGACGCCGAGGCAGCCGCGCAGGCCGCACTCGCACTCGGGGCCCCGCGGGTCGACGACGAGGTGGCCGATGTCACCGGCATTGCCGCTGGCGCCGCGGATGATGGTGTCGTCCACGGCTGCGCCGACGCCGATGCCGGTGCTCAGGTAGAGGAACAGCGAGTTCGCCTGGCCGAGGGTCGCGCCCGTCCAGCGCTCGCCGACGGCCGCCGCGACGACGTCCTTGTCGAGGACGACCGGCAGGCCGGAGCGCTCCGCGAGCCCCTCAACGACGGACACGTCCCGCCACAGCGGCAGGTGCGGGGGGTCGAGGATGGTACCGGTCGTGATGTTGATCGGGCCCGGCGCGGCCAGCCCGATGCCGGCGACCAGGTCAGGGGCGATGCCGGCCTGCGTCAGTAGCTGGGGGATGGCGGAGGCGATGGCGTCCAGCATCTCCGCCGGCTGGGCGTTGGCGGGGCTGGGCAGCTTCAGGTGGGTTGCCACCTCCCCGCGCAGGTTCACCAGCACGGCCGTCGCCACCAGCGGGTCGAGGTGGACGCCGATCGCGTAGCGCCCGTCCGGGTGGAGGGTCAGGGGCGTCCGGGGCTTGCCGAGGCCCTGGGTGACCCGATTGCCCTCGCGCAGCAGCCCCGATTCCAGCATGCGGCGCACAATGTTCGACACGGTCTGCGCCGAGAGCCCGGTCTGCTCGGAGATCTCCACGCGGGACAGGCCGTCGCCCGCGCGCCGGATGGCGTCGATCACCACGGACTCATTGAACCCGGCGACCCGCGACAGGTTGGTGCCGCGCCTCAGTGGACGCATGGAGGGCCTTCCCACTCATCCAGCAACGTCACTGGCAGTAATTCCATTGGATGTACATTGTCATGCACATTGCCGTCGGCGAGGAACATTCCCGTATGAAGCCCGTGATCTCCTGGGCACTCGAGCCCGCAGAACGGCTGGTCTACGGCGCCTTCGTCGACTGCAACGTCGCTGAGGCCTGGGTCGGGGACCGGTTGCGGATCTTCACCGGCAAGTACGGCGAGGATCCTGTCTGGGGCGAGGCGCGGGACCTGAAGTACGCCGACGGTGTCGACGCTCCCGCGGCCTTCGCCACTCCGGCAGGCGACTTCGTCGAGGTCGCATTGCCGCAGAACGCCGCCCCCAGCACGCCGGGACTCCACGGTGCCGTCTGGTTCGAGTCGGTGTACGCGCCGCCGACGGAGCCGCCCGGTGGTGTTCTGTTCGCGCTCTACCACAACGAGAACTATCCCCAGACCCTGCCCTTCGACGCCCGCACCGGTGAGGGCTACCGCGCCGACAACTGGCCGCCCGGCCTGCAGGGTGAGGGATCGGTGCAGGCTGTGTGCCGGATCGGCATCATGTCCTCGGTCGACGGCGGACGTTCCTGGACCGATCGGGGCATCCTGCTGGAGGATCGGCAGCCCCGGCTCGTGCTTTCCCCGATCAACGCGAGCTACACCTTCCCGGGCGGGGTCGGCGACCCGTCCGCCGTCGCCTGCGGTGACCACCTCTACGTCTTCTACGGCGAGTACGGCTACCCCGGCGAGTTCGATCCTTCGACCTGGGACCCGGCGTTCGAGGCCGCCGGCCAGTGCATCTCCGTTGCGAGGATCGCCCTGGCCGACCTCGAGGCTCCGGCCGGACGGGCCCGGCGGTGGGACGGCACCGGCTTCGGTGCAGCACCGGACGGCATCGGAGCGCCGATCGCGTCGCTCCAGCTGTCCGGGGCAGAGGGCGGCGGTCCGGTGTCCGCGGGGAACCGCAGCTTCCACTGGGGGCCTTCGGTGAGCTGGAACGATCACCTCCACGCCTGGGTGATGACCTTCGGGAGGGTGGACGCCGAGTTCTGGGCCGGCGACTCGGTCTGGATCAGCTTCAACCGGCACGTCGATCTCGGTGAGGGGGCCAACAGCCAGGACTGGACGAAGCCGGAGCTGCTGTTCCGCAAGCCCGGCCACACCCTGTGGTACCCGTCACTGCAGCCGCTCGGCACCACGGATGACGTGGCGGAGCGCCGCACCGCCGTGCGGTTGGGCAGGCAGGCCCGTCTCTGGGTGAAGGATCTCGGCCCGAGCACCCACCGCTACCTGTCCGAGCACGTGATCACCTTCACCTGAACGGGTCCGTCCCCGCCACACTGTGAGTCATTCGCCGATGTCGGCGAAAAAGTCACAGCTTGTGGCCTTGGGGTCAGGTGGCCAGGGCGACCAGCACCTTGCCGGGTGTCCCGTCGCCGGCAGCGAGGGCCGTGAAGGTTGCGGGCGCCTCCGCGAGGCTGACGGTCCGGCTGATCAGGCTGTCCGCGGCTGGCGGCGCGGCGGCGAGGCTGGCAAGGGCCTGCTCGAAGTCGGCGCTGGAGTAGGTGAAGCTGCCGACGAGGGTCCGCTCTGCCGTGGAGATGTCGAAGGCGGAGAGTTCGAGGCGAGGGGTCGCCATCCCGACGAGGCACACGGTCGCTCCCGGCAGGGTTGCGCTGAGGCAGTCGGCCAGCGAGGCGGTGGCACCGACGGCATCGACGGCCGCTGCGGCGGGCCCACCGATGGCTGCGACCACCTGGTCGCGCAGCGGTCCCGCGTCGGGGTCGAGCGGGATCGCGCCCAGCCGTGCAAGTACGTCACGACGGGCAGCCGTGGGCTCGCTGACGAGGATCGTCCCGACGCCGGCCTGCTGCAGGGCCACGACTACGGATTGTCCGATCGGCCCGCCTCCGGTGACCAGCACGGCCCCCGCGCCGGGGTTGAGCCGGCCGACAGCGTGGGTGGCCACCGCGACCGGCTCCACGAGGGCGCCGTGCGCCAGGGGCATCCCCTCGGGCAGCACAACGAGGTTGCGCGCGGGCACGACCACCTGCTGGCCGAAGGCTGCAACGACATCGGGCCGGACCCCGATGATCCACTTGCCGGGGTGCTGCTGCTCGCGTCCGCGCCAGGCGGCGGCGTCCTCTGCGGGGAGCACGACCGGGTTGATGGTGACGGGCGTCCCGACGGCCGGTGCCGTCACACCCTCGCCGAGGGCGAGCACCCGTCCGGAGGTCTCGTGGCCCATCACCATGCCGGGGACGCGGCGTCCGTTGGCGCCGGTGAAACCGTGGATGTCACTGCCGCAGATACCGGTGTAGGCGATCTCGACGACCACCTCGCCCGGCCCGGGTTTGGCGTCGGGCAGGTCACGCACCTCCATGCGGCCGAACTCGACCAGCACCAGTGCCTTCATGGTTGCTCCTCTCAGCGCTTCGGGCTCACCGCGGCGCGACGACGACCTGGCGCTGCCGCCCCAGCCCGTCGACACCGAGTTCCATCACGTCACCGGGCTGCAGCCAGATCTGCGGCGAGAAACCCATGCCGACACCCGGTGGGGTGCCCGTGTTGATCAGGTCCCCCGGCTCCAGCACCATGAACTGGCTGAGGTGGTGGACGATCGTGAACGGATCGAAGACCATCGTTGCCGTCGAGCCGGTCTGGCGACGGATCCCGTTGAGGTCGAGCCACAGGCCGAGCGCGTTGACATCCGCCACCTCGTCGGGGGTGACCAGCCACGGGCCGCACGGGTTGAAGGTCTCTGCCGACTTGCCCTTGGTCCACTGGCCGCCGCGCTCCATCTGGAAGGCGCGCTCGCTGACGTCGTTGACCACGGTGTAGCCGGCGATCGCAGCAGCAGCGTCCGCTGGGGAGTCGAGGTAGGAGGTGCGGGTGCCGATGACGATGCCCAGCTCGACCTCCCAGTCCGCCTTGCTGTAGCCCCGCGGCAGACGGACGTCGTCGTTCGGCCCGACGAGGGTGTTCGGCGACTTGGTGAAGAGGATCGGCTCGGTCGGCACTGCCTGGCCGGTCTCCGCTGCGTGGTCGCTGTAGTTCAGACCGATGCACAGGATCTGGTGGGGACGGGCGATCGGGGCACCGACGCGTTCGGAGCCGAACGGCTCGGGCTCACGCATCGCGACCACATCAGGCAACCGGGAGAGTCCGCCGGAACCGAAGAACGCCTCGTCGAAGTCGCGCACCTCATCGGAGACATCGACGTAATGGCCCTCGTCCACCCAGACGACGGGACGCTCGGCCCCCGGCTTGCCAAGGCGCATCAGCTTCATCGCAGTCCTCCCTTTCGGAACACGTTAGCGTCCGTCCGGGGTTTCGCAAATGATTTGATTAAGCCAGCAGGGCGAGCAGGGCCTCGGGGTTGTGCCGGTAGGTCTCGATGCTCTGCTCACCGGAGCTGAGCGCCTCGAGCGTGCTCGTGAGGACCGTGTTCACAGGAGTGGAGACACCGTGTTCTGCACCGTACTTCGCGACCGCGCCGTTCAGGAAGCGCACCTCCGTCTGCCCGCGTCCACCGTGCAGGTCGATGTGGAAGGACGGCATCTTGTCACCACGGCCACCCCCGAGGGCCCTGGTGAGCGCGGGCTGGGCGATGAACCGCGGGAGGCGGGACGCTGCAAGGGCCAGCGCCCGCACCGGGGTGCCGGGCAGGTCGACCGGGCGGAAGCCGAGGGCCGCCATCACTGCGAGGCACTCCCGCAACACGGCGATCTCGACCTCGTAGAGCCGCCGGTCGGCGAACAGGGTGGAGACCGGCTCGTCGAGGATCGCCGAGGTGGCGTTGCCGGTGAGGTTGGTGAGCAGCTTGGACCATTTCATCGGTCCGGCCTCGGGGTAGCCGACCCCGTTGAGGCCGGCATCGTTGAGCGCACCGACGAGCGTGACGCCGAGCGGGTGATCGAGTGCGATGCCGATGCCGCGGCGCTTCTCCTCGACGACCTGGCCGATGCCGGGCTTGCCGACGGCCGTGGTGACCGTGCCGGTGATGACGCGGTCAGCGCCCAGCTTCGCAGCAATCAGAGGCTCGTTGTCCACCCCGTTCTGCAGGGAGAGGATCGGTGGCAGGTCGACGCCGGTCGCCAGCAGCCCATCGATGGCAGCGCCGGTGTCGAAGGACTTCAGGGCGAAGACGGCAACGTCATGGGGACCCGCAGCGAGCGCCTCGGCAGCGGAGCCGAAGATGGCGAAATCGCGCACCGGCGCGGTGTGGCCGTCGCGGGTGAGGCGAAGGCCCTGCTCTGCGATGACGGCTGCCGCTGCCGGCTGTTCGCTGTAGGTCACCTTGTGCCCGGCCACGGCCAGCGAGCCACCCACGTAGGTGCCGATCGCGCCGGCTCCGAGGAACAGGAAGCGCATAGCGATCCTCCAATCAGTCGGTGGCAGCCTTGCACACCCCGGCGGTTCGTGGCAGGCGATTCAGCCGTGCCACTCGCTGGCCAACAGGCCCATGACGTGGCAGTCCACCCAGCGGTCGTCGAACCGCAGGGCCTCGCGCTTGGTGCCCTCGAGGACGAAACCCAGCTTCTCGTAGACGTGGCGGGCCCGTGTGTTGAAGTCGTAGACGTCCAGTTCGACCCGGTGCAAGCCGACCCCGAAGGCATGGGCCATGCTCAGCCGCACGGCCTCGGTACCGAGACCCCGGTTGGTCGCCCCGCTGACCCAGATCCTGAAGCCGCAGCTGCGGTTCTCCTGGTCGAGACGGTTGAGGACGGCCTCACCGACGATCTGGCCGCTGTCGTTGTCGAGGATGACCCAGACGATCCGGTCGTCGGCCGACGTCCAGGAGCTGTAAATGGTGGTGAGTTCCTCGGGCGTCCACAACTCCGGCTCGCCTCCGGTCGAGTGCACCGAACCGGTGAGCCGACCCACCTGTGGGTCAGCCATCAGCGCGCGCAAGGTGGGCACGTCCGTCAGCTCGACGGGACGCAGGGTCACGACGAGGCCGGAGAGGGTCGGTTTGGTGGCGAAATCCAGCATCAGCCAGCCTGCTCCTGTTCAAGACGGTCGAGGATCCACGCCCTCACAAGGGTGGACGCAGGCAGGTGCCGGGCGTCGGCGATCCGCTGGATGGCGTTGCTCTCCTGTGGGCTCAGTCGGACGGAATAGACGAGGGTACGGCGCTGCGGTGTGGGCATGTAGTACAGCGTATGACTCTTCCGCCGCCCTAGGAAGAGGGTCTGGCCGCCCAACTCGAGCCGAGCACGACGAAGGCCGAGCCCGCGCCCGCTTCGGCGAGGGCCTCATCGGTCGGCAGTCCAGTGGCCAGTCGCCGGTGGTAGGCCGCCATGACGGCGGCGGTCTCGTCGTCGGGTACCGGCGCGACGGCCGCGACGACGCAGGTGACACCGGTCGCGAGCAGAGTGTGGGCCAGCCCAAGGGGTTCGTCGCCCGGCCGTACTTGGGCCGTGCCGACATCGCAGGCGGAGAGCACAACGTGCCGCGCCCGGATCGCGCCTGTGGGCAGCTCGTGGGCGTACACATCGCCGTCCGCCATCCGCAGCGAGGAGAAGAGCGGGCTGGCCGGCTGGTGCTGGCCGTGGGCTGCGACGTGCACGACGTCCGCGCCGGCGAGGGCGGACACGAGGTCGCCGGCGGAGGCGTCCTGGACGAGGTGGGAGCCGGGCCAGGCGGCAGCCACCTGGGTGGCCTCCGTCCCTGCGTGGCTCAGGCCCGGCCCGGTGAGCACGGAGACCTCTGCGGAGCCGGAGACGGTGCGACGCGCTGCCCACTCCGTCGCCGATCGGGCGACCGTCACCGGCACGCCTGCCAGGGACGGCAGCCGTCCCCACGGCACGGACGACACGGCGTGCGTGCCGATCACCACGAGGCCGGTGGAACGGAGTCGCCACGGACGAACGACGGCAGCGTCGAGCCAGTCGAGGCCGGTGGTCAGTGACGAGCCGATCAGTTCACGCAGCGGTCCAGGGGGCTGGTAGGCGGTCGCTCGGAGGTCGGCCTGCAACCGTCGCGTGGTCTCCAGGCACGTGGCGAGGTCGGCCAGCCGTGCGACGCGGCGGCGTCCCCCCACTACCCCGACACCCCAGAGGCCGGCGTCATGCGGGAACAGCCACAGCAGGTCCCGACCGGCGCGCGTGATGGTGTCCAGCGCCTCACCGAGCTGCGGGAGCGCCGCGGCTGCTGAGCCCTGCTGCCGCTGGGCAAGGCCGAGGGCGGTGAGCTCGCGCTGCAACAGGGCCGACTCGGCCCGTCGGGCCGCAGCCTCCGGCGCCTGCGGTTCGTCGCGGAGCGCCTGCGACAACGACCGGAGGCGCTGGGTGAGTTCCGCCAGGTGGGGATCGGCGGGCGGGCGGACGGCAGGAAGTCCCGTCGCCCACCGTTCGAGGGTGTGGAGCACGTCGGTGGGGCCCTTGTCGACGGCGAGTCCGACGTCGAGGGCAGCGAGCCGCAGGCTCAGCACCTTGCGGGCAGCGCGGGAGTCCAGCGACCCGCTGGTGGCCTGGCTCGATGCGAGGGCGGCAGCAGCAGCGACCAGCCGGCGTCGTGGCGTGCGTCCGGCTGCGAGGTCGGTGATGGCTGCCGCATAGACGTGTCGCAGGTGGATCACGAGCCCGTGTGACTCCCGCGGGAACCTGCGCAATGCGGTCCTCGCGACGTCGGGTTGCCCGAGTCGTGCGGCGGCCTCCGCGGCGACGGCGATGCTGCGGGCGATCAGGTCGCTGTCCCCGAATTCTCGTGCCATGGTCTCGTGCGCGAGGGCGTCGAGTAGCACGTCAGGAAGCCGGCGCCCGCGACTCAGGTCACAGTCGAGGGCAATGAGCCCGGCAGCGGCCTCCGGATCGGGCGCACCCAGCCGATGGAACGCGTTCCGTGCTGCGCGCGCGGCCCGCGCCGCCTCAGCGAACTCCCCGGTCAGCCGGAGCAGAACGGCGCGCTCTCGAGCTATCTCTGCGCGAAGGAGGCGGTCGCCCTGGTGCGAAGCAGCCTGGGCGCGGTCCAGGGTCTCAAGGGCCTGGTCGAGCAGGCCGGCCTCACCGAGCACCCGGGCGAGGGCGAAGAGCGACGCGCCTCGGTACACGTCGGCGTCCATTGCCTCCGCTGCGGCCATGCGCGACAGCGCTCCCGGCAGGTCGCCGGTGAGGTAGCGGGCGTAGCCGCGATTGAACTCGGCCATGTACAGCAGCTGGGCATCACCCGCCTCGGCCGCAAGGACCGCGGCGGCTTCATAGGCGGGCTCAGCCTCTGCCGGCCGACCCAGCTCAAAGCTGATCACCCCCCGGTTCACCCAGATGGCTGCGCGTTCCCGGGTGGTGAACCACTGCAGGTCAACCCCGTCGAGTTCGCGGGCGGCCTGGGCGAAGTCGCTGGTACGCACGAGCACCATTCCGCGCTGACAGCGGCACCGGGCCATCAGCTCCGCGTCGGTCCCGGCTACCTCCGAAGCCTCGGAGAGTCGTCGGAGCGCTGCTTCGAGCCCGGTCGAGAGGAGTTCGGCCATCCCAAGGGTGAGCAGGCAGGCGACGCGTACGGCATCTCCTCCAGGAGACGGGGGCTCGGCGTCCAGAAGCTTCAGTGCCGCATGCAGCCTGCGGGCCGCTCGAACGGGGCGTCCCGCGGAGTTGTCGGCAAGACCCGCGAGCCGGAGCTCGCGGGCACGGGCGAGGACATCCTCGCCCCTCGCTCTCGCCGTCAGATCTCCATCGACGGTGTGATCACTGGACGGTAGCCCTCGCGGCGCACCACGAAGTGGGCGCGGCCCCTGGGAATCTCGTCGAGCGCGAAGCGTCCCGTTGTGTCGGCGGTCACGGTGCGGGTGATGCCCTCACCGACCACGTCGACCTCTGCACCAGGGCTGGTGACCCAGCCGTCGATCCGCACGTGGTGGGCGGACCGCACTGTTGTCACCATCAGGCTCAGCGAGCCGCTCGTGAAGGTCACCGAGTCGGTCTCCTCGCTGCGCACGCCGACCAGTTCGCCACGCGTCAGTTCTGCGATGTCGGCCTCGAGCTCCGCAACGGCGAGGGCGAAGTCGATCCGGTCCACCAGGTCATCAGGCACCGGGTCGACAGTGGCGTACAGCGTCGCCAACTGGGAAAGGATGCGCTCGTCGGTCACGTCCATCGGGGCGTCTGCAAAGGTCTCGTCAGCCATTTCAGGCCTCCCAACTTGGATCGGAAAGAAGCAGTGTCCGCAGCTTGGCAAGGCAACGCCCCCTGGTGGGACCGATGCTGCCGACCGGCATGCCGAGGCTGGCAGCCACGCCTGCGTAATCGGGACTTGCTGCGAAGGCGATCACCCGCAGCAGGGTCCGACAGCGCTCGGGAAGATCGTTCACGTGCCCCCAGAGCAGGCGCTGCTGGTTGGAGGTGATCGCCAGGTCCTCCGGTGTGGTCTCGTCCGCGGTCTCCGGGACGCCAAGGTCCGACGTGACGTCACGCCCGGCGAGCCGGAGCAGTCGCCAGCTTTCCCGCTTGACCGTGATCACCAGCCACGAGACGACGCCCTTCGGGTCCGTGATCGTGTCTGCAGCGTCCACCAGGCGCAGCCAGGCGGTCTGGATCGCGTCCTCTGCCACTTCCTTCGTGGCGTTCTGCGACCGCGCGGTGTGCCACAGGAGTGGGGTCAACAGCGCGACGAGCGTGCGCAGCTGCCCCCGGTCGCCCTCACGGTAGGCGATGAAGGCACTGGCTGCCTGCGCGCCGAGCGACGTGTTCACCGCAGCACCCGTCGCGGTCGAAGGACGCGGGCGAGCGCGTCCCAGCCACGCTTCTGCAGCGAGGTGAGGTCCGTGGCATCGCTGCCGAGCACGCAGATCGCATGGGCGAGTTGCCCTGCGAGGACGGGCGCGGAGAAGGACGTCCCGCTCCACACCCCGAAGCCGCTGGTGTAGTCGTCGAGGTCGATGGTCGCCCGATCCTGCGGCGCCGGCAGCTTGCCTGCGGTGACCGCCGTCTTCTCGCTGTCCGGAAGGGTGTCGATACCGGCGACCACAGCAGAGGCCTGGGTGCTCGCGTTCTGCCTGCGCGGCAGCGTCGAGATGATCGCAGCCCCATGGCGGTAGGTGGTGACCCAGCTGCCGCTGTTGGAGAACAGCGACACCTTGCTCTGGTTCGGGTTGAGCGAACCGACGCTGACCAGCGGAAGGCCACCGCTGCCGGTCCCGGTGTCGCCCGCGAAGGCTGCCGGAAGGAAGGGACGCGAGGTGGCGTCGTTGCCGGCCCCGGCGACGACGAGGATGCCGAGCCTGCCGAGGTCGCGCAGGATCGTGGCGAAATTGGTCGCGGTGAGCCCGGACGGATCACTGTCCTCGTCGGCGAGGTCCTCGTGGTAGCAGCCGAAGGACAGCGTGAGTACGTCGATGATGGATGCGGCGTCGTTGTTGGCGAGCGCCTTGACCTGCTCGTCCAGCAGGTCCTGGAGGAGTTCGAGAATGTCGTCCTCCGCCGCCAGACCGTCGGAGGTCATGATCGCGTGCGACTGCAGGCGCGCGGAAGGCGCGGTCTGCCGCACGAGGCCTGCGATGAAGGTGCCGTGACCGGCGAGCCGGTCGAACTCGCCCGTGAGTCGCGAGGTGACCCCCGAGCCGCGGTCGGCGATGGGATCACCGACGATCTTGACTCCGAGCGATGCCGGTGGAGCGGCGTTGATGCCGACAAGGCCTTCGTCGGGGAACCAGGGGTGGTCACCGATGCCGGTGTCGGGCATCACAACCACGGGTGGGCGCTTCAATCGCGGGGCCGCCCTGGACGGGTCGGCAATCACGACGGCGACCGGTGCCTTTCCGCCGTAACCGGGCACGCCGAACTCGTCAGGCCCCAGCCCGATGCCGGGAACGTGGCTGCCGCCCTTGCCGATGCCGGGCACGTGGCTCCCGCCCTTGCCCACTCCTGACAGTTCTCCGGACGTCGCGAACATCACGTGGACCAGCTCGAAGGCCTGCGCGACCTCGGGAGCTGAGCGGCGGATCTGTTGCAGCACCGTCCACGCGTCAGGCGCGGGGGCACCGGCCGGGTCGACGACGACCAGCTCGAGGCCGACCACCTGCTGGGACTCCAGCCCGAGGTCCTTGCTCCGCTCCGGGCGCCGTGGAATCTCCCGGTAGTCGCGATAGCGCTTCGGCGGCCGCAGGTCGAGCCCGAGCCGCTTCAGCACGTCTGTCACGCGTGCATCCGGCGCATAGAGCTGGTCTGCGCGCACAAGGATGCGGTCGGAGATGTAGACGGTGTCACCGATCTCCTGGTCGGGGCGAACGATCGCGGTGGTGGGGTCGAGCACTCGGATCACGGGGAACCTCCTGAGACCGGCAGTGACCGCACTCTATGCAGCCACATCCTCACCTGGGTAGAGGCCCGGGTCATCACTCTGATACACCACCTGGCGGCCGTCAGCGGGCCAGCCGCGAATTCACCGCAGGAACATCCGATGTATCAGGCGCAGCGGACCCCACTCTGAAGGACATTGGACGGACGGCCTGGGCGATTCGGGGGGAGCGACCAGGACGGGCGGCGGCGGTGGTGCGGGGGGCCCACCGCCGCGGCCACCGGCCTCACTGTGAGGAGTTCACGCGCACGGCTGCGGAATCGCCCGTGCGCGTGAAGTCCCATGTCACGGTGGGGGCGAGCGCGGCCATCAGGGCCCGGTCGTGGGTGACGATCAGCAGCGTTCCGGCGAACTCGACGAGGGCGGCCTGGAGTTGCTCGATTGCTGAGGTGTCGAGGTGGTTGGTCGGCTCGTCCAGCACAACGACGTTCACGGCCCTGCCCTGCAGGACGGCGAGTGCCGCTCGCGTCCGCTCGCCGAGGGAGAGCGTTTCACCCGCGCGGCCCACGTGTGCCGACCCGAGCCCGAACTTCGCCAGCAACGTGCGGGTGCCTGCTGCGTCGGTGGTGCCCAGGGCCTTCATCACCTGGTCGAGCAGTTGCCCGGGGCCGCCGATCGCATCACGCGACTGGTCGAGCCGCCCGAGCGCGACCCTCGTGCCCCACGAGATGCGCCCGGATGCAACGGGACGGTCGCCGAGGAGGGCCGCCAGCAGTGTTGTCTTGCCCGAGCCGTTGGCGCCGACCAGGGCGACCCGCTCGCCGCGTCCGATCTGGGTGGAGACCGGGCCGAGGGTGAAGGCGCCGTTGCGGGCCACCACCTGGTCGAGGGTGAGCACGACTTCGGCGGACGGGGGGGCCGGCGTGATCGTGTAGCGCAGGTCCCACTCCTTGCGGGGCTGCTCGACCTCCGGAAGTCGCTGCACGGAGTCGCGGACGCGCGCTGCCCGCTGGTCCATGCGGCGAGCCCGGTCCTCACGGTACTTCTTCTCCAGCTTCATCCCCGGGCCGAGCCGGGCCGACTTCGCGCGTCCCTCGCGGGCCCACTCGGTCTTGCGGCGGGCCTGCTCGACGAGGTCCTCGCGCCTCCCGGCGAAAGCCTCATAGGCGGCCTCCGCCTGGGACCGCGCGAGCGTCCGGGCCTCGCGGTACTCCGACCACCCGCCGGCGTAGTGGTTGACCGCCTGCTGCGGCAGGTCGAGTTCCAGGACGGACGTCGCGACCGCGTCGAGGAACGCGCGGTCGTGGGACGCGACCAGCACCGGGGCGGGGAGGCCGAGGACGAACTCGGTGATCGCGTCCACGCCGGCGAGGTCGAGGTTGTTGGTCGGTTCGTCCAGGAGCAGCAAGTCGTAGCGGCTGACGAGGATGGAGGCCAGCCCGGCCCGCGACGCCTGGCCACCGGAGAGGCTGCCCAGTGGCCGGTCGATGGCGACGTCCAGCCCGACGCGGGCGAGGACCTCTGCGAGCCGTACCTCGAGGTCGGCGCCACCGAGGCTGAGCCAGCGGTCGAGGGCCAGGGTGTAGGCATCGCCGTCGTCGGGGTGGTCGGCGAGGGCGGCTGCTGCGTCCTCGAACTGCCGCTGTGCCGTGGCGACGCCCGTGCGGCGGCGGACGTAGTCGAGGACCGATTCGGCGGCCGTCGGAGGTGACTGCGGCAGGTAGCCGACGGTTGCATGGGGCGACGCGACCCGCACCATGCCGGCGTCGGGAGCGTGCTCGCCGGCGACGATGCGCAGCAGGGTGGTCTTGCCGGAGCCGTTGGGCCCGACGAGGGCTGTCACGTCACCGGGGGCGAGGGTCAGGTCGAGACCAGAGAACAGCGGACGCGCGCCGAAGGACGCTGCGACACCGGAAAGGAAGAGTGATGCGGGCATTGTGAGACCTCAATCGCTGGCTGGAGCAGGGCGAGAGGTCAGTTCCACATGGCTCTAGGTTCACCCGGGCCGACGCGATTGGTCAAGCCGGCTACTGCAGCCTCTCCCCGCGCATCTGTGGCGAGGCGTACACCGAGCTCACCACTTCACCGCCGAACCAGCGGGTGAGGCGGGTGGCCTCCCGCTCGAGGGCTTCCCTGGCTTCCTGGCCGGGCTCGCCGCGATAGACGACCCGGACGGTCGCGTCGTCCGCCTGCACCCAGCAGCCGACGATCCTGCCGTTCCACCACGCGGTTGTGCCGCCGTTGCCCGCGTAGTCGAACAGGTACGGCACGTCCTCGGGATCAAGGTAGAAGGCCCGCTGCTTCCAGCCCATGGTCGTCGGGTCCAGGGCGGGAAGGAGCGCCGCCCAGTCGCCGACCGATTCCACCGGCTCGTCATCGCCGGGCAGCACCCAGCCGGTGTCGCCGGAATCGAGGGAGACCTGCACGGCGTCCACGTCTGCCAGGGCTCTCCGTACCGCCGCCTTGGTCGAACCCAGCCACCAGACCACATCGGCCTCCGTTCCGGGGCCGAAGGTCCACAGCCAGCGACGGACGAGCTCCGCGTAGCCGTCGGCCTCCGGGAGGTGCTCCGGGACGTCGCCATGCAGCCAGGTGGACATGCTCGTCCAGCGGGGACGCGAGATTCGCCAGTGGTGCACGTTGTTGCCGCGCACGAGCTGGCCGCGGGCGCCGAGCAGGGTGAGGATGCGGGGAGCCACCGGGCTCTCCTGGCTCCATTTGCCGGTGCCGAAGATGATCCTCTCCTCCAGCAGCGGCACCTCCTGGCGGAGCGTGGCCGCGTCCAGCGCCACTCCTTCTTCGAGATGGTCGAGCACGGCCTGGGCTGCGGTCTCCACCCAGGCAGCGCCATCGGCGGCAACGCCTGCCTTGGCGACGTCCTGGGCAAGGCGCCGGAACTCAGCGGTCGCGACGCGTGCCGAAGCGCTGCCCCAGGCCGCCGGCAGGAGGTCGCGGGGGAAGGCGAACAGGGTGCGGCGCATGGCCAACTGCTTCACCAGCAGCCGGGATTCATAGAGCACCGCGTCGATGTCGGCGACGCTCAACCCGTCCACCCGTGCCTGCAGGGAGAGGTGGACGGTAGGCGGCTCGGTCGCATGCAGGACGGTCATGGCGCGGGTGGCGCTCACCGGATCGGGATAGCGGTGCTCGGGGTGGATCCCGTGACGGCGGGCGAGTCGCGCCCTGCGCTCCGCATCCCGAATGTGCTGCACCGGGCAATGATCGCCCACCCCAAGGGCGTCCGGAAAGTATCAGGGCCTCATTGAGCTACCCCCCGAAGCTCAATGAGGCCCAACGCCGGCTGCTCGTCAACCCCGCGCGGACCCCGCCCCTCTCGGTTCCGCAACCAGTGGCTGACCGCACTTTGCTGTCCTGAAACCGCCATCTCAGAACACCCCTCCAGCACTAATAAGACCCGGGCGGGTGACAGGCATGACGCGAAAGACGGAAACTGCACAGATTCTTTCCAGTTCCTGTTCCGCCGACGGCAGATCTGCCGACAGCAGCACGGCCTCCCTTTGCCCGCTGGACACGGGGACGCTGGAGCCATGAGTGATACCACAGGCTCCCTGCTCCACCTGGACCATGAGCTGTACGACCGACTGTTCGAGCAACGCACGATCCTGCTGGGCGAGCCCCTGGAGGATCTCAACACCAACCGGCTGTGCAACGCGCTGCTCGTGCTGTCGGCCAGCGACCCGAGGGCCGACATCCGCTTCCTCATCAACTCCCCCGGCGGTTCAGTTCCCGGCATGCTCGCCATTCGCGACACGATGCGGGCGATCCCCAACGACGTGGCGACGATCAACCTGGGCATGGCCTACAGCGCCGGCCAGTTCCTGCTCTCCTCCGGAACGCCCGGGCGGCGCTACACGATGCCGCACGCTCGGGTGCTGCTGCACCAGGGCTCCGGCGGCATCGGTGGGACGGCGATGGACATCGCGATCCAGGCGGACGACCTGAGGCGCACGCGGGACACCGTCCTCGGCTGCATCGCGGACGACACCGGCCAGCCGGTCGCGCGGGTCGAGGCCGACTCGCGCCGCGACCGCTGGTTCGATGCGGCCGAAGCGCTCGAGTACGGCTTTGTCGACCACATCATCACAACGCTCGCCGACGTCCTTCCCGGACGGAGCCGCACGATCGGACTGGGGCAGACAGCATGAGCAGCTACACGATCCCGTACGTGACGACGAGGACCAACGCCGGCGAGCGGACGGTCGACATCTACAGCAGGTTGCTGGCCGACCGGATCATCTACCTGGGCACCGGCATCGACGACGGGGTTGCCAACGCCGTCATCGCGCAACTGCTGCACCTGGCCAACGAGAACCCGGACACCCCGATCTCGCTGTACCTGAACAGCCCGGGCGGCTCGATTCCCGCGACGCTGGCGATTTACGACGCCATGCAGTTCGTCCGTCCGCCGGTGGAGACGACGTGCGTCGGGCAGGTCGTGGCCAGCGCTGCCGTCCTGCTGGCCGGCGGGGCTGCTGGTCACCGCCAGATCCTGCCGCACGGCCGTGTTGTGATCCACGCCCCCGCAACCGAGGGACGCGGGACCATCCCCGACCTGATCCTCGAGGCCGACGAGGTGGCACGGGTCCGGGCGCTGCAGGAGCAGTTGCTCAGCCTTCACACCGGCAGGACACCCGAGCAATTGCGGGAGGACACCGAGCGCGACCTGATCCTCACCCCGGAGCAGGCCGTTGCCTACGGCGTGGTCGACCGCGTCCTTGTCACCGATCCCTGACCGACACGAAAGGGGACTGTCCCCTTTCGTGTCGTTGCGGGCTGGCGATCAGCGCTGGAAGAGGGTCAGGCGGCGAGGGCAACCGGGCCGCGAAGGCCCGTGAGCCGTCCGACTGCCCGGGAGGTGAGGTCGGCGACGCTGAGGCGCAGGGCGCCGGCGAGGGCGGCGAGCACCTCGGAGGACGGCTCCTTGAGTCCGCGTTCGAGCTCGGAGAGGTACTGGGTGGATACGCCGGCGCGGCCGGCGACGTCGGTGAGGCGTTCGCTGCGCGCGGCGCGCTCCTCCCGGAGCTGCTCGCCGACGGCTTCGCGCCACAGCGGCTCTGCGCGCACGGGCCTGTCGGCCGGACGTTCGAAGCGCAGCACCTCACCCATGGCGCAACTCTAGTAGCGGGTCACCAGTGGGGATGGATGGCCGGACGCAGGAGTTCGGCGTAGGTCTCCCTGACGGCCGCGTCGAATCCCTCGAGGTCGAGCAACTCGCCGGCCCCGGCATTGGACGTGGCCTGGGTGACGCTGCGTGCTCCCGGGATGACGGCTGTGATGCCGGGCAGGGAGGTGATCCAGGCCAGGGTTGCGGCCGGAAGCGACACCCCGGCGGGAACGGCGGCGGCGAGCCGGGTCGCTGCCTCGATGCCGACCTCGAAGTCGACGCCGGAGAACGTCTCCCCGCGATCGAAGGCCTCGCCGTGCCGGTTGTAGGTGCGGTGGTCGTTCGCGGCGAAGGTGGTCTCCGCCGTGTACTTCCCGGACAACAGGCCGGAAGCCAGCGGGACGCGGGCGAAGATCGAGACCCCGGCCGCCTCGGCGGCCGGCAGCACCTCGTCCAGCGGCTTCAGCCGGAACGGGTTGACGATGATCTGCACGTTGGTGACGTTCGGTCGCGCGATCGCGGCGAGGGCCTGCGCGCAGGTCTCCACGGAGACGCCGTAGGCGGCGATCACCCCTTCTGCGACGAGTTCGTCGAGCGCTGCATAGGTGGCGTCGTCCTCGATCACGGCCGACGGCGGGCAGTGCAGCTGGACGAGGTCGAGCGTGTCCACGCCGAGGTTGGCAAGGGAGCGCTGCGTCCAGGCACGGAAGTTCTCCGGGGAGTAGTTGGCGGGCTCCTGCGGCAGGCGGCGGCCCATCTTGGTCGCGACGGTGATGCCATGACCCGGACGCCCGGCGAGGAAGCGACCGATGAGGGCCTCGCTGCGCCCGTCGCCATAGACGTCCGCGGTGTCGAAGAGGGTCACGCCAGCGTCGGCCGACGCCGCGAGGACAGCCGTGGCGTCCGCCTCGCTGACCTCACCCCAGTCGGCACCGAGCTGCCAGGTGCCGAGTCCGACGATGGAGACCTCGCGGCCGGTCCGTCCCAGTGGTCGCTGCTTCATGTCGCGACTGTAAACCCGCTCGCACCGACAGCAGAAATGCGCGGTTGCCTGCGGCGAGCGACTCGAGCAGGGTGGCGGTTGGAAAGGGGCACACCATGCCAGAGACGGTCACCCACACCCTTGAGGTTCCCGGAGGCGTGCTGGTCTACGACGTCATCACGTCGGACGCGGAGGGTCAGCGACCGTTGTTCATGATCGGGCACCCGATGGGGACCTCCGGCTTCCTCGAGCTCGCGTCCTACTTCCCCGACCGGACGGTGGTGAGCTACGACCCGCGTGGGTGCGATCGAAGCCAGGTGGTTGATGCGGAGCACAGCCCCCGCCAGAACGCCGACGACGTGCACCAGCTGATCGGCCTGGTGGGCGGGGGTCCGGTGGACGTCTTCGGCAGCAGCGGGGGTGCGGTCACCGGGCTGGCCCTCGTGGCGCAGTATCCCGACGACGTCGGGGTGCTGGTGGCGCACGAGCCACCGATCCTCGGGGTGTTGCCCGATGCGGACAACGCACGGGCGGCGTTCGGCAAGGTGACTCAGGCATACCACCGGGGAGGCTTCGGTGCGGGTATGGCCCAGTTCATCGCGCTCACCTCGACGGAGGGCGAGTTCACGCCCGCGCACCTCGATCAACCTGCACCGAACCCGGCCATGTTCGGGCTGCCGACCGAGGACGACGGCGGCCGTGACGACGTGCTGCTGTCGGGTGTCTCCGATCCGGTGATCGAGTACCAGCTCCACC
>Ga0302299_10000183_pt1 | contig 29950 bp, 32 predicted proteins | sample III_Fen_N3_4_FD_198795 | JGI IMG/M metagenome (GOLD analysis project Ga0302299, IMG submission 198795) | Peat permafrost microbial communities from Stordalen Mire near Abisko, Sweden - III_Fen_N3_4 | ecosystem: Environmental > Terrestrial > Soil > Wetlands > Permafrost | place: Sweden: Abisko...
CGCTCGACTCCTCGCCCGCGGTCGACCCACACGCGGTCGGGTGCCGTGACGAGCACGTCGGTGACGTCGGGGTCGCGCAGCAGGCGGGTCAGCGGGCCTGCACCGGACAGCTCGGCGTGCAGCCGCTCGGCCTCGGCGAGGAGGACGTCGGCCCCGAGCAGCACGCCGTCGGCGCGCAGCAGCCGCGCGACCTCGGCGGTGGTCGGCGCCACGCCCTCGTCGACCAGGGCCGCCCGGACGCGGTCGTCGACGTCGCGGCCGAGCACCATCACGCGACCAGGTCGCGCACCAGCGCCTGGCAGGTGCGCGCGAGCCGCGTGCGCGGCGCCGCCCCCGGCGGATCGCCGCGCTCGAGGGCGGCGGCGAGCCGGGGGTCGTGTCGCAGCTCGGCGACGGCGGAGGCCCCCAACCACGCCTCGACGTCGGAGGGGTCGAGCATGCCGTGCGGCACGCTGCGCACGACGAGCGACGGTGCGGCCAGCGGCTCGAGGGCACGCAGCGCGCGCCGCCCGGACGCCGCTCCACGCACCTCGGTCGTGACGACGAGCAGCACCGAGTCGCACCGCGGCAGGACGACGTCGAGCACCTGGTCCCGTGCGCGCGGCAGGTCGACGAGCACGACGTCGTAGGCCGCGCGCGCCGAGTCGAGCACCGCGGGCACGGCGTCGAGCGGCAGCGGCTCGGAGCTGTCGCGATCGACGGACAGGACGGCGGTGCCGCGGACGACCGGCAGCGCGTCGCGCAGGACGTCGGGGGCGAGGAGACCCGTGACGGCGGAGAGGTCGCACCACCGCGCGCCCTCGACGCCTTCGGCGGCGACGGCGAGATCGAGGCCGCCGGACCTGGGATCGGCGTCGACGAGCAGCGTGCCGAGTCCCTGACGCGCGGCCGCCAGGGCGAGCGCGGTGGCGAGCACCGTGGCGCCCGCGCCGCCGCTGCCCCCGACCACGCCGACGACGCGCCCCTGACCCGCCCCGAGGAGCTCGGCTCCGGCGAGCAGCCGGAGCAGGTCGTGGTCGTCGGTGGCGAGGTGCAGCACGCGGTCGGCGCCGGCCGCGAGCGCCTGGTCCCACGGCACGGCGTCACCGGTGGCCACGGCGACCACCCCCGCACGGCGGGGCAGGGCGGCGCCGGCGAGGTCGGGCAGGACGTCGTCGCCCACCACCACGACCGGGGCGGTCGGCCACCAGCGCCGCGCCTGCGCCGGCCCGGTGGCCACGTCGGGGTCGTGGCCCGCGGCGACGGCCAGCCGCCGCAGGTGGTCGAGAAGGCCGGGATCACGGGTCACGAGCAGCGGGGCACCGGGCGCGGTCATGGCGCCGACCCTCGCGAGCGCCACCGTCGCGAGCCCGCGCAGCGCCGCCCGCACCGTGCACGACACGCCCACCCGGCGTGGCTGTGGACGGCGGCCCGGCACCCGGGCCGAGCGGGGCGGGACGCGGCGTGCCTACCCTGGGTGCATGGCCCGCTCGGCAGCGTTCTTCGACCTCGACAAGACGATCCTCGCCAAGTCGAGCTCGCTCGCCTTCGCCCGACCCTTCTACCGGGGCGGTCTGCTCGGTCGCGCCGACGTTCTCCGCAGCGCCTACGCGCAGTTCGCCTACCTCTCCTCGGGCGCCGACCACGACCAGATGGAGGCGATGCGCCACTACATGTCCGAGCTCGTCAAGGGCTGGGACGTGGAGACCGTTCGCCAGATCGTCGCCGAGACCCTCGACGACATCGTCGATCCGATGGTCTACGAGGAGGCGGTCGAGCTCATCGAGGAGCACAAGGAGGCCGGGCGCGACGTCATCATCATCAGCTCGTCGGGCACCGAGGTGGTCGAGCCGATCGGTGAGCGTCTCGGCGTCGACCGTGCCATCGGTACGCAGGTGCAGGTCGTCGACGGCAAGTACACCGGCGAGATCCTCTTCTACGCCTACGGCGACGGGAAGGCCGAGGCGATGCGCGAGCTCGCGCTCGAGAACGGCTACGACCTCGCCGACTGCTACGCCTACAGCGACTCGATGACCGACCTGCCGATGCTCGAGGTCGTCGGCCACCCGGTCTGCGTCAACCCCGACGTGCCTCTCCGCAAGATCGCGGTCGACCGCGACTGGCCGGTGCTCGACTTCGCGCGCCCGGTGGCCATGCCCACCATGCGCCAGCGCATCTCCGACCTCAACACCGCCGACAACCGGCGCACCGCGCTGCAGATCGGCGCCGCCACCGTCGCTCTCGGTCTCGCCTGGTACGCCGCGCGACGCCGCGGGTCGGCGTCCTAGGGAGAGAGTCCGTGGTCGGCGACGCGCGGGGCGCACCCGGTGCCGGTGACTCCGGCCGACTCGACCTCGACCACCTCGACGAGCTCGGCGCCGCCGTCGACCTCGACGTCGTCGGCGACGACGGCCCCACGCTGACGGACCGGGTGTCGGGCTGGCTCGACGACCGCGGCGTCCCGGCATTCCTCCGGCGGCATCGTGCGGTCGTCGCTGCCGTGACCGCCGTCGCGGTGGTCGTCGCGGCCGGCGGGCTGTGGTGGTGGTCGACCCGGCCCCCGTCGCTGCCCGAGCCCCCGCGGCTCGTGGCACGCGCCTCCGGCGTCGGACCGGAGCTCGCCGAGCTGGCGCCCGACGGACAGGCGACCCAGGTTCAGCAGTCCGTCGAGGTCACGAGCGCGGAGGCGCGCGGGATCGGAGTCGAGGTGCTCGGCATCACCGGGCCCGGCCTCGGCGACGTCGCGGGGCTGCCTGTCCTCGTCACCGACCTCGACCGCCCCGACACCACGGTGCCCGCCCGCGGCGCGCTCGCCTGCGGCACCACTGCCCAGACCGTCACGTTGTCGAGCGCGCACGACGTCGACTACCGCCTCGTGGTGCGCCGGACTTCGCGCGAGGGCGCCACGGCCATGAGCTCGATCAGCCTGGTCGGGGCCCAGCAGCTGCTCGACCTCGTGCGCTCCACCTGCCTGCAACGAACGGCCGACCGCGAGCTGCGCGCCTCGGTGGTGAGCGCGACGCCGCTGGCGGGCAGCGTCGCCCTGCGCGTGGCCTTCCGGCTCGAGGCCATCGGCGCGGGCGCGTGGACCTCGGTGCAGGTCTCGTCGGCCGCTCGACCGGGCCTGGTCGCGCAGGGAGTCCCGCTCACGGTCTCGCCCGGGCGGCCCGCGACCGCAGTCGGCAACCTGTGGGTCGCCGACTGCGGGTCCGGTGCCAGCGGTATCGAGCAGGGCGTGCTCCTGAGCGCGACACCGCCGGGCGACGCCCCCGGAGGCGTCGACCCGCCGGTCGTCGTGCCGCTGGACGCGGAGTCGGTACGCACGCTCGGCACCACCATCCGCTCGCTGTGCGGCGACGGGAAGGTGACGGCCACGGTCACGGCGGCGATCACGCGCAGCGGGGCCGACAACGGGACGAGCGGCACGCTCGACCTCGACATCACGCTGTCGACGCCGGAAACACCCTGGATCGAGCTGTCCGACTCGACCACCGGGTCGGGACGGCTGACCGCGCAGGACCAGGTGCTCATGCCCTCGCGCGGCACCGCCCGCACCGAGGTCCGGTGGCAGCTGCCCCCGTGCGAGGCGCTCCTCGACACCGGGCTCCCCCGGCTGAAGGTCTCGCTCGTGACCCCGGACGAGACCGGCGGGGTACGCCGGCCCTACCTCGTGGCCCTCGACGGCGAGGATCTCGGCATCGGGCTCAACCGGCTCTGCCCCGACCTCGCCTCCGAGATCCGCGCCGCGGGCTGACGGGCCCGGCGCCTGTCCGCACTTCGACGGGCGGGCGGGCCTCCCCCGGCCTACGGTCGGGCCGTGGACGACGGCCGCCTCGAGCTCGACGACGACGGACGCGTGCTCGACGGACGCGTGCTCGACGGGCACGAGCTGCTCGAGCCGCGCCACGCCGTCGACCTCGCCGATCCCGCAGCCACCGAGCAGCTGGCCGCCTCCCGCGCCGACGCCTGGGTGTCGGGCAGCCTGCTCGCCTGGCTGGGGCGCCATCGGCGTCCGGTGTCCGCGGCCGTGGTCAGCCTCGCGGCCGTCGCTCTCGGCACCGCGTGGTGGGTGTCGCGTCCGGCGCCCCCGGCTCCTGCCCCTCCTGTGTCGGCGTCCGACGCGGTGCTCGACGGCAGCGACCTCGGCGGGCCCCGCCTCGACGACACCGGAGACCTCGCCGTGGCCTACACGGTGCGGGCGTCGGTGCCCGGGACCTCCTTCGAGGTCGTGGCGCTCACCGGCCCCGGCCTGACACCGGTCGACGTCCGGACCGGTGCCGGCCAGGTGAGCGGCGCGGTGACGCACGACGCCGACCTGCGCGTGGAGGCGCACGCCGTCGTGCGCTGCGACGATCCGGCCATCGCCGGTGCACGCGCGTCGGACTACGCGCTCCAGGTGCTCCCGACCGGCGCGTCGTCGGGGACGCCTGCCGTCGTCGTCCCCTTCGGCGACCGCACGACGCGCCTCGACGTCGCGGTGCGCGACCTGTGCCTCACGTCGACGCTCCCGCGCGAGGTGTCGGTCGTCGACGCGCACGTCGACCCGTCGCCCGGATCGTCGGTCGTGTCGCTGCGGCTGGTGGTGCGCAACAACGGCACTGTTCCCGTCTCTGTGGCCACGGAGCGACGCGACGACGGCACCGTCGAGGTCGACCAGTCGCAGACCGCGGTGCTCAAGCCCGGCGGGTCGGCGCTTCTGACGACACGCATGCTCGTGCACGACTGCACGACGCAGCAGCACGTCGGGTCGGTCCTCGACGACCCGAACCCCGTCGTGCCGAACCGATCCCCCGACCCACTCGGCCTGCCTGGCGTCACGGTGCGCCTCACCCTCGGCGACCAGTCGGGGCTCGCGTCGTACCCCTTGCCGACCACCACCACGTCGCTGAGCAAGGCGCTCGGCCTCGCGACGTGCAGCGGGCGGCCGACAGTCGCCGTCGATCTGGAGTCGACCGAAGGAACGCGCGCGCCCGACGGGTCGTGGTACGTCGACGCGCTGCTGCTCATCCGCACGTCGGGCATCGGCATCAGCGTGGGCCGCGAGCACTTCGCAGGGCCGGCCTGGGGATCAGGCTCGACCCTCGTCACCGGCGGTCCAGCCACACCCGGCAGCCCGTGGAGCATCGACCCGGTGCAGCTCGACGGCGGCGCAGGCCATCTCGTGGTGCGCTTCATGGGCTCGACGTGCGCGTCCGCCGGTGCCACGGCGCCCGACCACCTCGCGCTGCGCGTCATCGACTCCACCCGTACGTCGTTCCCGTTCGAGGTCGCGCTCGACGCCCCGCGGCTGCAGGCGGCGGTCGACGCGGCCTGCTCGGCGGCCTTCTCGCCGACGTCGTGAGCGGCGGAATGTCAAGACCTGCCAGGGGTTCCGTCTGCTCGACGCGAGGAGTAGAACGGGTTGTGCCACCTCGGTGACGACAACGGCGGCGCGAGCCGCCCGCAGACAGAGCACGGCACCAGTCCCGGGCACCCACGCGGCGATCCGCCCACGTAACGGGCGTCTCGGCCGGGAGAGCGACACGTCGCACCCGACCGGACGACTTCGCCAGCGCACTGATCACCCGGACCGCCGTGCCCTCGACGGCGCCCCTGCTAGCGGGGCGTCGTCTGCTGTCCGCCGTCGACGGGAGGGGTCTCTCAGGGGAGGTCGGCGAGGATGCGGCGCGACTCGTCGGCGCCCACGCGCACGGCGTCGGCGTGCAGCACCAGCCACTCGGCCACGCCGTCGGGCGTCCCGGTCGCGTAGGCCTTGAGCGCTCCGGCGTACGCCGGCCGGCCGGCGGCCCAGAGCCCGGCTTCGGGAACGGTGAGGCCGTCGGGGTCGACGCCGCGCGCGGCCATCACCAGCCGCGTCGCGGCGCGCGCCACCAGCCCGGAGCCCCACGCGAAGGGACGGGTCACGGCGAGCTCGCCGTGGACGACTGCGGCCACCACGAGAGCGGGCGCCTGCGTGGGGGCGGTGATGAGCGACGCCCACGCCGTGGTGCGACGTGCGGCCTCGTCGGCCGGCGGCAGGGAGCCGAGCCGCAACGGGTCGTCGGCGAGGGAGTCGGTACGCAGCCGCCCACGTGCGTCGTCGTCGACGAACCCGGCGGCCACGACCGCGTGCAGGCGCGACACGGCCTGCAGGGGGGCGCGCGCGAACACCTCGACCTGACGCGGCGTCTCGGCGCCGACCGCCAGGGCCGCCGCGACCAGCCGACCCATCGGCGACCCGTCGAGCGCGTCGCCGGACACCAGGGCGTCGGGGCGCACCTCCGCACCGTCGATCGCAGCGGTGGCCCAGGCGCCGCGCAGCCGCGATCCCACGACGACGTCGGCGGCCCGGGCGCGCACGGCGCGGTCCCAGAGCACGGCGTCCACGGCGTCGCGCGCCCGCCCCACGGCGTCGGCGACGCCAGACAGGTCGGCGAGCGGAGCCAGCACGTCGTCGGTCACGGGAGCACGCTAGGCCGTGCGCCCGCACCTGCGGCGCGGCACCCGGCGCCGCGGGGTCTTCGCGGGGGCGGCCCACCCCTGCAACTCCCGTGCAACCCCTGACTGCGGTAGAAACGAGCCCCACCCGCAGTCGGCACGCCCGGAGGACACCCGTGAGCCACGAGGCCATCGAGAACCTGTCGCACGAGGATCGCGTGTTCCCGCCGTCGCCGGAGTTCGCGGCACAGGCCAACGCCACCGAGGCGCTGTACGCCGATGCCGCAGCCGACCGGATCGGGTTCTGGGAGGAGCAGGCGCGCGACCTGCAGTGGGAGACGCCGTGGCACACGGCGCTCGACTGGAGCGCCGCGCCGTTCGCGCGCTGGTTCGACGGCGGCAAGCTCAACGTCGCGGTGAACTGCGTCGACCGGCACGTGGCCGAAGGCCATGGCGACCAGGTCGCGTACTTCTTCGAGGGCGAACCGGGCGACACGCGCACGATCACCTACGCCGAGCTGCTCACCGAGGTGAGCAAGGCCGCCAACGCGCTGGAGTCCCTCGGCGTGAAGGCCGGCGACCGGGTCGCGATCTACCTGCCGATGATCGCCGAGGCGGCCATCGCGATGCTGGCGTGCGCGCGCATCGGCGCGGTGCACTCGGTGGTGTTCGGCGGCTTCTCGGCCGAGGCGCTGCGCTCGCGCATCGAGGACGCCGAGGCAGTTCTCGTGATCACCTCCGACGGCGGCAACCGCAAGGGCAAGCCGCTGCCTCTCAAGCCCGCTGTCGACGAGGCGGTGGCGGCGTCGCCCTCGGTGCGCAACGTCCTGGTGGTCAAGCGCACCGGTGGCGAGGTGGAGTGGACCGACAAGGACGTGTGGTGGCACGAGCTCGTCGACGCGCAGCCGGAGACCCATGCGGCACAGGCGTTCGACGCCGAGCACCCCCTGTTCATCCTGTACACCTCGGGCACCACGGGGAAGCCCAAGGGCATCCTGCACACCACCGGCGGATACCTCACGCAGGTCGCCTACACGCACCGCAACGTCTTCGACCTCAAGCCCGACACCGACGTCTACTGGTGCACCGCCGACGTCGGCTGGATCACCGGGCACTCCTACGTCGTCTACGGCCCGCTGGCCAACCGCGCGACGTCGCTGATCTACGAGGGCACGCCCGACGCGCCGCACCCCGGCCGCTGGTGGGAGCTGGTCGAGAAGTACCGCGTCTCGATCCTCTACACCGCGCCGACCGCCATCCGCACCTTCATGAAGCTCGGGGAGGAGATCCCCCACGGCTTCGACATGACCTCGCTGCGCGTGCTCGGCTCGGTCGGCGAGCCCATCAACCCCGAGGCGTGGATGTGGTACCGCCGCGTCATCGGCGGCGACCGCTGCCCGATCGTCGACACGTGGTGGCAGACCGAGACCGGCGCCATGATGATCAGCCCGCTTCCCGGCGTCACGGCCTGCAAGCCCGGCTCGGCCATGCGCCCGCTGCCCGGCATCGCCGCGGAGGTCGTCGACGACGAGGCCCACGTGGTCGGCAACGGCGGTGGCGGCTACCTCGTCCTGCAGGAGCCGTGGCCCTCGATGCTGCGCGGCATCTGGCGCGACAACGACCGGTACGTCGAGACGTACTGGTCGCGCTGGAAGGGCCTCTACTTCGCCGGCGACGGCGCCAAGCTCGACGACGACGGCGCGATCTGGCTGCTCGGCCGTGTCGACGACGTCATGAACGTGTCAGGCCACCGCATCTCGACCACCGAGGTCGAGTCGGCGCTCGTCTCGCACCCCAAGGTCGCCGAGTCGGCGGTCGTGGGCGCCACCGACGACACCACCGGCCAGGGCATCGTCGCGTTCGTGATCCTGCGCTCCGGCGTGGAGGGCGGCGACGACGTGGTCACCGAGCTGCGCAACCACGTCGCGCACGAGATCGGGCCGATCGCCAAGCCGCGGCAGATCCTCATCGTGCCCGAGCTGCCCAAGACCCGCTCGGGCAAGATCATGCGCCGCCTGCTGCGCGACATCGCCGAGCACCGCGACGTCGGCGACACCACCACCCTCGCCGACGGCGGCGTCATGGACCTCATCAGCCAGGGCCTCAACGCCCCGACGGCCAGCGACGACTGACCCGCCTTGCCGCTTCGAGGGCCGCGGTCAGCGGCCCTCGAAGCGGGGCGGTCGCTTCTCGAGGAAGGCGGCGCCGGCCTCACCCGCGTCGTACGTCGTCACGCTCGCGGCCTGACGCGTCGTCTCGACGTCGAGGTACGACGCGAGGTCGAGGTGCTCGGCCTCGCGCAGGTCGGCCTTCATCCACCCGAGCGCCAGCGGTGCGCGCGCGACGAGCCCCGCCACGAACGCGTCGACGCCCGCGCGGAACTCGTCGTCGGGGAGCACGCGCGTGACGAGCCCGAGCCGCTCCACCGTCGCCGCGTCGAGCCGCTCGGGCAGGAGGTAGAGCTCGCGGGTGCGCGCCGCCCCGATCAGCTGGGTGGCGAACCACATGCCGCCGTAGTCGCCTGACACTCCGGCGGTGAGGAACGCCGTGGAGAACGGTGCGCTCGCCGCGGCCACCCGCAGGTCGCACGCGAGGGCGAGGGAGAGCCCGGCTCCGGCGCACGCGCCGTTGATGGCCGCCACCGTCACCTGGGGCAGGCCGTGGATGAGCCCCGAGGCCTCGGTGTGCTCGCGCAGCCGCGACGACTGCGCCTCGAGCGGAGGCGGCCCGATCATGCCGCCGAGGCCGGCGGCGAGGTCGCCGCCCGCGCAGAACCCGCGCCCGGCGCCGGTGAGCACGACGACGCGCACCGAGGCATCGCTGCGGATCTCGCGCAGCGCGGTCAGCAGCGCCGTCGACAGCTCGGGGTTGATCGCGTTGAGGCGTTCGGGCCGGTTGAGGGTGATCGTCGCGACGGCGCCCACGACGTCGACGATGACGGGCGCGGCGGTGTCGGTCATCGTGGGCTCCTCGCGTGGTCCGGCCCCCGACGCTACCGCCGTCCCCCACCGATGCTGTGATCACGTGTGGAAGGGTTCAGGGGACGGACGAGGAGGGCGCGTGACCGAGCAGCGGATCGTGTTCGACCGCCTGCCGCTGTCCGAGCGGTCACGGCTCCTGCAGGCGCTGCGTCAGGAGACGGTCGGCGGCGCGCTGCTGCTCGGGGCCGCCGTGCTCGCGCTCGTGTGGGCGAACTCGCCGTGGCGCGACTCCTACCACCGGCTGACCGAGGCCGAGCTCGGCCCCGAGGCGCTGCACCTGCACCTGTCGCTCGCGCTGTGGGCGGCCGACGGGCTGCTCGCCGTCTTCTTCTTCGTGGCCGGGCTCGAGCTCAAGCACGAGCTCGTCGTGGGCACGCTGAGCAAGCCGTCCCGTGCCGTCGTCCCTGTGGTGGCGGCGCTCGCCGGCATGGCCGTCCCTGCGCTGCTCTACGCGCTCGTGGTGAAGGTCGCCGACGATCCTGACGCCGCGATCGGCTGGGGCATCCCGATGGCCACCGACATCGCGTTCGCGCTGGCGGTGCTCGCCGTCATGGGGTCGAAGCTGCCGGTCGCCCTGAGGGCCTTCCTGCTCACGCTCGCGGTGGTCGACGACCTCGGCGCGATCCTCGTGATCGCGATCTTCTACAACCACGGGTTCTCGCCCGTGCCGTTCGTCCTCGCGCTGGCCGGGCTCGGGCTGTGGTGGTTCCTTCAGCACCGGCGCTTCGACGTGTGGTGGGTCTACCTGGTGCTCGGCGTGGCCGTGTGGGCCTTCATGCACGCCAGCGGCGTCCACGCCACGGTGGCCGGCGTCGCCCTCGGTCTGCTGACCCGCGTGAAGCCCGACCCGGGCGAGACGCACCCCCCGGCCGAGCGCTACGAGCACGCGGTGCGCCCGTTCTCCGCCGGGGTCTGCGTCCCGCTGTTCGCCTTCCTGTCCGCCGGCGTCACCTTCGTGGGGCTCGGCGGGTCGGCGATCGGCGAGCCCGTCGCGGTGGCCGTCATCGTCGGCCTGGTCGTGGGAAAGCCGCTCGGCGTCTTCGGCGGGGCCTGGACGGTCGCGCGCTTCACCCGCGCCTCGCTCTCGTCGTCGCTGCGGTGGGCCGACGTGTTCGCGGTCGGCATCCTGGCCGGGATCGGGTTCACCGTGTCGCTGCTCATCGGCGAGCTGGCCTTCGAGGGCGACCCGGTGCGCGAGACGTCGGCCAAGATCGGCGTGCTCATCGCGTCGGTGCTCGCAGCCGTGCTGGCATCGGTCGCGCTGACCCTCCGCAGGCGGGCCTACGCCGCCCTCGCCGAGGAGGAGGAGCGCGACTCCGACCACGACGGGGTGCCCGACGTGTACGGCCACGACGCGGGCGGCCCCGGCACTCGCTAGCCTGGACCGGACCCCAGGGCGGGGTTACAGGGAGGTCGACGACGTGGCCGAGAAGCAGTCGCTGGGCACGATGGTGTCCGGCATCACCCAGGACCTCTCCACGCTGGTCCGCGGTGAGATCGAGCTGGCCAAGACCGAGCTGCGCGAGACGGCGCAGACCGCCGCCCGCGGAGGCGGGCTGCTGGCCGTCGCCGGCGTCCTGGCGTTCCTCGGTTTCGTCTTCCTGCTGGTCACGCTCGCCTGGGTGATCTCGCTGTGGCTCCCGGTGTGGGCAGGCTTCGGGATCGTGACCCTGCTGCTCATCATCGTCGCGGTGATCCTCGGCCTGGTCGGCAAGAAGCGCCTCGACGAGGTGCAGGGCATCCCGCGCTCGCAGGCCTCGATCGAGAAGACCAAGGCCGCGCTGTCGCGCAAGCCCGCCGTCGACACCGACGCGACGTCAGCGCCCACGACCCCCATCGTCCTCTCGCCCACGACCCCGACCACCCTCCCCACGACCCCGACCGCGCCCGGAACGACGGCGGCTCCCGCAGCGCCGCGCGTGCCCTCCGGCCCGGCGGCCTGATCGCGGCCGGCGCGCAGCGCTCCGATGGAGCTCCCCGATCCGGCCTCGGTCGTCCGCATCGACGGCCCGTGGACGCACCGCGACATCGCGGCCAACGCCTGCCGCTTCCACGTCGCCGAAGCGGGTGAGGGGCCCCTCGTCGTCCTCGTGCACGGCTTCCCGACGTTCTGGTGGAGCTGGCGCCACCAACTGGTGAGCCTGGCCGCGGCCGGCTACCGCGCGGTGGCCGTGGACATGCGCGGGTACGGCGGCAGCGACCACACGCCGCACGGCTACGACCCGCTCACCCTCGCCGCCGACATCGCGGGCCTCATCCGCACCCTCGGAGAGCAGAACGCGATCGTCGTCGGCAACGGCTGGGGCGGCCTGGTCGCCTGGACCGCGGCCTCGACCTACCCCGACGCCGTCCGCGCCCTCGTGGCCGTGGGCATGCCGCACCCGGTGCTGCTGCGCAACGCGTTCATCGGCGACCCGGTGCAACGGCGGCTCGGCCGCTACGCCGTGGGGTTCCAGCGCCCGTTCGTGCCCGAGCGCCAGCTCACGCGCGACGACGCCGCGCTCGTCGAACGGTTCCTCACAGCGTGGTCGGGCCCGACCTGGCCCGACGAGGAGGCGGCGCGCATCTACCGCGCCGCGATGCTCATCCCCAGCACCGCGCACTGCTCGGTGGAGTTCCACCGCTGGGCGATCCGCTCCATCCCGCGCCGCGACGGCCGCCGCTTCCAGGCCTCGGTCGCCGACCCGGTGGCCATGCCCGTGCTGCAGATCCACGGCGTCGACGACGGCGCCGTGCTGCTCTCGAGCGTCGACGGGTCGGAGGCCTACGCCGGAGCCGGCTACACGCGGGTCGACCTCGAGGGTGTGGGCCACTACCCGCACGAGGAGGACCCGGCCGCCTTCGACGGCGTCCTGCTGCCGTGGCTGGCCACCCTCCCCGGCCTCGAGGCGCGATGACCCCCTGGGTCGTCAACATCGCGCTCGCGATCGTGCTGGTGCTGCTCCTGCTGCAGCGCCGCACCCGTCGCTTCTCCACCGTGGCGGCGCAGGGTCTGGGATCCCCGGGCGCCACGTCGGTCCTCGCGGCGTACCGCGTCGTGGAGGGGCCGGACTCGACGTCGTGGGAGCGGGGGACGCTCACGCGCGAGCGCAGCGGCGACTACCTGTGGACGCCGGGCGGCGACGTGACCGCGCAGCGCCTCGGCGTCGCGCACGTGACGCAGGCGCGCGCGTGCGGCTGGTGGGAGGGCGTCTGGTCGCTGGGCACCGACTGGGTCGTGCTGCGCTGCGCCGGCCTCGACGGCACCGGCGGCGCCGCCTTCGAGGTGGCCGCCGGCCGCCCCGACCTCGAGCGCCTGCCCGAGCTCGCCCGCTACGCCGCCACCCGCTGACCCACCGGACTACCAGGTGGCAGAACGCGACGAATCCGGCGCGGGATGACACCCGGCACTCGGGAGACGAACGCGATGGCGGGTCAGCGGGTGTTGCAGGAGCCGGTGGCGACCGGGTCGACCGCGCCGGCGCCGGCCTTCGCGGCCGTCGCCACCTGCGCCGCGGTGAGCGCGTAGCCGGTCTGCGGGTCGTTGACGGCCACGGCGAAGACGACGCCGTCGACCTTGCCGTCGGGTGCGAGCAGGGGGCCGCCGGAGTTGCCCGGCTTCACGTCGCCGCGGATCGAGTAGACCTCGCGCGTCACGCTGCCGGCGCCGTAGATGTCGGTGCCCCGAGCGGTCAGGCGCGCGCGCACCCGGGCGGCGGACGCCGTGAGCGACCCGCCGCCGGGGAACCCCGCGACCACCGCCGCGTCGCCACGCACCGCCACGCCGGCGAACGACAGCGCCGTGGCGCGCAGGCCGGGCACGTAGAGCACAGCGACGTCCACCTGCGGGTCGAGGTAGACGATGGTGGCCGGGTAGACGCGGCCCGTGCCGCGGATGGTGACGCCGGGGCGGTCGACCCCGGCGACGACGTGCGCGTTGGTCATCACGTGGTCGGCGGCGTAGACGAAGCCCGAGCCGTCGACCTGCGTGCCGCACTCGGGTGCGACGCCCTCGACCTTGACCAGCGAGTTCCACGCGGCACGCACCGCCGGGTCCTTGAGCAGCGCGGGATCCGGCGGCGCGACCGGGATCACCGGATCGAGGGTGAAGCCCGAGAAGGCCTGGGGGAACCCGGTGGAGTCGAGCGCGGCGCGCAGCCCGCTGACCCAGTCGCGCGTGCCCGGCGGCATGACCGAGTCGATCTCGCCCAGCACGCGGGAGCCGCGCACCTGCGTGGTGACGACCCCGAGCGGTGCCGACACGATCGCCGACGCGACCAGCCACGCGACGAGCGCGATCGTGAGGACGCCGAACAGCGATCCTGTCGCGGAGTCGACCAGCCGCGCGGGTCGCCACGTGACGTGGTCGCGGGCCCAGCGCCCGGCCCAGCCCGCGAGGGCGTTGCCCGCACCGGCGCACACGACGACGACCGCGATCCCGACCACCGTCGCGAGGAGGCCGTCGGCGTGGAGGGCGGAGACGGCCTTGGGCGCGAGCACGACGCCGACGACCGCACCCGCGAGGAACCCCGCGAAGGAGAGCACGCCACCGACCAGGCCCTGCCGCCAGCCGGACACCGCGGCGACCACCGCGAGGCCGAGCAGCACCCAGTCGACGACGTTCACGTCACCACGTCCCGAGGTCGCGGACGACGGCCTCGTCCCAGGGCTGCTCCCAGCCCACGAGGGCGAACAACCGCGAGAGGAGGCCCGCGGTGAACCCCCACACGAGCAGGTCGCGCACCGCGAACCCGGGCCCCATGAAGCCCGAGGGGTGGCGCACGCTGCAGCGGTTCTCCGGTGCCACGAGCTCGGCGACCGGCACGCGCACCACGCGCGCGACCTCTCCGGGGTCGACCACCCCGACCGGCGACGGGTCGCGCCACCAGCCGAGCACCGGGTGGACGACGAAGCCGCTCGGCGGGAGGAACAGCGCGGGAAGCCGGCCGAACACCTCGACCCCGGCCGGGTCGAGCCCGGTCTCCTCCTGCGCCTCGCGCAGTGCGCAGGCCACGACGTCGGCATCGTCGTCGTCGACGACCCCGCCCGGGAAGGCCGGCTGCCCCGCGTGGCTCGACAGCGTGGCCGACCGCTCGATGAGCAGGATGTCGGGGCCGGCGGGGCCCTCGCCGAAGAGGATGAGTACCGCCGAAGGACGACCGCCCTCGGGCGGCGGCAGGAAGCGCGAGAGCTGCTCGGGCAGCACGCCGCGCGCCACCTCGTCGACCGGCCGCAGCCACTCGGGGAGCATGGTCAGCCCCCCGGGGTGACGCCGAGGTGCTGGGAAACCAGGTCGTCGAGCTGCGCCTGGCTCTGCAGCGCGCCGTGCTGCTGGTAGGCCACGCTGCCGTCGGCGCGGACGAACAGGGTGACCGGCAGCCCGGACGCCCACTGCAGCTCTGCCTTGGTGCTGCCTGCGTCGTCGCGCACGGACGGGTAGTGCACGCCCGCCTGCGCCAGCAGCGACAGCGCCGAGGAGGGGTCGTCGATCGCGTCGACGCCGAGCACCCGCACCGCGGGCGTGGACGCCGCGAGGTGCGCCAGCATCGGCAGCTCGGCGCGGCACTGGGTGCACCACGCCGCCCACACGTTGACCACCGTGGGCGCGCCGCCGAGACCGCGCAGCGCGACGGCCGGCCCGGTGCCCAGGCAGACGAGCGTGAGGTCGGGGAGGGTGCGGCCCTCGGCGGTGGGCCCCGGTGACGACGCCGTCGCCGGGCAGGCCTGCAGCGCGGCCTGGGCCACCAGGTCGGCCGGGGCCGAGCCCGCCGAGCCGGTGGGGGCGGTGGGCATCGCGGCGGTGCTGCTGGCGACCGGGGTGCCCGCGCCGGAGGAGGTGGCCCCGCAGCCGGCGAGCGCGAGAGCGAGAGCCACGAGGAGCGCGGCGCGGGTCATCGCGGCCCCTCGGTCGTGACGAGCTTCGCCGCCTCGGCGGCGTCGGTGGGCCCGAGCCCGAACGACGGGCACAGCCGGGCCAGCGGGCAGGCGCCGCACGCGGGCTTGCGCGCGTGGCAGCAGCGCCGACCGTGCCAGACGACGTAGTGCGACAGCATCGTCCAGTCGCGCCGCGGGAACAGCGTGCCGATCTCGGCCTCGACGCGGTCGGGATCGGTCTCCTCGGTCCAGCCGAAGCGGCGCACGAGACGGCCGAAGTGCGTGTCGACGGTGATGCCCGGCACGTCGAAGGCGTTGCCGAGCACGACGTTGGCGGTCTTGCGCCCCACCCCGGGCAGGGTCACGAGGTCGTCGAGGCGCCCCGGCACCTCGCCGTCGAAGCGCTCGCACAGCGCCTGGCCCAGGCCGATGACCGACGTGGCCTTGTTGCGGAAGAAGCCCGTGGAGCGGATGAGGTCCTCGAGCTCGTCGCGGCCCGCACCGGCGTAGTCGGCGGCCGTGGGGTAGCGCCGGAAGAGCGCCGGCGTGACCAGGTTGACCCGCCGGTCGGTGCACTGGGCTGACAGGATCGTGGCCACGACGAGCTCGAGCGGGGTGGTGAAGTCGAGCTCGCAGTGGGCGTCGGGGTAGGTCTCGGCGAGCAGCCGACTCATCTTCCGGGCACGGCGCACCAGCGCCGTACGAGTCTCCCCCGTCGGTGTGCCCTCGGCGCTCGCTGCCATCCCGACAGGGTACGTCGCGGAGCCGACGCGCCCGGCTCTCGGGAGCAGGAGCCGACAGACCTGACCCTCCCCGTGATCGGTGGGGCCCGCGCTCGCGCCAGGACTTCCCGCGCCCGGTGCATCTAGACTCGCGCCACGAGCGCGGGGGCGCTCGAGGCGGGCACCGTCAGGGAAGCGATCTGTGGACGCGGAGCGGACGAGCACCGACGGGGAAGTCGACGACGACCCCGCTGCAGGTGACGCCGCAGCCAGGGCCGCCGAGGCCAAGGCGCGCCGTGCGGCCCGCAAGGCCGCGCGAGCGGCGCAACCGGCGCCCGAGCGCGACCCCGTCTACGACGGCATGTCGCTGACCGACCTGCGCGAGGCCCGCACCGCGCTGTCGACCGAGGAGACCAAGGTCAGCTACTGGCGCCGGATCATCCAGGCCCGCCTCGATCTCGTGCGCGCCGACATGGTCGACCGCGACCAGGTCGCCGACCTCACCCGCGTGCTCACCGAGGGCCGCGCCTCCGTGCACCGCCTCGCCCACATCGACGCCCGACCCGTCGACGGCGTCCCGCCGCTGCCCGACCTCGCCGAGGTCTGGGGCCGCGTGGTCGACCCGGCCGACGAGGTGGGCCGGGCGCGGCTCGAGACCGACCTGGCGCACGCGGAGAAGGAGCTCTCCACCTTCCGCCGCGAGCTGCACCAGCGCATCGACCTCATGACCGTCGAGCTCATCGCGCGCTACCGCGAGCAGCCGCTGCTGGCCCTGCAGATCCTTCCCGAGGACCCGCTGCACCGTCGCCGCTCGGTCTGAAGGTCGCGGTCCAGGCTCCGAGGCCTGCCGCGCAGCAGTCCGCGGGCGCACCATCCGCACCGTGCGCCTCACGACTCCCTCCTCGCGCCGCCCTAATCGGCGGGGCTGCGGCACACAACGGGCCGGGATAGGTCACACTGTGCCGTGCCGATCGCACCGCCCACCGCGGTGCACGTACGGGAGGTGTCGTGGACGACGTGCTCATGAGCGCGCCGCTGTTCTCCGCTCTTGACGTGGAGGCCGCGTCGGCGCTCAAGGCGTCCATGGAGGAGCGCCGTCTGCTCAAGGGCGACGTGCTGTTCAGCGAGGGCGACCCGGGCGACCGGCTCTACGTCGTGACCGAGGGCAAGATCAAGCTCGGGCACGCCTCCAGCGACGGTCGCGAGACGCTGCTGGCCGTCATGGGCGAGGGCGAGATGTTCGGCGAGCTGTCGCTGTTCGACCCGGGTCCGCGCACCGCCACCGCCACGGCACTCACCGACGTCACCGTCCTCGGCCTGGGCCACGCCGCGCTGCGGCCCTGGCTCACCGGCCGGCCCGAGGTGGCCGAGGCGCTCCTGCAGGCGCTGGCCCAGCGGCTTCGGCGTACCAACGAGGCGCTGTCCGACCTCGTGTTCTCCGACGTCCCGGGCCGCGTCGCCAAGGCGCTGCTCGACCTCGGCGAGCGATTCGGCCAGTCGATGCCCGACGGCCTGCACGTCACGCACGACATGACCCAGGAGGAGCTCGCCCAGCTCGTCGGCGCCTCGCGCGAGACCGTGAACAAGGCGCTGGCCGACTTCGCCTCGCGCGGCTGGCTGCGCCTGGAGTCGCGGTCGGTCATCCTGCTCGACATCGAGCGGCTCCAGCGCCGCGCGCGTTAGGGCACCCTCACCACTTCCGGCGAACACCTGCGACGCAGTCGCTCGCAGCGCCACACTCCCGCGTATCCGGCCGTCGGCCGTACCCAGCGGGAGGTGAACGTGTCCGCCGATCAGCCCATCGACGTGCGCGACATGGCGATCGTGCACCAGACGTTCCGCCGCTCCTACCAGGAGAGCGCCGCGCTGGTGCGGGCCGACCCGACCCCATCGCAGCACCGGGTCGAGTTCCTCGCCGACCACGTCGACTTCGGGATCTCCCTGCTCCACCACCACCACGGGGGCGAGGACGAGCTTCTCTACCCGCTGCTGCTCGAGCGAGCGCCCGACAAGGCCGCGAACACCGAGCACATCGAGCACGAGCACCAGGAGGTCGCAGAGCACATCGACGCCGTGTCGGCCGCCTGCCGGGCCTGGCGGACGGCGCCGTCGGCCGAGACGGGCGAGGCGCTCGCGACCTCGCTCGACGACCTCAACGAGCGCCTGCAGCAGCACCTCGACGACGAGGAGCGCGACATAGTCCCGCTGGCCGCCGTCACGCTGACCCAGGAGGAGTGGGAGAGCCTCGGCCGGCACGCCATGGCGGCCATCCCCAAGGACAAGCTCGGCATCGCCTTCGGCATGCTCACCGAGCCGCTGTCCGACGACGACCGGCACTTCATGAAGAGCCATCTGCCGGCACCCGTGCGGCTGCTCTCGCCGCTCGTGATCGACCGCCCGTGGCACAAGTACCGCGACCAGCTGCGCAACGGAACCTAGGTCCGCCACGGCGGAACCGGTGGTGCGTACGCGTCGCACCGACCACGACGACACGGCCCGGGTCAGCCTTCGCCACCGGTGCGCTTCCACAGCAGACGGACGTCGGGCTCGCGCTCCTCGTTGGCCGCGCCGTCGGTGAGCTCGACCTCGCGGAACCCGTGGCGGCGGTAGAACTCCCGCGCCCGGTCGTTGACCTGGAAGGTCCACAGCTGCAGCTCGTCGTCGGCGCGTTCCTGCGCGAACGCCACGAGGCGGCCGCCGACGCCGGAGCCCTGGTGCGCGGGCGCGACGTAGAGCTGCTCGATCCATCCCGGCGCCAGCCCGAGGACCGCGACGACCTCGCCGCCGCGGACGCCCACCCACGCGTCGGTGCGGGCCACCAGGTGGCCGCGGATCCAGCCGCGCACGTCGTCGTCGCCGTGGGCGCGCCGCACGGTCGGCAGGGCGTCGTCGAACGACGCGAGCCACAGGTCGGCGACGGCGTCGGCGTCAGCACCCGTGGCGCGGCGGATCTCGATCTCGTCAGGCACGCGGGCATCCAACACCTCTGCGCCTGACGGCGCGCCCGGGTTCCGGCGGTCAGGTGTCGAGGGCCTCGGCCAGCTCGGCAGGCGCGCGCATGTGCCACGCGTCGCGCACGAGCTCGTGGAGGCGAGCCGCGTCGACGGCGTCGAGCCGCAGCATCACGTAGGGCCACCCGTCGTACGCCGACGTCGTGAAGAAGAGGTCGGGCTCGCCGAGCAGCAGCGCCTGCTTCTCGGCCTCGTCGCCGACGTAGAGGACGGCGACGTCGGTGCGGATCACCCGGCGCCCGCCCTCGCGGTCGGGGTAGGACCACACGAAGCCCTTGCCGCCCACGCGGTAGTCGAAGCCGTCGCTCGGGATCTCCTCGACGTGGGGCAGCGCCTCGACGACGCGACGGAGGTCGTCCTCGTCGGCCACCCCGATCAGGACTCCCGCACCAGGCAGAACGGGTGCCCCGCCGGGTCGGCGTAGACCCGGAAGCCGCGGCCCTCGCCGGGCAGCCGAGTGGCGCCGAGCGCGAGCACCTTCGCCTCGCCGGCGTCGATGTCGTCGACGAGGACGTCGACGTGCATCTGCTGCGGGTGCCCGGGGTCGGGCCACTGCGGCGGCACGTGGTCGGGCGCGTGCTGGAACGCCAGGTGCGGGCCGTCGTCAGGCCCGACGACCACCCAGCCGTCCTCGTCGACCCGGGTCACGGGCAGCCCGGTGAGCTCGGAGTAGAACGCCGCCAGAGCGCGCGTATCGGCGCAGTCGATGACGAATGCCTGCAGCCGACCGATCATGGAGTGCCTCCTTGAGCCATGCGTGAAGCATGCCGTGCGGCACCGACGTCCACCACAGCTTCGGGCTGCTCCTTGACGCCCCGCTGCGGCACGGGCACGGTACGCCGAGGAGGCACCGTGACCGTTCCCGTGGGCTGCCGCACCGCCGACGCCGGCGACGCCGCGCTCGTGACCGCCGTCGTCGCGGACGCCTTCCGCGACGATCCGCTGTGGTCGTGGGCGATGCGGCGCGACGACGGCGCCACCGAGCACCACGACGGGCTCTGGTCGGTCTTCGTCGAGGGGGCGCTGCGCTACCCGTGCACGTGGATCGCGGACGACGCGGCCGCGGTCGCGGTCTGGATCCCGCCCGGCGGCACCGAGATGTCCGACGAGCAGGAGGTGGAGCTCGAGCGGCGGGCGTACGAAGCCCTCGGCGCTCGCGCGGACATGTACTTCGAGCTGTTCGAGCGCTTCGCCGAGCATCATCCCCACGACGAGCCGCACTACTACCTGAGCCTGCTGGCCACCGACAGCCGCGCACGCGGTCGCGGGATCGGGATGGGCCTCCTGCGCGCCAACCTCGAGACGTACGACGCGGCCGGGATCCCCACCTACCTCGAGTCGTCCAACCCGGCCAACGACCGGCGGTACGAGTCGGTGGGCTTCGTCAAGCGCGGTGAGTTCCGCGGCCCGGGAGACGGTCCGGTCGTGTCGACCCTGTGGCGCGCGGTCGGAGGCTGAGCACGGTCCGGTGCGTCGCGACCGTCATCGGCCTTCCAGGAAGGCCAGCTGGGCGAGCACGGAGAACCGCGCCGCGGGCCACAGCTCGCGCGGGACGTCGGCGTAGACGATCTCGACGACGTCGTCGGGCGTACGGGCCCCGGAGTCGAGCGCGGCCCGCACCTGGGCGAGGCGCTGCTCGCGGTGCGCGAGATAGGCCGACACCGCACCGGCGGGGTCGAGGAGCGCCGGGCCGTGGCCGGGCAGCACGACGACGGCATCGCTCGTCTCGGCGAGGTCGCGCAGCCGGCGCAGCGAGTCGAGGTAGTCGCCGAGGCGTCCTTCGGGGTGCTCGATCATGGTGGTGCCGCGCCCGAGCACGGTGTCGCCGGTGAGCAGCGCGCCGTCGGCACGCAGGTGGAACGACAGCGAGTCGCCGGTGTGCCCGGGGGTCGCGACGACCGCGAGCTCGAGCCCGCCCACCACCACGACGTCGCCGCCGGCCAGCCCCTCGTCGCCGAGCCGGTGCGCCGGGTCGAGCGCGAGCACCGGTGCGCCCAGGCGGCCCGCGAGCGCCACCGCGCCCGCGCTGTGGTCGGGGTGGCCGTGGGTGAGCAGCACCCGGCTCACGCACGACCCCGCGATCACGGCCTCGATCGCGTCGAGGTGGCGCGGGTCGTCCGGGCCCGGATCGATCACCGCCACGTCGTCGCCGTCGCGCAGCAGCCAGGTGTTGGTGCCGTCGAGGGTCATCGGCGACGGGTTGGGCGCGAGCACGCACGTGGCGTGGGCAGTGGTGGCCCCGCCGTACCAGGGTGCGGGATCGCCCAGGGCGACGGGGCGGCCGCTCACGCGTCGCCGCCGTACTCGCGCGCGTCGGCGTCGGCGACGAACTCGCGCGTACGGGCGTGCACGAGGCGCACCCGGAACCCGTCGCCGTCGCGGTACTGCTCGGGCATCACCGGCACGACGGCGGCGGCCCGCGCCGCGGCCACCGCCTCGGCGGCACTCGCGTGCTGCGCGAGGAACCGCATGGTCGCGATGGTCGGCGGCCACATGGCCATCCGGCCCTCGGCGTACGCCGCCAGCGCGTCGGCCGGACGCCACCACGCCGATCGGTCAGCCTCGCCGCCCACGTGGCGCGCCTGCTGCCCATCGGGTTGCGCGGCGACGAAGAAGCGCGCGTCGAAGCGGCGGTCCTCGATCTCGGGGGTGAGCCACTCGGCGAAGGGTACGAGCGCCGCGACGTCGACCACGAGGCCGCGGTCGGCGAGCAGGTCGGCGAAGGCCAGATCATCGCGCAGCAGCGCCTCGCGCTCGCCCTCGACGCGGTCGTCGTAGGTCGCCGGGCACCCGTCGGCGTCGACGGCGAGCAGCACGCCGCACTCCTCGAACGTCTCGCGGGCGGCGGCGACGAGCACGGCGCGCCCGCGGTCGCTGGCGGTGCGGGCGTCGAGCCAGGCGTCGTCGGCGTCGCCGGTGGTCGGCACGTCGGCGTCGGACACCTCGACCGCACCGCCGGGGTAGACGTGCATCCGCGCCGCGAAGTTCATCGACGGGTTCCTGCGCAGCACGAACACCTCGGGCCCGGCGTCGGTGTCGCGGAGGAGGCACACGGTCGCCGCGTCGCGCGGCGTGGGCGGCGTCCACGCGCCGTCGCCCGCGACGAGCGAGTCGACCCGGGCCGCCTCCACGTCGGACGGCTCGGGCATCGCCTCGAGTCCGCGGTTCAGTCGGCGACCTCGACGATCATCTCGACCTCGACCGGGGCGTCGAGCGGGAGGACCGCGACACCCACGGCCGAGCGCGCGTGCACGCCGGCGTCGCCGAACGCGGCGCCGAGCAGCTCGCTGGCGCCGTTGACGACGCCGGGCTGGCCGGTGAAGTCGGGCGTGCTCGCGACGAACCCAACGACCTTGACGACGCGCACGACCTTGTCGAGGTCGCCCACGACCATCTTCACGGCGGCGATCGCGTTGAGGGCGCACAGCTGCGCGAGCTCCTTGGCCCGCTCAGGCGTCACGTCGCCCCCGACCTTGCCGGTGCCCTGCAGGGCACCGGCCGCCATCGGGAGCTGGCCGGAGGTGTAGACGTAGGAACCGGAGCGCACCGCGGGCACGTAGGCGGCCACCGGCGGCACCACCTCGGGCACGGTGAGGCCGAGGTCGGCGAGGCGGGTCTCCACTGCGGACATGCGATCAGCCCTTCGGTCGCTTCAGGTAGGCCACGAGGTTGTCGGCGTTCGGACCGGGAACCACGCTCACGAGCTCCCAGCCGTCCTCGCCCCACGTGTCGAGGATCTGCTTGGTCGCATGCACGAGCAGCGGCACGGTCACGTACTCCCACTGAGTCATGCCCGCGACCCTACGACCCCCCGCCCCTTCCCGAGCAACTGTCCTTGTGGTTGCTCCGGAGGGCGGCGGAGCAACCACAGGGGCAGTTGCTCGCGCTCCCAGCGAGCGGGGAGGTCGTGCACCGAGGCGCGAGGGGCGCCGCACGGGGCCTAGGCTTCCCGTCGTGCCCAGTGAGCCCGACGCCGTCGCCCGCGACTGGCCAGGCGTGCGCCTGCACGTCGTCTCGGGCAAGGGCGGCACGGGCAAGACGACCGTGGCGGCAGCCCTCGCGCTCGCGCTCGCGCAGGGCGGCCACAAGGTGCTCGTCGCCGAGGTCGAGGGTCGGCAGGGCCTCGCCCAGATCTTCGACGTCCCGCCGCTGCCCTACGCCGAGCGCCGCGTCGCGGTCGCGCCGGGCGGCGGCGAGGTCTTCGCGCTCGCGATCGACCCCGAAGAGGCTCTCGTCGAGTACCTCGAGATGTTCTACAACCTCAAGCGGGCCGGGTCGGCGCTGCGCAAGATGGGCGCGATCGACTTCGCCACGACCATCGCGCCGGGCGTGCGCGACGTGCTGCTCACCGGCAAGTGCAAGGAGGCCGTGCGCCGCAAGGGTCCCGACGGCAAGCCGGTCTACGACGCCGTCGTCATGGACGCCCCGCCCACCGGCCGCATCGCGCGCTTCCTCAACGTCAACACCGAGGTGGCGGGCCTGGCCCGCACCGGCCCGATCCGCGGCCAGGCCGACGCGGTCATGGAGGTCATCGCCTCGCGCCTCACCGCCGTCCACCTCGTCACGCTGCTCGAGGAGATGCCCGTGCAGGAGACCGCCGACGGCGTCTCCGACCTCCGCGCGGCCGGTCTCCCGGTCGGCGGCATCGTGGTGAACCAGGTACGGCGTCCCCTGCTGTCGACGACGTCGCAGACCAAGGCCCGCCGCGGCCGTCTCGACCTCGAGGCGATGGCTGCCGACCTCGAGAAGGTGGGCGTCACGACCGCGGGCGGCTGGCTGGCCGGCTCGCACGGCGCGCTGTCGACCTCCGAGGTGGTGACGGCGCTGGCCGCCGAGGCTGCCGACCACGCCGAGCGCATCGACCTCGAGTCGCGCGAGCGCGACGACATCGAGGCTCTCGGGCGCCCCACCTACGAGCTGCCGTTCCTCGCCGAGGGCGTCGACGTCGCCGCGATCTACGAGCTCGCCGACCTGCTGCGCTCGCAGGGGATGGCATGAACCCCAGCGAGGTAGCACCGCGGAGCAAGCCCCTCGACATCGACCGCCTGCTCGACGACCGGTCGGTGCGCGTCCTGGTGTGCTGCGGGTCCGGCGGCGTCGGCAAGACGACGACGGCCGCGGCGCTCGCGCTGCGCGCGGCCGACCGGGGACGCCACGTGGTCGTGCTCACCATCGACCCGGCCAAGCGGCTCGCCCAGTCGCTCGGCCTCACCCAGCTCGACAACGACCCCAAGCCGGTCGCCGGGGTCGAGGGCACCGGCTCCCTCGACGCGATGATGCTCGACATGAAGCGCACCTTCGACGAGTTCGTCGAGGCCAACGCCGACTCCGCCCGCGCGCAGACGATCCTCGACAACCCCTTCTACCAGTCGCTGTCGAGCTCGTTCGCAGGCACGCAGGAGTACATGGCGATGGAGAAGCTCGGCCAGCTGCGGGCGCGGGCCGACGCCGAGAGCTCGTGGGACCTCATCGTCGTCGACACCCCGCCGTCGCGGTCGGCCCTCGACTTCCTCGACGCGCCGCGCAGGCTCGGGTCGTTCCTCGACGGCCGCTTCATCCGCATCCTCGCCGCGCCCGCCAAGGCCGGCGGTCGCGCCTACTTCAAGGTGATCTCAGCCGGCTTCGGCATGTTCACCGGCGTGCTGTCCAAGCTGATCGGCGGGCAGGTGCTCGTCGACGTGCAGACCTTCGTCGCGTCGGTCGACACGCTCTTCGGCGGCTTCCGCCAGCGCGCCGACGAGACCTTCGCGATGCTGCAGGCCGCCGACACCGCCTTCGTCGTCATCGCCGCGCCCGAGCGAGACGCGCTGCGCGAGGCGTCGTACTTCGTCGACCGGCTCGAGGCCGACGACATGCCGCTCGCCGGCCTCGTCCTCAACCGGGTCGCGTCGACCTCGCTGCCCGACCTCGACGCCGCCACCGCCACGTCCGCCGCGGCACGGCTCGAGCAGGGGGCACGCGCGTCGGTCACCGCGGCGGTGCTGCGCATCCACGCCGAGCGCGTCGCGACGCTGGCGCGTCAGCGGCGGCTGGCGGAGCGGTTCACCTCGGCGCACCGCGGGGTGCCGGTGGCGACCGTGCCCGCGCTCGCGGGCGACGTGGTCGACCTCGTGGGGCTGCGCACCGTCGGCGACGCCATGGCGGTCACGATCTGACTCAGACGTGATCACGTCTCAGACAGGACTCGGGCGCAGTGCCTGGGGCCCCAGATGTGATCACATCTGAGACAGGACGCGGGCCTGCAGTTCGAAGGCCCAGATGTGATCACGTCCCAGACGGGACGCGGGCCTGGCGTGCGATCAGATGGCGACGCCGGCGTGGGCGCCGTCGGTGAGGTCGATCGCGACGTCGTACTCCTCGCGGGCGGTCTCGAGCAGCCGGCGCCACGAGGTGACCTGAGGGCGGCGGCGGAGCAGGGCCCGTCGCTCGCGCTCGGTCATGCCGCCCCACACGCCGAACTCGATCCGGTTGTCGAGGGCGTCGGCCAGGCACTCGGTGCGTACCGGGCAGGCCAGGCAGACGGCTTTGGCACGGTTCTGGGCGGCACCCTGGACGAACAGCGCGTCCGGGTCGCTGGTGCGGCACGCAGCCGACGTGGTCCAGTCCGACGTCCAGGTCATCGTGACTCCCCCACCTCTCGCCGGGACCGTCGAGACCGGGGCCCGACCCGAAGATCGTCCCGCAGCCACAGTCTCGACCCACCGGAGCGTCGGTGCTCCGACGGCGCTGACGCTACGCAGATCAAGATCGTTCACACAGGCCAGAACGTACCATCCTTAGTAGTCATTTCGTGCCATGGACACCCATCCCCTCGACCATCTAGCGGACGCCGGGCAGGGGCTCGCCCGTGGTCACGGCGGGGTGCGGATCCGGTCACAGGACGGTCGCGGTGGCGCCACGATCGTGCAGATCGTCCCGATTCGGCGGGCCGAGGACGTGATGAGCGCCACCTGCGACGTACCCTCGTACGGCGATGTCCGAGCCTCAGGTACCCCCGGTGCTGCGCGTCTCGCTGCCGACCACACCGGCAGCGCCGGCGGCTCATCCCGCCGCGCCCCGGAGCAAGCCCTCGATCTTCACCTCGCTCGCGCGGCTCTCGCTGTTCGTCGCGGTGAGCCTCGTGGCCGGTGTGGTGGCCGCCGGCACGGCGCTGCCGCTCATCGGCGGTGCGGGCGTCGCCGTGCGCAGCGCGGTCGAGAACTACGAGAGCCTGCCCTCCCAGCTCACGACTCCGCCCCTCCCGCAGCGCTCGCGCATCCTGGCCGCCGACGGCTCGACGCTCGCCACGATCTACGTGCAGGACCGCATCGAGGTGCCGCTCACGTCGATCTCGCCGATCATGCGCCAGGCGATCGTGGCGGTCGAGGACGGCCGCTTCTACGACCACCGCGGTGTCGACCCTCGCGGCCTGCTGCGCGCGTTCGTCGGCAACGCCACGGGCGGCGACCTGGTGGCGGGAGGCGGCGGCTCCACGCTGACCCAGCAGTACGTGAAGAACGTGTTCGTGGAGAGCGCCACCAACGCAGCCGACGCGAGCGCAGCACGGGCGCGCACCATGCAGCGCAAGCTCAAGGAGATGCGCTACGCGCTCGCGCTCGAGCACACGCTCACCAAGGACCAGATCCTCGAGCGCTACCTGAACATCGCCTACTTCGGCGCCGGTGCCTACGGCATCGAGGCGGCCGCGCGACGCTACTTCTCCAAGCACGCGAGCCGGCTCACCCTCGTCGAGGCGGCCACCCTCGCGGGAGCTGTGCAGCAGCCGGTCGCCTACGACCCGACGCGCAACCCGAAGTCGTCGCAGAAGCGCCGCATCCAGGTGCTCAAGCGCATGGCCGAGCTCGGCTACATCTCGCAGGCCCAGGCAGCCCAGGCCTCCGTCATCGCGACGAAGAAGTTCCTCAAGCCGACCAAGCCGAAGAACGGCTGCACCACGTCGCGCTCACCATTCTTCTGCGACTACGTGCTGCACGTGCTCGAGACCGACCCGACGTTCGGCGCGACGGCCGCCGACCGCCAGAACCTGCTGCGCATCGGCGGTCTCACCATCCGCACGACGCTCGATCCGACCAAGCAGCTCGCGGCCAACGAGGCGGTGCTCAAGTACATCCCGCGCAAGGACCACAGCAAGAAGATCGCCGCTATCACGATGGTGAAGCCCAGCACGGGCGAGATCGTCGCGATGACCGAGAACCGCGCGTGGGGCGTCAAGGGTGTCGGCGTCACGACGTACAACTTCAACGTCGGCACGAAGATGGGCGGCAGCCTCGGGGCGCAGGCCGGGTCGACGTTCAAGGCGTTCACGCTCGTGGCCGCGCTCGAGAAGGGCATCTCGCCCTACGAGTACATCGAGTCGCCCCAGCGCAAGACGTTCGACGGCTTCACCGACTGCAAGACCGGCGTCGCGTTCCCGAAGTACACGGTGAACAACTCCACCGGGGCCGGCACCTTCAACATGCTCTCGGGTGCGGCGTACTCGATCAACACGTTCTTCATGGGCCTCGAGCAGAAGACCGGCGTCTGCACCCCTGCCGCCGCCGCCGAGAGCATGGGGCTCCGCCGCGGCGACGGCACGCCGCTGCAGCGCGTCCCGTCGTTCACCCTCGGCACGCAGGAGGTCACGCCTCTGGGCATGGCCGGCGCCTACGCCGTTCTCGCCAACCACGGTGTGCGCTGCAACCCGGTGGCCATCGCGCAGATCACCGACCGCGACGGCAAGGACCTCCCGGTGCCGCAGGCCAAGTGCAAGCAGATCATCCCGCGCAACGTCGCCGACTCGGTCACCGCGATCCTGAGCCAGGTCATCGACGGTCCGCTCCAGGGCCGCACCGGTGCCGCCATGACGCTCGGCCGTCCGGCGGCCGGCAAGACCGGCACGGTCAACAGTTCCGCCGCCGTCTGGTTCGTCGGGTACACCCCCGACCTCGCCGCCGCGGTCGCCACGTACGACCCCCGCGGCGGCTACGGCTTCCCGATGAAGAACATCACCATCGGCGGGCACTACTTCGACCAGGTCTTCGGCTCGTCGCTGCCCGGCCCGATCTGGAAGATGGCGATGACGGCAGCGCTCGCGAGCACGGCGAAGACGCCCTGGGACCTGCAGACCCTCGACGGGCTCAACACCTACGACGCGGGCCCGAAGCCCACGCCGTCGCCCGGCACGTCCACGCCGGCGGGACCGCAGCCGACGGGGAAGCCCACCGGCACGCCGAAGCCCTCGCCGTCGCCCACGACGAAGCCCAAGCCGACCCCCACGCCGACCCCGTCGCCCACGCACTGAGCAGGGGCGCGGCTCAACCGGCGAGCGCCGCCTTCACGGCGGCGGCGACGCGGCCACCGTCGGCCCGTCCCGCGACACGCGGCGTCAGCACCTTCATGACCTGGCCCATGGCCTGGGGCGAGTCGGCGCCCGTCTCGACGATGGCGGTCGCGACGAGCTCGGCGAGCTCGGTGTCGTCGAGCTGCGCGGGCAGGTAGCCCTCGATCACCTCGAGCTCGGCGCGCTCGCGCGCTGCGAGCTCGGGGCGTGCGGCGGCGTCGTAGGCCGTCGCCGCCTCGCGGCGCTTCTTGGCCTCGCGGCCGAGCACGGTGACCACCTCGGCGTCGGAGAGCTCGCGCGCCTCGGTGCCGGAGACCGCCTCGTTCTTGGCCGCGGTGAGCGCCATCCGCAGCGTGGCCGACCGGACCTCGTCGCGCGCCCGGATCGACTCGGTCAGGTCGTCGTGCAGGCGCTCCTCCAGGGTGCTCATGACGGCATCCTCCCGCATGGGTCGCCAGGACGGGTCGTCGGTTCTCGGGGCGGCATGCGATCCTCGTGCGGTGCGTCGAGCTCTGAACTCCGTGATCGCCGTGGCCGGGATCGGCGCGGCCGGCCTCGCCTGGTCGCTGGCCGAGGCCCACCGCTACACGCTGCGACGGGCCGCGGCCGCGGTGCTCCCCGAGGGGCAGCCGCCCCTGCGCGTGCTGCACCTGTCCGACCTGCACCTGACCCCGCGCCACACCGGTCGCGTCGCGTGGGTGCGCTCGCTGGACGCCCTGGCGCCCGACCTCGTGGTGGTCACCGGCGACTTCCTCGCCCACCAGGAGGCCGTGCCCACCGCGATCGACGCGCTCGGCCCGCTGCTCGACCGGCCCGGCGTCTTCGTCCTGGGGTCCAACGACTACTGGGAGCCCACGTTCGTCAAGGCGTGGAAGTACCTGCAGAAGCCATCCGAGCTCGAGTCGCACCGCTCGCCGCTGCCCTGGGGCGACCTCGTCAAGGGCCTGAGCCAGGCGGGGTGGCACGACCTGTCGAACGCGCGCACGACGCTGTCGGTCGGCGGACGGCACCTCGACGTTCGCGGCGTCGACGACCCCCACATCAACCGCGACCGCTACGGCGACGTGGCCGGGCCGTTCGCGGCTGACGCCGACCTCGCGCTCGGGGTCACGCACGCGCCGTACCGCCGCATCCTCGACGGCATGGCCGGCGACGGTGCCGACCTCGTGCTCGCGGGGCACACGCACGGCGGCCAGCTGTGCCTGCCGGGCATCGGCGCGATCGTCACGAACTGCGACCTGCCGCCCGCCCAGGCCAAGGGCCTCTCGCGCCACGCGCGCCCTTGGGACGGCGTCGACGACCCCGGTCTCGGCGGCCCCGACGGGCGTGGGGCCGTGCTCCACGTGTCGGCCGGTCTGGGCACCTCGCCCTACGCCCCGGTGCGCTTCGCGTGCCCTCCGGAGGCCACCTTGCTCACCCTCACCGCGGTGCGCTGACGTCCAGGCACCCGTTTTGGCGGCCCGGACCCCTCCCCCGTAGACTCGCCCCGCTCCACCGGGGTGTGGCGCAGCTTGGTAGCGCGCTTCGTTCGGGACGAAGAGGTCGCAGGTTCAAATCCTGTCACCCCGACTCACACAGAAGGCCGGCCCAACGGGTCGGCCTTCTGTCGTTCTCGGGGTGACGGGATTGGGGAGGAGCACCCGCGGGCGGCGGCCGCCCTGGTCCTGC
>Ga0302299_10000186_pt1 | contig 29814 bp, 21 predicted proteins | sample III_Fen_N3_4_FD_198795 | JGI IMG/M metagenome (GOLD analysis project Ga0302299, IMG submission 198795) | Peat permafrost microbial communities from Stordalen Mire near Abisko, Sweden - III_Fen_N3_4 | ecosystem: Environmental > Terrestrial > Soil > Wetlands > Permafrost | place: Sweden: Abisko...
CGTCACCTACGAGCGCCGCTACTGCCTCGTGGGCGCCGGGCCCGCGGGCCTCATCATGGGCCGCGCGCTGCTCGCCGAGGGCGTGCCGTTCGACTGGTTCGAGAAGCACACCGACGTCGGCGGCGTGTGGGACATGGACAACTCCGAGTCGCCGATGTACGAGAGCGCGCACTTCATCAGCTCGAAGTACACGTCGGCGTTCGTCGGCTACCCGATGCCCGACGACTACCCCGACTACCCATCGTGGCGCCAGATCCGCGAGTACGTGCGGGCGTTCGCGCGCGACTACGGCCTCTACGACCACATCGACCTCGGCGTCGCGGTCGTCAGCGCCGAGCCGCTGCCCGACGACCGCTGGCGCGTGGTGCTCTCCACCGGCGAGACGCGCGAGTACGACGGGGTCATCGCCGTTCCCGGCGTCACCTGGCACCCGAGCGTGCCCGAGCTGCAGGGGGCCGAGGACTTCGGCGGCGAGCTGCGCCACTCGGTCACCTTCCGCGACGGCAGCGAGTTCGCCGGCAAGCGCGTGCTCATCGTGGGTGCGGGCAACTCCGGAGTCGACATCGCGTGCGACGCGGCCCGCAACGCCGACGCCGCCTTCCTGTCGGTGCGGCGCGGCTACCGCTTCGTGCCCAAGCACATCTTCGGCCTCCCGACCGATGCGGTGCTGTCGGGAGCGATCGACCCACCGCGTGGTGCGAGCCTCTCCGGCGACCCGTCGCAGCTCATCGACGCTCTCGTCGGCGACCTCACCCGCCTGGGTCTCCCGGCCCCCGACCACGACCTGCTCCAGAGCCACCCGATCATGAACACGCAGGTGCTGCACCACCTGCAGCACGGCGACATCGTGGCCAAGCCCGACGTCGTGCGGCTCACGCCCACCGGCGCGGAGTTCGCCGACGGCAGCGAGGAGCAGCTCGACCTCGTGCTGCTCGCCACCGGCTACCAGTACCTCGTGCCCTTCCTCGACGAGTCGCTGCTGACGTGGCGCGACGGACACCCGCAGCTCTACCTCAACGTGTTCTCCCGCGAGCACGACAGCCTCTACGTCCTGGGCTTCGTCGAGTTCGCCGGCGCCGCATACACGCGCTTCGACGAGATGGCGCAGATGATCGTCATCGACATCCGCGCCCGCGAGACCGGACGCCACCGCGACGAGATGGTGACCCTCAAGAAGCACGACCACCCCGACCTGTCGGGCGGCATGACCTACGTCGACAGCGCTCGCCACACCAACTACGTGCAGGTCGACACCTACGTCCACTACCTCGCCGACCTGCGAGACCGGTTCGAATGGGCCGACCTCGACGAGCAGACGTACGAGGCGCTGCGCACCACGTCGCAGGCGACCGCCGACATCAGCGACACCCGCGCAGGAGCAGACGCATGAGCAGCAGCACCGGCCGCAAGGCCGTCGTCACCGGTGGCGGCGGAGCGATGGCTCGAGAGATCGCACAGCGCTTGCAGCAGCGCGGCTACCGGCTGGTGCTCGTCGACGTGGACGAGGAACGGATGGTCGCCAACGCCGCGGCGCTGCGCGACGGCGCCGTCACCCGCGTCGCCGACCTCTCCCAGCCCGACCAGATCCACGACGTCGCCGACTGGATCGAGCGCGAGCACGCCGATCTCGACCTGCTCGTGAACAACGCCGGGGTGATCCAGCCCGGCGAGGTCGACGCGGTCAGCACAGGCGACATCGACCGGCACATCAACGTCAATCTCCTCGCCCCGATGCACCTCACGCGGGCTGCGGCGCGCGCCATGAAGCCGCGCAGGCGCGGCGACATCCTCACGATCGTGTCGATGGGCGGGATCCTGGCGCTGCCCGGCAGCGCCTCGTACGCGGCGTCGAAGTTCGGCCTGCGCGGCTTCCAGACCTCGATCCGCGCCGAGCTCGCGTCGCACGGGATCCGCGTCATGGGCGTGTTCCCCAGCGGGGTCGACACCCCGATGCTGCGCTACGAGGCCACGCACGGCGGATCGGCACTGAACTTCGTCGGCAAGGTGAAGACCGTCGCGGACGTCGGCGACGCCGTCGAGCGCGCGCTGCGCACGGGCCGCCTCGAGACCTACCTCCCGTACTCCGACAGCCTCACCACACGGATCGTGGGCTCGATCCCCTGGTCGATCGAGAAGATCGTGCCGCTGTTCACCCGCTCCGGGGAGAAGGGGCGAGCCGCCTTCATCGCCGAGCGCGGCCTGTCCTGACCGCCGGTGGTTCGGCTCAGAGGCCGCTGATGGCCTGCAGACGGCCCGAGTCGATCGCGGCGACGAGTGCGGCGTGGTCGCGCTCGTTCTGGTCGGCGTAGGACTCGGAGAAGTCGGCGACGGCGTTGTCGAACGTGTCCTTGCGCCCGAGGTACGCCGCGATCGCGACGCGGTCACCCGATCGCGCGTGCGCGCGCGCCAGCGTCCACCCGCACATCCGGCCGTAGACCGTCATGCCGGTGGGCACCATCGCCTCGGGCGGCAGCGACATCTTCCAGTCGCGCAGCTGCCGGATGTAGTAGTCGCGCTCGACGCCGTCGACCCCGTTGACGCGCTGGTAGCCCAGGAAGATGTCGCTGGCGGCCTGCATGAGCCGTTGGCCGTGGACGACGCGCTGGCCGCTCTGGCCGCGGCGCACGGACCCGGTGACCATCTCGATGACAGAGGGCCCGGCCTCCTTGGCCTGCAGGAACAGCGGGTCCTGACCGTCGACCCCCTGCATGAGCAGGATCCAGCAGCGGGTCCCCACGCTGCCGACACCGACGACCTTGCGGGCCATGTCGACCAGCGCGTACTGCTCGATGAGGTGCCGGCGGTCCGAGGGCAGGCTGGCGCGGTAGGACCGCACGAGCTGGCGCATCTCGTGCATGAGATCGTCGCGGGCCTGCCCGGGGAACAGTCGCTCGACCGTCTCGATCAGGGGCGGGTCATCGACGATGCGCGGCTCCCCGTCGACCAGGGTCGTGAGCTTGGCCTGCGCGGTCATGCTGTCACGGGTGCGCGCCTTGACCAGGGCCGTCTCGGTGCGGCGGGCGCCCTCGAGCGAGAGCTGCCCACGGATGTCCTTGAACGCCTGGTCGACGTCGAGACTCGCGTACCAGACCGCGAGGTTGGTGTCGGTCGCGAACAGCCGCATCGCCTCGCGGTAGCTGGCCACCGCGGCGAGGACGATCGCCCGGCGCTCCCTGCGCTTGAAGCCGTTGCCGCGTCCGGCGATCTCGAGGCTCGCAGCCAGGCGCTTGACGTCCCACTCGAAGGTGCCCGGGGCGGTCTCGTCGAAGTCGTTGATGTCGAACAGGAGGCGACGCTCCGGCGACCCGAAGACGCCGAAGTTCGACAGGTGGGCGTCACCGCACAGCTGCACGCGCAGGTCGGAGCCGGTCGAGGCCGTGAGGTCGGTCGCCATCACGAGCGCGGCTCCGCGATAGAAGGCGAACGGCGACGTGGCCATCCGGCCGTAGCGAATCGGAACCAGTTCAGGAACGCGGCTCGCGCCCTGCGACTCGAGGAGGGCGACCGGGTCCGGTCGGGTGTCCGGGAGACCGAGCTCGGCATGCGCCTCCAGCGGCGCCTGCTGCCGGGCCGCCTTGCCCTTGGCGACCCGCTCAGCGCGGGACGGGTGGATGGCCTTGCGCGGCTTGGGCTCGCTCCCCGTCGGCACGATGTGTCCCCTCCAGAAGTCGTGGCTGCCGATTGTGCTCCACCTGGGCCGCAGATGCGCGATCCTTCACCCAGCCCGGTCCGAACGGCTGGGCCGACCCCGGCAGTTCGGCGGACGAACGGCCGACGGCTAGGTTGGTCCCGACCGACTACATAGGAGTACAGCGTGTTCAACGACAACGGGCATTTTCTGCTCGGTCTTTTCGAGTTCTTCCTCTTCTTCGCCTGGATCATGGTGCTGTTCTGGGTCTTCGGCGACCTGTTCCGCAGCAAGGACCTCGGTGGCGGCGCCAAGACCATCTGGGTCCTGGTGATCATCTTCTTCCCGTGGCTCGGCGTGCTCATCTACCTGATCGCCCGCGGCAAGGGGATGCAGGAGCGCGCGCTGGAGCAGCAGAAGGAGCTGCAGGCCCACCAGGCGGAGTACATCAAGTCCGTCGCCGGAGCGGGTGCGACCGCGACCGACCAGATCGCCAACGCCAAGTCGCTGCTCGACTCGGGTGCGATCACGCAGCAGGAGTTCGACGCCCTCAAGGCGAAGGCTCTGGCCTGACGGCTCAGCGACACCAGCACCGACGCCCCGCGCCCGGGAACGATCTCGGCGCGGGGCGTCGTCGTGTGCGGAGGCCTCGTCGGCGCCGGCGGCGTCAGTGCCGGAACGAGTCCCTGATGTTGACGACGAGCACGACCAGAGCCACCGCGATGAGAACTCCGGCAGTGAGCAGCTGCCAGTTCTGCCAGTAGACCAGCAGCAGGTCGAGGACGACGAGGACGACGAGCAGCCGCAGGACGAAAGCCCAGAAGTAGCCACGTGCGAACGCCTCCACCGCGAGCACCGCGACGATCGCCAGCACCGCCACTCGCGGTCGCGAGAAGTCGGTGGGCAGGAAGAGGCTGGCGGCGAGCAGCAGCACGATCGGCGTGCTGATCACCGACCACGCAGACAGCATGCGGGAGCGACCGCGCGCCCGGTCGGACAGCGGCACCCGCCGGTGCCGCAGGTGTGCGTGCGGTCCCACCTCGGGGAGCCCCTCGGTGCGGGCACGCACGAGACGCTCGCGCTCGTCGCGCAGGGCGACGGCCGCGAGCCGGTCGTCGGTGAGGCGGTTCTCCTCGACGGCGAGCACGGCGAGCTCGGGCGACCCGGCGACCATCGACGTCGCGCGCGCCTCGAGATCGGCACGCCCGTCGGTCACACCGTCCTCGAGCGCCGCGAGGCTGCGGTCGATCTCGGCGATGCGCTCGTCTGCGCGGGCGAGGGCTGCCTCCGAGCTCGGCGCCACCTTGCCGAGGCCTGCCCAGCCGACCGGGTCGCCCCAGCTCGCCCGCACGACGCCGCTGCGCTCGTAGCGCGGGCCGGCCGGGCCGCGCTCGCCCCCGAGCCGGTCGCCCGAGTCGAAGCCCCACAGGCCTCGGTAGTCGCGCACCCACGGCGTGCCCTCGTCGATGACCACGCGGGTCCAGGGCAGCCCGCCCGGGCCGCACACGGGTCCGTCGCCGCGCGCGTAGTCGATGTAGGGGATGCCGAAGCCAGATCCCTGAGCCGCGCGCGCCCACGGCGTGAACACCTGCGCGAGACGGCGGATCGCGGGCACGACCCCACCGAGGCGCGGCGGCACGACAGTGATGAGGTAGTCGCCGGCGAGGTAGGCGCCCGAGTGCGAGCCGGCCCCGGCGTGGACGACGGGGTGACTCCCGTCGACCAGGCCGAGGTCGGGGTCGTCCCACCGGCGCCGCAGGTCGTCGCCGACCTCGTCGTGCGCGGAGAACACGACCCAGCGCGGCACCGGGAGGCCGTCGGCGTCGGCCTCGCTGACGCCGTCGAGGTAGATCGTGACCTGCTCCCAGTCGGCCTCGTGCTCGTTGACGCCGGAGAAGCCGGATCGCCAGTTGTTGAACGCGTAGAAGAACCAGTACTGGAGCACGATCCAGCCGCCGTCGCGCACGACACGAGCGTGGTAGGCGGGCGCCTCGGGCCTGAGCACCTCCTGCTGGATCGCGAGCGACGCCACCGCGCTGCCCCCGGGCACCGATCCGCGCAGCAGCAACGAGAACCGGCTCAGCGCGTCGATCGCACGACCGGTGAGACCGACCTCGGCCAGGCGGTGACCGGCGCGGAACCGCGGTCGCTCGGTGCGGAACCAGTTGCGCAGCCGGTGACGGCGGGAGTGGGGCACCTGGATCGCGGACAGCGACTGACCCGGGCCGTCGTGCGCCCGACCGTGCGCGGCCAGCGTCGTCAGGTCGAGCTCGCCCACCTCGGACACCCGGACGAGCGAGCCGTCGGGCAACGACTCCCAGAGCGCGCTGTTCGCGACGTAGGCCTCGACACCTACGGGGAGGAAGAACTCGCCCTGCGTGAGGCTCACGACCGGTTCGAAGGCGGCCAGCAGCCGCAGGTCCTCAGTGGTCGCCACGGTCGCCCGCCGACTCTGCCGCGTCGCGAGCATCGATCGCGTCACCCACGGTCTTGCCGTCGTCTGCGGCCACCGCCTGGGGCCCGACGCCGTCGCCGAGGTCGCCCACGAGCTCGTACCGGTTGACGTAGGTGTCGACGACCGCGAGCGCCATGGCCACCACCGGCACGGCGAGGAACGCCCCCGCGACGCCGAACAGCGCCGTGCCGAGCAGCACCGCCGCGAACGCCACGGCCGGGTTCACGTCGACGGCCTTGGCGCTGATCCGCGGCTCGATCGTGAGGTTCTCGACCTGCTGGTAGATCAGGCCCCACCCGAGCGCGATGATGCCGAGCCACGGGTTGGCGCTGAGCAGCCCGACGAGCACCGGCAGGACGATCGCGATGTAGGTGCCGATCGTGGGCACGAACTGGGCCACCACACCGGTCCACAGCGCGAGCGGGAGCCAGTACGGCATCCCGACGGCGAAGAAGACGATGCCGGTGAGCACGCTGTTGACGCCGGCCAGCACGACTCGGGCACCGACGTAGCCGCCGGTCTTCTGCGCCGACAGCCGCCACACCGTGACGAACACGCCCTGCGCCCGGCCGGGGAAGAGACTGGCGATCCACGACTGCAGCTGCGGCTGCTGGGCGGAGAAGTAGAACGTGAACAGGCCGAAGGTGAACAGCCCGAACACGCTGCCGAGCACGGATCCGAGGACGCCGAGCAGGTTGAGGCCGACCGACTTGGCGATCGACCCGAAGTCGATGTTCGCGACCCCGGCGGCCTCGAGCGCGCTCGTCACGGTGAACTGCTGGTTGAACGTGTCGTTGACCCATCTGAGGGTGCCGGCGATCAGGTCGGGGATCCGCTCGATGAGGGACGCGAGCTGGCCGACCATGAGCGAGCCGAACGCGAGGACGAACGCCACGACCAGCAGCGCGAACACGAGCATCACCAGGCCGGTCGCAGCCCCGCGGCGCATGTGCCGTGCGAGCCGGTCGACCACGGGTGCCATCGCCAGCGCGGCGAACCACGACATGAGCACCGTGAAGATGACGCTGCCGCCGTCGCCGATCACGAACTGCAGCAAGAGACCCAGCGCCACGACGCCGAGCAGCACGAGCCCGACCCGCCACACGTTGCCCGGCACGAACGTGATCTCCGTGCGCGTCACCGTCCGGGTCGCCCCCTCGGTCGCCCCGGACTCTGCCTGCTCGGCCACCTGATCCCTCTTCCGTCCTGGATCGCCCGTTCCCCGGAGCCGCAAGCCTGCCGTCGTTCGCCCGCTGCGACAACGGACTCGCCTCCTGTAACGGTGACGAAGTGTGACAGAACCCGTTTCATGAGCGTTGCTCGGGCGCGCTGCTAGCGTCGTGACCTGGACACACTCGGAGTCCACCGCTGCGCGTGGTCTGCCGGCGGTGACACTGCGTCACAGTGGGAGAGGGGACGCGCCGATGGCCGACGACGCGCACGACGGTGCCGTCGCACCCGTCGCCGACAACCACGAGCCCGACGACGCCCTCGTACCGGCCCGCCCACGCACGCTCCCGGGCATCGTGCGGCGCATCCCGTTCACGCTCACCGTCGTCGCCGTCATGCTCGTGCTCGGTGTCGCGACGACGTCGCTGTGGCACGCCCTGCAGGATCAGCCGCTCTTCCAGACCGTCGCCTACGGCCTGCCGGCGTTCCAGGCCGGCCGCTGGTACACGGTCGTCACCGGCGCGCTGTTCGCGCTCACGCCGGCCCAGTACCTCCCGGTCGCCGGGGGCTTCCTGCTCCTCGTGGGCTGGTCGGAGTGGCGGCTGGGCACCCGCCGTGCCGCGGTCGCCGTGGTCGCCTGCCAGGCCGTCGCCGTCCTCGGCGCCGCGCTTGTGCTGACGCTGGTGGGCGGCACCTCGAGCGGGTGGGACTGGGCCGCGCGCATCGCCGACGACCTCGACGTCGGCTTCAGCGCCGGGGCCATGGGCGCCGTCGCGGCGGCGTCGGTCACGCTGCTGCCGCCGTGGCGCGCGCGGCTGCGATTCGTCGTCGGGCTCTACGCCGTCGTCGCCTTCCTCTACATCGGCGTGCTGTGGGACCTCGAGCACCTCGTCGGCGTCGCGGTCGGGTTCGCGCTCGGCCCGTTCCTCGTCGGCCGTCGTCCGCAGCTGCGCGGCGTGCGCATGTCGCGCCGCGAGTGGCGCACGGTCGCAGCCGTTCTCTTCCTCGTCGCCGCGATCATCCGCATCGTGCTGCTGGTGGTTCCGGCCGACGGCCCGCTGGGCGCCGCCGACTCCGAGGACACGATCACCGTCCTGGTGAGCGCCGCCATCTCGCTGACGCTCGCCAACGGCCTGCGCAAGGGACGTCGCACGGCCTGGGTGTGGGCCATGGTGTTCACCTTCCTCGTGGTGGGGGTCCTCGCGCTGGCCCTGGTCCTGCTCGTCGTCATCGCCGTCGTCGACCCCCAGCAGCTCGACGAGGCGGTCGTCGACACACGGACGGGAGCGACCGTGCCGTCGGCGGTCGTCTCGCTGCTGCTGTGGTTGGTGCAGGCCATCGTGCTGGTGCGCGGCCGACATGCCTTCCGCGCCGTGTCGCCGCGCAAGGCCGCCCGGGTCGGGCCCGACGACGCGGTCGACCGCGCCGACGCCATCGCGCTGTTGCATCGCGACGGCGGGGGTTCGCTGTCGTGGATGGGAACGTGGCCGGCGAACCGCTGGTTCGTGCTGCGCGACGGCCGGGTCCCCGTCGGCGCGCAGGCCTACCAGCCGCACCACGGCGTCGGCGTGGCGCTCGGCGACCCCGTCGGTGCCGATGCCGCCACGCGCGCGCAGGTCCTCGACGCCTTCGTCGACCGGCAGGTCGAGCTCGGTCAGCGCTTCTGCCTGTTCTCGGTGACCCGCGAGGTCGTCGACTGGGCCACCGAGCGAGGGTTCCGCGACGTGCTGGTGGCCGAGGAGGCCGTGATCGACCTGCCCGGGCTGGAGTTCAAGGGCAAGGAGTGGCAGACCACCCGAAGCGCCCTCAACCGCGGGGGCAAGGAAGGCGTGGTGTACGTCGAGGGTGAGCTGGCCGAGATGCCGCGTAGCGTGCTCGCCCAGGTGCGCACGATCTCCGAGGTGTGGGTGGGCGACAAGGGCCTGCCGGAGATGGGGTTCACCCTCGGCGGCGTCGACGAGGCGCTCGACCCCGAGGTGCGCTGCGGGCTGGCCGTCGACGCCGACGGTCGGGTGCACGGTGTGACGTCGTGGCTGCCGGCGTACGGGCCCGACGGCGTGGTCGTGGGGTGGACGCTCGACGTGATGCGCCGGCTGCCCGACGGGTTCAAGCCGGTCACCGAGTTCCTCATCGCGAGCGCCTGCCTGTCGTTCCGCGACCAGGGCGCCCAGTGGGCGTCGCTGTCGGGCGCTCCCCTGGCGCACTCCGAGGAGGGCGAGCTCGGCGGCCTCACGCGTCTGCTCGACCGGCTGGGCGTGATGCTCGAGCCGCTCTACGGCTTCCGCTCGCTCGACGCCTTCAAGGCCAAGTTCCAGCCGCGCCACGTACCGATGTTCATGGTGTTCCGCGACGAGGCCGCTCTCCCCCGCATCAGCCTCGCGCTCACCGAGGCCTACCTCCCGGACGCGTCGACCGCCGACCTCGCCCGGGCCGGGCTCGACGCGCTGCGCGGGGCGGAGTGACTGCCGTACGAGGCGGGTCGGCTCAGGCCGAGAGCACGGGCCAGATCGCCGCGATGCCGGCGACGTAGGTGAGCAGCACGAGCGCGAGCTGGAAGGGCCGCGGCTTGGTCCCGGTGGCCGCGGCGCCGAGCGTGGCGAGGTCCCAGGCCGCGTGCAGCACCATGCAGACCACGAGCGAACCGGTCGACATCCTCCCGACGTAGAGCGCGGTACCGGCGACGAGCGTGAGGCCCAGCTGCGCGGCGACACCGCCCCACGGCATGCCGAAGAACCCGTTGATCGCGTGCAGGAGCGAGAACAGCACCGTGGAGAGCAGGAACACCGCGACCGCCGACCAGCCCGCCTTCTGCGCACCGACCACGAGCACGCCGCGCGTGACGAGCTCCTCCGCGACCCCCACGAACACGACGCCGAGCGTGATGAGCGGCAGCTTCGAGGTTCCCGGCGAGCGCCAGTCGAACAGCGCGATCCCCACGACCGCGGTGAGCCCGAGCAGCACCGGGGCGACGAGCGCCCACGTCGGCCCCGTGCGTGCCTGGGTGAGCACAGGGCTCCACCAGCCGAGCACCGTGATGGCCACGATCGGCACCAGGGCGCCGAGGCCGATGGGGACGACGATCCCGTCGCGCACCGTCTCGCGGGTCTCGGCGATCTTCAGGTAGTCGACGCGCTTCCAGCGCCAGAGGGCGAAGACGACCGCCACATAGACGACGTAGACGAGGACCGCCTCGACCACCGTGCTCATCGATCACTCCTGCCCACCGGACCCGGCGCTCGCGCACCGCAGCACAGTCTGCCGTGCCCGGTTCAGGAAGCGCCGGAGGCGGCCCGTCAGGCCGCCGGCTCGACCGACGGACCGGGCTCGAGCGGGACGACGTCGTCGAAGCGGTCGGCGTCGGCGCCGACGCCGGGTGCGGCCCACGAGGACGTCGACGGCGCGTCCTCGACCCGTCGCACGTCGGAGGTCTGCGGTCCCCGCGGGTTGCGCGCGAACACCGCGCTCCCTCTGGTGAGGTCGTGACCGACGAGGTCGGCGTCGACCTCGACGACCGTGATGCTGCGCCCGTCGCGCTCGAACTCGCGCTGGCGCAGCCGACCCACGACCACGACCGGCTGCCCCCGGTGCACCGACGCGGCGACGTTCTCGCCGAACTGCCGCCACGCCGACACGTTGAAGAACGTCGTACGGTCGACCCATCTCTGCTGACGCTTGTCGTACCACCCGTTGCTGGCAGCCATCCGGAAGTTGGCCACCAGACCGCTGGACGTCTCGCGCAGCGTGACGTCGCCGGCGATGTTGCCGACCAGGGTGACGGTGGACTGCATCGCGACCTCCGCGCTCGGGGACCGGCCACCCGGTCCGTCGTGGCGACCCTCGTCGCCGGACCCGACCACGACGGTCCGTGGTGTCGAGCGCCTGTGGGCGACACGGCGCGGGGAAACCGCTGTGCGTCTGGCGATCCCGGGTTCGCAGCCGCCCGGAGTCGCTTAGCATCCCGACGTGGACCGAGGACGGCTCGAGGCCTTCAGCGACGGCGTGTTCGCCATCGTCATCACGATCATGGTGCTGGAGCTGCACCGGCCCGGCGAGGGGCTCACCAGCTGGAAGGACCTCTGGACTGCTGTCGGCACGTCCTTCGTCGCCTACGTGCTCTCGTTCGTCTACGTCGGCATCTACTGGAACAACCACCACCACCTGATCAAGCAGGTGCGCAAGGTGACGGCGAGCGTCATGTGGGCCAACCTCGGGCTGCTCTTCTTCCTCACCCTGCTGCCGTTCGTCACGGCGTGGGGCGGCGAGAACCACACCGAGCCTGTCCCCGTGTTCGTGTACGGCGCCGTCCTGTTCTGCGCGGCGGCCGCCTACTTCACCCTGCAGACGGTGATCGTGATGCAGAACGGCGGATGGGCCGGGCCGCTGGGAACAGCGCTCGGCAGGGACTACAAGGGCCGCGTCTCGTTGGTGATCTACGCCGTCGCCCTCGTGGCGGTGTGGTTCTGGACCTGGGTGGCATTCGCCCTGTTCGTCACGGTGGCCGTCATCTGGTTCATCCCCGACCGGCGCCTCGAGCGCGCCATGGCCGACCTCGACGCCCCGGAGTAGCTCGTCGACGTGTGCTCAGGCGCAGCGATTCCGGCGCGTGGACACACATCAACGGGTGTCGAATCCGAAGCGCTGGAGCATCGTGGCGACGGCGGGCCAGGCGCCACCGGCCTCGAGCGGATCACGGAGCGCCGCCAGCTCGAGCAGCTGAGCGCGCAGGGCTGTGAGCGTCGGATCCAACGTGGTCGCGAACGTGTCGTCGAGCACGTGCTGCCAGCCCTGGTCGGACTCGTTGGCCAGCCAGTCGAGGAAGATCTCCAGACGCCGCCCCGCGGCCGCCCGGTCAGAGCTGCTGCCCACCGGCAGCAGCACGAGCGAGTCCTTCCACACCAGCTCGGCCGCGGGCTGCCGCTCGAGCAGCAGGGCGGTGCCGAACGCCTCGGGGACGGTGCCGTCGCTTCCCTGCAAGGCGCGACGCGCGTCGTGCATCACCGCGTGGAAGTGCTCGTCGGTGAGCCCGAACCCCACGAAGAACAGGTGCTTGGTCACGAGCATCGCCTGCAGCAGCCCGGTGAGCGCGGCCCGGTGCTGCCCCACCGCGAGGTAGTCCTCGCGGGTCAGCACGATGTCGCGACGCCGTTCCTCCCGGACACATCCATGCATCTTGAGCAGCCACCCGTCGTAGTCCTCGCGAGGGCGCTCGTAGGGGAGCACGGCGATGGTGCGCCCCGCATCGGCGGCCGCCGTCTCGAGCAGCTCGTCGTAGTTGAGGGTGGCCGCCTCGCGCACGGGGAGGTTCGCGAGCAGCGCGTGCCCGATCGCGTAGCCGTCGGTCGACACCGCGGCGCAGATCGCATCGACCAGCCGCTCGCGACCGAGCTCGCGCTCGATGATCGTGGCCTTGTCGAGCGCCGACAGGGAGCGCATGCCGTCGTCGTCGTCGAGCATCCGCCCACCGTCGGTCGCCAGCTCGCGCAGCAGCCCGTCCCACGTCGGGAGGCCGGCTGGGACGCCGGTGCCGGCGCCGGTGAACAGCACGACCTCGCCGCGCCGCACCCGAGCAGCGAGGTCGGACGCCGCAGCGACCAGCTCGGGACCGAGCGCGTCGAGGAAGCCCGCCCGGTGCTCGCCGTGGCGCCGGTGCGAGCGCAGCGCGGCCGCCATCGCGTCGCTGCGGACGACCAGCGCGAGGTCGACGTCGCGCTCCGCGGCGAGGTCGTCGAGGAGGTCGAGCAGCCGCTGCAGCACCTCGCCCTTGAGCCCTGCGCCGCCGCCCTCGCCCGTACCGACCGCCGGCAGCGCCAGCAACGGCGTGCGCCGCAGCGCAGCCGGGCCTGTCCGCGGTGCCGCGAGCACCACGTCCGCGAAGGCGTTCAACGCGCGCCGGAGGTGCTCCCAGTCGACCTCGGTGCGAGACGTCGCCGTGGCGGTCAGCACGGGCAGGGCGCCCGACGCCGCGCGCACGTCGACCGCGCGAGCGAGCCGGTCACCGTCGAGCGGCGTCGCGCATGCGCCGGCGACACCGCCGCGGAGCAGCCCGAGCCACTCCTGCGTGCGCGGAGGTGCACCTGGCGGAGGGGCGAACCACCCCGGTTCGACGTAAGGGACGCCGTCGGAGGGCAGCAGCCAGGCGTCGCAGACCAGGCGACGGACGTCGCCGCGCAGCACGAAGACGTGGCCTCCCACGCCGACTCACTGTGGCGGTCGCGCGCCCGGCTGACAAGACCCCGTCGATGTGTGCTCAGGCGCAGCGATTCCGGCGCGTGGGCACACACCAAACCGTCAGCTGCGCTCGAACTCCTGCTCGACGAACTGCTCCTGGACCCGGGCCGTGGGCTCGCCGCGGCGCACCGACCCCGGGGCGTCCTTGCCGATGCGCGCCTCGGCGAGCGCCGACGACGCGAGCTGGTAGGGCACCGAGATGACGACGACGCCCGGGGTGAAGCGCAACCGGGTCTTGAGCCGCAGCGCACTCTGGTTGTGGAGCACGTGCTCCCACCAGTGGCCCACGACGTACTCGGGGATGTAGACGTCGACGATGTCGCGCGGGCTGTCGCGCCGCAGGCTCTTGGCGTAGTCGACGATCGGGCGGGTGATCTCGCGGAACGGCGAGTCGAGCACCTTGAGCGGTACCGGGATCTGGCGCGCGTTCCATTCGGTGATGAGCGCCTCGGTGGCCTCGGGCTCCACCTGTACCGTGATCGCCTCGAGCGTGGAGGGCCGTGAGGCGCGGGCGTAGGCGAGCGCGCGCATCGCCGGCTTGTGCAGCTTGGACACGAGCACGATCGCGTGCACCCGGCTCGGCAGGGTGATGTGGTCCTCGGTCGACTCGAGGGCGAGCTCCTTGGCCACGTGGTCGTAGTGCTTGCGGATGCCGCGCATGATCATGAAGATCACGGCCATCGCCGCGATCGCGATCCAGGCTCCGCGGGCGAACTTCGTGACCAGGACGATGACGAGGACCGAGCCGGTCATCACCAGGCCGACCGAGTTGATCACGCGCGACCGGATCATGTGGTTGCGCGCCGAGGGGTCGGTCTCGGTGCGCAGCAGACGTGTCCAGTGCCGCACCATGCCGGTCTGGCTGATGGTGAACGACACGAACACACCGACGATGTACAGCTGGATCAGCCGGGTCACCTCGGCGTCGAACGCGACGATGAGCACGACCGCCATCGCCGCCAGGATGATGATGCCGTTGCTGAACGCGAGGCGGTCGCCGCGCGTGTGCAGCTGACGCGGAAGGTAGCCGTCGCGCGCGAGCACCGAGCCGAGCACCGGGAAACCGTTGAATGCGGTGTTCGCCGCGAGCACGAGGATGATTCCGGTCGCAGCCGTGACCCAGTAGAAGCCGAAGTGGAAGTTGGAGAAGACCGCGCTCGACACCTGGCCGATCACCGTCTCCTGCACGTAGGTGTCGCCGACGGGCTGACCGTTCTGGAGCAGCTGAGTGGCCGAGTCCTCGACGAAGTGCACCTGCGTCGCGCCGGCGAGCCAGATCATCGACAGCAGCATCGTGACGGCGATCGTGCCGAGGAGGAGCAACGTGGTCGCAGCGTTCTTGCTCTTCGGCTTGCGGAAGGCCGGCACGCCGTTGCTGATGGCCTCGACACCTGTCAGCGCCGTACAACCGGAGGAGAACGCGCGCATGAGCAGGAACACCGCGGCGAAGCCCATGAACCCGTCAGCGAACTGCGGCTCGGCAGCGATCGTGTAACCGGCGCTGGCCGCAGGCGTCAGCGTGCCGGCGACCGACTGCCAGAAACCGTAGGCGGCCATGCCGATGATGCCCGCGATGAAGCAGTACGTCGGGATCGCGAACGCGGCGCCCGACTCGCGGACACCGCGCAGGTTCATCGTCATCAGCAGCAGGACGAGCAGCACGGCCGCCTGCGCCTCGTGGCCGCGCATCGCCGGGATCGCCGCCGACACGTTCTGGACACCCGACGACACCGACACGGCCACCGTGAGGACGTAGTCGACGAGCAGCGCGCTCGCGACGACGAGGCCCATCTTGCCGCCGAGGTTCTCCGTAGCCACCTCGTAGTCGCCGCCGCCGCTGGGGTAGGCGTGCACGTTCTGCCGGTAGGAGGCCACCACGACGAGCATGACGAACACGACCGCGAGCCCGATCTGCCACGACATCGTGTACGCCGTGAGACCGCCGATCGAGAGGGTCAGCAGGATCTCGTCAGGCGCGTACGCCACCGAGGAGAGGGCGTCGCTGGCGAAGATGGGCAGGGCGATGTACTTGGGGAGCAGCGTCTCGCCGAGCCGGTCGGACTCCATCGCCCGGCCGATCGTGAGCTGCTTCAGCACGTCCAGCGGGTTGGCCACGCTCAGACGTTAGTGCCGTTCGGCGGGCGGTGTGCGCCCGCCCCGCCCGATCGTGACCTCTCCTGGGCGCGGCGTGACCGCTGTCACCCCGCAGGGGCGTCAGATCGTGAGCGAGGGTGAGGTGGAGACTCCGTCCATGTCGTCGTACGCCGCCGACAGGAGCCCGTCGGCCAGCTGGTGCAACGCCCGGGCCACCGCGACCTCGTCGCCGATCTCCGGGACGGCGCCGTCGTGCGGGTTGCGATGGGCCGTGCCCCGCCCGACCAGGTCGTGCTCAGCACCGGCGTGCAGCACCGCGCGCGCCGCGGTCTCGTCGCCGTGCTCGTAGACCTGCACCGTCACCGTCCACGTGGTGACGTGCGGCGTCGAGACGACGGGGACGTCGGGGGGCGTCGGGTCCTCGCCCCCCAGGTGCTCCACCCGGCCGTCCGGGCCTGGGTAGTAGAGGCCGCGCTGCCCGGTATCCGTCCACTCGACGAGGTAGGGCGGGGTGCCGTCGCCGTGCCGGAGCTCGACGACGCGTCCTTCCCGCACCTGGGCCCCGACGTGGGCCGAGACGACGACGATCCGGTCACCGACAGATGCCTTCATGACGCACGCTCCCTGCGCGGAACCACCGCTCCGGCCGCGTCCGCGGCGGCCGCGGTCGTCTCCGACGGTACGCCGTTCGCGCCGGTGTTGCGGGGCCGTGGCCGGACCGGCGTCGGCGCTGCGGCGGACGTACCATCGAGGTGGGAGCGTCCGCCCGGGCGACCCCACGGGGGTGAGCACCATGACCACCGCACGCCTCATCGTCACGACCGCCGCCGCGACCCTCCTCCTGGCCGCCTGCAGCACGTCGCCCTCGCCCTCAGCGTCGACCGAGACCCCGAGCACCTCGCCGAGCACGTCGGCGAGCAGCGCGTCGCCGGGCGCGACCACCGAGAGCCCGTCACCGACCACGTCGTCGGTGTCGTCGGCGTCGCCGACCTCCGCCAGCCCCTCGGGCACGCCCGGCGTCACCGCCGTGACCGTGCGCCTCACCGGCCAGGCGCTCTGCGTCGGCGGGCTGCTCGGCATGCACAACACCACCGTCTCGCCGGTGTGGGAGAAGGGGTCGCGCATCCCGGCGTCCGGAGTCGTGACGCTGTCGGTGCCCGCGAAGTACACGCGGCACCTGGCCTTCGACGTGACTTGCACGCGCTGGCCGAACATCGACGCCGTGCCGATCGTGGCGCTGCAGCTCCAGGGCGTCGCCGCGGGCCAGAGCCCGCCGACGGCGTCCAACGGGAAGCCGACCGCGACCAAGGGTGCGTACTGCTGGGCCGGCACGTCGGCGACGGCGGCGACGGTGACCGTGAAGGGCTGGATCGACGCGGGCGACGGCACGCCGCTGTCGGGCACGATCGACCTCTGGGCCGACCCGATGCTCTCGACGATCGCCTCGGTGCAGAACGGTACGCACTGGGTCAGCCTCCCGCTCGGCCACCAGGACGAGCCCTACTGCTGAGCGGCCCGCTGGTCAGCCGACCGGCAGCGCCCAGGCGTCGTCGTCGATGATCGGTACGAGCCCGCCGTCGGTGCGCGTGCCGGTGACGCTGACGCCCGGGCCGCCGACCACGACGTCGGTGTGCACGAGCGAGCGGTTGAGACCGCGCGCCTCGAGCTCGCCCTCGGCCGCCGCCTGCCACCCGCTCAGCGCGAACGGGAAGCCCGCTCCCCAGGCGACGTGACAGCCCGCGTTCTCGTCGTAGAGCGTGTCGTGGAAGACGACGCCGGCGGCGCGCACCCGGGACGTCCCGTCGACGAGCGAGACCTCGCCCAGGCGCGAGGCGCCCTCGTCGGTCGCGTGCTGCGCGCGCACGAGCTCGACGCCGGAGTCGGCCGCGACCTCGACGACGCGCCCGCCCTCGAACGTGACGACGAGCCCCTCGACGACGCCCTCGCGCAGCACGAGCGGGCGCGTGAGCCGGATGACGCCGTCGGCGCGGCGGTTGTCGGGCGAGGTGAACACCTCCTCGGTGGGGAGGTTGGGCATGAACCGGGCACCGCGCACGTCGGCGAGACCTCCGCCGGTCCACACGTGCCCGGCGATGAGGCCGACCGTGAGGTCGGTGCCCGCGCCGTGGTAGCGCACGGAGTCGAGACCGAGGGCGTCGAGCGCCGCGGCGCGAGCGCGCAGCTCGGCGTCGCGCGCCCGCCAGGCCGCCACCGGGTCGGGCTCGTCGAGGCGCATGACGACCGACACCTTGTCCCAGAGCCGCTCGACGTCGGGCTCGCCGAACACCTGCTCGGCCCAGCCGGCGTTGGGCGCCGCGAGGATCGTCCAGGTGACCTCGCCACCGGTGAGCACCTGCCGTGACCGCGTCATGAGCTCGACCGGCACCGCGGCGAGCCGCGCCGGGTCGAGGCCGTCGAACGCGTGCGGGTCGGCCTGACCGGTGAGCCGGATGAAGGCGCCGCCCTGCTCGCGCATGTGCTCGAGGCGCGCGAGCTCCCACGGCTCGGTCATCGTGAGCGCCTCGAGCGGCGCGTGCTCGAGCGCGGCCCGGCGTACCCGCACGTCGCGGTAGTCGACGTGCACGCGCGCCGCACCGGCCTTGTACGCCTCCTCGGCGACGGCGCGTGCGAGCTCGGCGTGCTCGAGGTCGCAGGTGAGGCTCACGATGACGCCCGGCCGCACGGCGGCACCGACGTTCACGGCGAGCTGGGCGTAACGGGTCAGGCGGGTGACGGCGTCCATCCCCGCACCGTAACCCGAGGGCTCGACTCGGTCATCGGCGTTCCGCTGCCCGGATCAGAGCACCTGCAGCGACCGGTGTCGTCGTAGCGTGGCCGTCTGCTCCCCTCGGACTCAGGAGAACTCGATGCAGCAGCGCACGCTCGGTCAGGGCCTCGTCGTCAGCGCCGAGGGTCTGGGCTGCATGGGGATGAGCGCGTTCTACGGCGTGCGCGACGACGCGGAGTCGACCGCGACGATCCACCGCGCGCTCGACCTCGGCGTCACGTTGCTCGACACGGCGGACGTCTACGGGCCGTTCACCAACGAGGAGCTGGTCGGGCGGGCCATCGCCGGTCGGCGCGACGAGGTGGTGCTCGCCACGAAGTTCGCCAACAGCCGCGGCGCCGACGGGACGCCGAACCCGCCGAACGGCCGGCCCGAGTACGTGCGCTCGGCGTGCGACGCATCGCTGCAGCGGCTCGGCGTCGACCACATCGACCTCTACTACCAGCACCGCGTCGACACCACCGTGCCCATCGAGGAGACGTGGGGCGCGCTCGCGGGGCTCGTCACGGCCGGCAAGGTTCGGCACCTCGGGATCAGCGAGGCAGCCCCCGCGACGATCCGCCGCGCGCACGCCACCCACCCGGTGACCGCCGTGCAGACCGAGTGGTCGCTGTGGACCCGCGACCCCGAGACCGACGGCGTGCTCGCCACCGTGCGCGAGCTGGGCATCGGCTTCGTCCCGTACTCGCCGCTCGGGCGCGGCATGCTCACCGGCTCGTTCCGCTCGATCGACGACCTCGCCACGGACGACTGGCGGCGGGTCAACCCGCGCTTCCAGGGCGAGAACTTCGACCGCAACCTCGCCCTCGTCGACCGGGTGCGCGAGATCGCCGCCGAGAAGGGCGTCTCCCCCGCGCAGCTCGCGCTGGCGTGGGTTCTCGCCCAGGGCGACGACGTGGTGCCGATCCCCGGCACGAAGAAGGTCGGGCGTCTCGAGGAGAACCTCGGTGCCCTCGACGTCGAGCTCACCGCCGACGACCTCGCACGCATCGACGCAGCGCTGCCGCCGGGCTCGACCAGCGGCGACCGCTACCCCGACATGGGCCCGATCCACGTCTGACGTCCCTCGGCGCTCACCTCCGGAGGCGATGACGGAACGCGCTGATTCCGTCACTTTCTGCGACCGGACACCCGGACGCGTCGAGAACCGCCCCCGAACGGGCGCCGACACGCCGGATGACCGGCGTCGTCGCGTCCGGGCGCCCGCCCGGCCCGGAGGTACCGTGACGGGAGATCAGGGCGCCGTGGGCCGGCGTCCCCATGTCCCCAGGGGGTCACGATGCGCGTGACCGGTCGCACGGCGCTGGCGGCAGCCGCGGTGACGGCGGTCGTCGTGGCGCTCCTCGGAGCCGCCCCCGCCCAGGCCACCCCCGCGCCGACCCCGCCCGGGCCCGTCCTCGGGGCCCTGCCCGACATGATCACGAGCCCCGGCGGCTCGGGCTTCCCAGCGCTGGGCGCGCTCGTGCGCAGCACCTGCAACGCGGGCGCCGAGATGGCCGGCGCCGAGTGGTACACGCTGCCCTCCGGCGACCTCGGGTCGGTCTACCACCGCGCGCAGGGCGTGCAGCTCGCCGGGCGCAGCCCGTCCTACCTCACCGCGCACACGGCCCTCGTCGACTGGTCGGCCGACCACGTCCTCGCCTGCGGTGGCGACCCGTTCGTCGTCACCGCCGACACCCCGGCCGCGATCGTCGTCTGGTACGACGCCGCCGACTACCACGCGAACGTCGACGGCTGCGGCGTCGACGGCGGCTTCTGCAACCCGCCCCAGACCCAGCTCTACGCCGGTGTCTCGGCGGGCGCTCCCGACAACGACACGGTCGCGCACGCGCGCGCCATCGCGACGCTGCCGTTCTCCGACTCCGGCGACAGCTCGCTCGCGACGGCCGACGGCCCGACCTTCCCCGACTGGTGCACGGTCAGCGGCGCCCTGTGGCCCAACGACTACGGCACCGTGTGGTGGCGCTGGACCGCCACGGCCACCGGCTGGGTGAGCGCCCGCACCGCGGGCTCCACGTTCTCCCCCGTGGTCGGGGTGGCCGAGCAGACGGCAGGCGGGCTCGACCCGGTCACGGCCGCGCTCGACCACGCCTCGTGCCCCGTGAGCGACTTCCACGTCGTCGCCGGGCACACCTACGTCTTCGCCGTGCACAGCTGGACCGACGAGTTCTTCGGCATCCGGCCGCTGGCCACCGGCGGCGCCTACTCGCTGCACCTCGGCTGGGTCACGACCCCGGGCGCGCCCACCTCGTTGTCGGCCGCCACCACGCCCACGGGCGACGGCGTCACGGTGGCGTGGGCGGCCCCGGCCAAGGGCCCGGCGAACGAGGCCGCGCTCACCGGCTACCACGTGAGCGTCGCACCGTCGGGCTCGCGCGCCGCGACACCGTTCGTCGCCGACGTCGACGCCGGGGTGCACACGGCCACGCTGGCCGGGCTGTCCACGGGCACGACCTACACCGTCACGGTGCGCGCGCGCAGCGTCCTCGGTCTCGGCCCGGCCATCCGCACGGTGTTCACCATCGGCTCCCCGGTGATCGTGCCGTCGGTGCCATCCGTGGTCGGCACCTCGCTCGCGGTGCGGGCGAGGTCGCGCTCGATGACGCTCGGGTGGAACGCACCGTCGTTCCCGGGCGGCACGCTGCTCGGCTTCCGGCTCACGCGCGACGGCGTCGGGGTCGGCGGCCGCGGTCCGGTCGCGGTCACGGTGCCCGCCAGCGCGCGGTCGTTCACGTTCGCGAAGCTGCGAACCGGCACGCTCTACCACGTCACCGTCGCACCGCTGGTGTCGCTCGGCGGCCTCACGGTGTCCGGCGTCCCGGTGGAGCGCCACGCCGTCGTGCACAGTCGGGCCCACCCGCCCGGGCAGCCGCTGCGTGCGGTCGTGACCACCACGCGCACGGGCACGCTCACGCTGTCGTGGAAGCCGCCGACCTACGACGGCCAGGCACCGATCACGTCGTACGTGATCACGCGCGACGGCACCGACCTCGACGGCCACCGCGCGCAGCGCATCGTGGTCGCAGCGAGCGCCCGCAGCGTCATGTTCACGCGGCTCGCCGGGTGGACGACGTACACGTTCCACGTCGCGGCGCGCAACGCCACCGGCACCGGGTCTGCCGCGACAACGACCGGCAGGGTGCGGCGCCCGACCCCCGGTGCGCCGACCGTGATCTCGGTGCTCGCCGGCACGCGCGACGTCACGCTGCGCTGGACGTCGCCGCAGCGCAGCGGCGCGACGCCGGTCAGCGGCTACGTCGTCCGCTGGTACCGCGGCACCTCGTCGCACCTGCTCGGCACGGCCACCTTCCGCGCGAGCGGGCGGCTGCTGCGGATCCGCGGCTCGATGTCGGTGTCGTACTCCTTCACCGTCACGGCGGTCAACGCCGCAGGGGCGGGTACGCCGTCGCCACGCACGGCACCGGTGTCGCCCGGCCGCACGGCGTGAGCCGCGTCAGCGCGCGGCGCTGTAGAGCACGCCCACCCCGAGCACGGTGAGCACCACGGCGCTCGCACGCTCGAGGCCGTCGCGCACCTTCGGACGGTGCAGCACGTCGACCGCCTTGCGCGCGACGAACGAGAGCCCGGCCAGGTAGACGACGGCGACGGTGGCCATCACGATGCCGAGCAGCATCGTGCCCGCGAACGTGACGCCGCCCGAGCCGAGGAACTGCGGGAAGACGGCGATCACGAACAACCCCACCTTGGGGTTGAGCGAGGTCGACACGAAGCCGGCGCGCAGCGCGGCTCTCGGCGTGGCGCTCGGGCGGACGGGCACGCCGTCGTCGTCGCCCACGACTCCCCCGCGACGGTGCCGCACGAGCGTGGAGATGCCGAGCCAGAGCAGGTAGAGGCCGCCCGCCACCTTGACGACGCGGAACGCGACGGCCGACTCCTCGAGCAGCTTCGCGAGGCCGAAGGCCACCGCCGCCGCCCAGCCGATCGTGGCGATGCCCGAGCCGATCGCCGCCGCGACACCTGCACGCACGTCGGCCATCGCGAAGCGCAGCACGAGGAACGAGTCGGGCCCTGGGGTGAGCGCCAGCAGCACGCACAGCAGGGTGAACGTCGAGAGCGCCTGCCAGGTCATGGCACCGGGTGCGCGGACGCGACCTCGCGGATGCGCGCGACGAACGAGTCGACGTCGGCGTCGGTCGTGGCCCACGACGTCATCCAGCGCACCTGCCCGGTCGCCTCGCTCCACACGTAGAACGGGAAGTCCTCCTGCAGCGTGCGGGTCGCCTCGCGGTCGAGCACGGCGAACACGGCGTTGGCCTCGACCGCGTCGGTGACCGTGACGCCGGGGATGCCGGCCACCTCGGCGGCGAGGCGGCGCGCCATCGCGTTGGCGTGCTCGGCGTTGCGCCGCCACAGGTCGTCGGTGAGCAGGGCGACGAACTGCGCAGAGACGAACCGCATCTTCGACGCGAGCTGCATCGCCTGCTTGCGGATGAACGGCATCGTGGGCCCGAGGTCGGGCCGAAGCACCACGACCGCCTCGGCGCCGAGCGCCCCGTTCTTGGTGCCTCCGACGGTGAGGACGTCGACGCCGGCGGCCGTGCCGAACTCTCCGAGGTCGACGCCGAGCGCGACCGCGGCGTTGGCCAGGCGAGCGCCGTCGAGGTGCAGGTACATGCCGTGCGCGTGCGCCCATTCGGACAGGGCGCGGATCTCGTCGAGGGAGTAGACCGTGCCGAGCTCGGTGGAGTTGGCGATCGACACCACCTTGGGCTGCGCGTGGTGCGGGTCACCGAATCCCCACGCGGCCGACTCGACCAGCTGCGGCGTCAGCTTGCCGCCGGTGGTCGCGACGTCGACGAGCTTGGAGCCGAGGAACTTCTCGGGCGCGGCGCACTCGTCGACGTTGATGTGCGCGGTCTCGGCGCACACGATGCTCTCGAACGAGCGGGTGAGCGCCTGCAGCCCGATCACGTTGGCGCCGGTGCCGTTGAGCGCGAAGAGCACCTCGGCCCGCTCGCCGAAGCGCTGGCGCAGCAGGCGCACCGCCTCGGCGGTGACGTCGTCGTCGCCGTAGGGGTAGGCCATGCCGTCGTTGGCCGCGACCACCGCGGCGAGCACGTCCGGGTGCGCGCCCGCGTGGTTGTCGCTGCCGAAGCTGACGCCCTTCATGCTGCTCCTGTCACCGCCGGGGCCCGACCGCTGCACCGGGCGGCCCCAGTCTGCCCAACCGTGGGTGCGTGTCCAGCGCGGGGTATGGCCCGCGGTGGGCACACGCCAACGGTTCGGCGCGTCAGGTGAGGGTGACGACGCCGTCGAAGGCGAAGGCGCCGTGCGAGCCGCCGGTGACGTTCACCAGGCGCACCGTGTGCTTGCCGTAGGAGCCGAACATGCGGGTCCACGCGACGCTGACCGCGGTGTGCCTGGCCCGCAGCGACAGCGTGCGGACGTAGTGACCGTCGACGTACACGGCCACCCGCCCGTACTTCGCGCCGTGGCCGAGGACGAGGCCGAAGCCCTGGCCGGCGACGGTGAACACCACGGCCGAGCCCTTGGTGGCGGTGAGGCGAGTGCGCCCTCCCATGGCGCCGGCGACCTTCGCGGTGATCCATCCGCGACGCGACCACGAGGCGTTGAGCTTCGACGTCGTCTCGCCGAGGTAGCGGGTGAGCACGATGGCGCGCGCCGACACGAGAGTGCCGTCGGAGGCGGCGGCACTGCCGCGGAAGACGATCGTGCTGAACACGCCGTTGCCGGCCTTCGAGGTCAGCGTCGCCGTGCGCGTCGCCATCGTCGGCGCCGCACCCTCGATCGCGGACGGCGTCGACACGTCGTACGTCCAGCGCAGCGGCACGTAGGCGGCCGACGTCGTCACCTTCATCGAGCCGGCGACCAGCGCGCCCTGCGGCGTCGACACCGTCGGGCGTGCGGGAGGGGTGTAGCGCGGGTCGGTGCCGGGCAGTCCGTTGCGGTACTCGACCACAGCACCGCCCGCCGTCTCGCTCGTGATCCGCAGGCCGAGGCGGCCGCCGGCGAGGTCGATCCACACGCTGACGGGCAGTGACGTCACGCCGTAGCCGAGGCTGGTGTCGGGGGTAGCCGGGTTGCCGTCGAGGAGGTACGACTCGTCGGACGAGTACGTCGAGCCCTGCGCCGTGGGATCGATCTCCTTGCGCACCGTGACGCCGTCCGAGCCCCACCCGGGGTACGACGTCAGCCAGGAGTCCGCGCCGATCGGCCGGCGGAACTCCACGACGTAGCGTGTGGCACCGTCCGACAGCGTGAGCACGCGGAGGCCGCCGGGAGTCTCGAGCGGAGTCAGCGTGACGACGCCGTTGTCGCTGGGCGCCACCTGGTCGGTGCCGTTGAGCAGCCCGAGGTAGCGCAGGTGCGAGGCGTTGAGGTAGCCCTCGTTGTTCCACGACAGCGCCATGATGTCGTTGGTGTCCCAGTAGTTGCGCACGCTGCAGCTCGCGGGGGCGGCGTCCATGACGCGCACGCCGGAGGCGGTGCAGTCGAGCTCCTGGCTGTGGCCGAGGCCGATGTTGTGGCCGAGCTCGTGACCGATGACGCCGACGGTGTTGTAGCCGTTGATCCAGACGACGCCGCCGGACGCGATGCCGCTGCCGACGGTGCCGAGACCGGCGATGCCGCCGCACGGCGCGAAGCCGGCGAAGTAGACGACGAGGTGCTTGCCCGAGCCCGGCGTGAAGTGGACGGTGCTCTCGACCTCCGACCAGAACGCGCCCGTCGAGGAGACCGACACCGACCCGTTGGTCATGGTGCACGGGACGTTGCTCGTCGACACGATGCTGGGCCAGCCGGTCGCGGTGAACGTGACCGCGCCGCGCGTCATCGAGCTCCAGTACGCGTTCACGCCGTTGGCCACGGTGGAGACGACGGTGCTCACCGACGCGCTCGGGGTGGTGCCGCCCGGAGGCTTCACCACCACGACCGTCACGGAGTGCGCGGCCGCACCGGCGGCGACGGCCGTGCTGGCCGCCGCGACCCCCTGCCCGGTGGCGACCGTTCCCGCCGCGGTCGGCGTCACCGCGACGCTCGCGACGTCGACGCCCGCCTCGGGGTCGTGGTTCGCGGCACCGGCGAGGTCGCTCGTGAGCGCCCCTGCGGGCGTGGTCGTCGTGCCGGCCGCGCTGGCGAGGCCGACGTCGACGGAGGCGCCCGTGGGCACCTGCGCGAGGTCGGACGCCGGTACCTGCACGAGGCCGCCGGAGGTGCGGACGTAGGTGATCTCGTCGTCGCCCGCGGTGGTCGGCGCGGAGAAGTCGTCGAGGTGGAGGCGCTCGACGGTGCCCCGCACGTGCAGCTGCGCCCGGCGCGCGTCGGGCCCGCCCGGGGCCGCCAGCGCGGTGGTGAGGCCGACCCCGGCGACGAGGGACAGAGCACTGCCCGCGACGACGCCCGCGCGCGCGGCGGCGCGCGTGGTCACGGACAGCCTCATACAGGTGTCTTCGGCGTGCGGAGGGGGTGGCCTGTACTACTCCGAACGGGTGAACGCCCTGCACGGGGCCTAGGGTGAGGCCTCATGAGCACGCCATCGCCGGCCCCGACCGCCAAGGCCGGCGACCGCATCGTCTGGGTCGACTGCGAGATGACCGGTCTCGACCTGGGGTCCGACGCCCTCGTCGAGGTGGCCTGCGTGGTCACCGACGCCGACCTCGCCGAGCTCGACGCCGGGATCACGGTGGTCATCCGCCCGCCCGACGCCCCCTTCGCCGAGATGCCCGACATCGTGCGGCAGATGCACACGGCGTCCGGGCTCATCGAGGAGATCCCGCACGGGATCTCGCTGGCCGACGCCGAGCAGGCCGTGCTCGCCTACGTGAAGCGCCACGTGAACGAGGCGCGCAAGGCGCCGCTGGCCGGGTCGAGCGTGTACGTCGACCGCGGGTTCATCTCGCGCGACATGCCCGAGCTCGACGCCTGGCTGCACTACCGGCTCATCGACGTCTCCAGCATCAAGGAGCTCGTGCGACGCTGGTACCCGCGCGTCTACTTCAACTCGCCGAAGAAGAACGGCAACCACCGGGCGCTCGCCGACATCCGCGAGAGCATCGCCGAGCTGCGCTACTACCGCGAGGCCGTGCTCATCGCCGAGCCCGGCCCCAACACCGACGCCGCCCGCGCGATCGCCGCCCGGCACGTCGTCGACCACGCCTCGGCGCCCGCCGCCGAAGGCGCTCCGGCGTCGCCCGCAGGCTCCTGACCAGCCGGTTCGAAGCACACCGGCAGCCACGCTAAGATCTTCCCCGGCCGGAGCACCCCGGGTGGAACCCCGCAGGTTCCGCACGGACGCCGCGGTCATGGTGGGTGTAGCTCAGCTGGTAGAGCACCTGGTTGTGGTCCCGGTGGTCGCGGGTTCAAGTCCCGTCACTCACCCCACACAGAAGGTCCGGTCCCGACGGGGCCGGGCCTTCTGTCGCTCGTGACGCACGGGCTCGGGAGGAGTCCTCACCGCGCAGCGGTCGCCCTTCGACTGCTCCCGTTACTCACCCACACGGAGGGCCCGGGTCCTCAGCGCGCGTCAGGCGGTTGGAGCACCGTTGGAGAACGTCTCCTCACGCTAGCGGCAGGACAACAACAGTCCTGTCGAGGAGGCAGTCATGCGTGCAGCACTGAACCAGTCGGTCCCCGTCGATGCGTGGCGTCGGCTCATAGCGCCACCGAGGGACGGGCGCGAGCACGACTCCGTCAGCCGGACCGCCCGGTTGCTTCGCGTGACGTCGAGCCCACGGCCGGGAAGCGTGACGAACGAGCTCACCCAGGCCTACGCGGCGGCCTGGGCGGCCGCGAGGCCGGGCGCGGAGATCGTCCACCACGATCTGCCCAGCCTGGACCTGCCGCATCTGGGTGCCCCTGAGATGGGCGCGTGGTTCACCGAGCAGGACGATCACACCGACCTGCATCGGCTCGTGCTCGCCCGCAGCAGCTCGTTGATCGACGACCTGCTCGAGGCCGACGAGCTGGTGATCGGTGCGCCCATGTGGAACTTCTCGATCCCCTCGAACCTCAAGGCCTGGATCGACCACGTCACCAAGGACGGTCGGACGGTCACGTTCGGAGCGCACGGGCCCGAGGGCCTCGTCCCGGCCCGTCGGGCCGTCGTGGTCAGCGCCCGGGGCAGCGACTACCGGCCCGGCACGCCCACCGAGTCTCTCGACCTGCAGGAGCCCTATCTGCGCCTGATCCTGGGCTTCCTCGGGATCGCGGAAGTGATCGTGATCAACGTGGACTGTCAGGGCCCGCGATACGGGGAAGCCCGCACCTACGTCGACCATGCACGGACGCGGCTTCTTGACGTGGCCGTCGCGGCGCGATGACCGCGCACGGGCGCGCGGATCCGGCCCCTGCACCATCTGTTCAACGTCTGCCACCGGCGCCGCGCGCCGGTTCCGGGGCAGGCTGAACGGGAGCAGCCGGTCGTTGGAGCGCCGTTGGAGGTCGTTCCACCACGGTAGGGACAACAACGAGCACGGGGAGCCAGGGAGGCAGCCATGAGTGCGACGGTGAGCGGGTCAGCGGGAACCGGCCCTGGGGAGCGACGGCTCAACGGGCCGCAGACGACGGGGCGCGAGTACCGCAATCTGTCCGCCCCGGAGCTCGACCGGACAGTGGATCTCGACGTCACCGCGACCATGCGGGACGGTGTGTCGCTGCTGGTGGACGTGCATCGCCCGGCGACCGATGGGCAGTTCCCCGTGCTGGTGTCGGCGTCGCCGTACCCGCGGCAGATCCAGGACGTCGGGGCACCGATGGGGTTCATCGAGGCTGGCGCGACGGACTTCTTCGTGCCGCGCGGCTACGTCCATGTGATCGCGAACGTGCGCGGTACCGGGGGCTCCGGTGGTGAGTTCGGGTTCTTCGACGCCCAGGAGCGTCGGGACATGCACGACCTGGTCGAGTGGGCTGCTGCACAGCCGTGGTCGGACGGCAACGTCGGCATGGTGGGCATCAGCTACTTCGCGATGACCCAGCTCGAGGCCGCCGTCGAGCGTCCCGAGCACCTGCGTGCCATCTTCCCGGTGGCCGTGACCACCGACCTCTACGAAGCCGCCAACCACCACGGCTTGTTCAGCTCGGGCTTCGTCTCGCCTTTCCTCACGATGGTCGGCATCACGGCCCGTCACGGCAACCGCGTGTGGCGCGGTCCGGTCCTCGACGCGATGCGCCACGTGCTGCGCACCCACTGGCTGCACGAGAAGTTCGCCACCATGGACGGCGAGGCCGCGATCACGATCATGCGCGCCGCCACGAAGCTGCCCTACGACGCCCACCCGTGGGACGACCTGTGGGACGACGTCGCCGTCGACCACCCGCTGCGCGACGCGTGGTGGGACGAGCGCGACCTCACCCCGCTGCTCGGCCGGATCGACGTGCCGGTGTACCTGGGCTGCGACTGGGACAACGTGCCGCTGCACCTGCCGAGCACCTTCCCGGCCCTGGACGGCCTCACCAGCAGTCCCGAAGTCCGGGTGGCCATGCTCGGCCACCACGGCCTCGCCTGGCCCTGGGAGAGCCTGCACGTGGAGGCGCTGGCATGGTTCGACCACTGGCTCAAGGGCCGTGACACCGGCATCCTCGACGGACCCCGCATCCGCTACGTCGTGCCAGGTGCCGACCAGTGGGAGGCGACCGAGGCGTGGCCGCCCCCGGGCACCGAGCTCCAGCAGCTGGCTCTGCGCTCCGACGGCGACCTCGGTGCCCTCGAGCCGGTCGAGGGAACGCGCGCGTTCGTCGAGCTCGGCGCCGGGCTCAACCGGCGCCCGGCCAAGCCGACCGACCCCCCGGCATCCCTCAGCTGGGACACGGACGTCTTCGACGCCCCGCTGGACGTCCTCGGCAACAGCGAGCTCGTCCTGCACGCGGCTGCGACCGCGGCCGACACGGCCTGGATCGTGAGCGTGCAGGACATCGCCGAGGACGGCACCGTCGACGACATCACCGCAGGATGGCTCCGCGCCGGCCTGCGCGCGGTCGACGAGGAGCGCAGCGAGCAGGGTCGCCCCGTGCTCGACTGCCGATCCTTCCTCGCCGTCCCCCTCGGCGAGGTCGTCGAGTACCGGATCCCGCTCGTCGTCACCGCCCACCGGATCCCCGCCGGTCATCGGCTTCGCCTCGTGCTCACCAGCGACGACCAGCGCGACGACGCCCCCGCGATCATGGGCTTCCGGCACGCCACAGTCGGCACGACGAGCCGCAACACCGTGCACTCGTCCTCGCACCTGCTGCTCAGCGTCCGCGAGGTGCGGTCGTGACCGGCGCGAACCGCGCCCGGCAGCCGCATCCCGCCAACGCCCGGAAGGGACAGCCCTCATGACCACGACCAGGACCGGCGCGGAGCTGGTGCAGGACTTCATCGCGACCAACGACGTCGAGTACGTGTTCGGCAACCCCGGCACGACCGAGACGACGTTCCTCGCCGCCCTCGCAGGATCGAAGGCGACCTACGTCCTCGCGCTCAACGAGCCGAGC
>Ga0302299_10000187_pt1 | contig 29809 bp, 29 predicted proteins | sample III_Fen_N3_4_FD_198795 | JGI IMG/M metagenome (GOLD analysis project Ga0302299, IMG submission 198795) | Peat permafrost microbial communities from Stordalen Mire near Abisko, Sweden - III_Fen_N3_4 | ecosystem: Environmental > Terrestrial > Soil > Wetlands > Permafrost | place: Sweden: Abisko...
CGGATCCGAGCCGCGGTGAGATGCGGGTTGGTACGCCGTTCCTCCGGGACCACCGTGAGCGTGGAGCGCAGCGTGCGCGCGGTGATCGTCGCCTGCAGGTCTGTCGTGGGCAGGCCGGGCAGGGCGAACATGCGCCGGGCCCAGCGCGGCATCATCGCGAAGCCGGTCACGGCGAACAGCGTCCACGCGGGGCGCGCGGGCGTGAGCAGAGCGACCTTCTGCGGCATCGGCGGCCAGAGCAGACCGCGCACCGCCTCGCGCGCCTCGGGCGTCACCTCGAGGAGCGGTCGCATCGAGCGGACGTACTCCGCGAGCTCGGACACCGAGCGGGGCACGTGCCGCTCGTCGCAGCCGATCAGCAGCGCGGCGATGACCTGCTCCTCGACGTAGCGGTCCGCCTCGGCGTCGGTCAGCGGCGCCCCGGACCGGCGGTGCGCGTCGAGCCAGGAGTCGACGGCGCCGCAGTGCACCCAGAGCAGCCAGTCGGGACGGTCCAGGCCGAGCGCCCCGTGGATCCGGCGTACCCGGGCGGCGGCCTCGTCGGCCTCGACGACGGTGCCGTAGGTGATGGCGTTGACGTAGCGGCCGGTGCGCGACAGGCGGCCCCAGGCGTCGTCGCGCGCGTCGGTGACCGCGGAGAACCCGAGCATCACCTCGGGGTGCAGCGACTGGAAGGCCAGCGCCCGGATCCCGCCGACGATGGACGCCGGGTCGTGGTGGATCCGCCACGAGACGCTGTCCGGGCCGAAGTGGCCGGGGTCGGGCGTCTCCTGGTCGAGGGACTCCAGGGCGGTGAACCCGCTGCGGATCCCGGTTCGCGCCGGGCTGCGGTCGGTCCCGGCACCGGGCTGACCTGCGGGGACGCCGTCGGGCGTGGACGGCTCGGGCTCGGTGGCGTCGATCTGGTGCACGGTCATGGTGGGACAAGCCTGCGGCCTCGACGCCGGGAGCGCACGCCGATGGCCCTTGCCGTGCGTAGGAGTCGATAGGCTCGACCTGCAATCCCTACTCGTACGAGAACACCGGAGTGCCCTGTGGCCAGCATCGACGCCGTCATCGCCCGCGAGATCCTCGACTCCCGCGGCAACCCGACCGTCGAGGTGGAGGTGGGGCTCGACGACGGCACCGTCGCGCGCGCCGCCGTCCCCTCCGGCGCCTCCACGGGAGCCTTCGAGGCGGTCGAGCTGCGTGACGGCGGCGAGCGCTACGGCGGCAAGGGCGTCGAGCGCGCCGTGCTCGCGGTCGAGGACGAGATCGCTCCCGAGGTGCTCGGGTTCGACGCCTCCGAGCAGCGCCTCATCGACCAGGTGATGATCGACCTCGACGGCACGCCGAACAAGGAGCGCCTCGGCGCCAACGCGATCCTCGGTGTCTCGCTGGCCGTCGCGAAGGCCGCGGCCGACTCGGCCGGCCTCCCGCTGTTCCGCTACGTCGGCGGCCCCAACGGCCACGTCCTGCCGGTGCCGATGATGAACATCCTCAACGGCGGGTCGCACGCGGACTCCGACGTCGACATCCAGGAGTTCATGATCGCGCCGATCGGTGCGGAGAGCTTCCGCGAGGCGCTGCGCTGGGGCGCGGAGGTCTACCACGCGCTCAAGGCCGTGCTCAAGAAGGAGGGCCTCTCGACCGGCCTCGGCGACGAGGGCGGCTTCGCCCCCAACCTGCCGAGCAACCGTGCCGCCCTCGACCTGATCTCGAAGGCCATCGACAGCGCCGGCTTCACCCTCGGCACCGACTTCGGCCTCGCGCTCGACGTCGCCGCCAGCGAGTTCTACAGCGACGGCGTCTACACCTTCGAGAAGTCGGCGAAGACGGCCGAGGAGATGTCGGCCTACTACGCCGCGCTCGTCGCCGACTACCCGCTGGTCTCCATCGAGGACCCGCTGAACGAGGACGACTGGGACGGCTGGAAGACCCTCACCGACATGATCGGCTCGAAGGTCCAGATCGTGGGCGACGACCTGTTCGTCACCAACCCCGAGCGCCTCCAGCGCGGCATCGACGCCGGCACCGCCAACGCGCTGCTGGTCAAGGTGAACCAGATCGGCTCGCTCACCGAGACCCTCGACGCCGTCGCGCTGGCGCACCGCAGCGGCTACCGCTGCATGATGAGCCACCGCTCGGGAGAGACCGAGGACGTCACGATCGCCGACCTCGCCGTCGCGACCGACTGCGGCCAGATCAAGACCGGCGCCCCGGCGCGGTCCGAGCGCGTCGCGAAGTACAACCAGCTCCTGCGCATCGAGGAGGAGCTCGACGACGCCGCGCGCTACGCCGGTCGTGGCGCCTTCCCGCGTTTCCAGGGCTGAGGCCGCACACTCGTCCGAGGGACATCACCTCCATCGACGTGGGACGGCAGGTATGAGCGGACCGTCGCAACGGGCTGCGGAGCGCCAGGCGGCGCGCCGCAGCCCGTCGGCGCGTCCGCGCTCGACTGCGCGCACGTCGCTCTCGGACGCGGCCGCGGCCGTGCGTGAGCGCCCGAGCATGACCGGCCGCGCCGTGGTCCTCGCGGGCGTGCTCGCCCTGCTCGTGTTCACCCTCGCCGTGCCGGCGCGGGAGCTGATCCACCAGCGGGCAGACATCAACGCGCTGCGCGCGGAGAACGCCGCGGCGCAGGGTCGCGTGGACGAGCTGATCGTGCGCGAGGAGCGGCTGCAGGACCCGGCGTACATCACCTCGCTGATCCGCGAGCGGCTGCACTACGTCCTGCCCGGCGAGGTGGGCTACGTCGTGCTCGACCCGTCGGAGGCTCCGGCGCCGAGCTCGAAGAAGAAGGCCGCCGCGGTCGTGCCGTGGTACCAGACGCTGTGGACCTCGGTGGAGACCGCCGACCACGCGGGTCAGCCGGACGGCCCGACCCCGATCGTGCTGCCGTCCAACGCCCCGCGATGAGCGACGCACCGACTCAGCGCGACCTCGACGCCGTGCACCGCCAGCTCGGCCGCGAGCCGCGCGGCGTGCACGCGGTCGCGCACCGCTGCTCGTGCGGCGACCCGGACGTCGTGGCGACCGAGCCGAGGCTGCCCGACGGCACTCCGTTCCCGACGTTCTACTACCTCACCTGCCCTCGTGCGGCAGGCCTCATCGGCACGCTCGAGGCCAGCCGCACGATGGCCGAGATGCAGGACCGGCTGAGCGCCGACGCGGACCTCGCGGCCCGCTACACCGCGGCCCACGAGGCCTACCTGGCCGACCGGGCCGCCGTGGGTGTGGTCGAGGAGATCGCGGGCATCTCCGCGGGCGGCATGCCGACCCGGGTGAAGTGCCTGCACGCGCTCGCGGGTCACGCGCTCGCCGCAGGCCCCGGCGTGAACCCCTTCGGCGACCAGGCGTTGGCGATGCTCCCCGACTGGGGCGCCGCCGGACCGTGCACGCGAGAGGAACCCGCATGAGCACCACCCGCGTGGCCGCGATCGACTGCGGCACCAACTCCCTGCGCCTGCTCGTCGCCGACGTCGACACCGAGGCGGGCACGCTCGTCGACCTGCACCGCCAGATGGAGATCGTGCGCCTCGGCGAGGGGGTCGACCGCACCGGACGGCTGAGCGACGACGCGCTCGCGCGCACGTTCGCCGTGTGCGACCGCTACGCCGAGACCCTGCACGCGCTCGGTGCGGAGCACGTGCGCTTCGTGGCGACGTCGGCGTCGCGCGACGCGGCGAACCGCGACGTGTTCGTGAGCGGCGTGCTCGCGCGCATCGGCGTCGAGCCGGAGGTGGTGAGCGGCGACGAGGAGGCACGACTGTCGTTCACCGGGGCGACCCGTGGTCTCACGGGCGCGGAGCCGCCGTACCTCGTCATCGACATCGGGGGCGGCTCGACGGAGTTCGTGCTCGGCACGACCGAGCCGGTCGCCGCGCGCAGCATCGACATCGGCTGCGTGCGCCTGACCGAGCGCTACTTCACCTCCGACCCGCCGTCGCGCGACGAGATCGACGCGCTGGTCGCCGACGCCGATGCGGCGATATCCCGTGCGGCAGAGGTGGTCCCGCTCGCCGACGCGCGCACGCTCGTCGGTCTCGCGGGTTCCGTCACGACGCTCACCGCGGTGGTGCTCGGTCAGACGGAGTACGACGCGTCCGCGATCCACGGCGCGCGGGTCAGTGCGGCGACCGTCGCGGAGTGGTCCGACCGTCTGCTCGCGATGACCCACGACGAGCGCAGCCGCATCTCGGTGATCCACCCCGGTCGCGTCGACGTGCTCAACGCCGGCGTGCTCGTGCTGCGCCGCATCCTCGAGCGCACCGGCCTACCCGAGGTCCTCGTCTCCGAGCACGACATCCTCGACGGCATCGCCGTCAGCATCGCCGAGCGCTGAGCCCGCCCCCAGCCGCGAGATCGCACGGGTATTCCGTACGCCGGTGTGGCGTACGGAACCCAGCTCAGTGGCCTGTGGGGACTGCGGGGCGGGGCAAGGCGTGCCTAACCTGGACCCATGAGCAGCACCAGCACCGCGCAAGGCACCGTCCCGCGCATCCTCGTCGTCGGCGGGGGCTACGTCGGCCTCTACACCGCCCTGCGCCTGGCCAAGAAGCTGCAGCGCGGCGAGGCGACCGTGACCGTGGTCGACCCGCGCTCCTACATGACCTACCAGCCGTTCCTGCCCGAGGCGAGCGCCGGGTCGATCCAGCCGCGCCACACCGTGGTGCCGCTGCGCCAGACCCTCACCGACGCCGAGGTCGTGACCGGCTGGGTCACGGGCGTCGAGCACGCCCGCAAGGTCGCCACGGTCCAGCCGCTCGAGGGCGAGCCCTACGAGCTGCCCTACGACGTGCTCGTGATGGCCGTCGGGTCCGTGGCGCGCACGCTCCCGATCCCCGGCCTGGCCGACTGGGCGATGGGTTTCAAGAACGTCGAGGAGGCCATCGCGCTGCGCAACAGGGTGCTCGAGTGCCTCGACATCGCGGAGTCCGCGACCGACCCGGAGATCCGCGAGCGCAACCTGACGTTCGTCTTCGTCGGCGGGGGCTACGCCGGGGTCGAGGCGGTCGCCGAGACCGAGGACCTCGCGCGCTACGCCACGCGCTACCTGCGCAACGTGGCACCCGCGGACCTGCGCTTCGTGCTCGTCGAGGCGACCGGGCGCATCCTGCCCGAGGTCGGCGCCGAGATGGGCGAGTGGACGGTCGAGCAGCTGCGCGAGCGTGGCATCGCGGTGAAGCTCGAGACCCGGCTGGAGTCGACCGTGGCGGGCCACGTCGTGCTCTCCGACGGCAGCACGATGCTGGCCGACACCGTGGTCTGGACCGCGGGCGTGCGCCCGAATCCCCTTCTCGCTGATACGGATCTGCCCCTCGACGACCGCGGACGCCTCGTCTGCCGCACGGACCTGCGGGTCGACGGCCTGGACGACGCCTGGGGAGCCGGCGACTGCACGGCCGTCCCGGACCTGACGAACCCCGGCGCCTACTGCTCCCCGTCCGCGCAGCACGCCGTGCGCCAGGCCAAGGTGCTCGGCGACAACATCGTGGCCGTCCTGCGCGGCTTCGAGCCCGGTGACTACTCCCACCGCCACAACGGCTCGGTCGCCTCGCTCGGGCTCTACAAGGGCGTCGCTCAGGTCTACGGCGTGAAGATCAAGGGCTTCCCCGCGTGGTGGCTGCACCGGACGTATCACATGAGCAAGGTGCCGACGACGCGTCGCAAGGTGCAGGTCCTCGCGGACTGGACGATCGCCTTCCTGTTCAAGCGCGACGTCACCAGCCTGTGGTCGATGCACGAGCCCTCGCGCGAGTTCGCGACGAACGCGAAGGGCGAGCCCCCGGCCGGTCGGCGCTGACCGTCGGCTCGTAGGGTCGAGGCATGACGCAGAGCCTCGCGGTCACCGTCCTCGGGCACGACCGGCCCGGGATCATCGCCGACGTGACGGGTGTGCTCGCCGAGCTCGGCGGCAATCTCGAGGACAGCTCGATGACCCTGCTGCGCGGCCACTTCGCGTGGACGCTCGTCGCGGAGGTGTCGGTCGAGGCGGCTGTGGTCGCCGAGCGGCTCGAGCACCTGACGGCGGAGGGGCTCGTCGTGTCCGTGCTCCCGGTGTCGGGGACCGACGAGCCGGGGGTCGGTGGCTCCGCGTGGCTGCTGTCCGTGCACGGGGCCGATCGGCCCGGGCTCGTGTCCGGCCTGACCGGACTCGTGGCGGCGGCGGGCGGCAACATCACCGACCTCACGACGCGGCTCGCCGGCGGTCTCTACGTGCTGGTGGCCGAGGTGGAGCTGCCCGACGACGTCGACGTCGACGCGCTGTCCGAGCGGATCGGCGTGGCGGCCGAGCGCCTCGGCGTGCGCGCCACGCTCACGCCGGCCGACACCGACGTCCTGTAGGCGTCGTGGCCATCGTCGACGGGCGGATCGTCATGCCCGCGCTGCCCGAGGGGCGCGTCCTGCCCGTGGTGACCGTGCCGGCCGACGTGCTCTCGACACCGTGCGTCGACGTCGACCCCACGGATCCCGCGGTCGTCCAGCTCGCGGCGGACCTGCTCGCGACGCAGCGCGTCTCGCCCGGCTGCGTCGGTCTCGCTGCCAACCAGGTCGGATTCGGGTGGCGGATGTTCTCCCTGGACGTGTCGACGCACCCGAAATCCCGTGTGTCGCACGGGGAGTACGTGCTCGTGAATGCCCGCGTCGAGTCGTCGTCGCGCAACGAGAAATCGCGTGAGGGCTGCATGTCGGTGCCCGACTTCACCGGTGACGTGAAGCGCGCGTCGCGCCTCGTCGTGCGCGGTCTCCTGCCCGGGACGGGCGAGGAGGTGCTCGTCGAGACCGACGCGTTCGAGGCCCGGGCGCTGCAGCACGAGCTCGACCACCTCGACGGCTTCGTCTTCCTCGACCGCGTCGTGGGCCCGCACGCCGTGTTCGCGCGCAAGACTTACCTCTAGCTCGACGCCGCCCCCGTAGCCCAACTGGCAGAGGCACCCCGCTTAAAACGGGGACAGTGCAGGTTCGATCCCTGCCGGGGGCACTACTCGATCTCGAGGATCTTGGCCTTCCAGGTGACGCTCGGACCGTGGACGGTCACGGTCTGGCCGACCTTCGCGCACAGCAGGGACCGGGAGAGGGGGGACATCACCGAGATGCGCTCGTCGTCGAGGGTCGCCTCCACCGGGTGCACGGGGCGGACCCACTCCTGCACGCCTCGGGCGAGGCGGAGCAGCACGCGGCTGCCGAGCTCGACGGTCCCGGGACGCGACGGGACGACCGTGCCGGCGGTGGCGAGCAGGTGCTCCAGCCGGTCGGCCTCGGAGGTGAGCCGCTCGAACTCGGCGGTGTCGCGCTCGTCGCGCTCCCGGTCGGCGAGCAGCGGCACGAGGGCCGGGATCGACACGTCGCGCAGGTGGTGCAGGCGCTCGGCCATGAGCAGGCGACCTGCGGACGTGAGGGCGACGGCGTCGGCGTACGCGACGGTGGCCGTGGGGGCGATGGCGGTGGGGACGGGTGCGTACATGAGACAGACCTCCGGATCAGGGGCGCGTACGCCCGCTGTCGAAGGTCTCCCACCGCCGCACCCGAGGGTGCGACCCGACGTGCCGGGCTCCGGACAGGGCCGGTGCCGTGCTGACGACGCGTCGGCGAAGGGGTACTCCCCTTGCAACTACCTCGAGCCTGCGGCCGGGAGGGGGCGGCGTCAACCGCAGTTCGCTCCTGGCGGACTCCGGTCGCGTCAGCTGATGCAGCTGGTGTCGGCTGCTGTGCTGCCGTTGGATCCGACAGGGGACGAGGAGGGGGTCGGCTTCGGGGTGGACGTCGAGGTGCTCGTGGGCTTCGGGGCTGCCGCGGGGTAGGGCGTGTCGTGGATCATCGCGGACCACATGGCCTTGGCGCCGGACTGGACCCAGGTGACCGTCGCGTGGTCGCTGCGACCGACGTTGGGCACGGTGTAGAACCGGATCGCCGCGGGCTTGAGGCCGCCGAGGCTGAGCAGGAACGTCTTGAGCGAGTCGCCGGCGAGGCCGGAGTCGACCGTCAGCGACTGGGCCACCTTCGCCAGGACGTCGTAGAGCTTGAGCGGGTCGGTGACGAGCCCGGAGCTCGTGGCCTGGCGGATCACGGCGCTCATGAACTGGTGCTGGCGGTTGATGCGCGACAGGTCGCTGCCGTCGCCGATGTGCCGCGCGCGGACGAGCGCGAGGGCCTGCTCGCCGTCGAGGACGTTCGTGCCCTTCTTCAGCTCGAGCCCGCTGCCGATGAAGCCCGTCGCCGTCTTGCGCACCGGGTCGGAGATCGCGTGCGTGGCGCAGATCGTCACCCCGCCCAGCGCCTCGACGATGGCCTTGAACCCCTGCAGCTTGACCTCGACGAAGTGGTTGACCGGGACGCCGGTGAGGTACTTCACCGCGGCGATCACGCAGTTGCGGCCGCCCACGGCGAACGCGGTGTTGAAGCGGTCGGTGACGAGGCTCTTGTCGGTCGTGCCGTCGGCCTTGCAGCCCTGCCGGGTGACCCACGAGTCGCGCGGGATCGAGACGGCGAACGCCCGCGTGCGGTCGGCGGAGATGTGCACGAGGAACGCGGTGTCGGAGTGGCCGTTGCCGCTCGCATCGGCCTCCGTGCCGTAGGCACGGCCCTGCCCGGTGCGCGTGTCCGAGCCGACGACGAGGATGTTGACCGGCAGCTCGGGCTCGGCGGAGGCCGAGGGCGCCGCGCTCGGGGCGACCAGCTGCGTCCCCAGCGAGGTGTCGACGTCGAGGTTGCCCTCGACCTTGCCCACCGCGGCCCAGCCGGCCCAGGCGCCGACCGTGAGCAGCAGCGCGAGCGACGAGACCACCGCGGTCACGATCCGGGGGACGCTGCGCCGACGGCGGGGCGCGGGAGTGCTCACCGGAGCACCGTAGGCCGGATTCCTGAGTGCGTTCTCAGGAAACCGTGATCTGGGCCGACGACGTACGCACGTCCACGACGGGACGCCGTGGACGTGCGTCGGGGCGGCCACCCGCAGGTGACGGCCCCGACGCTGAGCCGGTGGACTAGCGGTTGAGGATCGAGAGCAGGCGCAGGAGCTCGAGGTAGAGCCACACGAGCGACGAGCAGAGCGCCATGCCGAGCGACCACTGGAAGTTGCGCGGCGCGCCTGCGGCGATGGCCCGGTCGGCGTTGCCGATGTCGTTGAGCAGCGACCAGCAGGCCAGCGCCACGCCGATGACGCACAGCGCGATGCCGAGGCCGCCGACGCCGTAGAAGCCCCAGCCCTTGCCGACGCCGAGCATCACCGCGACGACGTTGGCCAGGCCGACCGCGGCGTAGCCGATCATCAGGCCGATGAACAGCTTCGAGGACTTCGAGGCCTTGCGGCCGAACGGCGTGGCGTAGACCGCCAGCATGCCGACGGCGCCTGCGACGGTGCCCAGGACGGCCTGGGTGATGAGCTGCACGTTGCCGGTGCTCATCGTGGCCATGTGGGAGAAGGCGCCCATCATGAGGCCGAGCAGCGCGCTGTAGCCGAGGGCCAGACCCGCGCTGACCGGCGAGCGGCGTGCGACGTAGATGCCCGCGAACATCAGCACGATGATCAGGCCGAGGTAGAGCGCGAAGCTGCCGGCGAGGAACATCCAGCCGGGGACCGCGAAGAGGATCGCGACGGCGAGACAGGCGATCGTCGACATGATGACGTCGGGCAGCGCGAGCGTCTCGGGTGCGGTGATCGACGGACCGGTGATCGAGGATCCGGTCGCGGTCGGTGCGGGCGCGGTCTTCAGCGCCTTCTCGACCTCGGCGAGCATCTGGTTGGCCACGGGAACTCCTGGTGTGCGGTTCGGTGACGCCTCGGTCTCGGCCGGCGTCGTCGCGCCCAGCCTAACCGGAGGTGGCGAGGACCCCACATCGACGAAGGCCCCGACACCCGGGTGGGTGCGGGGCCGTGGGCCGTGGTGAGAGGTGCGCTCAGCCGAGCTTGCGGTGGGCGCGTGCCATGTCGGACTCGTGCACGATCGCTGTCGCGAAGCCGTGCGAGAGTCCGTGCTCGTCGCGCAGCCAGTTGACCTTCTCGTCGAACCGGGAGAACGCGGGGCCGTCGTCGAGTGCGCGCATCCAGTCCTTGAGGTCACGGCCGGTCGCGGACGGGAGGCGCTCGACGAGCTGCTGGTGGGTCTGCTCCGAGTGGCGAATCATCGGCGTCTCCTGAGGCTCGTGTCTGGTGGTGCGTGCCCCACCGTAGCCCCGGGGGGCCGGTCGATGGCAGGTCAACCGGGGGATTCGGGGGAAGTTCTCTAGGCTCTCGGATCGTGGACCTGCCGAGCACCGACGTGGAGCGGCTCGAGGCTCAGCTGGGGCGCACCGTGGACCGGTTGCGGACCCTCGGGCTGACCCGGCTGGCGGCGTCGTTCGAGCCCGAGCCGAGCCGGGCCGACGCCGCTCGCGGCGTCGCACAGCGGCTCGAGGACCTCGCGGCCGAGCTGGAGAGCCGGGAGCCGAGGACCCTCCCGAGGCTCGCGGATCCTGCCGTCGGAGACCAGGTCGCCGTGTGCGGTCACGACCTCCTCGCGGTGATCTCATCAGGGAGCGGCGTAGCGCGTGGGGAGGCCGTGGCGGGGGTGGCGGCCGACCTGCTGCTCGACCTGCGTCGGCGGCTCTGACCGGTCACGAGTCAGGCCCGCGTCCTGGGCGCGTATGGCTGCGGCCCGGGCGCCCTTCGGTGAAGGCCTCGTTTGTTGCTCTCTTTGCAACGAAGGCCACCTTCAGCGACTACGCCGAGGGGAGGGCGGGGCGGGTCTCGTCGGGGGTGGCGATTCCTACGGCGGCGAGGACGTCCGGGAGGAGGGCGTGGGCGCAGGCCGCGTAGCCCTCGGTGCTGGGGTGGAAGCGGTCGGCGGAGAAGAAGCGGCCGGGCTCGGCGTCGAACGCCTCGCCGAGGATCTGCGCGAGGGCGACCGGGCGGCCACCGGCGTCGGCGACGGCGATGGTCTGCGCGGCCGCGAGCTCGCGCGACATCCGGCGGGCGACCTGGCGCAGCGGGGGAGCGAACGGGCGCACCGTGCCGAGGTCCGGGCAGGTGCCGACGACGACCTCGGTGCCGACGGCGCGCAGGCGGCGTACGGCGTCGGCGAGATGACGGACGGAGTCCTGCGGGCGCACCAGGTGGGTCACGTCGTTCGCACCGATGAGGATCATCGCGACGTGCGGACGGACCACGAGGATGCGGTCGACCTGCGCAGCGAGGTCGGAGCTGCGGGCGCCGACGACGGCGGCGTTGGTGAGGACCACCGGCCGGTCGGCCGCGGCAGCGAGCTCGGTGGCCAGGACCGCGCCCGGCGTGGCCGCGGCGTCGTGCGCGCCGAGGCCGGCGGCGCCGGAGTCGCCGAGCACGGCGAGACGCAGGCTCGTGCCGCCGCGGCCGCGGTCGCCGTCGGGGAAGTAGCGGCCGTCGGCATAGGGCGGCACGGTCCGGCGCGGGCCGATCGCCCGCTTCGCCAGCCGCACCTGGACGGCCACGACCCCGATGGCGGCACCCGTCAGCGCCGTGCCGACACCGAGCAGGCCACCGCCGCCCTTGGCAGCGCTCACCGCGATGCGGCGGACCCGCTCGTCGCGGATCGGCAGGGTGGGCAGGCCGGGGTTCACCCCCCCATCATCGCCCCGCGCCGCCGGGCGCCGCACCGAGGTTCGACCCGGACCGGCCGGGCCCAGGAGCGGACGCCGTCGGTTGGGGCCGCGGCCCGGGATCCGGTTAGGGTCGCCGCATGCAGGTCTTCGACAACGTGGTCGAGCTCATCGGCAACACGCCGCTCGTGAAGCTCCACGCCCTCACCGCCCACCTCGGCCCCGACGCCCCCACCGTGCTGGCGAAGGTCGAGTACCTCAACCCGGGCGGGTCGGTGAAGGACCGCATCGCCACCCGGATGGTCGAGGCGGCCGAGGCCGAGGGCCTGCTGAGGCCGGGCGGCACGATCGTGGAACCGACGAGCGGCAACACCGGCATCGGACTCGCGCTCGTCGCCCAGCTCAAGGGCTACCACTGCGTCTTCGTCTGCCCGGACAAGGTGAGCGCCGACAAGCAGAACGTGCTCAAGGCGTACGGCGCCGAGGTCGTCGTCTGCCCGACCGCGGTCGACCCCGAGGACCCGCGCTCCTACTACTCCGTCTCCGACCGCCTCGTCCGTGAGATCGAGGGCGCCTGGAAGCCGGACCAGTACTCCAACCCGAACAACCCGCGCTCGCACTACGAGACGACCGGTCCCGAGCTCTGGGAGCAGACCGACGGCACGATCACGCACTTCGTCGCGGGCGTCGGCACGGGTGGCACGATCAGCGGCACCGGGCGCTACCTCAAGGAGGTCAGCGGCGGTCGCGTGCGCGTCATCGGCGCCGACCCGGTCGGCTCGGTCTACAGCGGCGGCACCGGGCGCCCGTACCTCGTCGAGGGCGTCGGCGAGGACTTCTGGCCGACGGCCTACGACGCCACCGTGTGCGACGAGATCGTGGCGGTGTCCGACCGCGACTCGTTCCTCGTGACCCGACGCCTGGCGCGCGAGGAAGGGCTGCTCGTCGGCGGCTCGTGCGGCATGGCGGTGCAGGCCGCGCTCGAGGTCGCGGAGCGGGCCGCGAAGGGCGACGTGATCGTCGTGCTGCTTCCCGACGGAGGCCGCGGCTACCTGTCGAAGGTCTTCAACGACGAGTGGATGGCCGACTACGGATTCCTGCAGACCTCGAGCGACCGGACGGTCGGCGACGTCCTGCGCACGAAGTCCGGCGAGCTCCCGCAGCTCGTGCACACGCACCCGCAGGAGACCGTCCGCGAGGCCATCGACATCCTGCGCCACTACGCCGTGTCGCAGATGCCCGTCGTCCGCGCGGAGCCGCCGGTCAAGACGGCCGAGGTCGTGGGCTCTGTCGTGGAGCGCGACCTGCTCGACGCCCTGTTCGCCGGCCGTGCCGAGCTCGCCGACCCGGTCGAGAAGCACATGAGTCCGGGCCTGCCGATGATCGGCGCGGGCGAGCCGGTGTCGGCCGCCGTGTCCGCGCTCGAGACCGCGGACGCGGCCATCGTCGTCGACGACGGACTGCCCGTCGGCGTGGTCACCCGCCAGGACCTGCTCGGCTACCTCACGCACTGAGCCACCGACGCTGGGCCACCGGCACCGGGCCACCGGCACCGGGCGGGTGGCGAGGATCGTGGGCGGATAGCCGGTCGGCGTACGCCTGGCGGGGCTAGCCTGCGCGCATGCTCCGCTACTTCGCCTACGGCGCCAACATCGACCCCGAGCGGATGGCCTCGCGCGTCCCGGAGGCGGTCGTCGTCGGCCCCGGTCACGTCGAGCGCTACGGCGTCGAGTTCACCATCCGCGACCGCGAGTGGGGCGGTGGCGTGCTCAACGCCCGCGAGGACCCGGACTCGGTGCTGTGGGGCGTGCTCTACGAGGGGCCGGCGGAGGCGTTCGCGGTTCTCGACACGTTCGTGGGCGACGCGGCGCTTCTCGAGAAGGCCGAGGTCACGGTGGTGACCGACGCGGGGCCGGTCGCCGCGATCACCTATCGCGTGATCCCGATCGCGAACTACGTCCGGCCGTCGGACCGCTACCTCACCCACCTCAGCCGCGCGATGAAGGCGCAGGGACTCCCGCCCGAGGCGATCGAGGCCGTGCTGGCGGCCGACCGCGACGCCGGCCAGGGCCAGGGGCCCAGCATCGTCTCCTGACGCGCCGTGCACGCGTGACCCGCGGCACAGGGGTGCGTCCGGGTTCACCCGGCTCGGACGCCTACGATCATGGGACTGAAGTCCTGGAGGGGTGATGGCGGAGAACTCGAAGACCACCAAGGAGAAGGCGGCCGCGGCACGTGCGGCGGCGCTCAAGGAGGAGAAGGCGCGCCAGCGTCGCACGAACCTCTTCATCGGTGGTGGCCTGCTCGTCGTGATCGCGCTGATCATCGGCGGCGTCGTCTTCGCCTCGAACCAGAACAAGGACACGGGCAACTCCGCCTCGCTGCCGCCGGTCGACGCCAACGCTGCGCTGCCCAAGACCGTGCTTCCGTCGTCGTCGCCGCTGGCCTACGGCGTCCCGATCGGGACGGCGTCGAGCACGATCTCGACGGTGCAGATCTGGGAGGACTTCCAGTGCCCGATCTGCGGTGAGTTCGAGAAGGCGCAGGGTGCGCAGATCCAGGCGCTCGCGGCCGCGGGCAAGATCTACCTCGTCTACCGTCCGGCGTCGTTCCTCGACAAGAACCTGCCGCAGTCGAACCTGTCGTCGGCCCGCGCCACCGCCGCATGGGGCTGCGCGATCGACGGCGGCGTCGGCGAGATGTACCACAACACCGTCTTCGCCAACCAGCCCGCGAAGGAGGGCGACGGCTACACCGACGCCCAGCTGCTCGACTTCGGCAAGCAGGCCGGCCTGTCCGGCGCCGCCTACGACACCTTCGCGTCGTGCGTCGACAAGAAGACCTACTTCGGCTGGACCGCGAACTCCGCCGGAGCCTTCACCGACAGCGGCATCCCCGGGACGCCCAACGTGCAGCTCGACGGCACGGAGATCCCGTCGGCCCAGCTCGGCAGCGCCGCGGCCTACATCGACGCGAACCGCAAGAAGTAGCCGCCGCGCATGACCGACGACGTGAACCGCCCCGCAGGCTCCGTGCCTGCGGGGCGGTTCGCCGTCTGGCTCGGAGAGATCGGCCGGGCGATCGCCGGGGACGGCGAGTCGGACGTGCCGTGCGGCGGGTGCACCGCGTGCTGCGAGGCGTCGCAGTTCATCCACGTCGGGCCGGACGAGACCGACGCGCTCGCTCACATCCCGAAGGCGCTGCTGTTCCCGGCGCCGGGACTGCCGACGGGCCATCGGCTGATGGGCTACGACGAGCACGGACGTTGCCCGATGCTCGTCGAGGGCCGCTGCACGATCTACGCCCACCGTCCGCAGACCTGTCGCACCTACGACTGCCGGGTGTTCGCCGCGGCCGACATCGCGGACACCGACCCGAGCAAGTCCCGGATCGCGGCGCAGGCGAGGCGATGGCGCTTCGACGAGCCGCTCCAGGACGACGTCGTACGCCGGGGCGCCGTTCGTGCCGCCGCGCGCTTCCTCGAGGTCTACGCCGGTGCGTTCCCGGATCGCGTGGCACCCGTGACCGCGACGCAGCGCGCGGTCCTCGCGGTCGAGCTGCACGAGACGTTCCTCGACGGCGACCCGTCGGTCGCTGTCGTCGTCGACGCGCTCACGGCTCTCGCGAGCCGCAGGGGGAACGGCTAGCGGGCCACCACGTCGACGTAGTAGACGACCACGGCGGCGAGGGCCGCGACGGTGGCGACGAGGGGAAGGACGTTGAGCGACCAGGTCTTCACGGGTGGATCTCCTTGATGGATGGCGTGTCCCTCCACGCTACGTCCGTCGTCCCCGGTCGCTCGGTCGCTCGCTGCGTGGGGAGTGGGGCGAGTCACCTACGAGTCCTTGGTCACGTCAGGGTCGGTCCAGGGTCGGCTGGGGGTCCGTCCCTGATCCGTTCGAGCGCGGACGCTCCTAGCGTCGGGGCATGGTCGAACGCCAGCGCCAGGGCGTGCCGGCACCGTGGTCAGACGACCCCGGTGCGGGAAGGCTCGCGTGGGACGACCTGCCAGTAGCCGGGCTGCTGGGGCTCGCGATCCGGGCGTGGGCGCAGCTCCCACCCGTCGTGGTGGATCGCGTGGTGCTGTCGGCTGCAGAGCAGCGCGAGGTTGTCGAGCGACGTCCCGCCGCCCTCCGCCCAGTGCCGGACGTGGTGAGCCTCGGTCCGGGACGGCCGTCTCGGGCAGTGCGGGAAGACGCAACCGCCGTCGCGGAGCGCGAGGCGTCGGCGTAGACCGGTCGGGACGATGCGCTCGCTGATGCAGCTCGGCGTCGCAGGCGATCCGGCGCAGGGCGTCGATGTCGATCGGGAGGGTCCCGGTGGTGCCGGCCGCGACCTCGCCGAGGGCCAGTGTCCACAGGCTGTGGGCAGGATCATGGCGTGCCGTCGCGACGTCAGCCGAGGCCCTGCGGGGCGGAGGTCGTGTCGACGAGGATCCACTGGGTCGTCGACCAGTACAGGGCGCCCTTGGCGGCGAGCGACGGAGCGGCCTTGCGCACGGCGGTGGCCACGCTCGCCTCGTCCGTCGCGATGCCCTTCATCGACCCGGTGCGCAGGATCACGTGCGCGTCGCTGGTCGAGCAGGGCACGTCGCGGACGTTCGCGAAGGTGGACGTCCGGGCGTCGTCCACGGTCACGGTGACGCAGTGGCCCTGCTCGAAGACCGGCGCGGAGCCGAGGGCGTTGTCGACCGCGTTCACCGCGTTCGTGCCGCCATGGATGAGTCGCACCGCGGCCAGCACCAGGGCCAGCCCGCTGATGACGACGCGGGCGGAGGCCATGCCCGACCATCCCGCGCGCGCTCGTCGAGGAGGCGTCGCACGGGTGAAGTCCGTCGTCGGCTCGGCGTAGCGCACGGGCCCGCCCTGCGGCAGGAAGACGCCCGACTGCGTCGCTCCGGGAGTTCCGAGGGGGGTGCCGAACTGGTTCACCAGCGGTGCTGTGCCCGGGTCGGCGGACCAGACGGCCGAGCCGCTCGGGGGCGGGCCCATCCGGCTCGGCGACGAGCCGTACAGCTCCGAGGGAGACGGTGTCTCCGCATGGTCGCCGCTTGCCCGTCCCAGCTCATGGCTGCCCATGACGAAGTCCCCCCGACGTCGATCGTGCTTGTGTCATCGGCACGCGGAGGGCGGAACTGGACCCCGCCGGGACGGTCAGCCCTGCAGGTCGGCCCTCGGCCGGACGGAGGGGTCGAGCGCATCGAGGACGGCCAGCGCCTCGACGCTCGGGCGATACCCCCCGGAGGCCGTCGACGAGGTCGCGAAGCGGCAGCCGGTGCGCGCCACCTCGACCGTCGTCGTCGAGCTGCCCTCCGCGAACAGGACGACGGTCATCCCGCCCGTGTCGGTCGGGCAGCTGTAGGCAGCGCTGTCCGGGACCGGGGTGGCGTCGTTGAGCAGCGCCGCGACCGCGACGGGGTCCTGCACCGGCAGCCCCGCCGTCAGGGTGGTGCTGAGGTGGAAGCCCGGCGTGTAGGCGCACAGCACGGCCGCGGAGGGCCCGGTCGGCGCGAGCTGTCGGGCGTCGGAGGCAGGACGCCAGGGGAGGATCGGGAAGGACTCGGGGCACGACAGCGCCAGCGGCGGGTCGGGCATGGCGGACCGGGTCGAGCCGGATGCGGTCGCGCCGACCTCGAGGTTCGAGACGTGCACGGCGCACGCGGTCAGCGGCGTCGAGGCGACCAGCGCGACGAGGACCAGGGCGACTCGTCTGGCACCGCTCGACGGCGTGCGGCGTGCTCGCATGCGCCTAGGACGCCACCCGAGCCGTACCGGTTCCGCTCCGGCGGGTCAGAGGCGCCGGGACATCTGGATGCTGGTGACCTCGAAGCCCATCTGCTCGTAGAGCGCCTGCGCCGCGAGGTTGTCCCCGAACACCTGGAGCCCGACGGACACGACGCCGCGCGCGCGGCACTCGACCTCCGCGGCCTGCAGCAGAGCACGCCCGTAGCCCCGGCGCCGGAGGTCCTCGCGCACGGAGAAGTCGAAGCCGAACGCGGTGAGGCCGACAGACGTGTCCGTGAAGCGCAGCCACAGCATGCCGACGGCCTCGTCGCCGTCGTACGCCGTCCAGAAGCAGTGACCCTCGCTGTCCATGCCGTCGGGCAGCAGCCGGGCGTAGTCGGCCGCGGCCCGTTCGCGCGCCTCGGCCTCGGGCAGGGAGCCCGAGTCGCGGATCGAGGCGGCGTACTCGTCCTCGCCCGTCAGCCGGAAGGCGTCGTACTGCTCGCGGGTCATCGGCACCAGGCGCACTGTCGAGGTCACGCCGCGGACGCTATCGAGGCGGGGTGACGGCGTCGCCGGCATTCCGGGCGACGTGTCCTCGCGGTGGTCTTCCCGGGCGTGGACACCTCGCAGCGGTCGTCCTCGTCGCAGCGACACAGGAACGACCCGCCACCACGGGGGACGGGTGACGGGCCGTTCGTCTGCGGACCGCTACAGCGGCGGGAGGGCGATGCCGGTCTCGGCGTGGCAGTCGTAGCCGTGCGGCACCTTGTAGAGGTACTGCTGATGGTAGTCCTCGGCGTAGTAGAAGGGCAGGCCTTCCGCCGACAGCAGCTCGGTGGTGATCGGGTCGAAGCCCTTCGTGACGAGGACCTTCTCGTAGGCCTGCTTCGTGTCCTGCGCGACCTCGGCCTGCTCCGGCGTCGTGAAGTACAGCGCCGAGCGGTACTGCGTGCCGATGTCGTTGCCCTGGCGGTAGCCCTGCGTCGGGTCGTGGTTCTCCCAGAACACCTTGAGCAGGTCGTAGGCCGACACCGTCGCCGGGTCGTAGACGACGAGGACGTTCTCCGCGTGGCCGGTACGCCCCGAGCAGACCTCCTCGTAGGTCGGGTTCGGCGTGATGCCGCCCTGGTAGCCGACGGCGGTCGTGTAGACGCCGGGCACCCGCCAGAAGCGCTTCTCCGCGCCCCAGAAGCAGCCGAGGCCGACATAGAGGTGCTCGAGGCCCTCGGGGAACGGGCCCTCGAGCGGCGTGCCGAGCACCTCGTGGGTGGTCGGGACGACGAAGCCTCGGGTGGGGCGGCCGGGCAGCGCGTCGTCGGGGGTGACCATGCGGGTCTTGGTGCGGGACGTGAACATGGGACCAGCCTCTCGGTGGGACGCGGACCCGGCAAGTGCGGGCCCGCAGGTGAGACAACCACGCGGGACCCCGACCGCTTCCCGCCGTCTCCTTACGGCGCGGTGACGTCGCCGTTCGCCCGTTCGGCTCAACTCCCCGGCGCAGATGCCGATGCCACGACCAGGAGCCGTGGTGAGGGGCGCGAGATGAGCACGTCGGTGCGGAGCACGAGCGCGGGCCGTCCGGCCGAGCGCGCCTCCGACGTGCCCCGCCATCGGCGTACGCCGTTGCGCTGGGCGGTTCCGTCGACCCTGGTCGCCTCGCTCCTCGTGCTCAGCGCCGCCACCGTGCTCACGGTGACCGCGCAGGCCACCGCCCACGAGGCGGAGAACAAGCAGGTCGTGACCCTGAGCGCGGAGGCGCGCGAGGCCGCGGCCCGCGTCTCGCGCGAGGTCGACGTCGTCCGGCTCGCCGCGCTCCTGGCCGGCCGTGACCCCGTGCTCGCCGCGGTCGTGACGTCGGGGGGCGCCCCGACCGCGGCGCAGATCGCCCAGGCCCGACGTCCGCTGGAGGCGCTCACCGAGCTGCGTCCCGGGCTCGTGGCCATCGCCCGGCTGCGCAACGCCGCGGGGCGCGAGGTCCTCCGCGTGGCCGACGCGTCCTCCCAGCAGGCGGGGGTCAGCGAGACGACCGGGCTCTCGCCCGGGGCGATCGGGGCGCCGTGGTTCGCGCAGGCGATGAGGCTCGGGCCGAACAAGGCCGTGACCACCGACGCCCACGCCGGCATCTCGCTCCCGGGCGACGTCGTCACGACGGCGATCGCCGTCGGTCCCGCCGGTGCGCCGGTGGGCGTGCTCGAGATCGACTCCCCGGTCGAGCAGCTGCGCGCCACGGCGTCGCAGGGTCTCGCCGGCACCGTGACGTTCGACGCGCCCGGTGACGCCGAGAGCGCGCTCGGGATGGACCTCTCCCGGGGAAGCGACGGCGTCGTCACGAGCGACGGCGTCGTGACGGCCTGGCAGCGCACGGCGTACGACCCCGGTCTGCCGGGCGCCGTGGACCTCGACTGGGTCGTCGGCGCGGGCCAGACCGCCGTGGCGACCGGTTTCGCGGTGCAGGGCTTCGTGACCTGGCTGCTCGTCCTGCTCGGCGTGGTGCTGCTCGGGGCCGGCCTGGTCGGAGCCGTCGTGTGGGCGCGCGAGGTGCGCCGCCACCGCCGGGCGCAGCACGTCAACGCGCGTCGCCTCGAGCTGCGCCTGCGCGAGATGTCCGACGCGCTGGCGCGGGTGGCGCAGGGCGACCTCGCGGCGGAGCTGCCGGTCGAGCAGTTCGACGAGGGTGAACTGCGTGAGATGGCGTCGTCGTTCGACTCCACGATCGGGCGACTCCGCGACCTCGTGGCCCAGGCCCAGCAGTACGGCACGGCGCTGTCGCAGGCGAGCGTCGAGCTGCGCGCGGGCGCGGCGCAGCAGGCGACCGCGGCGTCCGAGCAGAGCAGCGTCGTGGCGGAGACCACGGCCACGATCGAGGAGCTCGCCGCGACCGCGGCCCAGATCGCGCAGACGTCGGAGTCGGTCGCTCGCGCGGCCGGCGACACGCTGCAGCTCACCGAGCTCGGCCGCACGGCGGTCGCCTCGTCGGTCCACGCGATGGACCTGGTCGGACAGCGTGTCGAGGTCATCTCCGAGCGGGCGGTGAGCCTCGGCGACACCGGGCGCGAGATCGGCCGCGTCATCGAGGTGATCGACGACCTCGCCGAGCGCACGAACATGCTGGCGCTCAACGCCGCGATCGAGGCGGCGCGCGCGGGCGAGCACGGTCAGGGATTCGCCGTCGTGGCTGCCGAGGTGCGACGCCTTGCCGAGCGGGCGCGCGCGTCGACGACGCAGATCCAGTCGCTCGTCGCGCGCATCACGACCGAGTCCGGGGCGACCGTGCTGGTCGCCGAGGAGGGCCAGCGCGAGGTAGACCGGGCGCGCGTCGTCGCGAACGAGGCCGCTCGGGCGCTCGACCGCATCGCGGGCATGGTCGACGAGACCACGACGGCGACCCGGGAGATCTCGATCGCCACCCAGCAGCAGCGTTCGGCGTCCGACCAGGTGGTGCTCGCGATGGGACAGGTCTCCGACGTGTCCCGTCAGTACGCCGTCGGCTCGCGTCAGGCGGCCGCGTCGGCGCAGGACCTCGCGATGCTCGCCGAGTCGATGCGCGGCACGATCGACACCTTCAACGTCGCGCCGAGCGAGGACAGGCACGTCTGGACGACCTTCACCGAGGACGACCTCCTCGCCGAGGAGAACGACACGTCGCGAGCCGACCAGCTCGTCTGACGCATCCTGCGCGACGTACCTGATCAACTCGTCGCTCCCCGTCGCCGGACACGACGGTTCGATCCGTTACGTCGTGGTCGGCGTGACCGTGAGGTCGACGAGGTCGTCGGCCGCGTCGAGCAGCACGGGGTCGTGGCTGGCCACGACGATCGCGACGCCTCTCCGTGCGGCGTCGACGAGCGTGCGGGCGACGACCTCGGCGTTGGCCTCGTCGAGCTGGCTCGTGGGCTCGTCGAGCACGGCGAGCACCGGCTCCACGACGAGGCAGCGTGCCACGGCGACCCGCTGACGCTCGCCCCCGGACAGCGAGGACACCGTACGGTGCGCCAGCGGCGTGAGCCCCAGCCCGTCGCAGAGCCGGTCCACGAGCACGCCGTCGGCAGGCAGCCCACGCGCGGTGCGGGCCAGCTCGAGGTTGTCGCGGACGTGCATCGTCTCCACCAGGGACCCGCCCTGCGACGCGACGGCCACCCCCGAGCGGCGTACCGCGGCGCGGGCGTCGCGGTCGAGGTCGGCGAGGTGCCGACCGAGGAGCGTGACCTCGCCCGAGTCCACCGGGGCCAGGCCGGTGAGCGCGCGCAGCAGCGTCGACTTCCCCGAGCCCGAGCGACCGGACACGACGGTCAGCGTGCCGGCGTGCACGGCGAGGTCGAGCCGGTCCAGGACCGGCGTGCCGGAGTAGGCGACGCCCACGCCGTGGAGCCCGGCGACGGCCTCGCCCCGGGTGTGCTGCTCGCGCGGCTCGTCCCTGGACCCGGTGACCGCGGCGCCGGTTCCGCGCAGCAGGACACCGTCCGCGGTCGCGACCGCGACCGCACCCGTCACGGCGCCCGCGCCGTGACGCAGCGCGTCGGGCAGGCGAACCCAGCCGCGGTCGTCGACGACGAGCGTCTCGGAGTGCGGCGTGGCCGGGTCCCACTGCTCCGAGAGCCGTCCGTCGCGGATCCGCACCACGCGGTCGGCGACCCGCGAGGCACGGGGGTCGTGGGTCACGAGCACGAGAGTCGCGCCGAGCTCGGCGACGGCCGCCGTCAGCACGGCGTAGACCTGGTCGGCGGCCCGGGCGTCGAGCTCGCCGGTGGGCTCGTCGGCCAGCACCACGGTGGGACGGTGCGCGAGCGCGGCCGCGACGGCGACGCGCTGCGCCTCGCCGCCCGAGAGGGTCTCGGGTCGCCGCGCGGCGAGGTGTTCGAGCCCCAGGCGTGAGAGTGCCTCTTCCGCAAGCGTTCTCGCATCTGCACGGCTTCGGCGGGAGAGGCGCAGCTGCAGTGCGACGTTGTCGACCACGTCGAGCTCGGGGCGCAACGACCGCCGTGCGCGTTGGTCGACGAGGCCGAGGCGGTCGCGGCGCAGCGCGGTGCGCGTCGCGTCGTCGGCCCCGGTGAGGTCGACGCCGGCGACGCGCACGGACCCCGCACTGGGCGCGACCTCGGCGGCCAGAACGGCGAGCAGCGTCGACTTGCCCGATCCGTTGGGTCCGTGGACCACGAGCCGCTCGCCCGCAGGGACGTGCAGCGACAGGCCGCGCAGCGCGGCGACCGAGCCGGTGGGCGCGTCGTAGAGGCAGAACAGGTCATGGACGTCGACGGCCGCCGCCCGGACCTCGTGCGGATGGTTGCTCATCGCAGGTCCTGGTCGGCGCCGGACGGCCAGGCCGCGCGGAGCATCCGGCTCGTCGCGACCGCGCACGCCGCGAGCGCGACCGCGAGCCCGGCGACGAGGACGACGGCCGTCGTGCCGGGTCCGACCGAGGGGATCAGCGGCGGGGTGGGAGCGGCGCCGGTCGCGGAGAGGGCGACGAGCGTCGACACCGACCGGGTGAGGAGGAGCCCGGCCGCGGTGCCGGCGATCAGCGCGGGGATCGCGGCGGCGACCGCGCGCCACCAGATGCTGCGGCGCAGCGTGGCGGTCGCGACGCCGTCGGCCTCGTGCGCGAGCAGCTGCCCGGCGTCGTCCCGGCGCTCGCCGACGACGAGCAGCACGAGGGAGACGATCGCGACCAGCAGTGCGATCGCCGCGGCGAGGAGGAGCAGGCGGGCCGCGCCCTGCCCGACGGCGTCGGACTCGAGCGCCGCCCGGTTCGCCTCCTGCGTCTCGACCCGTCCCTGGTCCCACGGTGCCGTGGCGATCGCCGCGGCCAGCCGCTCCCGCGCGCTGCCGTCGCCCGCCCAGATCTCGTGCGGCGCCCCGGTTCCCGGCTCGTGGTCGTCCAGTGCGGCGGCGAGCGACGCGCGGTCGGCGACGAGGAACCGCGGTCCCGTGGTGGGGAACCGCGGGAGCGTGCCGACCACCTGCGCGGCGACTGCGTCGCCGGCCCCGAGGTCGAGGCGGAGCGACGTACCCCGTGACGCCGTGACGCCGTCGGTCATGACCAGCACCGGGCTGCGGTCGACGAGCCCGGGACGCACGACGACGAGCGGGCCGGCGAGCTCGTAGTCGAGCGTCAGGCTCTCGGCGGTCGCGGTCACGTGGGCGGTGCGCGACGACCAGGACGTCCAGGGGCTCGACGTGTCGACCGGGTGTGCGAGGACGAGCCGCCCGGACAGGAACGACGAGGTCGTGCCGCCCTCGCCGAGGCGGTGCTGTCGCCGGGTGGCGTCTGCGGGGTTCTCGCGCAGGGTGATGGCCGTCAGGGTCGCGCCGGGACCGAGATCGGGGAGTGCGCCGCGCAGCAGGCCGTCGCGCTGAAGGAGCGGGACGCCCCGCTCACGACCGTCGGCCGCGGTGACCCACGCGGTGACGTCGACGGCTCCCGTCGTGCTCCGGGTCCACGACACCACGGGCAGGGCCAGCTCCGTGGAGCTCGCCGGGACGGGGACGCCGGGGGCGGGCTGAGCCGCGGCGATCGCCGACCGGACGTCGTCGGGGGAGGAGGCGCCGACGGTGCGGTCCCACCGGGACACGAGGCGAAGCGCCCCGGCGTCGAGCCCGAGCACCTGCACGGCGTCGCCGCTCGTGGCCGAGGTCCGCACGCCCGCGACGGTGCGCACGACGGCGTACGCCGGACCCGGGAGCGGCTCCTGCGCCTGCAGCGTGACGGGATCTGCGCCCTGTGGCCCGGCGCTGATCCTCGCGTCCGCAGGGACGTCGAACGCCGCGGTGTCGGCACTGCCTTCCTGCAGCGTCGCGCGGTAGGCGCCCGCGAAGACGACGGCGCCGACGGCGGCGGTGACGAAGCCGACGGTCACGACCGTGCGCAGCGGGCGCCGTGCCCCGCTCGAAGCAGCCAGGCGCGCGGCCACGGCAGGCGTCGGCAGGTGCCGGCTCACCAGCGCCGCGAGCGGCACCCAGAGACGTGCCGCGACCAGCGCCGCGGCCGTCAGCGCCAGCACGGGCAGCGCGACCGCGAGCGGGTCGCCGCCGACGCTCGCCGCGCCGACCGCTCCGCGCGCGGCCACGAGCCCGGCCGTGGCGATCGTGCCGACGGCGAGGAGCTCCACCACGTGCCACGCCGTGCGGGAGCGGGAAGCGGGCCACGCGAGCACGGTCGCGGTGAGCGCGACGGCCGCGACGGCGAGCACCACGAGCGTCGGCAGTGCGTCGAGCACCGAGCCCGTGGCGAGCGTGACCGCGGGCGGGTGCAGCGGCTCCGCCTGCGCGGAGAGGAGGGCCGCGAGCCAGCCGCCCGCGGCGCCCAGGACCGCGCCGACGACCACCGCGACGCCGGTGCCCAGCAGGGCGAGGCCGAGGACGTCGCGGGTCGAGGCCCCACGGCGTCGCAGGAGTCCGGCCACCTCGAGGTGCTCGCGGCGCAGGCCCACCGCCGCGACCAGCACGAAGCCGAGGACGAGCACGGCCGTCGCGCCGCCCAGGAGGGCGAAGCGGCCCTGCGACGCGGTGGCCCGCGCGTCCTCGCGCAGCAGCGCGTCGTCGGGCACGGACAGGACCAGCGCGCGGATCCGCAGCGCGAGGTCGTCGGACACCTGGCGCGACTTGTCCGCGTAGGCGGGAACGCCGAGCGAGGTGATGCGCTCGGGGTCGAGCGGCGCGACCCAGCCGCTGCCGCGCGGGAACTGCTCGAGCGACGCAAGGCGCTGCAGCGCATCGGGATCCGAGCCGAGAAGCACTCGGGCGGCAGGTCCTGGGTCGAACGTGCCGGGGAGCAGCAGCGGGTCCGTGCGGTCGCCCGTGCCGACCACGACGATCCCCAGCGCAGGGTCGAGCGCGGGCGGGGTCGTCGCGCCCGTGAGCAGGACCTCGCAGCGCGTGGGTGTGCAGGACGCGGGGAGCCGGCCGCCGGTGAGGCGCACCTGGTGCGCGAGGTCGTCGGTCGCCCCCAGCCGGTAGGTGGAGCCCGTCCCGTCGGCGAGCTCGCCGAAGAGCATGCGATGGCCGACCGGTCGACCGGTGAGCGCGGCGAGCGCCGATCGCACGAGCTGGTCGTCGTGACGCTGCACCGAGGGATCCGCGGTCCCGCCGTACGACGCGATCACGGTGCGCTCGCCGACGGGCAGCTGGTCGATGGCGTGCGAGAGGGTCTGCGCCGCCACGAGCCGCCCGGTCGCGGCGGAGAGCACCGGCAGGGCGAGGGCGAGGGCGACGCCGACTGCGAGCAGCACCCAGCGACCCGGCCGGTGCCGGAGCCGCGCGCAGGTCAGCTGGCCGACCGCCCCCACAGCACCTCCCGATCACTAACCGCATGATGCGATGATCCGGTTAGAGTATCCCCAGCGATCGAGGAGCGGGAGGGCTCGTGGCGAACCACCGGGTCTCCGGGCAGCTCGTGCCCGACGCCGTGTCCGGCCACGTCGCGCTCGAGCTCGTCAACACGAGGGCCGGCTGGAACGACGCGACTCAGCGGGAGTACCTCGTGTGCTACGACGCCCTCGCGGTGTGGGCGGGCGACGTCGGGCTGCTCACGGCAACCGAGACCCGGCGGGTCCGTGCGCTCGGCCGCGGGTCGCCGGTCGAGGCGCAGCGGGTGCTCGACGACGCGATCGCGTTCCGCGACTCCTGGTGCTTCGTGGCCACCGCGCCGTGGCGCGAGCGTCCCTTCCCGCCGAGCGACCTGGCGGTGGTGGCCGACGCGGTGGCGGCGGCGACGGACGTCTCAGCGCTCGTGCCCCGCGAGGACGGCCGCGTCCTGCCCGACGGCGGCACGTGGCGGTCGGCGGGCCTGCGCCTGCCGCTCCACCGCGCCGCGCTCGCCGCCGCCGACGTGCTCGCGACCGGCGACGTCGCCCACGTGGGCCAGTGCGCCGGCCACGGCTGCGGGTGGCTGTTCTTCGACCCGAGCCACCGCAGGCACTGGTGCATCATGGCGATCTGCGGCAACCGTGCGAAGGCGCGCGCCTTCGCCGAGCGCCGCCGCGCGGAGCGTCCCACGGGCTGAGCCGGGCTACCCTGACCCGGTGAGCAACGACGCCGGTTTCGAGACCCTCGCCATCCATGCCGGGCAGGAGCCCGACCCCACCACGGGGGCCGTGGTCCCGCCGATCTACCAGGTGTCGACCTACGCCCAGGACGGCGTCGGCGGCCTGCGGGGCGGCTACGAGTACTCGCGGTCGGGCAACCCGACGCGTACGGCGCTCCAGGAGTGCCTCGCCGCGCTCGAGGACCCGGTCGGCGCGGCCGCCGGCACGACCCGCGCGATGGCCTTCGCCTCCGGCCTCGCGGCCGAGGACACGGTCCTGCGCACGGTCATGGAGCCCGGCGCCCACGCGGTCATCCCCGACGACGCCTACGGCGGCACGTTCCGCCTCTTCGCGAAGGTGCTCGAGCGCTGGGGCGTCGACCACACGCCCGCGCGGCTCACGGACGTCGACGCGGTCGCCGCGGCGATCCAGCCGGGACGCACGCGCATCGTCTGGGTCGAGACGCCGACCAACCCCCTGCTGCGGGTCGCCGACATCGCCGCGATCGCGGAGGTGGCGCACGCGGCCGGCGCGCTGCTCGTCGTCGACAACACGTTCGCCTCGCCGTACCTCCAGCAGCCGCTGCTGCTCGGTGCCGACGTCGTCGTGCACTCGACCACGAAGTACCTCGGCGGGCACAGCGACGTCGTCGGCGGTGCGCTCGTGGCCTCGGATCCCGAGCTGGCCGAGCGCCTCGCCTACCACCAGAACGCGATGGGCGCGGTCAACGGCCCGTTCGACGCCTGGCTCACCCTGCGCGGCATCAAGACCCTCGCCGTGCGGATGGACCGGCACTGCAGCAACGCGCGGGCCGTCGTCGACGCGCTGCGCGAGCACCCGAAGGTCGTCGAGATCTTCTACCCCGGGCTCGAGAGCAACGACGGACATCACGTGGCCGTCAAGCAGATGCGCGACTTCGGCGGCATGGTGAGCTTCCGCGTCGCCGGCGGCGAGCAGGCCGCGCTCGACGTCTGCGCGCGTGCGAAGGTCTTCACCCTCGGCGAGTCGCTCGGCGGCGTCGAGTCGCTCATCGAGCACCCGGGGCGCATGACGCACGCGTCGGTCGCGGGTTCCGCGCTCGAGGTGCCGGCCGACCTCGTCCGCCTCTCGGTCGGCATCGAGACCGTCGACGACCTCGTGGCCGACGTGCTGCAGGCGCTGGGGTGACCCCGGAGTACGTCGTCTGCGTCGACACCGGCTCGACGTTCACCAAGGCCGCGGCCGTCGCCGTCACCGGCGCCGACGCCGGACGGCTGCTCGCCACGGCGGCCGTGCCCACGACGGTCGGTCCCGGCCGCGACGTGCTCACCGGCCTGGACGACGCCGTCGCGACGGTGGTCGCGGAGGTGGGCGGCAAGCCTGCCGACGTGCGGGTCTGCTCGTCCGCGGGCGGTGGCCTGCGCCTCGCGGTCGTCGGCTACGAGCGGGTCGTGACGGCCGAGGCGGGCGCGCGCGTGGGGCTCTCCGCGGGCGCGAAGGTCGTGCACGTGTCGAGCGGACCGCTCGACCGCGACGGCCTGACCGCGCTGAAGGACGCGCGGCCCGACGTCGTGCTCGTCGTCGGGGGCACTGACGGCGGCGATGCAGAAGTGCTGCGCCACAACGCATCACGGCTCGCGGCGTCTGGTCCGCGCGTCCCGTACGTCGTCGCCGGCAACGGTGACGCACGCGACGACGTCGTGGCTGCGTTCGAGGCGCGCAGGCGCACCGTCGTCGCGTGCCCCAACGTCCTGCCGCGCATCGGCGTCCTCGACCCGCACCCGGCTCGCGCGGCGATCCGCGACGTGTTCGTGCGTCACGTCATCGGCGGCAAGGGCCTCACGACGGGTCCGCGCTTCGCCCGCCTCGTGCGCGGGGCAACTCCAGACCTCGTCCTCGCCGGGGTCGAGCTGCTCGCCGACTCGGGCGGCGGCGACATCCTGCTCGTCGATGTCGGCGGCGCGACCACCGACGTCTACTCGGCGCTGACGCCCGACGCCGAGGAGGCATCGCTGCGTCGCGAGGTCGTCGAGACGCTGTGGCGCGGACGCACGGTGGAGGGCGACCTCGGGATGCGCTGGAGCGCCACCGGCGTCGCCGACGCGGCTCTGGCCGAGAAACTGGTGGCGCCAGGTGCCGAGCACGACGCGATCGACGACGCCGCGGGGCTGCGTCACCACGACCCGTCGTGGCTCCCGCTCACCGATGGCGACCGTGACATGGAGGCGCTCATCGCGCGGCTCGCCCTCACCGTCGCGCTGCGCCGGCACGCACGCCCGTCCGACACCGTCGACGGTCGCACGCCGGGCCGCGACCTGTCCTCGGTGCGGCTCGTCGTCGCCAGCGGAGGCGTCTTCCGGCACGCAGCGCCCGACAGGCTGCGCGCGATGCTCGACCCGGTGCTCACCGACCAGGCCGGGGGCTGGAAGGTGCCGCGCGACCCGCGGCTCACCGTCGACCAGCGCTACGTCGTCGCGGCGGCCGGCCTGCTCGCCGACGACCACGGCGACGCCGCGGCCGAGCTGCTGCGCAGCGCGCTCGTCCCCGTCGGCTGAGCGGGTCGAGGTCGTCGGGCGCCGCGCAGCCGACCGCGCGGGTTGGCATAGTGGAGGTGTCGACCACTCGAGGAGTCCCCCATGGCCCAGCAGTTCCCGCTCACCGAGCCGACCCCGGCCCGGCGAGGCCGCGGCGCGATCATCACCGGCCTCGTGCTGCTCGCACTCGGAGTGGTGCTCGCGGTCGTCGGCATCGTCGGGGTCGGTGCCACCGCCTCGAGCCTGGTCGCCGGTCTCGGGTCGCCGCTGACGACTCCGACGGAGCTGACGAAGAAGCTCGACGCCGGCACGACGTACGCCGTCTACGAGCTCGCCACCTCCGGCACCGGCCAGACCGGCGACCCCTACCTCGGCAACATCGTCGCCGGCGACATCACGGTGACGGCGTCGGACGGGTCGACGGTGCGCGTCGACGACGCGCCGAGCATGACGCAGACGTTCAACGACGGCGCGAAGGCCTACGTCGTCGTGGCGACCTTCGACCCGCAGACCAGCGGAAGCTACGTCGTCAGCATCACGACCGAGGGCAGCACGGTCATCGTGGCGCCGTCGTTCACCGCCCTGGCCAAGGCGCTGCCGTGGCTGGGCCTGATCGGCTTCGGCGGGCTCCTCGCTCTCGCCGGCATCATCGTGCTCATCGTCGGGATCGTCCGGCGCACCTCCAAGCCGGCGGTCGTGGCGGCCTACCCGGCCCAGGGCTACCCGGCCCAGGGCTATGCCGCACCGGTCGCCGCGCAGCCCCCGACGGCACCGGCCCCCGCGCCGTCCTTCCCGCCACCCACGGCGCCGCCGGCGCCGCTGCCCGCGGGGCTGCCGGCCGCCGGCTGGTACCCGGATCCCGAGCGCGCCGGGGGCCAGCGCTACTGGAACGGCACGGGCTGGACCGAGTACCGCGCCTGAGGGCCCTCCCGGTCCGGCCGACAGGGGCGCGCGCGGCGTCACGACGTGGTGGGATGCGGGGCATGAGCACCGACACCACTAGCCCGCTGCAGGA
>Ga0302299_10000188_pt1 | contig 29686 bp, 24 predicted proteins | sample III_Fen_N3_4_FD_198795 | JGI IMG/M metagenome (GOLD analysis project Ga0302299, IMG submission 198795) | Peat permafrost microbial communities from Stordalen Mire near Abisko, Sweden - III_Fen_N3_4 | ecosystem: Environmental > Terrestrial > Soil > Wetlands > Permafrost | place: Sweden: Abisko...
CACGTCTCCACGCTGGCGCGAGGTCTGATCACGGCAACCTCGACCCGGGCGCTCCGCTCAGGCGATCCCCAGGTCCGGCCGATACCGTGAGCAGGTGCGGGAACCGTCCCGCGGGTGCTGACGCGCGCTGACACGACGAGGTGGGACGTGGGAAAGGCAGCACGAGCAGCAGCGGTGGTCGCCGCGTGCGCCCTCGCGACGGTCACCATGGTCCCCGTCGCCGCGAGCGCCACCAGCACCACGCCGACCCCCGGCCCGACGGCCCCGTCGCCGCGTCCGACCCCCACCCCGCCTCCGCCCCCGCCGTCCACCGCCCACTACAAGACGCATCTGCCCGTCGGCCCCGCCGACACCGGCCCCGTCGTCGCCGCCGTCCAGCAGCGGCTCATCTGGCTCGGCGCGCCCGTGAGGCTCACCAAGGTCATGGACCGCGCGACCCTCGCCGCGCTGGCCCACGTCCGCTCGAAGTTCGGCCTGTCCTCGGGCACGAGCGTCACGGCATCGGTGTTCGCGAGACTGTCGTCGCTCACCCGCTCGCACGGCGTGCTCCCGGCCGCCTGCCGCACGTCGGGCCCGGTGCTCTGCGTCGACAAGACGCAGAAGTCCCTGCGGTTCGTGCGGGCCGGGAAGGTCGTGCTGACGACCGACGCCCGCTTCGGCAGCGACGCGCTCCCCACGCGCGAGGGCACGTTCCACGTGCAGCGCAAGGACGCGACGCACGTGTCGAGCCTCTATCACACGTCCATGCCCTTCGCGATGTTCTTCTCCGGCGGCCAGGCCGTGCACTACTCGCCGTACTTCCACCGCGATGGCTACAACGGCCACTCGCACGGCTGCGTCAACATCCGCGACTACGCCACGGCCGGCTACCTCTTCGCGCACTCCCCGATCGGCACGAAGGTCGTCGTCTACCGCTCGTAGTACGCCGGTCCGCTGACCGAACCGTCTCGCCTCGGGTACAACGCTCGTATGACGTCGTACAGCCACCTCTTCGTCCACGTGCGCGACCTCGAGCGGACCCGACGGTTCTACGCCGACCTCCTGGGTCTCGCGGTCCTGATGGAGCACCCGGGCTATCTCCGGCTCGGCGGCGCCGAGGGATTCCACATCGGGTTCGAGGTGCGCGACGACGGCGAGGTCGGTGCCGCCGGCGTCGAGATCGTGATCCGTGTCGACGACGTCGACGCTGCCCACCGGCGACTCACCGGGTCCGGCGTCGTGTTCCAGACGGCGCCGGAGGACCAGGAGTGGGGCGCGCGACACGCGTGGTTGACCGATCCGGACGGCTACCGGCTCTCGTTGTTCAGCGAGTCCGCAGCCGGCTGAATTGATCCCGCGCACGCGTGACGTGAGTCTCTCCGACTGCTCGACGGGATTCGCGATTCGTCGGTAGGGGCATGCTCCCGCTACCCTGGCAAGGCTTCTTAGAAGCACATCCAGACCTGCGTCGCCTTGGTAGCTCTCATTGACGCGTCTGTTTCCGCGTCCATCGATTGAGGCTCACCCGTGACCGCCGTACTCCCTGACTCCACCGTGCCCGCGTTCGACGCGGCCGACGACGTCTTCGCCGACGACGTCCCCACCACCACCTTCGCCGACCTCGGCCTGCCGTCGCCGGTCGTGGCCGCGCTGGCCCGCGCCGGCATCACCACGCCGTTCCCGATCCAGGTCGAGACGATCCCGGACGCCCTCGCGGGCCACGACCTGCTCGGTCGCGGCAGCACCGGCTCGGGCAAGACGCTCGCGTTCGGCCTGCCGATGATCGCGCGCATCGCGTCGATGCCCCCGCAGCCCAGGCGCCCGCGCGGCCTGGTTCTCGTGCCGACCCGCGAGCTGGCCATGCAGGTCAACGACGCGCTCGAGCCGCTCGGCCGCACGCTCGGTCTCCACTTCAAGACGGTCGTCGGCGGTACGTCGATGGAGAAGCAGGTCTACGCCCTGCGTCGCGGCGTCGACGTGCTCGTGGCCACGCCGGGGCGCCTCGGCGACCTCATCCGCCAGGGCGAGTGCTTCCTCGACGACATCGAGGTCGTCGTGCTCGACGAGGCCGACCAGATGGCCGACATGGGCTTCCTGCCCGAGGTCACCGCGTTGCTCGAGCTCTGCTCGCCCGCGGCGCAGACCCTGCTGTTCTCCGCGACGCTCGACGGCGACGTCGACACCCTCGTGCGCGAGCACATGCACGACCCGATCAAGCACGAGCTCGAGCCGGCGACCTCGCCCGTCGACACCATGGAGCACCACGTGCTCGTCGTGAACCGCGAGGACAAGGCCGTCGTCGCCACCGAGATCGCCCGCCGCGAGGGTCGCACGATCATGTTCGTCCGCTCGCAGCTCGGCGCCGAGCGCGTGGCCGGCAACATCGCCGACCGCGGCGTCAACGCCCGCGCGCTGCACGGCGGCATGTCGCAGAACGCCCGCACCCGCACGATGGCGGAGTTCAAGGAGGGCAAGATCGCCGTCCTCGTGGCCACCGACGTCGCCGCCCGCGGCATCCACGTCGACGACATCTCTCTCGTCGTGCACGTCGACCCGCCCGAGGACCCCAAGGCCTACCTGCACCGCGCCGGGCGCACCGCCCGCGCCGGCGCCACCGGCCGCGTGGTCACCCTCGTGCTGCGCAACCAGCGCAAGAGCATGCAGCGCCTGCACGAGAAGGCCGGCGTCACCGCCAGCGAGCACGAGGTGGCCCCCGGCTCCGAGGTCCTCGCCGAGCTCACCGGCAGCAAGACCGCCCGCGAGGCCCGCGCCTAGTCTTCGGCTGAAGGTGCCCCAGGCTGCGTAAGAGGCACCTGAAGCGCCCCACTGGATCCCCAGGCCGACCGCCTGTGGACACGGTGGGGCGTTCACGTTGCGCCTGGCGCAGCCTGGGGCACCTTCAGCCGGGAAGGTCCGTCGGGGCGTGTCAGGTGGTGAGCGCGTCGCCGACGATGTGGTCGCCGGTGTCGGGAGCGTCGTGCGGCGCGATGCGGAACCACGTCGCGAACAGCGGCACGACCATGAGCACGGGGATCAGCGCGGCGAAGGCCCAGCGCAGGGACGCACCCTGCGCGATGCCGCCGATGAGCGGCGCACCCACGACGAACCCGATGTAGTTGAAGATGTTGACGCGGGCGACGGCGACTCCGCTGGACGTCTTGTCGTGCGAGGCAGCCGCCGTGAAGGCCAGCGGGATGGCCGGGCTGATGGCCAGGCCGAGGAGCGCGAAGCCCGCGATCGCCACGACCGGGTTCGGCGCCAGCGTCACCACGATCGCGGCCCCGACGGCGGTGAAGCCGCCGACCCGCACGAGCCGCACGGCCCCGACCGTGCCCACCGTGCGGTCGACGATGAGCCGGCCGGCCACGGTCATGAGCGAGTACGCCGCCAGCGCGAGCGCCGCGACCGACTCCGTGCCGCCGAGCCCCTTGTGCAGGTAGTCCGCGCTGAAGGTCGACGCACCTGAGTCGGCGATGTAGACGCACATGAGCGCGATGCCGACCAGCATCACCGGACGCCAGTGGATGCGCGGCGCCGACCCCTCCGCGGCCGCCGTCATCTGCGGCGTCTGCACCGGATGGCCGGAGAGCAGGAACCGTCCCGCCACCAGCTGCAGCGGGATGAGCACGACCGCGATGAGCGAGAAGAAGACGCCCAGCGACATCGTCGTCCCCGCGGCCGCGCTCGCCAGCAGCGCACCGGTGAACCCCGCGAGGCTCCACGCGGCGTAGAACGACGCGACGACCGGGCGACCCATGTCGTCCTGCACGCGCACGCCCTGCACGTTCATCATCGCGTCGACCGACCCGAGCCCGAACCCGAGAAGCACGAGCGCCGCGAGCAGCATCCCGAGGTTGGAGGCCCATCCGGCGGCCGCCAACGACAGCGGCACCAGCGGTCCCAGCACGCGCAGCACCGGACGGCTGCCGCGCCGCTCGGCGAGCGACCCGGCCACCACGCTGCCCACGCCCGCGATGATCGGCACCAGCCCCACGATCAGCCCTAGGGACCCGTCGGACAGCTCGAACTTGGACTGCACGGCCGGCACCCGCGACACCAGCGCGGCGAAGCACACGCCCTGCCCGACGTACGACACCGTGACCGCGAGACGTGCACGACGGAGATCCACGCGCGGAATCTCTCACACCCCACCTGCCGAAGCGGGCGCAACGCCCAGGCCCGTCGGGACCGTCAGGTGGCGGGCGGTCATGTCGGTGCGAGCGGAGCTGAGCGCTTTTGCCACTGAGGGAGGACGTGACCGGCCCCCGCCGCACCACAGGATCGTCAGGCGGCGTGACGGGCGGGTACGGCGTAGGCCGACAGGATCGCCCGCAGGACGTCGTCGGCCGGCGTCGGGACGAGGCCGAGCTCGTGCTGCGCCGCCGAGGAGTCCATGACGAACGGCTGGTCGAGCTGGTAGGCCACCTCGGGCAGCTCGCGCATCATCGGCTGGACGAGACCGAGCGCCTTGAGCAGCACGCCGGGGATCGTCCCGACCTTCGGCATCGGTACGCCGGCCATCTCGGCCAGACGCGCGATGGCCTCGCGCTGCGTGCACTCCAGGGCGCTCGGCACGTGCCACGCGCGTCCCCACGCCCGCTCGTCCGAGCCGAGTGCGACGAGGGTCATCGCCATGTCCTCGGTGTAGGTCCAGGTGTGCAGGGTGTCGGGGCTGCCGAGCACCTGGAGGTTCTTGCCGGCGAGCAGCTTCGGGATCGTTCGGTCGCCGAGGTGCGACTCGGAGCCGGGCCCGACGTAGTCGGCGCCGCGCGCCTCGGTGGCACGGAGGCGACCGGACTGGTGCGCGGCGAGCGCCTCCTCCCACATCCGGATCCGGACCTTCGCCTTCGTGCCGGCGCCGTTCAGCGGGGTCTGCTCGGTCATCGGCGCGTCGACGTGCCCGTAGCCGTAGAGGTTCGCGGTGGTGACGAGCACCGCGCCGGACGACTCGGCCGCGGCGAGCAGCGCGTTGGCCACCGGCGGCCAGTCGGTGGCCCAGCGGTGGTATTGCGGGTTCACGCAGTTGTAGATCACGTCGGCGCCGGCGGCGAGCTCGCTGAGCCGCGCCGCGTCGGCCGCGTCGGCGGCGACCTTCTCGACGCCGGGGAGGTCCGGGCCCGAGCCCGACCGGGTGACGACGCGGACCCGGTCGCCCGACGCGGCGGCACGGCGCACGACGGCCGACCCGATCGGTCCGGCTCCGACCACGAGGTGGGTGCGCTGGCTCATGAGGATCTCCATCCGTTCGCCCCGGCGTCTCCGAGAGCACTGCTCACACTATGGATCGGTGCACCGCTGCTTGTCAAGAGCGGTGCTCACAAACATGGACACCGCTCTCGAATCTGGCATGATGGCCTCGTGACCGACACCTCAGCCGACACCGGCACCCCGGCCGAGCCAGTTCGCGCACCCCGGACCGCACGCGAGCGGGCCCGCGCCGAGCTGACCCGCGAGATCGTCGACACGGCACGCGCCCACCTCGCGATCGAAGGTGCGTCCGGCCTGTCACTGCGTGCCGTGGCGCGCGACCTCGGCATGGTCAGCAGCGCGGTCTATCGATACTTCCCGAGCCGCGACGACCTGCTCACCCGCTTGATCATCGACGCCTACGACGCGCTCGGCGACGCTGCCGAGACGGCGGAGGCCGAGGTGACGAGGTCGGACCTGCGCGGCCGCTGGATGGCCATCGCGCACGGTGCCCGCGACTGGGCGCTCGCGCACCCGCAGGAGTGGTCGCTGATCTACGGCTCGCCCGTGCCTGGCTACGTGGCGCCGGCCGACACCATCGGTCCGGCGAGCCGCACGACCACGCTGCTCATCACGATCCTCGCCGACCTGCAGGCTCGCGGCGGCGTCGCGGAGCCGCACAAGGTCGGCCGCCTCGTCCGCGCGGCCATGACCCCGATCCGCGCAGCCGTGCCCGAGCACGTCCCGGACGACCTGATCGTGCGGGGCCTCATGGCCTGGACCGAGCTGATCGGCACGATCTCGCTCGAGGTCAACGGCCAGTTCCACAACGTCATCGACGACATGGACGAGTACTTCGACCACGTGATGCGCCGCATCGCCGGCGTCCTCGAGCTCGGCTGACCCGGCGACGGCGCCGTGCGCCACCGCGACGAGGAGGCGCCCCGCCGCCGCATGGGTGATGATCGACCGGTGCCCCGCATCCTCACGATCCTCGGCTCGGGCGAGACCAGCCCGACGATGGTCACCCCGCACCAGCGCACGTTCGCCCGCCTCGGGAACGACGTCCGTGCCGTGCTCCTGGACTCGCCCTACGGCTTCCAGGAGAACGCCGACGAGCTGACCGAGAAGGCGCAGCAGTTCTTCCGCGAGAGCGTCGGCCGCCAGGTGGAGGCCGTGTCGTTCCGCAGCGCTCCCCCCGCGCACCTCGCCGCGCACGCGGTCGAGATGGCGCGGCTCCGTGCCGCCGACTGGGTCTTCGCCGGCCCGGGCTCGCCGTCGTACGCCCTGCGCACCTGGGCGGGCAGCGCCGTGCCCGACGCGCTGCACGCGCGGCTGGCCGAAGGCGGCGCCGTGACGTTCGCCTCCGCCGCGGCGCTCACGCTCGGGCTCGTGACCATCCCGGTCTACGAGGTCTACAAGGTCGGTGAGGACCCGCACTGGCTCGAGGGGCTCGACGTCGTCGGTCGTGCCACCGGGCTTCGCGCGGCGGTCGTGCCGCACTGGAACAACGCCGAGGGCGGCACGCACGACACCCGCTTCTGCTGGCAGGGCGAGCGTCGGCTCAAGGTCCTCGAGTCGCTGCTCCCCGACGACACGTTCGTACTCGGCGTCGACGAGCACACGGGCCTCGTCATCGACCTCGACAGCGGGGCGTGCGAGGTGGTCGGCCGCGGCACCGTCATCGTGCGCGTGCAGGGCGACGAGTGGGTCGTGCCGACCGGCGAGACGATCTCGCTCGAGCAGATCGCGGAGCACGGGCAGTCGGCCGGGACCGCGGCGGCGCCCGTCGGCCCTGCGGCACAGGTCCAGGGCGACGACGCAGACCCGTTCGCCGCGATGGTGGCGCAGACGCACGACACCATCGGCTCCGGCGACCTCGCCGGCGCGATCGCCCTGATCATGAGCCTCGACCGCACGGCCGAGACGCCCGACCAGCACGCGCTGGTGCAGTCGCTGCTGGCCCTCGCCGGCGCCGAGGCCGGCGCGGCCGTCGACGTCACCGAGTCCGTACGACCGCTCGTGGACCTCGTCCTGGAGCTGCGGGCGCAGGCGCGCACCGAGAAGCGCTGGGCCGAGAGCGACACGATCCGCGACGGGCTCGCCGCCGCCGGCATCGAGGTCCGGGACACGCCCGAGGGCGTGGAGTGGGAGGTACGCCGATGAGCTCCGCGCCTGTGGCACTCGTGGGATCCGGCGAGTACCTCCCGGTGATGACCGAGATCGAACGGGACCTCATCGCGGGGCGCCCGCTGCGCTACGTGCAGCTGGCAACCGCTGCGGCGCCCGAGGGCGACGAGTCGCTGGCGCGCTGGCACCGGCTCGGCCGCGAGCAGGCCGAGCGGCTCGGCGCGGAGCAGGTCGTGGTCGACGTCCGCACGCGCGAGGACGCGGAGTCGAAGCAGTGGGCGGACGCCATCACGGGCGCCGGGCTCATCTACCTCTCCGGCGGCAACCCGGCGTTCCTCGCCGAGACGCTGCGCGGCACCGCGGTGTGGCACGCGATCGTCGCCGCGCACGAGCAGGGCGCGGCGCTCGCCGGCTGCAGCGCCGGCGCGATGGCGCTGTCGGACTGGGCGCCGCGCATGCGCGACCTGGTGCACCCGAACCAGCCCACCGGTCTGCGCCTCGTGCAGCAGGTCCGCGTCATCCCGCACTTCGACAAGATGCTCGGCTGGATGCCCGACATGCTGCGCAACGCGCTGCTGCACAAGCCCGAGGGCACGACGTTGATCGGCATCGACGAGGACACCGCGCTCGTGAGCCAGGGCCACGGCGACTGGGAGGTGCAGGGCCGTCAGTCCGTGTGGGTCCTCGGCCCCGGCAGCCGGGTGGAGCACAAGGCCGGCACGCGCCTCACCCTGCCCTGAGGTCTACTCGGAGCGGCCCTTGTCGTCGTCCATCTCGCGGAGGAACGCCTCGAGCTGCGCGGCGATCTCGTCGCCGCTCGGGATCGGCTCGTCGGCCATCGCGGACGCGTCGGCCATCTGAAGCGCGGACTCGGCACCGCGTACGACGGCGTCGTACTGCTCCTCGAGTGCCCGGACCGCCTCGACGTTCTCCGGGTTCGTCGACACCTGCTGGTCGATCTCGCGGTCGCTGTCGTCGGCGGCCACGGCCAGCGCGAGCAGGTCGATGTCGAGGTCGCCCGCGATCGCGGTCTCCTCGAGCAGCCGGAGCGAGGCGCGCGGGAACTCGACCTGGGTGAGGTAGTGCGGCACGTGCACCGCGAACCCCATCGCCTCGTGCCCGGCCGCGCCGAGCGCGAGCTCGAGGCCGCCGGCGAGGTGGCCGGGGACCTCGATGGCGCCGACGAACGTCGGGCGACCCGACACCAGGCTCGGGTCGGTGGCGTGCGCGGTGACGCCGACGGGGCGCGTGTGCGGAGCCGGCCACGGGATCGCGTTGAGCCCGATGGAGCGGCGTACGCCGAAGCGCTCGACCAGCTGCACGACGGCGGCGCCGAACGCCTGCCACGCGAAGTCGGGCTCGGGACCGTGCAGCACGAGGAAGCCCTGGCCGCGCTTGTCGGTCACCTCGGTGAGGAGGAGCTCGGGGAACTCGATCGAGGCGTAGTGGTCGGTGTCGAAGACCATGCGCGGGCGGCGGGCGCGGTAGTCGTAGATCGCGTCGAGGTCGAACGTCGCGATCGTGCGGCTCTCGTGGGTGGCGAGCAGATGGCCCACGGCGAGCTGGCGGGCGGCTCCGGCATCGAGGAACCCGGACAGGGCGTGGACGAGGACGGGCGCGTCGAGGTCGACGTCGTCCGTCACGATCTCGTACAGGCTCTCGGGCTGCATGGCCGCCATTCTCTCGCAGGAGGAACCTCGAGGGCGCTCCGAGCGTCAGGCTCGTGGGCGTCCACCGGATAACGCCTCCGGCACGTGCCGTGATTCCCGATCCGCAAGGATGCCCCCGTGACGACCGAGCCCGCCACCACGCCCGACGAGGCGTGGACACCCTCGATGCCCGACCGGCGCACGCTGCGCGCCGAGATGTGGCTCGTCCTGTGGGTGTCGATCGCGGCTACGGCGCTCAAGGCGACGCTCTCGCTCATCGACACGCTCACCAGCGGCGCCCCGATCAGCGGGCACACCTCGACTCTCGTCGGCACGTTCATCGCCGACCGGCCGTGGCTCGACATCCTCTACCAGGCGACGTTCATCGCCCTGCCGCTCGTGCCGGTGCTCCTGGTGGTCCACCTTCTGCGCCGCAGCGGGGAGGGCCGGCAGGCGATCGGCCTGGACATGCGCCGCTGGCCGGGCGACCTGGCCAAGGGCGCGATCCTCGCGGCGGTGCTCGGCGGCCTCGGACTCGCCTTCTACCTGCTGGCCTACAAGCTCGGGATGAATGTCCGCATCGCCGCCGTCACGGCCGACCGGCACTGGTGGACGCCGATCCTGCTGGTGGCCTCGGCGTCGTACAACGCGATCCTCGAAGAGGTCATCGTCCTGGCCTACTTCATCCACCGCGCGGCCCAGATCGGCTGGAAGCCGTGGCAGCAGGTCGGGGGCAGCGCACTGCTGCGCGGGGCGTACCACCTCTACCAGGGCTTCGGCGGCTTCCTCGGCAACCTCGCGATGGGCACCGTCTTCGCCGTGCTCTACCGCCGCTGGGGCCGCGTGATGCCGTTCCTCTGGGCGCACCTGTTCATCGACGCGGTGGCGTTCCTCGGCTACTACTACCTCGGCGGCCATCTCTCCTGGCTGCCGTAGCAGGCCCGTCCCGGAGGTTGTGTCGATGAGCGACGCTCTGCTCGAGGGCAAGCCCGCACGAAGGTGCACGTGGGCCGAGCGTCTTGACATGCTGTGCCGATGGCATGGGGCGGAGACGGTTCGGCGCGGGAGCTGCTGCGCCGGGCGGAGCACGGAGTGCTCCTCTACGGGATCACCCCGCCGAGTCTGACGACGCCTCCGGAGCGCGTTGACGAGATCGCCCAGGTCACGCTGGAGCGGCTGGACTCGGTGGCAGTGGATGGATTGATCATCTATGACGTCGACGCCGAGAGCGATCGCTCCCCGGATGCCCGGCCTTTCCCGTTCATGCCGATGATGGATCCTGCGGACTTCCTGGACCGCCACCTGTCTGGCTGGACCGGACCGGTGGTCGTCTACCGCGCTGTCGGCAAGTACACCGAGGCGGACTTGGGCCGTTGGCTGACCGACGCCGATGCCGACCGGGTGCTCACGGTGCTGGTCGGTGCCGCCTCCCGGGACCAGGCGATGAAGACCCGGCTCACCGACGCGTACCGGCTGCACGCCGGCCTGGCGCGCCGACCGGTCATCGGTGGCGTCTGCATCGCTGAACGGCACGTCGGCACCGTCCAGGAGCACCGACGGATGCTGAGCAAGCAGGAGGAGGGCTGCGACTTCTTCGTCTCCCAGGTCTGCTACGACCTGGATCACAGTCGCGACCTGCTGTCCGACTACGTCTACCTCTGCCGGGACGAGGACGTGGTCCCGCGCCCGGTCATCCTCACGCTGGCACCCTGCGGCTCCATGAAGACGCTCGAGTTCATGTCCTGGCTCGGCATCGACGTGCCGCGCTGGCTGCACACGGAGCTCGGCCGGTCGCGCGACCCACTGGCCGAGTCCTACGACCAGTGCCTGTCCAACGCCCGCGCCCTGATCGGCTTCTGCCGGCGGCTGGGGCTTCCGTTCGGCATCAACGTCGAGAGCCTGACGAACCGCAAGGTCGAGATCGAAGCGTCGGTCGACCTGGCCCGGGAGATCCGTGAGCTCCTCCACTGACGCGGACGGCCGAGGCCTGGGCGCTTCGCTGCCCGCATCCGCGGTTCGGAGGCGTGAAACCGCGGGTTGGAGCGGTGAAGCCGGCTTCAGACCCGCGTGCGCGACTGCCGGGCAGGACGGCGCTTGCGTGCGGCTCTTCGCGAAACCCCCTTGCGCTCACGTCAGGACGACATACGGTCGTCCCACACGTGAGAGGAGGTGGTCCGATTCATGAGTGAACATCGGATTCGTGAGGTGGCTGCCCGCTAGCCAGGACAGCCCGCTGACTGCGAAGTCGCGTCGTCTCTGGCGTTGCGAGTTCACGGCAGCCACCGGACCCCCGGGTGTCGGCCCGTCCAGCCGATCCTCGCCCGTGTCATCGACACGGACGAGGCCCGCCCGGGGGTCTTCCACGTCCTGGGCCGGCCAGCGCCGGTCGGCCGGTGCCCGCGCTACGGCGTGGAGCCGTTGCCCTGCTCGCCGAGCACCTCGACGATCGTGGCGAGCGCCGCGTCGAGGTCGTCCTCGGTCACCACGAGCGGCGGCGCGAAGCGGATCGTCCAGGTGTGCGTGTCCTTCGCGAGGATGCCGCGCGCGAGCAGCTCGAGGCTGACCTCGCGACCCGTGCGCCCGGTCCCGTCGAGCTCGATGGCCCACCAGAGCCCGCTGCCGCGGATCTCCTTGACTCCCGGGAGGTTCGCGCCGCGCAGCGTGGCGAGGACGTGCTCGCCGAGGCGCTTCGAGCGCTCCTGCACCTCGCCGGTCTCGAGCAGCGCCACCACCGCGATGCCGACGGCGGCCGCGAGCGGGTTGCCGCCGAACGTGCTGCCGTGCTGGCCGGGCTGGATCACCGACAGGACGCCCCAGTCGGCCGTGACGGCCGAGACCGGGATGATGCCGCCGCCGAGCGCCTTGCCGAGGATCCGTACGTCGGGCTGCACGTCGACGAGGTCGCACGCGAAGGTGGCTCCCGCGCGGCCGAGGCCGGCCTGGATCTCGTCGGCGACGAAGAGCACGTTGCGCTCCGAGCACAGGGCGCGAGCAGCCTGAAGGAACCCGGTCGGCGGCAGCACCACGCCGGCCTCGCCCTGGATCGGCTCGACGAGGAACGCCACGGTGTTCTCGGTGATCGCGGCCGAGAGCGCGTCGATGTCGCCGTAGGGCACCGTCACGAAGCCGGGGGTGTAGGGGCCGTAGTGCTCGCGCGCCTCGGGGTCGTCGGAGAACGAGATGATCGTCGTGGTGCGGCCGTGGAAGTTGCCGGCGCACACGATGATCTCGGCCTGGTCGGCCGCCACGCCCTTCTTCTCGTAGCCCCACTTGCGCGAGACCTTCAGCGCGGTCTCGACCGCCTCGGCACCGGAGTTCATGGGGAGCACGGCGTCGTGGCGGGCCAGGCGCGCCAGCGCGGCACAGAACTCGCCGAGCTGGTCGTTGTGGAAGGCCCGGCTGGTGAGCGTGATCTTGTCGAGCTGGGCCTTCGCGGCGGCGATGAGCACGGCGTTGCTGTGGCCGAAGTTGATGGCGGAGTAGGCGGAGAGCATGTCGAGGTAGCGGCGGCCCTCGATGTCGGTGACCCAGGCGCCCTCGCCCTCGTGGATGACCACGGGCAGCGGGTGGTAGTTGTGCGCGCAGTGCTCGTGCTCGAAGGCGATCGCCTGGTCCGTGCTCACGGTTCCTCCTGTCGGCGGCACACCGGTGGGCCGCCGGGGGACACGGTGCCATGCCTGGCCCGGCGCAGGAAAGCCGAACCACCGGGCCGCTATGCGGGAGATCACACAGAACCGTTTCGTCGGCCGGCAGCCCCCGCGGATACAGTGGTCCCGTTACTGACTCATGAGTCAGTAACGGGACGAGCCGTCCGATCGCTGGGGCGGCTCGACGCACGTCCGGAGCCGGTCCGGGCACCTGATGCCGAGGGAGGCAGCCATGTCGAACGACCTTCTCGTGATCCTCTCGGGAGCTGCCACCGCGGCGCTCGCGGTGGCCTTCGGCCTCCCCCAGTTCTTCCGGGTACGCCGCACCGGCTCGGTCGCCGGCGTCTCGCTGCCGAGCGTCACCAACACGCTCGTCTCGACGACCGCGTGGCTGTTCTACGGCCTGCACCTGCACGACTTCTGGGTCACGCTGACCTCCGTCGTGGGGCTTCCGTCGCTCATCGCGACGTTCGTCGCGATCGTCCGCCGCAGCGACGACCGCTCGGGCATGTGGCTGCCGCTCGGCTGGGCCGCCCTCCTCGCCTCGACCGCGGCCACGACCCCGTGGTTCCCCCTCCTGTTCCCGGCCCTGCTCGGCGGCTCCGCGCTCTGGTACGTCACCCCGGCCGCCGTCACCGCGTGGCGCAGCGCCGACGTGTCCGGCATCGCCTCGGGCACCTGGCTCCTGCTGGCGGTCGACGGCCTCGTGGCCGGCGCCTACGGCCTCGCGGCCGGCGTCCCGGCGTACCTCGTCTACGCCGCCATCGCCGTCGTCGGTGCGCTCACGGTGCTCGCCCGCGTCTACTGGCGGTGGGCCCCTGACTGCGGCGAGTGCGCCCCGATCACCGGCTGCACCTGCGCCGCCTGACCCGGCACTCGGCGACCGGGCTCGTCGCCTAGGCTGCGGCTCGCACCCAGCCAGCGACGCGGCTCCGGCCCGTCGCTGCGCGCGCGAGCCGAGAGAGGTCCGATGACCGAGCGTCCGTTGACGATCCTGTTCATGCCCGAGTCGGCCTACGGCCCGACGAACCAGTGCGTCGGCCTCGGCAACGTCCTGCTCGCCCGCGGGCACCGCGTGGTGTTCGCGGCCGAGGCGTCGTGGAGGGGCAAGCTCGCCCCGCTCGGCTTCGAGGAGGACCTGGTCGATCTCGCCCCGGCGCCGGAGGCGGCGGACGACGATGACACCGACCAGGACGCGGGCGCGTTCTGGAAGGAGTTCATCCGTGACACCGCGCCGGAGTTCCGCAAGCCGACCGTCGAGCAGCTCGAGACGTTCATGCGGCCCACCTGGCAGGCGCTCATCGACGGCGCGCAGTTCTGCGAGCCGCAGCTGCGCGCGATCATCGCGCGGGTGCAGCCCGACGTCATCGTCGAGGACAACGTCGTCGCGTTCCCCGCGCTGCTGACGGCGGCCGCGCCGTACGTCCGGATCGTGTCGTGCAACCCGCTGGAGGCCCCCGGGAGCGAGATCCCGCCTGCCTACTCCGGCCTGCCGATCGCGGACCGCTCCGAGTGGGCGTCGTTCCGCGCGGAGTACGACCGCTCGCACCGCGAGCTCTGGGAGTCGTTCAACGCGTGGGTCGTGGCCCAGGGCGCTCCCGCCCTTCCGAGCCTCGAGTTCGTGCACACGAGCGTCGCGGCCAACCTCTACGTGTTCCCCGAGGAGGCCGACTACACCGCCGCGCGACCGCTCGACGCCACGTGGCACCGCCTCGACTCCAGCGTGCGCGAGACCGACGAGCACTACGTCGTGCCCGCCGAGGTCGCCGACCGCCCCGAGGGCAGCGCGCTGATCTACCTCTCGCTCGGGTCGCTCGGCAGCGCCGACGTGGACCTCATGCGACGGCTCGTCGACGTGCTCGGCCGCACGCCGCACCGCTACATCGTGAGCAAGGGACCGCAGTCGGGCGAGTACGGGCTCGCCGACAACATGGTCGGCGCCGAGTTCCTGCCGCAGACCACGCTCATCCCGCAGGTCGACGCCGTCATCACCCACGGCGGCAACAACACGACCACCGAGGCGCTGCACTTCGGCAAGCCGATGGTGCTGCTCCCGCTGTTCTGGGACCAGTACGACAACGCGCAGCGGATGGACGAGCTCGGCTTCGGCGTGCGGCTCGGGACCTACTCGTTCACCGAGGACGAGATGCACGCCGCGCTGGCTGCGGTGCTCGACCCCGCGAAGCGGTCCGAGCTGGCCGCGATCGGCGAGCGGGTCCGCGCGCGCGACGGCCTGCGCCGCGGCGCCGACGTGATCGAGCAGGTGGCGCGCACGCACGCCGATGGCGGCGCGACCGCGTGAGCTCGCACGAGCAGCTCGCCCGGCTCGTCGCTGCCAGCCCGGGCGGTCTGGTGCTGCCCGGCGGCGACCGCCGTGCGCAGGTCGACGTCGCGACGCCGCTCGTCCTGCTCGACGCGCTCGACCTCGGCGACAACCGCTGGCTCGGCGTCGTGACGGACGCGGACGGCGACCGCTGGACCGTCCCGATGGTCGTCGAGGACACCGGCGTACGCCGGGCCGCTCCCGGCGACGGGGTCGCGGAGGCGCTGCTCGCCGCGATGCCGCGTCTGTCGCACGACACGGCGTTCGTCCCGGACGCGTGGCACTCCGAGGACGTGCGCGGCGAGCGCGCGGTCACGGTCGACCAGACGAACGAGTCGGTGGTCGTGGGCGAGCGCGCGATGGTGAAGTGGTCGGTGGCGCTCCCGCGACCCGGCGTCCGTGGCGCGCAGCCGGCCGGTGAACGGATCGCAGTGCTGCGGAGCGAGGCGTTCGACGGCACCCCGCGCCCGTGGGGGCTCCTGCACTACGTCGACCACGCGGACGCGTCGACGAGCCTGCTGCTGGCGAGCGTGGCCGAGTTCCTGCCCGGTGCCGAGGACGGCTGGGACTGGGCGGTCGAGGACGTACGCCGCCTGGCCCGTGGCGGCTCGACCCTCACCGACGCTGTCGCTCCTGCGGCGCGGCTCGGCGAGCTCACGGCCCGCATGCACCAGGCGCTGGCGTCGGCCGGCGTGACCCGCGCCGACGACCGGCTCACGGCTCGCTGGACCGCACGCGCCTACGACGACCTCGACGCCGCCGTCCAGCTCGTCGACGGCCCCGAGGGCGTGCGGCTGCGCGCCCGCGCCGGCCGCATCGCCGTGGCGTTCGCGGCGTTCCGCGACTGCGCGAGGACGCCGCTCATCGCGGTGCACGGCGACCTCCACGTCGGGCAGGTGCTGCGCCACGGCGACCCGGCGGACTACTGCGTCACCGACTTCGACGGCAACCCGGTGCTCGCCGCGAGCGAGCGGTCCGAGCCGCAGCCGGCTGCGCTCGACGTCGCCGGCATGCTCGCCTCGCTCGACCACGTCGGGCGCGTCGTCGTGAAGCGCACCGACGGCGTCCACGGCGCGCTCGTGCGCGAGTGGATATCCGCGGCGCAGGCCGCGTTCCTCGACGCCTACCGCACGACGCTGACGTCGTTCGCGTCGCTGGAACTGCTCGACGAGCGGCTGCTCGTCCCCCTGCGGCTGCAGCAGGAGTGCCGCGAGTTCCTCTACGCCGTGCGCCACCTCCCGCACTGGCGCTACGTTCCCGACGCCGCGCTGCTCGACCTGCTCCCCGAGGAGTGACCCGGTGGACCCCGCCCTCTTCCTGAGCGACCTCGAGCGCAAGCCCGAGGCGCTGAGCGCGCTCGCCGACCACCTCGAGGCGCACGACCCGTGGGGCGTGCTGCCGATGGCCTCGCGCTTCGTCCTGCTCGGGATGGGCTCGTCGTTCTACGCGGCGTCCGTCGCAGCGGCTCGGCTGCGCGCCCGGGGCGTCAGCGCCGTCGCCGAGCTCGCGAGCAGCGACCTGCTCCCCGCGGCCGACGGCCACACCGTCGTCGTCGCCATCACGGCCGGCGGCGGGTCGCGCGAGACCCGAGCGGCCGCGGCGCACTACCGCGACAGGTGCCCGGTCGTGCTCGTCACGAACACCCTCGACGGCGACCTGGCCCAGGACGTCGAGGGCGGGGCCCACGAGGTCGTCGACTTGCGCGCCGGGACCGAGGCCGGCGGTGTCGCCTGCCGCTCGTTCCAGCACACGCTCGCCCTGTTCCTCGCCCTGGAGCCGCGCGTCGCGCGCGCGGACCTCGACGTCCCGTCGCTGATCCGCCGTGCCGCGGCCGCCTCGGACGACCTCCTCACCACCCGCTCGGAGTGGCTGCCCGAGGTGCGCCGCCTCCTCGTCGGTCCGCAGGGCGCGCACGTGGTCGCGCCCGCGCGGCGGCTGTCCTCGGCGCAGCAGTCGGCGCTCATGCTGCGCGAGGGCCCGCGGATCCCGGCGTACGCCTGCGAGACGGGCGACTGGAGCCACGTCGACGTCTACCTCACCAAGACGACCGACTACCGCATGCTCCTGCTGGCCGGGTCACGCTGGGAGGACGAGCTGCTGCGCTGGACCGCCGAGCGCGGGTCGACCGTGGTCGCCGTCGGCGCCGACGTCGAGGGCGCGGCCTACTCCCTGCGCTACGCCGGCGACGAGGACGACGACGTACGCCTGCTCGCCGAGGTGATCGTCGCCGAGCTCCTCGCGGCCGACCTCTGGGCCGCTCAGGGCTGACGCGCCCGCGGTGCCCGCAGGCACCGACGCCGCCACGACAACGTCCGCGTGACAGTTGGGCCGTTCGCCGCGCCGACCGCCGCGGTCTGGACCACACTGCCCGTCAGGTCACTGACGCCCTAGCCCCTGGAGTCCTCGATGGTGTTCGCGAGCCCGCTGCCCGACGTCGAGATCCCCGACGTCCCGCTCACGGAGTACGTCCTCGCCCACGCCGAGCGCCTCGGCGACAAGCCGGCACTCATCGACGGCGGCAGCGGCCGCACCCTGACCTACGCCGGTCTGGCGGGGGCGATCCGGTCGCTGGCCGGCGGCCTCGCCGCGAAGGGCTTCGGCCGCGGTGACGTGCTCGCCCTCATGTCGCCGAACATCCCGGAGTACGCCGTGATCTTCCACGGCGTCGCGATGGCGGGCGGCACGATCACCACCATCAACCCGACCTACACCGCGCAGGAGGTGCACAAGCAGCTCGTCGACTCGGCCGCGTCGATCCTCGTGACGATCCCGATGTTCCTCGAGGTCGCCACCGAGGGCGCGAAGGACACGTCCGTCACCGAGATCTACGTGCTCGGCGAGGCCGAGGGTGCGCTGCCGGTCACCGCGCTGTTCGGTGCGCCGCTCGCCGCGCAGGTGCCGGTCGAGGCCGACACGGTGGTGGTGCTGCCCTACTCCTCCGGCACGACCGGCATCAGCAAGGGTGTGATGCTCACCCACCACAACCTGATCGCCAACGTCGCGCAGGTGCTGTCGGGCGCCGACATCAGCGAGAACGAGAGCTTCATCGCCGTCCTGCCGTTCTTCCACATCTACGGCATGCAGGTGCTGATGAACACCGGGCTCCGCGCCGGGGTCACGATCATCACGATGCCGCGCTTCGACCTCGAGGAGTTCCTGCGCCTGCACCAGGAGCACGGCATCACGCGGTCGTTCGTCGCGCCGCCCATCGTCGTCGCCCTCGCGAAGCACCCGATGGTCGACAGCTACGACCTGTCGGCCCTCAAGCAGGTCTTCTCCGGCGCCGCGCCGCTGTCGGCGGAGCTCTCGCTCGAGTGCGGCGCGCGCCTCGGGTGCGACGTCGTGCAGGGCTACGGCATGACCGAGCTCTCGCCGGTCTCGCACCTGACTCCGCCCGGCAACTACAAGCCGGGCTCGTGCGGCGTCACGGCACCGAACACGCTCACGATGGTCGTCGACCCCGTGACGCAGAAGGAGCTCGGCGTCGACGAGGACGGCGAGATCTGCATCAAGGGACCGCAGGTCATGGTCGGCTACCTCGGCAACCAGGCGGCGACCGACGCGATCTTCGACCGCGAGGGGTGGCTGCACACCGGAGACATCGGGCACGTCGACGCCGACGGCCACATGTTCATCGTCGACCGGCTCAAGGAGCTGATCAAGTACAACGGCTTCCAGGTGCCTCCGGCCGAGCTCGAGGCGCTGCTGCTGACCCACCCCGCGATCGCCGACGCCGCCGTCGTCGGCCTCCCCGACGAGTCGGCCGGCGAGATCCCGGTCGCGCACGTCGTGCTCCGTCCGGGCTCCGAGGCGACTCCTGAGGAGATCATGGCGTTCGTCGCGGGCCAGGTGGCGCACTACAAGCAGATCCGCCAGGTCGTCATCACGGACACGATCCCCAAGAGCGCGAGCGGCAAGATCCTCCGCCGCCTCCTCAAGGACAAGCCCGAGTAGCAATCCGGCCCGGTCGCTCGAGTACCTGGCGCAACTGTCGTGCACCGGGTGCTGGGAGCGACAGTTGCGCCAGGTACTCGTTGGCCGAACCCGGGGGTTCTAGACGGGGAGCTCGTCGCGGGTCACGTGGCCCTCGGCGTCGGCGTGGCCGATGCCGTCGACCTTGCTCGGCCACCAGAAGCGCTCGCCGAGGATGAAGGCGAGCGCCGGGACGAGCACGGTGCGCACGAGCAGGGTGTCGAGCAGCACGCCGACGCACACGATGATGCCGACCTGCGCGAGCGCGATCAGCGGGAGTACGCCGAGGACCGCGAACACCGCCGCGAGAAGGATTCCCGCGCTCGTGATGACGCCGCCCGTCGCACGGAGCGCGGTGAGCATGCCGTCCCTCGTGTCGCTGACCATCGCCTCCTCCCGCGCACGCGTCGCGAGGAAGATGTTGTAGTCGACGCCGAGCGCGACGAGGAACAGGAACGACAGCAGCAGCACCTGGTTGTCGAGCGCCGGGTAGTGCAGCACGTGCTCGAACACGAACCACGAGACACCGAGCGCCGCGAAGAACGTACCGAGCACCGTGGCGACGAGCAGCGCGGCCGCCGTGAGGGACCGCAGCAGCACGACGAGCACGATCGCCACGAGCAGGAGCACGATCGGGATCACGACCTTCGCGTCGCGCAGCGACGCGTCCTTGGAGTCCAGCCGCAGGGCCACGTCGCCGCCGACGATGGCGTCGGCGCCGGGCACCGCGCCCACCGCCGCGCGCAGGGCGCGGATCTGGTCGTACGACGCCTCGCTCCCCGGCTCGCCCGAGAGCACCACGTCGATCTGCGCCACGTCGGCCGACGCGGCACCCGGGGTCGCCGAGACGACACCGTCGACGGCCTCGGCCGCAGCGACCACGGCGGTCACCGACGCGGGCTTCGTGAGGACGGCCGCGGGAGCACTGGCACCCGCGGGGAACGCGCTCGAGAGCGTCTCCTGGCCGAGCACGGCCTCGGGCTTGACCCGGAACTGCTCGTTCTGGCTGAGCCCGACCTGCACGCCGATGCCACCGAGCGCCATCACGACGAGCAGTCCGGTCGCGCTCGCGCCGACGAGGTTCGGACGGCGGCGGACCGCTTCGCCGACCCGGCCCCAGAAGCGGCCCTCGCGCGGGGTGTCGCCGACGTGCGGCACGAACGGCCAGAACAGGCCGCGGCCGAACACGACCATGGCGGCCGGAAGCACGAACAGCCCGAAGACCATCGCCACGACGACACCGACCGCGGAGGAGAAGCCGATCGCGCGGAGGCTCTCCTGCTGGGCGAGCAGGAGGGCGAGCAGCGAGAGAGTGACGGTCAGGGCCGAGGCGATGATGGCCTCCGACGTACGCCGCAGCGCGACCTGCATCGCATGGAAGCGGCTGTCCTCCTGGCGCAACCGGTCGCGGTAGCGCGCGATGAGGAGCAGGGCGTAGTCGGTCGCAGCACCGAAGACGAGCACGCTCGTGATGCCGGCAGCTGCGGGGTCGATCACGATGCCGAGGTGCGGCGCGAGCAGCGCGACGGACTTGGTGGTGACCTGCTCCGCGATGCCGACGACCATCAGCGGCACGAGCCAGAGCCACGGGCTGCGGTAGGTGATGAGCAGCAGCAGAGCGACGATCGAGGCGGTCGCGATGAGCAGCGTGGTGTCGGCGCCCTCGAACACCTTGGTGAGGTCGGTGATGATCGCCGGGCCGCCCGTGACCTGGGCCTGCAGCCCCTCGGGGAGGTCGGCGGCCGCCGCCGTACGGATCTCGGTGACCTTCGGGCCGACCGTGGCGTCGTCGCTGGTGTCGACGGGTACGGCGACGACCGCGACGGTCCCGTCCTGGGAGTAGACCGGCGGCGCGGTCCGGCCGCCGACCGCGAGCGGGGCGAGCGCCGCGGCGCGGGCGGTGATCGCTGCCTTGTCGTCGGCCGTCAGCGGTGCACCGTCGGTGCTGCTGTAGACCACGATCGCGGGCGCGACGCCGTCGCTCGGGAGCGACTTCTGCCGCAGCTCGACCTCGGCCGACTGGTAGCTCGTCGGGAGGCCGGAGGACACGAGCGGCGCGACCTTGGCCGGCGCCGGGATCGCGAAGATCGCGCCGACGAGCAGCACGACGAGCCCGAGGACGAGGAAGGCGTTGCGGCGGCGCGCGACATGGGCGGTCGGGAAGGACACAGGGGCTCCAGAGCAGGTGCATCACGGGACGAGAGTCACTAGATTGCCTAGCGAGATGGACACTAACCCGAAAGTCACTAGACTGTCTAGTGACATGGACGCTACCGCGGCTCCCAGCGACCCGCACCTCGGAGCACCCGAGGGCTGGCCGGCGTCGCCCATCGCCGACGCGCTCTACGCCGTGCTCCGCGCGACGCCGGAGACGCGCGTGGGGATCGCCCGCCGCCTCGACCTCAACCCGAGCGAGGTCGACGCCATGGAGCACCTCATGGGCGAGCCGATCGGGCCGGTGGAGCTGTCCCGCCGCCTGCACATGACCTCCGCGTCCGCGACCGTGCTCGTCGACCGCCTCGAGGAGGCCGGGCACGTCGTGCGCGAGGCCGACCCGCACGACGGCCGTCGACGCGTCGTCCGTCCGACCCCGCAGGGCATGCAGTCGGTCTACGCCCAGATCGGCCCGATGGTCGCCGACCTCGTCGCCGTCGAGCACGGCATGACCGAGCGCGACCGCGCGGTCGTCGTCGCCTACCTCGAGCGGGTGCTGGGCGTGCTCGAACGCCACGGCGGCGCAGCCCCGCCGGGCTGAGCCAGCCGCCCGACGGCCGGCACGGGGGTCCGGCCGTCGGGCGGTCACCGCCTGCTGCTACCAATGCGGGGTGAGCATCGAGGCGACCGTCCGGGAGATCGACCGCACTGCGTGGGCCGCCGCGACCCCGCTGGCCGCGCGCGCGTTCTTCGACGAGGAGTTCATCGTCGGCATGCTCGGCCCGCACCCGCTGCGCCGCTGGGCCGACGCCCACCACTTCTACGCGTCCGAGCCGTTCGACGACGCCGCGGTCCATCTCGGCGCGTTCCTCGGCGACGTGCTCGGCGGCATCATCCGCATCTCCCCGTTCGGCTCGTGCTTCGTCTGCGCCCACGTCGACCCGACGACCCCACCTGAGGACGAGATCCTCGCGCGCGACTGGCGTTTCGAGGTCGAGGTGCTGAAGGCCCACGAGGGCTACGCCGACCACGCGTGGATCTCCCGCGTCGCCGTCGAGCCGCAGCTGCACGGCACCGGCCTCGGCAAGCTGCTCGTCGACGCCGCGGTCGACCATCTCGCGCGCAGCGGGTCGGGCACGGTGCTGCTCGAGTGTCTCGCGCAGCGCGAGGGCTTCTACACCGGTCGAGGCTTCGGTCGCGATGCCGAGGTCGTCGACGTGCACGCGGACATGTCGTACCTCATGCGCCTCGACCTCCCCCGCTAGGGGATGAGGAGCTGGCGGAGGGCGGAGCCGGAGTCGAGCTCGTCGAGGGCGGTCTGCACGTCGGCCAGCGGGACGCGGCCCGAGACCATCGACTCGAGGTCGACCTCGCCGCTCATCACGAGGTCGACGATCGCGGGGATGTCGACCGACGGCCTGATGCTGCCGTAGTTCGAGCCCGTGATCGTGAGCTCGGCCTCGGCGAGCACGAGCGGGTCGAAGGACGCCGTCGACCCCTGCGGCGGGAGTCCCACGACCACGGCGGTCCCGCCGGCGCCGAGGACGCGCACGGCGTCTCCGGTGGTGGCGGTGAGACCGATGGCGTCGAAGGCGTAGTCGGCGCCGTCGGGCAGCACCTCGCGCACGCGATCGACGAGGTCGGTGCGCGACACCACGACGGCGTCGGTGGCGCCGAGCCGCACGGCGAGGTCGACCTTGTCCTCGCGCAGGTCGGCGGCGACGATGCGCGACGCACCTGCGAGGCGAGCACCCTGGACGACGCTGAGACCCACGCCGCCGCACCCGATCACGACGACGGTCGAGCCGGCCTCGACCCTCGCGGTGTTGCGGACCGCCCCGATCCCGGTGGCCACGGCGCAGCCGACGAGCGCGACGAGGTCGAGGGGCGCGTCGTCGCGCACCTTGATGGCGCCCGACGCCGGCACCACGGCGTACTCCGCCATGCTCGAGACGCCGAGGTAGTGGTGGACCATCGCGCCGTCGATCGACATGCGGCTCGTGCCGTCGGGCAGGACGCCGCGCGGTCCGACGACCGTGGCCGCCTCCTCGCACCGCGCCTCACGGCCGGCGACGCACTGGCGGCAGACCCCGCACGGCGCGATCCACGAGAGCACCACGTGGTCCCCCGCGGCGAGCGCAGTGACTCCCGCGCCGACCTCGACGACCGTGCCGGACCCCTCGTGGCCGAGCACCACGGGCGTCAGCCGCGACCACTCGCCGCGCACCACGTGCAGGTCGCTGTGGCAGACGCCTGCTGCGGCGATCTTCACGAGCACCTCGCCCGGACCGGGCGGGTCGAGCTCCACGTCGGCGAGGTCGAGCGGGGCACCCGGACCGCGGAACACGACCGCCTTCATGAGCATGTCCGGACGTTACCGCCGCCCTGCGACGGGCGGGGCGCAGGGCCGGCCCCGGCGACGACGACGGCTGATCCAGCGCCTGGTCCTCAGCGGGTCAGGGAGCGCAGGACGGTGCGGAGGTCTCGGGGTGCGTGGCCGGTGAGGTCGCGCACCGTGCTGGTGACCTCGGCGAGCTCGCCGTTCGCGATCGCGGTGTACGTCGACACCCACGCGTCGAGCTGCCAGCGGGGGGCGCCGTACACCGCCCGCGAGGCGTAGGCCTCCTCGACGGTCTCGTCGACGTAGGCGACCTTCCGCCCCGTCTCGGCCGTGAGCACGCGCGCGACGTCGTGGAAGGTCAGCGCATCCGGACCGGTCAGGGCGTACGCCGTGTCCCGGTGCTGCGACGGGTCGCGGAGGACCGTCACCGCGGCGTCGACGACGTCGTCGACGGCCAGCAACGCGGCCCGCCCGTCGCCGGCCGGCCCACGGATCACGCCGTCGGCGCCGACGAAGTCCGGCATCACGTCGGAGTAGAAGTTGTCGCGGAGCAGCGTGAACGCCATGCCGCTGCTGATGATCCGCTCCTCGGTGGCCCCGTGGTCGCGCGCCAGCGTGAAGGTCGCGAACGGCCCGGCGCCGACGAACGACGTGTAGACCACGTGCTGGACGCCGGCGAGGCGCGCGCCCTCGACGAACGCGAGGTGCTCCGCCACGCGGTCGCGCGACTCCGACGCCGAGACCATGAGCACGGTCGCGACACCCTCGAGCGCACGACGGACCGCGTCCGTGTCGGAGTACGCCGCCACCGCGACGTCCGCGCCGTCGAGCCCCGGGGCGCGCGCGGCGTCGCGCACGAGCAGACGCTGCGCCACACCCGCGTCGGCTAGCCGCTGCGCGACCCGGCCCCCGACCCGCCCGGTCGCACCCGTCACCGCGACGCGGGGCGTCATCATCGCGCCCAGGCCGCGCGCACGCTGAGCGCCCGGCGGTAGTCGTCGGCACGGTCCGCGAGCGCGCGACGCAGCGGGATGGTCGGTCCCGGCCCGGCCAGGCACTCGAGGAGCAGCGCGTCGGTCGACTCGAGCACGTCGTGGAACGGGAAGGCACGGAAGGCCACGGCCTGCGCGATGGCCGGCCCGCGCCGCCGCGCCGCCGCGACGGCCGCGGGGAAGAACCGCTCGACCCACGGCGCCAGCAGCTCGCGGTGCTCGGGCTGCCAGAAGCCCTCCAGCGTCGCGAGCACGACGTAGGTCGAGGCCTCGTCGCCACCGAGCGCGAGCTCCCACGCCCGCTCCTTCGCGACGACGTCGGGCAGTGCCGCCCGGGAGTACGCCGCCGCGCGCCCGGCCTCCTCGCCCGGGGAGCTGCTCTCGAGCGCGTCGATCTCCGCGAGGTCGGTCGCACCGAGCACCGCGAGCCGTCGCACGATCCGCCAGCGCATGTCGTCGTCGAGCGGCGGCCCGCCCGGCACGCCGGACGTGAGCCAGCCGCGCAGGACGTCGGCGCCGTCGGCCGACACCGACGCGACCATCCACCGCGCCGCGGACAGCCGCACGTCGGGGGACGACCCCGGGTCCGCGAGCAGGTCCCGGCACACGCCGCGCAGCTCGTGCAGCACCCAGCCCCGTTCCTTCGCGGGGGCGTAGCGGTCGGCCAGCTCGAGGCGCACGAAGTCGAGGACGGCGTCGACGATGAGCGCGTCGGCCTCGAGGGCAAGGTGGTGACGCACGAGGTCGACGTAGGCCATCGGTGCGAGCTCGCCGTCGCGGGCCTGGTCGCGCAGCGCCGACCACACGGTCGCGCGCGCGAGCGGGTCGGCGATCGAGGACAGCCCGGCTGCGATCGCGGCCTGCGTCACGGAGTCGTAGCGGATCTTGGCCCAGCTGAGGCTGGCGTCGTCCAGCAGGATCGCCGCGGGCAGCGAGCCGTCGCCGAGGGCCAGCGGCACCGTGGTCCGCCCGGGGTCGAGCACCAGGCGGTCGCGACGTCGCAGCACGAGGTCGGTCGAGCCGGGACCGGCGACGTCGTAGAGACCGACCGACACCACGTGCGGGCGCTGCCCCGGGTGGGTCACGACCGTGCCGGTGCCGAGGCGCTCGACGTGGATCGGGTCGACACCCGTGGTGCGCAGCCACGCCTCGGCCCAGGCGAGCACGTCCTTCTCGGACCGCGCGTCGAGCGCGGCGAGCATGTCGGCGAGCGTCGCGTTGCCGAACGCGTGCGCGGTCAGCAGGTCGTTGATGCCCGCGAGGAACACGTCGTCGCCCAGCCAGGCGACGAGCTGCTTCAGCGCCGACGCACCCTTGGCGTAGGAGATGCCGTCGAAGTTCTCGAACGCGCGCTCGGTGTCCAGCACGTCCTCGGCACGAGGGGCCACCGGGTGCGTCGAGGTGCGCTCGTCGGCGTCGTGACCCCAGGGCTTGCGCTCGGCGGCGAACCAGGTCCACGCGCCGGTGAAGCGCGTGGCGTCGACGAGGATGCGCGAGCCCATGTACTCCGCGAAGGACTCGCTGAGCCAGAGGTCGTCCCACCACTCCATCGTCACGAGGTCGCCGAACCACATGTGCGCCATCTCGTGCGAGATCGCATTGGCCCGCTCCAGCCGGTCCAGCGCCGTCGGCGGCGTGGTGAAGAGCATCTGGTCGCGGAACAGGATCGCGCCGGGCTGCTCGAGCGCTCCCCAGTTGAGCTCCGGCACGAACGCCTGGCCGTAGGACGCGAACGGGAAGGGCTCGTCGAAGATCTCGGCGTAGCGGTCGAAGCAGGCCGTGGTGACCTCGAGGATCTCGGGCGCCTCGGCGTCGAGCGCCGACGCGAGCGAGCGACGGCAGCTCAGCACGAACGGGATCCCCGCGTGCTCGCTCGTCACGACGTGCAGCGGACCCGCGACGAGCACGAAGAGGTACGACGACAGCCGCGGCGTGGTCGCGAGCTCCCACCTCCCGGACGTCGCGTCGCCGCTCGTGGCCAGCCCGTTGCCGAGGACCGTCCACCCGACCGGTGCGGTGACGCGCGTGGCGATCGTGGCCTTGAGGTCGGGCTGGTCGAAGTTCGCGAACACGTGCTGCGCGTTGACGACACCGACGTAGGCGCCGACGTAGACCTCGCCGTCGACCGGGTCGACGTAGCGGTGCATGCCGTCGCCCGTCGTCGTGTAGGGCATCTCGGCCTCGACGACGAGCACGTTGTCGCGCTCCAGCGCGGTGAGCGCGATGCGGGTCCCGTCGTACGCCGACTCCTCGAGCACCTGCCCGTTGAGCACAGCCGACACGAGCCGGGTCGCACGCAGCTCCGCGAAAGTGGAGGTGCCGGCCTCGGCGCTCGCGAAGCGGATCGTCACGCGCGAGCCGAAGACCTCGTCGCCGCGCGTCAGGTCCAGGTCGACGTCGTACGACGCCACCTGGAGCAGGCGCGCGCGTCGGCGTGCCTCGTCGCGGGTCAGGGGGCGCTCGGTCACCCTGCCCACCCTGCCACCTCGCGCGCCGCCGCCGCACCGGCCCAACTAGGGTCGATCCGTCAACGACGACAGGAGAGCGACATGAGCCGGCAGATCACCTCGGTCGTGGGCGGGTCGGCCGTCATGGGCGGCGACGCGCATGCGGACCTCAACCCCTCGGATCTCTCCGACGTCGTGCTGGAGTACGGCGGGGTCGACGCGGGCGCCGCCAAGGCCGCGCTCGAGGCCGCTGCCGCCGCGTTCCCGGTGTGGTCGCGCAGCACTCCGTGGGAGAGGTCGACCGTGCTCGACAGGGCCGGCAGCGAGGTGCTCGCGCGTGCCGACGAGCTCGGCGACCTGCTCGCCCGCGAGGAGGGCAAGACCCTGCCGGAGGCGAAGGGCGAGGTCGTCCGCGCGGGACAGATCCTCAAGTACTTCGCCGGTGCCGTCCTGCAGCCGCACGGCCACCTGCTCGACTCGGTGCGCCCCGGCGTCGAGGTGTCGGTCACCCGCGAGCCGATCGGCGTCGTCAGCGTCATCACGCCGTGGAACTTCCCGATCGCGATCCCCGCGTGGAAGATCGCGCCGGCGCTCGCCTTCGGCAACACCGTCGTGTTCAAGCCCGCGGAGCTCGTGCCGGGCAGCGCGTGGGAGCTCGTCGACATCCTGAACCGCGCGGGCCTCCCCGCCGGCGCGCTCAACCTCGTCCTCGGCCGCGGCTCCGTCGTCGGCCCGGTCCTCACGACCGACCCGCTCGTCAACGGCGTGACCTTCACCGGATCGGTCGGCACCGGCCGCGGCATCCTCGACGCCGACGCGCCGCTCGGCCGCAAGGTGCAGCTCGAGCTGGGCGGCAAGAACCCGCTCGTGATCGTCGACGACGCCGATCTCGCCACGGCCGTCGAGGTTCTCGTGCAGGGCGGCTTCGGCTCGACCGGGCAGCGCTGCACGGCGTCGTCCTTCGCCGTCGTCACCGACGCGATCCACGACCGGCTCGTCGCCGCCGTGCAGGAGCGGCTGTCGCGCTGGACCGTCGGCGACGCGCGCGCCGCGGGGATCGAGATGGGCCCGGTCGTGGACCCGTCGCAGCTCGCGCAGGACCTGCGCTATCTCGACGTCGCCCGCAGCGAGGGCGGCGAGGTGCACGGCGGCGAGGTGCTCGAGCTCGGCGCGGCCGGTCACTACCTCTCGCCGGCGCTCGTCCTCGGCACGAAGGCCTCCGACACGATCAACCGCGAGGAGGTCTTCGGACCGGTCGTGTCGGTGATCCGGGTGGCCGGCTACGACGAGGCACTCGCGACGGCCAACGCGAGCACGATGAACCTGTCGGCCGGCGTGGTGACCACCGATCTCGCGACGGCCACGCACTTCCGGCGGCACAGCAAGGCCGGCATGGTGATGGTGAACCTGCCGACCGCGGGCGTCGACTTCCACGTGCCCTTCGGCGGCCGCGGCGACTCCAGCCACGGCCCGCGCGAGCAGGGCTTCGCCGCGATCGACTTCTTCACCACGAGCAAGACGGCCTACACGGCAGCAGGCTCCCCGAGGAGCTGACCGCGACGCTCCTGCGGGAGACTGCTCCTCGTGGAGCGGTCTCCGGCTCGGGCGTGGCTCGTCTGGGGCATCGCCGTCGGCGCCTACGTCGTCGCGGTGCTGCAGCGCACGTCGCTCGGCGTCTCCGGCCTCGACGCCGCCGCGCGCTTCGAGATCTCCGCCGGCCTGCTCGGCACGTTCGCCGTCGTGCAGCTCCTGGTCTACGCCGCGATGCAGGTGCCCGTCGGCGCGATGGTGGACCGGATCGGTCCTCGGGCCATGGTGATCAGCGGCTCGCTGCTCATGGCGGTCGGCCAGATCGCGCTCGCGTTCGCGCACTCGTTCCCCACGGCGATCCTCGCGCGCGTCCTGGTCGGCGCGGGCGACGCGATGACGTTCATCAGCGTGCTGCGGCTGGTCAACTCCTGGTTCCCGCCGCGGCAGGTGCCCGTGCTCACCCAGGTGACGGGGCTCGTCGGCCAGACCGGGCAGCTGCTCAGCGTCATCCCGCTCGTCGCGATCCTGCACTCCGCGGGGTGGACGCCGGCGTTCCTGTCCGCCGCGTCGCTCGGCATCCTCGCGGCCGCGCTCACCGCGGTCGTCGTCCGCGACTCGCCGGACGGCCGCGCGTCCGACGAGGAGTCGCCGACCTGGGCGCAGATCCGGCACGACCTCGTCTCCGCGTGGCAGCACCCCGGCACCCGCCTCGGGCTCTGGACGCACTTCACCACGCAGTTCTCCGGCACCACCTTCGTGATGCTGTGGGGCTATCCGTTCCTGATCTCCGGCGAGGGGCTCACCCGGCAGAGCGCGAGCGCGCTCGTCACCGTGATGGTGCTGTCCGGCATGGCCGCGGGTCCCGTCATCGGCGTGCTCGTGTCGCGTCACCCGCTGCGCCGGTCCTGGCTGGTGCTCGGCATCGTCGCCGCGGCAGCCACGGCGTGGACCGTCGTCCTCGCGTTCCCGACGCCCGCGCCCGGCTGGCTTCTGCTGGTGCTCGTGGTGGTGCTCAGCATCTGCGGTCCGGGGTCGATGATCGGCTTCGACTACGCCCGCACGTTCAACCCGCCGAACCGCTTCGGCACGGCGACCGGCATCGTCAACGTCGGCGGCTTCGTCGCCTCGCTCGTCACGATCCTGCTCATCGGGCTCGTGCTCGACCTCGTCGGCCAGGGCGAGACCTACACGCTGTCCGGCTTCCGCGTGGCGATGTCGGTGCAGTACGTCATCTGGGGCATCGGGCTCGTCGGCTTCCTCCGCGCCCGCACGGCGGTCCGCGCCCGGATGGCGTCCGAGGGCACCCACGTCCCGCCCCTGCGCGAGGCCCTGCGC
>Ga0302299_10000190_pt1 | contig 29652 bp, 27 predicted proteins | sample III_Fen_N3_4_FD_198795 | JGI IMG/M metagenome (GOLD analysis project Ga0302299, IMG submission 198795) | Peat permafrost microbial communities from Stordalen Mire near Abisko, Sweden - III_Fen_N3_4 | ecosystem: Environmental > Terrestrial > Soil > Wetlands > Permafrost | place: Sweden: Abisko...
CCCGATGAGGAAGCGGCCATCGGCCGCCTCGAGGCCTTCGACCAGGTCGCCGGCCGAGCTGTCCGCCCACGCCGACGCGACCAGTCCCGGGGCGAGATCGTCGGGTCGGATGCCCTGGTGGTGGTACGAGTTGACGACGAGCGGCCCGTCCGCCCCGACGAACGAGGCCAGTGCGGTCCGCGGCTCGACCCGCAGCGGGTGGGTCGCCGCCGGTCCGTGCCCCCAGGCGGCCCCGACGTGCCCGTCGACGTGCTGGAGCAGGGAGCCGCCGCTGAACACGTTGATCGCCTGCAGGCCGCGGCACAGGCCCAGGATCGGTACGGAACGGGCGATCGCCGCGGACCAGGCCTCGGCCTCGAGCGCGTCCCGGTCCGGTTCGATGCCCACCGAGCCGGCGATGGGCTGGCCGTACAGGATCGGATCGAGGTCCGCGCCGCCGCTCAGCAGGAGACCGTCCATCGCCGCGAACGCCGCCGCACGTTCGGGCGGGGAGGCTGTCGCGTCGAGGACGACCGGCGTCGCGCCGTGCCGGACGACCGCGTCGGCGTACAGCTCGTTCTTGCGGGCCGCGATGTCGGGTTCCGCCTGGACGGCGGCGACCGCGACGGTCACGACGATCCTGGGGGGCTCGTTCGTCACGCCGGCGAGGATAGCGCTCGGGCTGGGGAGCCCGTCAGGTCGCGGACGGACTGGGGGAGTCGCCGGGCGACAGGTCCGGTGACCCGGACGGCGTCGGCAGCGGTGTCGGCGTCGCGGCGGGGGGCGGCAAGTTCTCGGGATCGACCTGGCCGAACGGGATGAGGACGAGGGTCCAGCCGACCTTGATCCGGTTCGGGTCGTACCGGCTGGAGTCGGGGTCGAGGGAGGGGTAGGTCGCCCGATTCCAGTACGCGATGCTCTCGGGCTTCGTGGCGTACGCGTTCGCGATCGACGACAGCGTGTCGCCCGGTGCGACGACGTAGACGAGGAAGGTCGGCTGCGGGGTCGGCGTCGGGCGCACGAAGGAGGGGACGGGCGTCGGGGTGGCCGGGACGGCCGTGGGTGGGTGCGTCGGCAGGTCGAGGGCCGCCGGGTCGCACGCGACCAGCGCGCCGGCCAGGATGGCGCCGGCGAGGACGGCGAGCGGCGAGGTGGCGTGCAAGCGTGTCATCCGCAGCGATGGTGACGCATGTCCGCCGAATGCGGTGACGGGCCCGTCCGCTTGGGTCGAGGGTCGAGGGTCGAGGGTCGCGGGTCCGGCGTCCGGCGTCCGGCGTCGGTCAGGCGTCGCCGGACGGACCCGTATCGATCGGCGTCGGCTCCTGGAGCGAGAACTCGTCGGAGAGAGCCAGGCCTTCGGCGGCGGTCGCGACCCGGTCCCGGCCGTTGTGCTTGGCCACGAAACAGGCCCGGTCGGCGGCGAGCAGCACATCCTCGGCCGTGCTCCCGTCGGCCGGGAATGTGGCAACGCCCACTGAGGCCGTCACGGAACCGCCGATGCTCTTGACGGCGAGCCGTGCGCGCTCCGCGACCTGGGCGGCGCCGACGGCGTCGGTCCCGGGCAGCAGGAACGCGAACTCGTCGCCGCCGTACCGGAAGACGAGGTCGCTGTCGCGGCCGGCGTTCTTGAGGGTCGCCGCGATCCGGCGCAGGAGGTCGTCGCCGGCCGGGTGGCCCTGCGAGTTGTTGACATCGCGGAAGTCGTCGAGGTCCAGCATGATCAGGCTGCAGGTCGTGCCGTCGCGGACCGCCCGCTCCAGCCACTCCTCGAACGTCCCGTGGTTGAGCAGGCCCGTGAGATCGTCGGTCCGGGCGCGGATCTCGACCGCCTGGAACACCTCCGCGTTCTGGAGGGCGATGGACACCTGGGCCGCGAACAGCTGGACCAGGTCGAAGTCGTCGCCGGAGAACGTGTGCCCGACGCCGAGCCGCTCGATCGTCAGGACGCCGATGGCGCCATGACGGCCGCGCAGCGGGACGACGATGAGGCTGCCGTCCGAGGACCCCTCGGTGTCGCGGAAGTGGTTGACCCGGTCGTCCTGCCGTTCGTCCTCGATGAAGGCGGGCTCGTTGTGATCGACGACCCACGTCGCGATGCCCGTCTCGCCGGGCGCCCACGGCTCGAGATAGCTCGCGGCGTGGACGCCGCGAGCGGTGAGGGGCGTCAGCAGCCCGGACGACGGATCCACGACCTCGATCGCGATGTTGTCGCAGGCGATGAGCGCGCCAAGACGTTCGGTGATCCCCTCGAGCACGGCGCGTGCATCGAACGTCGTCAGGATCTCTTCGGTGATCTGCAGCAACTCGCGCTGGCTGCGTACCTGGCGCTCGAGGGCGGCGGTCTGCTCGAGGAGGCGCTCGGTCGTCTCGGCGTTGGCCATCGCCTGGGCGGCGAAGCTCGCATAGATGACCAGCAGGCGCAGGTCGTCCTCGCGGAACTGGTGGAGCCCGAGCTTGGACAGAACGAGCACGCCGAGCACCCGATCCTCGAAGGTCATCGGCGCCAGGAGCATCGATTCGTCGAGGTCGTCTTCCGTGCCAGGGATCGTGTTGGCCCGCGGGTCGGCGGCCGCGTCCGGCAGGTTCTGGGCGATCCGGTTCGCGGCGACCCAGCCGGTGATGCCCTGGCCGACCTTGACCCGGAGCTGGTCCGGCGTCTCGTCCTGGTATTCGCCGAGCTGGCCCTGCATCGCGACCGGGATGAGGTCGTCGCCGTCCTGTCGGTAGACGCGGACGTTGTGGTAGTCGATCAGCTGGCGCAGTTCGGTCGCGATGGCGACGCCGATGTCGCCGATGCTGGTGAGCCGGTTCAGCCGCGCCCCGAGCTGCTGGATGGACTGGAGCTGGGCCGCCCAGGTCGCCATGTGCTGGAAGTCGCGAGCCGTCTGGATCGCGACGCCGGCCTGGGTCGCGAGTGCGGCCACGGTCTGCAGCTCGTCCGGCGACCACTCGTGTGGCTCGTCGTGGTAGATATCGAGCAGGCCGAGCATGTCCGAGCCGTCCAGCAGGGGCGCCGTGCAGGCGGTATCGAAGCCCTCCTGGACCACGGCAGCGCGCACGTCCTGGCCGCGCGGATCGTCGCGATAGCGGGTGGCGAACAGCGGCCGGCGCGCCGCGATCGCCGCACTGGAAAGGGAGCGTGCCGGCAGGTCGCGGATGCTTCCGAGATAGGCCGGGGAGAGGCCGCGGCTGACCTCGGCCACGGTCTGGCCATCCGGCCTGTGGAGGAAGACCGCGGCGCGGTCCGCCTCGAAGAGCACCAGGGCGTGATCGACCAGCCCGGACAGGATCCGGTCGAGGTCGAGCCGACTGCCGATGTCGCTCGCGACGCGGCGCAGGGCCTCGGCGCGATGGAGCAGTTGACCGACCTCGTCCCGCCGCTCGGCGACCGCGACGATCGTTCCGATGGTGACCGCCAGGACGGTGTTCGCCAGCGACGCCCGGTCGTCGACGGCCGTCTCGATCCGGGGAACGATGTGGAGGATGCCCCAGGGCCCGTCGGAGCCGGGGATGACCGCCGCCTGCTCAAGCCTGGCGCCGGGCAGGATGCCCAGCGATCCGGCGGCGCCCCGGGTGGTGGCCAGGCCGCCCGGCGCGGCGATCGCGGCGCCCAGGACGCCGTACGTGGCCGGGACATCGACGAGCCGCGTCGGGCCCGCGCCGGGCGTATGCGAATCGACCCGCGGGATGAGGCGGCCGTCGCGCAGCTCCCACACCGCGACCAGGGCGTGGTCATAACCGTCGCGGACGATGGCCGCGGCCGCGGCGAGGTCGTCGTCGAGGTCGGAGCCGCGGCCGGCGAGGCGGGTCAGGCGATCGAGGACCTCGAGGTCCTGGGCGTGCCGTTCGTGCTCGAGCGGATCGGCGACGACGAAGAGCTGACCCTGGGTCGTCGACGTCCGGCGGCGGCCCGTCTGGCGGTCATGGGTGTCGGGTGCGGCGGCGCTGCCGTGGGCCGATCCGTGCGTCGGACCGTGCCCCGCGCCCGAGCCGTCCGCGCCGATCTCCGCGGCCGCAAGGAACCGTTGCAGGTCGCCGAGGCGGTAGCGACGGTCGCCTCGCGGATTGATCCGGTAGTACCGCAGGCGCCCGGCATCGCTCCACGCGCGCACCGTATTCGGATGCACGCCGAGCAGGCGTGCCGCCTTGGTGACGGAGAGGGTCGCGTCGGTGGGCCTTGGAGGTAGGGCGGTCGTCACGGCTCTTGGAGGAAATGTGAACTCGATGACCCGAGCCTATCGATCTCACACTTCTTGCCAATAGTCCGAAGGTCAGGGCGCCCACGACCACGGTCCGGGGAGCCCGTCGCGCCCGATCAGGTCCGGCGGCCGCCCGTGAGCTTCACGTAGAGCAGGGTGAGGGCGACCGCCCCCAGCCCGATCGCGAGGACGGCGAACACCGCCACGAGCGGATCGCCCACCAGGCCCGGGCCCTGGCCGGCGCTCCGCGGATCGCCCCCGACGGCATCGGTCGGGGCGGGTGAGGCGGCCAGGATCGGGCCGGCGAGGGCCAGCGCCAGGGTCACGGCAAGGAGCAGGGCCGGGCCGACGACCGTCCCCACGCGTCGGACGTAGTGCCCCGCCCGCGCCCTCACAGCAGCACGTCCGCGATCGCCCAGGCGAGTCCGACCGCGACCAGCGCCAGGCCGATGACCAGCGAGATCGCGACAGCCAGCGGTCGCCGTGGATGGTCGCCCGCGAGGACGCGCATCGCCTCGTCCGTCTCGAGCGTGGTCAGGATGAGCGGCCGGCCGAGGCCCGCGCCCAGGATCGGCTTGCCGTACGGATCCAGGGTCGGGACCCCGACGGCGATGGCATGCTCGACCGACGACACCTGCTGGACGCGGAGCCTGACCTTCGTGGCGGGGTCGGTGTCCGCTGGGACGCGATCCGGGACCTCGCCTGCCGTCCCAGCCGACTCGCGGGGGAGCACGACCAGGCCCTCATCGAGGTCCTGATGGCGGATGGCCAGGCTGTCGAGGCCCTCGTTGAGCTCGAAGGGCACGGCCTCGCGCTGGTCGTCGATGGACTCCCAGCCTCGGCCGATGTGGAGGTCGAGGCGGGTCCGGCGGAACACGAGCGGGCGGTGCGCGTCGTCTTCGAACTCGGTCTCGGCGTCGATCCGGCCACTGACCTTGACGTACTGGCCGGGTCCGCCCGCGGTCGCGAGGGCCACGGCATCGGCGATGCTGACGGCCTTCGCCGCCGACAGCAGCCGCCCGACGCGATAGCCCGGCCCGATCGAGCGCAGGATCCAGGCCCCGGCGGTGAACGCGATCATCCCGAACAGGATCGGCAGCAGGGGGGTCACGGCCGCGATCCTAGCATCGGCGCAGCGAAAGGCCCGAAGGAACCTACCCGACACGTGGGCGTTGATGCGATCGCCGCCGTTAGTGTCGCTCGACCCCTCCGGGCTGAGATGAACGGTAGGGCCGCCCTCCGGGCGTGGCAATCACCTTCATCCACCAGATTCGAGTGGGATCGCTGGGTTATCCACCGCTCGTCCACATCCCGGCCGTCGGTCGTCAGGCCGCGCGCCCCGTCGCCGGGTCGACGGAACGGACCTGGCCGTCGAAGCCGGTGAGCACGAGCCGGCCACCGACCAGCTCGGCGGCCGTCACGACATCCGAGTGGGCGATCCGCCAGACGACGGTCCCGTCCGGCTCGATGGCGAACGTCTCGAGCTCGGACTGGACGAGGACATGGGCCAGTCGTGACGACCCGAACAGGGCCAGGATGGGCGTCGCGGACCGGTGCGACCAGGCCGCCTCGCCGGTGGCGACGACCAGCCCGAAGGTGTGGAACCCGTAGGCCACCACCAATAGTCCGGCGTCGTCCCAGTGCGCCGCCCGGGGCTCGTCGAAGATGGCCGATGCGAACCGGGCGGTCCAGGCGCCGCGCGGGCCCTCGAGGCGCAGCTCGGCGCGGCACAGCGGCTCCGGATCCGCGGCAACGAGGGCCCCGAGATCCACGAGCGAACCGCCCGCCTCAGACAGCGCGAAGACCGCGGGGCCCTGGCCGCTGCCGCCCCACCGCCAGCGAGCTCGGAGACCGCCGGGGTACGTGACGGTCGCGTTGTGGGGCTCGGCGGTCATGCCGGTCCCTGGCCGAGCGCCTCCGCCTCCACGTCCGCGGCCAGCCGTTCCTCGGCGATCGGGGCGACCATGGCATCCGCCAGCGTGCGCAGCGTTCCGGGCGGGCACGGGAACACCGCGGTCGGGATGCCGGCTGCGGCCCATACGATCGGATAGCGCCCGAGGCCCGGATCCATGATCACGCGCGTCCGGCGGGCGTGCCCGATGGGCGGGATGCCGCCGATGACGAAGCCGGTCAGGTCGTTCGCCTCGCGGGCCGTGGCGCGTCGGATCTCGGGTTCGCCGGCGACCGCCGCGAGTCGCGCGACATCGACCCGATCGGGGCCGGAGACCAGGCAGACGATCGGTTCGAGTCCGCCCTCCTGGGGAACCACGAAGACGAGCGACTTCACGATCTGGCCGAGTTCGGCGCCGAGTGCCGCGGCCGCCTCGGCCGCCGTGTGGGTCGACTCGGCGAACTGGGTCACTTCGAGGGTGACGCCCTTGCGCCCGGCGGCGTCCAGGACACGTTGGATCGCGGGATGCACGGCGAGGTCTGGCACGGCGCGGAGTCTAGCATCGGGTCGCGGCCGGCGACGCGGGCGCGTAGCATCGGGGCGATGCAGGCGATCGTGCTGGCCGACGGCGATGTCGGCGCCCGTTCGGACCTCGATTCGGCCTGGCCGGGCTGGCTCGAGGCGGATGCACTGGTCGTCGCGGCCGACGGCGGTGCGCGCCACGCGTCGGGGCTCGGGTTGCGGATCGACCGATGGGTCGGCGATGGGGATTCGCTCGGGGCCGACGGGGTCGCCGCCCTTCGTGCGGCCGGCGTCCTGGTCGAGCTCGTCGAGGCGGCCAAGGACGAGTCGGACACGGAGCTCGCGATCCGGACCGCCGTGGGCCTCGGGGCCGAGCGCGTCGTCATCCTCGGTGGCCTCGGTGGTCCGCGGGTCGATCACGCGCTGGCGAACATCGGGCTCCTCGCCCTGCCGGCCCTGCGTGGCGTGCCCGCCTGCCTCCTGGACCCGGCCGCGCGGATCTCGCTCGTCTCCGTACCGGGCGACGCGGTCGAGTCGGTCCGACGGGCGCTGCCCGGACCCGTCGGCGGTCTCGTCTCGTTGCTCCCGCAGGGATCGGGTGTGACAGGCGTCACGACGGCCGGTCTGCTGTACCCGCTCGTCGACGAGCCGCTGCCCGCCGGTCCGGCTCGCGGCCTGTCGAACGTGCGCATGTCCGAGACGGCCTCGATCGTCGTCCGGTCGGGCGATCTCCTCGTGGTCGAGGGCCCTGCTACGCTCTCGACATGAGCCTTCCCACGCCGGGTGAACCGGCCCCCGACCTGTCCCTTCCCGACGACGCCGGCACCATCCACTCGCTCGCCGATCAGCGGGGTCGCTGGACCGTCATCTACTTCTACCCGAAGGACGACACGCCCGGTTGTACGGTCGAGGCTTGTGCCTTTCGCGACGACACGGCGACATTCGCCGAGCGCGGCGCGGACGTGTGGGGGATCAGCCCGCAGGGCGCCGAGAGCAAGCGCTCGTTCCGCGAGAAGTTCGCGCTGTCGTTCCCGCTGCTGATCGATGCGGACCACGCCGTCGCCGAGGCCTACGGATCGTGGGTCGAGAAGCAGAACTACGGGAAGACGTACTGGGGCGTGGCCCGGACGACGTTCCTGGTGGACCCCGACGGCCGCATCGCGGCGACCTGGCCGAAGGTCCGCCCGGAGGGTCACTCGGCCGACGTCCTGGCGACGCTGGATGCTGCGAAGGCGTCCCGGGGCTGATGTCACGCGCCCCGCACGCGCCGCATGGGGCCCGCGAACGGGTTGAGACTTCGCTCGTGGGGGGAGACGAGCGAAGTCCCGGAACGAAGCCTACCCCCCGGTCCGGTCGGCTGCAAGAATCGGCGCTCGGATGAGCGGGGAGGCCCCGGCGACCACCGCGCACGGGTGGCGGCCGGCCCGGTTCATGGTCATCGCGGCTCATCCGGACGACGCCGACTTCGGGCCGGCCGGGACCGCCGCGACGTGGATCGATGCTGGATCGCAGGGCTGGCTCGTGTGCTGCACGAGCGGCGACCAGGGCGGCGAGGACCCGGATGCCGACCCGCTCGAGCTCGCCGCCCAGCGCGAATCCGAGCAGCGCGACGCGGCCACGATCATCGGCTATGCCGGGGTGACGTTCCTCCACCAGCCGGACGGCGCCCTCGCCAACGACCTCGCGCTGCGTGAGCAACTGGTCCGCGAGATCCGGACGTTCCGGCCGGACGCGGTCCTCGCGACGGACCCCGAGACGTTGTTCTATCGGGATGGCGGCATCAACCACACGGATCATCGGGCGGCGGGCCTGGCGGCCGTCGACGCCGTCTACCCCGCCGCGCGGAACCCGATGGCCTTCCCCGCGCTCGCCCGCGGCGGGCTGGCCGCCCAGGTCGTGCGCCGCGTCTACCTGTTCTGGACGGAGAAGCCCAACGCCTGGGTCGATATCTCGGGGGCGATCGACCGCAAGATCGCTGCGCTCGCGGCGCACGCGAGTCAGATCCACGAGCCCGACAAGCTCGGCGAGCGGATCCGCGCCTGGGGAGCCGAGGAGGGCGCCCCGATCGGGGTCGCCGCCGCGGAGGCGCTCCGCTGCATCGTCATCGACGAGGACGATGCCGAAGGGCCCGGCTGAGGTTCGGTCGCGCGGCCGGACGTCCTCGAGTGGTCAGGCGTCCTCGAGGAGCAGCGGCCGGACCCGGCCCCACTCGTTCCAGAGCAGCGCCAGGCCATCGGCGCGGCGACCCAACATCGCGACGAGCTCGCCCAGGGTCAGATCGCTCGCAGCGCCGGCCAGGTGCTCGTCGGCCGCGACGGTCACATCGGCGAAGAGCGCACGCATCTCGGTCTCGTTCGGCCACTGCCGGATCCGCATCGGGTCGAGCCCGGCATAGCCCATCGCCATCGACAGGTCGCGCTGGGTCGGGACCCGCTCGTCGACCCAGCCGCCAAGCCCGTCGAAGCGGAACCCGAGCGACGACAGGGCGGCCACGATGTCGCGGTCCTGCTCGCGCGTGAACGGGCCCCAGAACGGGTGGTCCGTCGGGAAGTCCAGGGAGGACTGGCCGATGCTGACCGCGACGATGGCCTCGACCAGTTCGGAGAGGGCCGCTTGCCACCGTCGTCGCTCTGCGGGGTCGTCGGACAGCCGGGCGACGGTCCGGGTCATCGCGGCGCCATCGCCGCGAAGGAGCAGGAAGATGACCGGCGCCTGCCCGGCCCCGAGGGCCGCCGCGAGCGGGTCGTTCTCGATCTCGACCGGCGCCGGCCCCGACGGCCGCGGGCCGGGTGTCGCGGGGGCCGGGCGGTCGGCCTCGACGGGCTCCGGCTCGGGGGCGGCGGGCGCCTCCGGGACGCGGGCCGCTCGTTCGAGCGCCTCCTGGGCCTCGACGCAGTCGGCGACGGCCTGGCGGGCGTCGAGGCAGGACGCCTCGGCGGCCTCGGCCTTGATCCGGGCCGCGTCGGCCTCGAGCGCGAGTCGCTCGAGCGACGGGGCGATCGCCGCCGCCGCCGCGTGCTCGCGTTCGGCCACGCCACTCGCCTCGCGGACGACGGTGTTGATCCGGTTGATCTCGCCCAGCCAGTCGCGCGCGGCCGCCTCGACCGCCTCCGGTGAGCCGGCCCGGTTGCGCGCGTCGCGGAACGCCGCCTGGGCGCCCTCCTTGCGGCTGCGGACCATCGCCGGATCCGTCTCGGACAGGGCCGCCTCGGCCTTGGCCATGTGCAGGTCGTACGCTCGCTGCGCCGAGCGGAGCGTCTCATCGGCGACACCCACGCCGGCCCGGGCCCGGACCGCGAGCTCGCAGCGCTCGTTGGCCGCCTGGCGGACCTCGCCGCACGGGCCGGTGAGATCGACCGGCGTCAACGGCTCCGCCCCGCCGGCGGATCCGATCGGGTCGTCGGATCGTGCGTGTGCCACGTCTGTGCCCTCCGGTTCCAACACCGCGACCGCGGTCCCGACGGCGACCCGCTCCGGAGCCTCGCCCGCGTCGGGAGCAGCATGCGCCATGGCCTGGAACATGGGGTCGTGGCCCGGCTCGACGCGGAATCCGACCATCGCCGGCACGCTCGTGGCGACCGCGGTGGCGCGGACCGCCGCCGTCGCACCGCCGGACCGAACGTCCGTTCGGTAGCCGGGACGCGGGCCACCGCCATCGTGGTCGTCCGTGTCGTAGTCGGTGGGTCCACCGCGAGCGACGCCCGCCGTCGCCAACGCGAACGCATCGCCGGCGAGCGTCGAGCCGCGTCGGCGCGGGATCGCATCGGGCGAGATCGTCAATCTGACCTCGCGCGGCGCCGGGGGACGGGCTCGAAGGACCACGACGAGGGCCGCCCCGCTGGCGACGCCAAGGAGCAGGCCGACGGCCAGAAACGCGAACTCGTTGGCGTTCACGCTGCCTGCATGTCCAGGACCGGCTCCTCCCCGCACGGGTCGTATCCCCGGTGGAGCGTAGCTGCGAGTCGGGCGACCGTCAACTCCACCGGACCGCCTCTCACGCTCGCAGGTGTGCACGGGACAGGTGGCGGATGGTAGATTCCGACCCGCCAACGCGTGCGTCGCCACCGATCCCGCCGTAACCCCGTCATCTGGGAAGGCACGACTCGAACTTGACCACCGGAACGCCTCAGGAATTCCTCGTCCAGCCCGTCGACGCCTCCTGGCTCCAGTGCAACATCGAGTGCCAGGAAGCCTGCCCGGTCGGGACGAACTGCCGCGGCTACCTCAACCTCGCCGCCGAGGGCCGGTTCGAGGAGGGCTACATCCTGTCGCGCGACCCGAACCCGGTCGCCGCGATGTGCTCGTACGTCTGTTCCGCGCCGTGCGAACGGGCCTGCCGCCGCGGCGACATCGATCGCCCGCTGGCCATCCGCGCGATGAAGCGCTTCCTCGTCGAGTGGCACGAGGCCTCGGGCATCCCGGACGTCGTCCCGCAGATCACGCCGCGCGCCGAGCGCGTCGCGGTGGTCGGGGCCGGACCGGCCGGTATCGCCGTGGGCCGCGAGCTCGCGATGAAGGGCTATCAGGTCACCGTCTACGACAGCCTCCCGTACGCGGGCGGCACGATGCTCATCGGCGTGCCGGCCTTCCGCCTGCCGCGCGAGGCGATCGAGATGGACGTCCGGCTGGTCGAGGGCCTCGGCGTCCGGTTCGTCTACGACACGACCATCGGCGTCGACATCACCTTCGAGCAGCTCCAGCGCGACTTCGATGCGATCGCCATCACCGCTGGTGCCATGGACGCGGTCGCGCTCGACATCCCGGGCGGCGACCTCGAGGGCGTCGACTACGGCGTCGACTTCATGAAGAAGGCCAACCTGGGCCAGCCGCTCGAAGTGGGGACGGACGTCGTCGTCATCGGTGGCGGCTATACGGCGATGGACTGTTCTCGGACGAGCCTCCGCCACGGCGCGGCGAACGTGACGATCGCCTACCGCCGGACGCGGTCGGAGCTCGTCGTCGACGAGGAGGAGCTGGGCGAGACCGAGCGCGAAGGCGTCCGGATGGAGTTTCTGGCGAGCCCGATCGAGGTGATCGGCGAGGACGGCAAGGTCGTCGGCGTCAGGTTCATCCGCAATCGCCTGGGCGAGCCGGATGCGTCCGGCCGGCGCTCCCCGGTCCCGATCGAGGGCTCCGAGTTCGTCATCCCGGCCCAGACCGTCATCCCCGCGGTCTCGCAGGCCGCGGACCTGACCTTCCTGCCGGTCGAGGCCAAGTTCGAGATCAACCGGGGCCGGGTCAAGGTGGACCCCGCGACCTACGCCACGAACGTCAAGGGCGTCTTCGCCTGTGGCGACTTCGTGACCGGCCCGACCACGCTGATCGAGTCCGCCGGGCACGGCAAGAAGGCCGCCTACGCCATCGATCGCTACCTTGCCGGCCGCACGGACGTGACCGTCAGCGCCAATGTCAAGGTCACGAGTTCGTGGCGCCACGACATGCCGGACTTCTACGACGTCCTGCCGCGCCAGCACATCCCGATGGTCCAGCTGTCCGCCCGGATGCCCTCGACCGACCCGATCGTCAACTTCAACACCCCGGTCGAACTGGGCTACGACGCCAATGGCGCCGTCGCCGAATCGACCCGTTGCCTGATGTGCAACTTCAACATCTGGTTCGACCCGTTCCGGTGCGTGCTCTGCGGCGCCTGTGCCGATGTCTGCCCCGAGGGCGTCATCCACATGGTCGACATCAACACGCTCAAGTCGGAGGGCCTCCTGCCCGAGCTCGAAGAGGCGTACGGCTGGGAGAATGGTGGCGCGATGATCCTCGACGAGGAGCGCTGCATCCGCTGCGCGCTGTGCGTCAAGCGATGTCCGTTCGACGCCATTACGATGGAGCGGTTCGAGCTCCAGGAGATCTCGAGCGACGGCCGCCTCTACAAAGAGTCCTACCGTGACGCGCAACTCGCCGGGACGCCCGGCGTCGCAGGAGGAACCCGGTGAGTTTCCTCGAGCGGGTGGATCAGACCATCCGCCGAAGCCCAGTGTGGCGATCGCTCTTCCGCCAGCCCTACCCGCGCGACGAGCGTTCGCGCGCGTATGCGGTGATGAACAACGTCTTCCTGCACATCCATCCGGTGCGGGTGCGCCAGCATGCCGTGAAGTTCGCCTACACGTTCTGCCTCGGCGGACTGAGCTTCTTCCTGTTCCTCGTGCTCACGATCACCGGCGTCTACCTGATGTTCTTCTACGTGCCATCGGCGACGCAGGCGTACACGAACATCCTCGAGATCCAGAGCCAGGTCACGTTCGGGTTGCTGACCCGGAACATCCATCGCTGGGCCGCCCACCTGATGGTGTTCTTCGTGTTCCTGCACATGATGCGGGTCTTCTACCACGGGGCCTACAAGCCACCGCGTGAGTTCAACTGGGTCGTCGGGGTCGTCCTGCTCTTCCTGACGATCATGCTGAGCTTCACCGGCTACCTGCTGCCGTGGGACCAGATCGCCTACTGGGCGATCACGATCGGCACGAACATGGGCGGCTACGCGCCGCTGTTCAACACGCCGACCAAGCTGCTCCTGTTGGGCGGTCTCGAGGTCGGCCAGAACACGCTGCTGCGCTTCTACGTGCTCCACATCATGTTCCTGCCCCTCACGATCGCGATCTTCCTTGCGGTCCACTTCTGGCGCATCAGGAAAGATGGCGGGATCTCGGGCCCGCTATGACCGACACGAAGGATCCGACCGAGACTCGCGTCGTGCTGCCGGTGGACCCGGCACGCCGGACGGAGATCGACAAGCAGCGCGTGCCGATGTCGGCGCGGCCGTACCGATTGCTCGCCCTGGTCAAGCAGGACGCCGTCGTCCGTGTCCAGAAGGAACCGGACGACACGGTCATGACCTGGCCGCACCTGCTCACGATCGAGTTCCTGGCCGCCGGGATGATGAGCATCTTCCTGCTCGCGATGGGCCTGTTCATCAACGCCCCGCTCGAAGAGCTGGCCAACGGCAACGTGACCCCGGCCGTCGCGAAGGCGCCGTGGTACTTCCTGGGGCTGCAGGAGCTGCTGGCCTACTTCCACCCGACGGTCGCCGGCGTGCTCGTGCCGATGTTCGTGCTCGTGGGCGCCGCCCTGATCCCGTACGTGGATCGTGGCGATATCCTCGCGACCCGGCCGTCCCAGCGGAAGACCGCGGTGATGCTCTTCACGATGTTCTGCGCGCTCGGCCTGATCGTCACGTTCGTCGGGATCTTCTTCCGCGGCCCCGGCTACACCTTCGTCATCCCGTATGTCACGAGCCCGGGACTCCACTTCGCGTTATGACCGGACGAGGATCGCAGCGCTCATGAGCAACTACCACGTCGAATCGATCGACAAGCCCGGCGCGCTCAGCAAGGAGGCCCTCAAGGCCCTGCGCAAGGAGCAGGTCCAGGGCCTGTCCCGCCGTCAACTCATGCGCAGCGCCATCGGCGTCGGCATGCTCCTGTGGGTCACCGAGCTGCTGACCGGCACGCTCGGCTTCCTGTGGCCGAACCTGGCCGGCGGCTTCGGCGCTCCGATCACGGTCGGCAGCCTGGCGGACATCAAGGCCCAGAATTCCACCCTCCCGATCGAGGAGGGCTTCCCGGCCTACTACCCCGACGCGCGCGCGTTCGTGATGCTCGTCGACGCGGGCCAGCAGACGTTCAACCCCGGCAGCGATACGACCGGTGACGGCACGGCCCTCAACGTCAGGGCCCTCTACCAACGCTGCCCGCACCTCGGCTGCAAGCCCAACCCGTGCCTCAAGAACTTCTGGTTCGAGTGCCCGTGCCACGGTTCCCGGTACGACCGGCTGGGGACCAAGGCAGCCGGCACCCAGTACGGACCGGCGCCGCGGAGCATGGACCGGTTCTCGATCACCGTGGACACCGAAGGCATCCTGACCATCAATACCGGCAAGATCACGCTCGGACCTCTCCCGGTCGCGCTCGGCCAGCCGGGCATCATCCCGCCGCGGACCCCCACGGGCTGCATCTAGAACATGAGCGACGAACTCGAACCAGGGCAGCGACTGCCGGCGACTCGTCCCCAGGACGAGGCGGCGCCGGTGGAGCGCTTCACGGCCGCGCCGTCGGTCCTCAAGGTGGACCTCCAGCCGGAGCGGGCCGCCCAGATCGTGCGGCAGTCCTCGAACGCCCGTTGGGTCGGTTTCCTCGCGATCGTCATCGTCGTGCTGTTCGTCGCCCTCTACTGGTTCTACGAGCTCGGCGGACCGCTCGGGCTCACGCAGTCGCGCCTCGAGGCCGAGGCGGACGCGCAGCAGGTCACCCAGGTCGAGCGCGGCTACAACATCTTCCAAGCCAACTGCGCGCGCTGCCACGGCGATCAGGGCCAGGGCGGCGTCGGCCCGGTCCTCAACGACCAGGAGAAGCTCTACCAGCACCTCAATGCCGACTACATCAACACGATGCTCCAGGTAGGCGGTCGCTACGCGTGCGGCAACTTCCCGTCAGTCATGCCGGTCTGGTCCAACACCGCGACGCCACCCGGGCCGCTCAATTACGTCCAGATCCAGGACCTCATCGCGTTCATCCGCGCCCCCGATACGCAGACCTACACGATCCGCGACGCCGCCCTCAACGAACCGAAGCTGGACCCGATCACCGGCAAGCCGAAGACGTTCGTCGGCTGGCGGGATCCGACCTATAAGCCAGCGCCGGGCGCCACGCCGTACCCGGCGTGTTGGGCCGACTCGTTCGCGACGCCGGCGCCTTCCGGTGGGACCGGCTCGCCCGCCCCGTCCGCCTCGGCCGGCACGAGCTCGCCCGCGCCGTCCGATGCCGGTGGCACCGTGACGCTCAACCTTGAGGCCCAGAACACTGCATTCGACCAGGCCACCCTGACCGCCCCGGCCGGCGTGACGTTCTACATCCTGTTCACGAACAACGACGCCGGGACCCCGCATAACGTCGCGATCAACGACGCTTCCGGCGGACAGCAGTTCAAGGGCGAGATCTTCCAGGGCGTGGGCACAAGGAACTACCAGGTCCCCGCGCTACCGGCCGGTACGTACACATTCGTGTGCAACGTCCATGCCAACATGACCGGGGTCTTGACGGTCCAATGACCCAACAGGCCATCGGTGCAGGGACCGCCCTGCCGCGCAAGCGCGTCTTGTTCGGGCTGCTGGATGCGGACGGCTGGGGCTGGGCCTCGGTCAAGTCGTTCCTGTGGGTCCTGATCATCATCTTCATGCTCGGCTACCTGCCGGATCGGGCGTACTACTTCACCGTCGGCCAGACCGTCGACTTCGGGGTCATGGTCTGGGCCCCGATCAACGCCTGCCCGCCGTCGAACGAGACGCTGCCGTGCCCGCCCCCGACCGGGGCGGTCATCCCGTGGCAGCCCTCGCCCGTGGAGATCCGTCTGCCGCAGCCGCGGACCGGCGGATCGATCATCCAGAACGGCACGACCCTCCTCTACGTCGGTGGGTCCGACGGCAAGACAGCCGTGGATACGACCTACGTGTCGACGGTCTCGGGGACCGGCAACTTCGACAAGTGGACCGAGGGTCCGAAGCTCCCCGCGCCCCGGGCCGGCGCCAGTGTCGCGTTCGTGTCCGGGATCATCTACGTCATCGGCGGGTATGACGCCGCGGGCGTCCCGACCGACACGATCTTCCAGCTGAACCCCGATCCGAAGACGGGTGCCCTCGGCGACTTCTCGACCACGAAGAATGTCCTGCCGGAAGGCCGAGCCGACGCCGCCGGCGTGGTGTCGGCAACGGGCCTCCTGCTGATCGGTGGCTCGAACGCGAGCGGTCCGGTCGCGACGACCTGGAAGTCGACCCCGACCCCGACCGGCGCGCTGGGCGGCTGGACCGTCGAGGCACCCCTGGTCTTCCCGCAGACGAACGCGACCGCCGCCGTCATCGGCGACTACGTCTGGCTGTACGGCGGCAGCGACGCCAACGGGCCTGTCGGTGCGGTCCAGAGGGCCGAGTTCGGCAAGGCGGCCGCCGAGGGACTCGCGGTCAACCCGGATGCCGGCAAGGTGGTGCGCTGGGCCGTCAACAACGCCGCGAACCTGCCGGTCGCCCGGACCGACGCGTCAGGATGGAGCGCGAACGGGGCCATCTACCTGGTCGGCGGCTCGGACTCGACCGGTCCGCAGAGCCAGCTGTACTGGGCGATCCCGACGACTGACGGGAACATCCCCGAATGGATGCATCTCGACGCGAGCGATCTGCCGGCCGGCGGCCTGGCGGGCGCCGCGCCCGTGATCGTCGGACCCGATGCCATCCTGGTCGGAGGGACGACATCGACCGGGATCCTCGCCTCGAGCGCCCGGGCCAACACCGCACCGCAGCCGCCGTTCTTCTCGCTCGGCATCCTCGGACTGACGATCCCGGGCCTCAAGCTCGACGGCGAGATCGGCCAGCAGCTGGGCTACCTCGCGGCCGCCGGCGTCGGCACCGCCAACTTCGTGCTGCTGATCCTCATCGGCTGGGCGTTCGCCCACAAGGCCCAGGCGACCTCGATGCTCCACCGCATCCGGCGGCGCGGCAAGCACTGATCCGCCGGCCGCGCGCCGCGCGATCGGCGCAGCGAGTGGCCCGAAGACGGCTCCTCGCGACTCGGCGCGTCTCGGCGATTCAGCCCGCCGGGAGATCGCCCTCGCCGGGTGCCGGCTGACCGCGCAGGACCGGCAGGCCTGCTCGCTCCCATGCGACCATCCCGCCGGCCACGTTGACGACGTCGGTGCGTCCGGCCCGGACCAGGTAGCCGGTCACCGCGGCGGAACGACCACCGACGTGGCAGATGACCAGCAGCGGCCGGTCCGCGGGGAGGTCCGGCACCCGAGCCATGAACTGCGAGGTCGGGATCAGGGCCGCGCCAGGCGCCCGCACATCGGCGAACTCGTTCAGCTCTCGGACATCCAGCAGGAGCGGCGCCGGGTCGTCCTCGCGCAGTCGACGGTCGGCCTCCCGGACGTCGACGGTCGGAAGCGCGTCGGGCTGGCCGGGCATGGTCATTCGGGAGGCCTCCGAGTCAGGTGAGTTCGATGAGTGGCCGGCGGCCACCGAAGCCGGAATCCAGGTCGTGCCAGAAGTGGATCGCATCCTCGTCGCGGCGCCAGCACAGCCAGATCTGGCGCCCGTTCACCAGGGCCGGGAAGTCGACCAGGCCGGTCGGGATGTCGCGCAGGGCGATGCCGAGTTCGTCGATGCGGGCGACGCCGGCCGTCATCTGGTCGATCAGACCCAGGATGCGGAGCCGGGTGTACTTCAGGTCGTCGGCGATGGCCGGTCCACCTTCGGGCGCCCCGCCGCTCGCACTGTTGGCGAGCACATGGTCGCGCAGCCGGACGAGCTGTTCGCGTTGCTCGACGAGCGTCGAAAGGATCGGCCCCAGCTCGACCAGGGTCGCGTTCGCCTCGTCGATGTCATAGAAGCGGTTCATGGGCCCGGATTCTAGCCGGATGGGCGCGTACCATCGTGGCCGGGCCGTCCCGGCCCTTTCGTGGAGGTCGTGCACATGCGTCGGGTCTTCCTCTGGGCTGCCCGGAACCAGTGGCTGAAGGGGCATCTGCCGCAGATGCGGTTCATGCGTCGAGCCGTGCGCCGATTCATGCCGGGCGAGACCCTCGATGACGCCCTGACCGCCGCGGTCCCCCTCGAGCGACTCGGCATCACGACGATGTACACGCGCCTCGGCGAGAACCTCGAGTCGCTGGCCGAGGCGGATGGCGTCGCCGACCACTACATCGAGGTCCTCGATCGGATCAAGACATCCGGGATGAAGGGCGAGATCTCCGTCAAGCCGACCCAGCTGGGCCTGGACCTGGATGCGGACGTCTGCCTCGCTCACCTGGTCCGCCTGGCCGAGCACGCGACCGCGACCGGCTCGTACCTGTGGGTCGACATGGAAGGCAGCGCCTACACCGAATCCACGATCGTCCTGTACGAGCGACTGCGCCGGGTCCAGCCGGACACGGGGATCTGCCTCCAGGCGTACCTGCGCCGCACGGCGGCGGACATCCAGCGCCTGCTGCCGCTCGATCCGGCGATCCGCCTGGTGAAGGGCGCGTACGACGAGCCCGAGTCGCTCGCCTTCCGGGGCAAGAGCGCCGTCGACTCGAGCTATGCGGGCCTGGCGATCCGGTTCCTGCTCGACGGACGCGGACGGCCGATCAAGCTGGGTCTCGGTACGCACGATGTCGGACTGATCGAGCAGATCGCCGAGCAGGTCGGCCAGGCCGGGGTCGGCCGCGACGGCTACGAGGTCCAGATGCTGTACGGGATCCGCGAGGACCAGCAGAAGCGACTCTTGAAAGACGGCTATGCGGTCCGGTCGCTCATCGCGTACGGCGAGCACTGGTACCCCTGGTACATGCGACGGCTGGCGGAACGACCCGCCAACGTCTGGTTCGCGCTGCGCCAGATCCTGCCGTTCTGACGGTCCGGGCGGGGGCGGGGAGTCTACCGGCTGCCCACCCCAGTTGTTGCTCACCCCAGTTCCTGCCATCCACGAATCTGGCTCGTCGTATGCGACATGTCGGGCGCCTTGAACCGTTTCGAAGGCCCGACACGACCCTGGCCAAGCTCAGCCACCGGCCGGTCCGCGCGCGGAGCCGGCTGATTGTCGCCGAACACGAACCACATTCCTATCTGGCAAGAAGCTGGGTCGACCGCCGAGGCCGACGGGCTGTCGGGTACGCTGTCGGCGGGCCGGTAGCTCAGCGGCAGAGCACGGGACTTTTAATCCCTTGGTCGTGGGTTCGAATCCCACCCGGCTCGCCACGGTACGAGGTACGTTCGCGACATGCTCTTCCGATTCCTGCGCCTGTTCCTGCTGCGGTATCTGCCGCGGCGGTTGTTCACGATCCTCTCCTTGGTGGAATTCGCGGTGCTCGCGCGGCGCCTGTACCGGGCGGCCACGCCGTCCGAGGTGCCGCCACCGCGACTCGTGGGCCGGAGCGGCTTCGATGACGAGCTGACGGACGGGACGACGACGGCACCGCCGCGCACCCGGCCTCGTACCCGGCCGTGAACGACCGGACGATGGGGCGCGTAGCGGTCGTCCTGGCCGTGTTGCTGGTCCTCGTCGTCGGGCTCATCGTCGTGACGCGTCGGGCCGGTCCCGCGGCGCCCAGCGCGTCTGCGGGAGCTTCGGAACAGGCGCAGGTACCGAGCCCAGCGGTTGCGTCACCCTCGGTGGTCGCTAGCGCGGGGGCTTCTGACGTGGCGTCGCCATCGTCGAGCGCAGACGCGTCCGCCTCGCCGAGTGGCGCCGCAGCCCAGGCCACGTTCACCGTCAGCATCGGCCTCGATGCGAGCGATGACCCGGCTGGGCAGGCCCGGGTCATCACGTTCACCAGCGACGCCCCCGGCACCGTCACGGTCAACCTCAAGACCACGACACCACCGGGCGCGACGCACATGTGCCTGTCGCAGGGCTCTAAGGAAGTCGGCTGCAAGGACTGGACGCACGGCACGTTCACCCGGACGACCAGCCAGGCCAACGTCCGATGGATGGTCACGGTCATCGGCGTCGGGGCCGCGACGCCCGTGGTGCAGGTCGGCGCCACGTTCTCCGCGACCTCGCCGACGGTCGTGATCCAGGGGGCCCGCTTCGACGGCAACGCGTTCCCGAACACGAATGGCCTCTTCGTCGGGTTCGCGGCGCGCGCGCCGGGGTCGGTCCACATCGTGGCCTCGTGGGGCGGGCACCCGTTCATGTACCAATTGAGTCTCGTGGACGAGTCGTCCGGGACGGGTGCCAACAAGGTCCCTGAGCAGGGGCCCTCCACAGGAGTCGATGCGACCTTGCCGATCGCGACGGCCGGAGATTGGCAGGTCGGGTTGCAGAACGCCGAGGCCGGGTTCGGACCGACCGAGATGACGGCCAGCGTCAGCTGGCCATAGGCCTACCGGGGTCGAATGTCTCACTGGCGCGCCCATCCGAAGCCGATCGCCCTGCTCCTGTCTGCGGCGATGTTCCTCCTGCCGGCGATGCTTGTCCTCGTCGTGCCGCACCCGTTGGACCAGCCGTTCGGCGTGGACTTCGTGCTCTATCGGGACGCTGCGGCGCGCTGGTTGGCCGGCGGGCCGTACTTCGAGCCGTACCAGCTCGCCGGGCCGTACCCGATCCATGCCGGCGACATCCTGTATCCGCCGGTCGCGCTGTGGCTGTTCGTGCCGTTCACCGTCCTGCCGGCGGTCCTTTGGTGGGCGATCCCGATCGGGGTGACCGCCTGGGCCGTGTGGCGGTTGCGACCGGCGCCGGCGTGGTGGCCGCTCATCGCGCTCTGCGTCGCGTGGCCGACGACCCTGCTCAAGACGTGGACCGGCAACCCGGTCATCTGGAGCGTCGCGGCCCTCTCGCTCGGCGTGCTCTACGCGTGGCCGTCCGTGTTCGTGCTGATCAAGCCGAGCCTCTTCCCGTTCGCGCTGTTCGGGGCGAACCGCCGGAGCTGGTGGATCGCGCTGGCAGTGTTCATCGCGATGTGCCTGCCGTTCGGGGCGATGTGGGCCGACTGGGTGACCTCGCTCGCCAACTCGACGGGTGGGGGGATCCTGTACTCGACGCTGGAGATCCCGATGCTGCTCATCCCGCTGGCGGCGTGGCTGGGTCGATCGCCGGTCCGGTAGGCGCGTGGCCTCTGCGCCGTCCGGCGGCGGGAGCCCCGAGCCGCGAAGCCGCCCGTTCGAACGAGCGCGTGTCATCCAGCCGCACTGTGACTCCTATGCAAGATCCTCCCGTGTCCGGCCGGACTCGATGAGCGTGACGCGACCGGAAGGGGACCCGTCCTAGCCGCTCTGTGGCTGGATGAAAGGCGTCCGAGCGACCGGACGCGCGCAGCAGCCGTGGTGTGGCTGGATGCGACGCGGATCGGCTGGACGGCGCGGATGGGCTGAGCGGCGCGGATGGCCGAGGCGAGGCGAGGCGGGACATGGCCGAGGCCGAGGTGGAGGTCGAGTCGGCGACGCGCGCCGTGGCCGGGCGATCGGGCCACCACGCTCGCACCGGACCCGAACCGCAACATCCCCGGGGCGTTCCCCCGCACGCGACACCGAACCGCGACCTTATCGCGCGGTCTTGGGATGCGGACCCGGGGAGGCGACCTCCCTAGCGTTCGCACAACGTCCCGTGTGCCCTTGGACGGACCCTGGAGGAGCAGCTGCGATGGATACTGGCGATACCGCCTGGATGTTGATGTCCACAGCCCTGGTGATGGTGATGTTGCCGGGTCTGGCGCTGTTCTACGGCGGTCTCGTTCGCCGCAAGAACGTGCTCTCGACGACGATGCACAGCTTCTTCGGGCTCGCCCTCGTCAGTGTCGTGTGGGTGATCATCGGGTTCACCCTCGCCTTCGGTCCCGACGTCTCGCTCCCGGTCCTGGGCCACGGCTGGATCGGCGGCCTCGACTTCGCGATGTTCAACGGTGTCGGCCAGGAGCCATCGACCGTCTACGCGACGACGATCCCGTTCATGTTGTTCGCGATGTTCCAGCTGATGTTCGCCGCGATCACGCCGGCCCTGATCACCGGCGCGTTCGCCGAGCGCAAGCGCTTCGGCGCGTTCGTCCTCTTCACGATCGCCTGGTCGATCCTCATCTACTCGCCGATCGCCCACTGGGTCTGGTCGGTCGACGGCTGGCTGTTCAAGCTCGGCGCGCTCGACTTCGCGGGCGGCACCGTCGTCCACATCAGCTCCGGCGTCTCGGCCCTGGTCGTCGCGCTCATGATCGGCCGACGCCAGATGAACGGCGAGAGCAAGGAACCGCATGACGTGCCGATGACCGTCCTGGGCGCCGGTCTCCTGTGGTTCGGCTGGTTCGGCTTCAACGCCGGATCCGCGCTTACCGCCGGCGGACTCGCCGCCAGTGCCTTCACCGTCACCAACATCGCGGCCGCCGCGGCCACGATCACCTGGGTCCTCGCCAGCTACGTCCACTCGGGCAAGGTCAGCGTCGTCGGGGCCGCCTGCGGCGCCGTCGCCGGCCTCGTGGCGATCACCCCGGCGTCCGGCTTCGTCACCCCGGCCGGCGCCCTGATCATCGGACTGTGCGCCGGTGGCCTGTGCTTCAGCGCCACGCTCCTGCGGGCTCGCTCCCGCGTCGACGATGCGCTCGACGTCTTCGCCGTCCACGGCGTCGGCGGGATGTTCGGAGCCATCGCGACCGGTATCTTCGCCTCGTCCACGGTCCAGGCCGCGTACTCCGGAGCCGTGTCCGGCAACCCGCAGCAGATCGTGACCCAGGTCATCGCGGTCGGCGCGACGATCGCCTATGCGGCCGTCGGCACCGTCGTCATCGTCAAGGTCGTCGATGTCCTGCTCGGCATCCGGGTCAAGCCCGAGGCCGAGGCCATGGGTCTCGACCTCTCCGTCCACGGTGAGGCCGCCTACCAGGTGTGACCTGACCCGGCACCTCGTTCCCGGCCGGTCACTGCCGACTCCTCTCGGCGGTGGCCGGTCCGTCCCATCTTCGGAGACTGGAACCTTGGCCACCCGACATCGAACCCTCACCGCGACCGATACCCAGCTCTACGACCCACGCTTCGAGCACGACGCTTGCGGCGTGGGCTTCGTCGCGGATGCCGGCGGCCGGTCGCGCGATCGGGTGTTGCCGCTGGCGTTGGCCGGACTCGCGTCACTGGCGCATCGGGGCGCATTCGGCGCCGATGGTGAGTCGAGTGACGGCGCGGGGGTGGCACTGCCCCTCGACCGGTCCGTCCTCGAACTGATCGCCTCGGAGGCCACGGGTTCGGCGGCCGGGTCGCCGGGCGTGTTCTTCTGCTTCCTCCCTCGTTCCCGTTCTGCGGCGGCCCGCGCGCGGTCGCTCGTCGAACAGACCCTCACTGACTCCGGCCTGCGACTGCTCGGCTGGCGCGAGGTCCCCACGGATCCCGGCGCCCTGGGCGCGGCCGCGGCTGCGTCACGACCGACCTTCGCCCAGGCCATCATCGAGCGCCCGTCCCGTGCTGCGGGCGACGCCCGTCCCGCCTCGGACGAGGCGTTCGATCGCCGCCTCGTGATCGCCCGTCGTCGGATCGAGACGACTGCGCGAGCGGCCGGTGGCGACGTCGCCGAGCTGTCGATCCCGTCGTCCTCCTGTCGCACGATCGTCTACAAGGGACTCGTGGCGGGCGGGCGGCTGCCGGACCTCTACCCGGACCTGCGGGTGCCGCTCACCGTGGACTACGCGGTCTTCCACCAGCGGTACGCCACCAACACGCACCCCGTGTGGCGTCTCGCCCAGCCGTTCCGCTCGATCGCCCATAACGGCGAGATCAACACGGTCCGCGGCAACCGCGAGCAGGTCCGGGGACGCCACGCGGACGCCGGTACGGACCGAGGTGTGGCCGCGGAACTGCTGGCGGCCGGGCCGCTCCTCTCCCCGGACGGCTCCGATTCGCTCTCGCTCGACGAGGCGCTCGAACTCCTGACGACCACCGGCTGGGCACTCACCCCGGCCCTGATCGCCGCGATCCCCGAAGCCCCGGCGCTGCGCCGCTCGCCGCATCCGCACGTCGCGACCTGGCGGCGCCGGACGGCCGGCTTCCTCGCGCCGTGGGACGGCCCGGCCGCCATCGTGTTCGCGGACGGGGAGCGGGTCGGTGCGCTGGTCGACCGCAATGGGCTGCGTCCGGCCGCGTTCGCGGTCACGACCGACCGCGTCATCGGCGTGGCTTCGGAGGCCGGCGCGATCCCGTTCACCGCTGCCGAAACGGTCCGTCGAGGCCGGCTCGGGCCGGGCCAGCTGCTGCTCGTGGAGCCGCGCCGGCACGCGATCCTCGAGGACGCCGAAGCCAAGGCCTGGGCCCTGCGCGCCCTGCCGATCCACGACGAACCGCGGCCACTCCACGACGACCGGGCCGAGGCTGCTGCCGCGACGATCGAAGCCGGCGTCGCCCTGCCTTCGAAGCTGCGCTACCTGGCCGGGCTGGACGCTGAGCGCGGCCGACTCGACATCAAGACGATGGCCCTCGAAGCTCACGAGCCGCTGTGGAGCATGGGCGACGACACGCCGACCGCTGGTCGCGGCCGACTCGATCGCCCCGTGGCCGACCACCTGCGCCAGGCGTTCGCCCAGGTCACCAACCCGGCCATCGATCCCGAACGCGAGCGGACGGTCATGGACCTGCGGGTGGAGCTGGGTCGCCGGCCGGCCCTCCTGGGCGGGCCGCCGCGTGGGCCACGGACCGTGCGCCTGGCACGGCCGATCGTCGTGGATGCGACCGGGTTGCTCGAGGCGTTGCGTGCCGCCAAGGTGCGGACCCGGCGCCTCGACGCGGTGTGGTTCGCCGCGAACGGTGCGCCAGGACTGGAACGGGCCCTGGATCGCCTGGCCACGGACGCGGTCACGGCGGCGAACGCGGGCGCCGAGGTGCTGGTCATCTCCGATCGCTCCTACAGTGCGGACGCGCTGCCGATCCCGTCCATCCTCGCGGTCGGCGCGGTGCACACGGCCCTGACGGCGGCCGGACTTCGCGGCCGGGCGGACGTGCTGGTCGAAGCATCGGACGTGCTCGATGTCCATTCGATGGCGATGGTCGTCGCCGCCGGCGCGACGGCCGTCCATCCCTGGCTGGCCCTCGAGCTTGGGGCCGAGCTGGCCGGGACGCGCGGCGCCGAGGACCTGGCACCCGCCGACGCCATCGAACGCCTGGCGCTCGCCTTCGAAGCCGGGCTGCGCAAGACGCTGGCCCGGATGGGCATCAGTGCCGTGTCGTCGTACGTCGGCGGCGCATTGGTCGATGTCATCGACCTGGACGTTTCGGTGGTCGCGCGCTGCTTCCCGATGGCTGCCGCCTGGCCCGGCCGGACCACCTTCGCGGACCTGGCCGAGCGCCAGCTCCGCCGCCGGGACGCGGCCGCCGCCCTGCCCGAGCCCCCGCCCGGCCGCGAGGCCCGCCTCCCGGATCCCGGCTTCGCGCGGTTCCGCGCCGACGGTGAGGGGCACCTGTTCTCGCCGAAGATCGCGGGCGAGATCCAGGCGCTCGCCACGATCGGCAGCGGGGACGACGTTGAGACGGCGCTGGCCCGGTACCGCGGCGCCCTCGCCCGGCCGGCCGAGGCGCCATCCGTGCCGCGCGACGAGCTGCGCGTCCGGCGGGTCAAGACCCCCCTTCCGTTGGAGGACGTGGAAGACGCCCGCTCCATCGTGCGTCGGTTCGTGGTCTCCGCCATGAGCGTGGGCGCGCTGAGCCCCGAAGCACATCAGGCCCTCACGCTCGGCATCCAGCGGGCCGGCGGCTCCGCCAACACCGGCGAGGGCGGCGAGGATCCCGCCTGGTACGTGCCCGGCGAGGACGGCCGCCGCCGCGACGCCCGGATCAAGCAGGTCGCCTCGGCTCGGTTCGGCGTGACCGCCGCGTATCTCGCTCGAGCGGACCAGCTCGAGATCAAGATCTCGCAGGGCTCGAAGCCGGGCGAGGGCGGCCAGCTTCCCGGCCGCAAGGCCACGGCCTATATCGCGTCGCTGCGGCGCGGCCAGGCCGGCCAGAGCTACATCAGCCCGCCACCGCACCACGACATCTACTCCATCGAAGACCTCGCCCAGCTCATCGCGGACCTCCGGGCGATCAACCCGCGCGCGCGGATCGGCGTGAAGCTGGTCGCCAGCCGGGGCGTGGGGACCGTGGCCGCCGGGGTCGCCAAGGCCGGCGCCTCGTACATCCATCTCTCGGGGCACGCCGGTGGGACCGGTGCGTCGCCGTTGTCGTCGATCAAGCACGTCGGCGCCCCGTGGGAGCTCGGCCTCGCCGAGGTGCATCAGACGCTGCTGCGGAACGACCTTCGGGATCGCGTCGCACTCCGGACGGACGGTGGCCTCCAGACCGGCCGGGACCTCCTGGTCGCGACACTTCTCGGCGCCGAGGAGTTCGCGTTCGGGACGGCCGCACTCGTGGCGATCGGCTGCGACATGGCTCGCCAGTGCCACCTCGACACGTGCCCCACGGGCATCGCCACCCAGCGCGAGGACCTGCGGGCCAAGTTCACCGGCACGCCCGAGATGATCGAGCGGTTCGTCCTGGCCCTCGCGGAGGATCTCCGTCGGGAGATGGCGGCCGTGGGCGCACGCTCTGTCGGCGAGCTGGTGGGGGAGTCGCGCCGGCTGCTGACCTCGGTCGGCGCCGCCCGCGCAGAGCTCGCACCGGTCGTGGGCGCGTCACCGTGGGCCGCCTCGGCCGCCCGCCGAGCGGATCCCGCCTCCGCGGATCGAGACACGCCGCGTGTTCCCGCTTCGGGCCTGGAGGCCCGCGTCGCCGCGGCCTTCGCGGACCAAGAGTCGGTCACGGCCGGCGGCCTGCGCCTGACGACGGCCGACCGCTCGTTCGGGGCCGCGCTCACCGGCGCCATCGAGCGCGGCGACCTCGCCGGTCCGGTCCACCTGACCGTGAAGGGAGCGGCAGGCCAGTCCTTCGGGGCCTTCGCGGGCGAGGGCGTGACGCTTCGGCTGGTCGGTCAGGCCAACGACTACGTCGGCAAGGGGCTCTCAGGTGGGTCCATCACGATCGTCCCCGAGCCGGAGCTGACCGCATCGGCGTCGGGCCAGGCCATCGCCGGCAACACCGTCCTGTACGGCGCCACCGGCGGCAAGCTGCACCTCGTCGGCCGGGCCGGGATGCGCTTCGCGGTCCGCAACAGCGGCGCCGAGGCCGTCGTGGAAGGGATCGGGCCGCACGGCTGCGAGTACATGACGGGCGGCACGGTGGTCGTCCTGGGCCCGATCGGGGCGAACTTCGGTGCCGGGATGACCGGTGGCCGCGCCTACCTGCTGGATCCGGACGGGCGCCACCTTGCCGCCCTGGACGGTGCCAGCGTCGCCGGCACGCGCCTGTCCTCCGTCATCGCGGACCGGGTGGACGGCATCGAACGCGCCGCCGAATTCGACCGCCTCATGCGCGCCCACCGCGGCGCCGGCTCCGTGCTCGCGGCATCGTTACTGGACGATCCGGCCCTGGCCTCGGCCATCTGGGTCATCGAGCCGATCGCGCCGCCAGCGACCGCGGCGGTGAGGGCCGATGTCGTGGCCGTCCAGGCGGTCGGCGCGGTCGCAGCGAACACATCCCTGCCGGGAGTCTCGACGCCCTCCCCCTAGGTTGCCCCGTCGCGTGGCGGTCACGACCATCGCGGCGGCCGGCGGCCCAAGGCGTACGATCAGCCTCGAGATGGACGCGCAGCGGCGACTCGGCATGATCGGTGGGATCGGTCTGGCGCTCGTCGCGCTCGCGGCGCTCCTGACCGCGTGTGCCAGTCCGCCCGCCGTCGGCCGCGATGCCGCCGTCGAGATCGCCCGGGAGGCGTTCATCGGCAAGGACGCCACCTCGTCGATCGCGAACGTACAGGTCCTCTCCGTCGAGCTGACCACCGACGCGGGTCGACCAGCGTGGAAGATCAACCTCAGCGGCTCCGTCACGCCCTCGGGCGGGACCCAGGGCTATGTGTCCGCCGCCTGGATGTTCGTGTATGGCGATACGGGCGAGGTTCGCATCTTCGCTCAAGGCTGACCGCAACCGCACTGCAACCTCGCCGGTCCCCAGTCGGTGCCGACACCGGAACCCGGTATCCCTACCCTCGGCTGACGATGGGAGAGACCCACTCCACGACCCCCGGAAGGTAGCCCGCCATGATCCACCCGTCCGATCCCAAGCTCACCACCGCGGTCCGGGATGGTCGCGACGCGCCGGTCACGTGCGCCTCGTGCGGCTGTCGCCTGGAGGCCACCGGCGAGGCGTGGTTCCACTTCAACCCGATCTCCGGGCGTGATGCGCGCGGCTGCCGGGTCGCCTGTGCCGATGCGGCGCACGATGCCACCGGTCGCCCGATCGCCGTCGCCGTCTGAACCCCGGGCCTGCCCGTCGGGCCCGGCCCGCGTCCTCGCTCAGTCGGGCGTCGTCTCGTCCACGACCAGGCGATAGCCCACGCCCCGGACGGCCACGATGGCCGGCCCGTGCGCCGCATCGACCTTGGCGCGGAGGCGCGCGAGGTGCGGCTTGAGCCAGAGCAGGTCCGGATCCGTCTCAGCCGGCCAGCCGGCTCGTGCGAGTTGGAGATGCGGGACGATGTCGCCGTTGGCGCGGACCAGGGCCTCCAGCAGCCGGAATTCCGTGGGTGTGAGGGTCAGCGACGCATCCCCGCAGCGGGCCTCGTGACGGCCGGGCTCCAGGGTCAGGTTGCCGGCGCTCAGCGGTCCACCCGAGGTCGAACCCGGCATTCCGGTGCGATCGACGCGGCGCATGACCGCGGCGATCCGGGCCAGCAGCTCGGCCTTGCCGAACGGCTTCGTCAGGTAGTCGTCCGCCCCGATGCCAAGGGCGCGGACCTTGGCGGCCTCGCCGCTCTCGCCCGACACGATGAGGATCGGCGCCTGACCGACGGCGCGCATCTGACCGGCGACGGAGAAGCCGTCCGGGCCCGGCATCGCCAGGTCGAGCAGGACGAGGTCGGGGTGCTCTTCGCGGAAGCGTTTGACCGCGGTCAGCCCGTCGTAGGCGGTGATGACCTGGTGGCCCTCGGTGCCCACGAGCGCGGTGACGGCGCCGACCATGGCCGGGTCGTCATCCACGACGAGGATCCTCAACGGGCGGGTGCTCATGCTGTGCATCATCCTCTCACGTCAGATCGCGACCGCAGCGGGCAGCGCGACGACGAATCGCGCGCCGTGCGGCAGGGCTGGCTCACACCACAGGCGGGCGCCCATGGATTCGCCGAGTCGTTTGGCGGCATACAGGCCGATCCCGGACCCTCGCGCCGTGTGGGTATCGCGGCGAGCGTAGGGCTCGAAGATCCGCTCGCGCCACTCCTCCGGGATGCCGGGGCCTTCATCGCTGACGCCCAGCCGGGCGACGCCCTCCGCGAGGCTCCAGTCGATGGTGATGGCGGTCTCGGGCGGGGCGTATTTCACGGCGTTCTCGATGAGGTGCTCGACGATCTGCCGAAGCCGGGGCGGATCCGCGAGGGCCTGCAAGCGCTGGCCGGGCTGCAGCCGGACGGTGTGCCGGACGAGCAGTGGTCGCAGCGAGACGAGCACGGACGACACGATGGTCTCGAGATCCACGGGCACGACCGAGGCCGGGCTCTCCGGCACGACCCGGACGGACGCCAGGATCGAGTCGACGAG
>Ga0302299_10000191_pt1 | contig 29617 bp, 31 predicted proteins | sample III_Fen_N3_4_FD_198795 | JGI IMG/M metagenome (GOLD analysis project Ga0302299, IMG submission 198795) | Peat permafrost microbial communities from Stordalen Mire near Abisko, Sweden - III_Fen_N3_4 | ecosystem: Environmental > Terrestrial > Soil > Wetlands > Permafrost | place: Sweden: Abisko...
GTCGGCGACCTCTGCTGGGTCGGACCCGCGGCGGCGGACGAGATGGCGTGCGACCTCGCGGTGCAGCCACGCGGTGCGTCCTGCGGTGACGCGGGACGCCAAGGCCTCGCGCACCAGCTCGTGCCGGAACCGGAAGACGCCGCCGTCATCGATCAGCAGCTGGTGCTCCACACCCGCTTCGGCGTCGTCCAGCAGCTCGACCGCGGGACGGTGCAGAACGGCCGCCAGGAGATCGGGGTCGACGCGGGAACCGATGACGGCAGCGTTCGTGAGTGTGTCTCCGCCCCGCCCGAGAGCGTCGCAACGGGCGCAGACCGTGTCGACCAGAGAGGCGGGCAGACTCTCGCCCGCGTCGGCGAGAGCGAGCTCGGTGAGGAACAACGGATGCCCGCCCGACCGCGCGTAGAGCTCGTCCGCGCGCTCGGCTCCGACCAGCTCTCGAGTCTCATCCGGTCCCAGGGCATGAAGGCGGATCACGTCGTCCGCCGCGAACGTGGCTCGCTGCGGAGTGCGGACCGACGCCACGACCAGCAGGGGGATCGGGCATCGGTGGACGTGGTTCACCCACGTCCCTAGCGCCTCGCCGCCCAGGTGGGCGTCGTCGAGCACGAGGACTACGGGGGATGGCTCCGCGAGCCGTGCGAGGACTCCTGCCAGCGCGCTGTAGAGCAAGCTGGGGCCCACGATGCCGTCCGCGAGGAGCGGCGGCATCGTCGCCACGGCCGACAGCCCGAGCAGCGGCGCCAGCAACGAGGCATCGGCGCCGAGCATCTCCTGCAGTCGATCGTCGTCGAGCCGGTGCAGGTGCTCCGAGAGCGGGACGATGAGGGGGTCGAGGGGGGCGGTGAGCCCGACGTCCCCGCAACGGCCGACGAGCACCGTGTCGGTCGCGGCTCGGCGCGCAGTCCAGGCGGCGACCAGGCTCGACTTGCCGATCCCGGCCTCGCCCTCGACGACCACGACGCGGACGCTCGACCCGAGCCGGTCCATGGCCTCGTCCAGTCGCGCCAGCTCTCGCGCTCGGCCGACGAGACGTCGGCTGCCGGCTGGGGGGACGCTCGGCTCGGGAAGGTGCGTCGGCGCGAGCTCGCCGCGCAGGATCGCCTCGTGCAGCGCCTCGGTGTCCGGCGAGGGATCAGCGCCCAGCTCGTCGATGAGCGTCCTGCGAGCAGTGGCGAAGAAGGCCAGCGCGGTGGCGGTGCGACCGCCCGCCACGTTCGCCCGCATGAGCAGCCGCAGCGCGCTCTCGTCGAAGGCGTCAGCCGCGAGAGCATCAGCCGCCAGGTCCGCCGCGTCCAGCCAAGCGCCGCCGGCCAGCAAGGCAGTGGCCGCAGTACGACGGGAGCGAGCGACATCGCGCTCGAGCGCAGCCAGCCTGGCCGCCACCCAGTCGGCGACGGGTTCCGCCGGCCGATGGAAGTCGCGCAGCAATGACGCCACGACGCGCCCGGCGGCCGATGCACGCGCGTGGTTGCCGTCGGACGTGCGCGAAGCCGTCTCCGATGTGACGGCCTCCAGCTCATCGAGGTCGAGCCAGTCGTAGACCAGGCGATACCTCGTGTCGTCGCGAATGATCCGGTCGCGTCCAAGCACGGCGCGCAGCCGACTCACCAGCACGGCCAGCTGGTCCGCAGGCCTCGAAGGTGCTCCCTCCGGCCAGAGGGCGTCGATGAGCACGTCGGCCGGAACGCCCGACCCACGACCCAGAGCCAGAATCCACAGCAAAGTCCGGCCCTTGCGGCTGCCGAGGGCCTGAAGGTCGACGCCGTCGACGTCAAGGTCACCGAGCACGCGCACAGCGAGCCTGTCCATGAATCCCATCAAAGCCCCAGGACCCGGCGGCGTCACCTGCTCAGTGGGACCGGGATCGGTTCCTTGCACTGCTGAACGTGATCGGCGCAAAGGGACTGCAAGGCCTGAGCGCGACGCTGGACCGGTCAGCACGCCCACCACGTAGGGAGAAGGCCATGACCGAGACGCAGGGCATCCACGCGGCCGAGCACCTCGCCGAGCACAAGTCCTTCACGAAGCCGGACGCGACCCGCACGTTCGGGCACGGGCAGGTGGAGCTCGTCACGATCGGGGGCAGCGAGATCGGCCGGCTCACGCTGCAGCCCGGCTGGCGCTGGTCGACCGACGTCCGTCCGATCGCGGGCACCGACCTGTGCGAAGCACCGCACTTCCAGTACCAGGTCACCGGGCGCCTGCACGTGATCATGGCGGACGGCACGACGATCGAGTCTCGCGCCGGTGACGTGACGGCGCTGCCGCAGGGGCACGACGCCTGGGTGCTGGGCGACGAGCCGGTCGTGCTCGTCGACTGGTGGGGCGCCAGCCACTACGCCAAGGCGTGAATGTGCACGTCCAGGGCATGCCTGTCGACGCAGCCTCGACGGGCGTCAGCAGTCAGGTCGCTGCTCCGGTCGGATCTGCTCAGACCTGACCCGTCAACGCCCCTTCCTGCGGCCATGCCGTCGTAGTGGTTGGTATGAGCCTCCATATCAACCACAACGACGGCATGAGCGACGTGAGCCCGTCGGCGACGCCGACGAGACCCAGCGGGCGGCAGCCGTCGTCGTCGGGGACAATCGGGGTGCACCACCGCCCGCGCCGATCCCGAGAGAGCACCGTGACCACTCCTGCCACGCACGAGACCGTCCGCACCGACGTCCTCGTCGTGGGTGCCGGACCGGGCGGCGCCTCGGCCGCCACGCACCTCGCGCGCCTCGGGCGCGACGTCCTCCTGGCGGACGGCGCGGTGTTCCCGCGCGACAAGGCGTGCGGCGACGGGCTGACCCCCCGGGCGGTCGCCGAGCTGCAGCACCTCAAGCTCGACCACGTCCTGCAGGGCGGACCGGTCAACAACGGGTTGCGCGGCTACGGGTTCGGCAAGGCGCTGGTGCTGCCCTGGAACGGCCCGCACCTGCCCAAGCACGGGTCGGCGATCGCCCGCACGGTGCTCGACAACGCGCTGCGCGACGCCGCGCTCGACGCAGGCGCGACGGGTCTCGACGGCCACCGTGCCGTCGACGTCGTGCTCACCGGCGACAAGCTCACCGGGGTGGTGCTCCGCAGCGCCGACCGGACGGTGCAGGTGGAGGCTCAGCAGGTGATCGTCGCCGACGGCGGCAAGTCGCACCTCGGCCGCCTGCTGGGTCGTACGTGGCACCAGGAGACGGTGTTCGGCGTCGCGTCCCGCGCCTACGCGACGAGCCCGATGGCCGACGACCCGTGGATCACGTCGCACCTCGAGCTGCGCGACGAGACCGGTCGCATGATGGGTGGCTACGGCTGGGTGTTCCCCCTGGGAGACGGCCTGGTCAACGTCGGCGCCGGAACGCTCGCCACGAAGAAGCGACCGGCGAACATCAACCTGCGCAAGCTCACCGAGGAGTACGCCCGGCAGCGCCGCGACGAGTGGCAGCTCGGCGAGCTCACCGGCTACGGCTCGGCGCCGCTGCCCATGGGCGGCGCCGTGAGCGGCGTGGCCGGCCGCAACTGGGTGCTCATCGGCGACGCCGCCGGCTGCATCAATCCGCTCAACGGCGAGGGCATCGACTACGCCCTGGAGACCGGGCGCCTCGCTGCCGAGCACGTGGTGACCAGCGGCCCCAGCGCCGACCTCACCGCGTCCTGGCCCGCCGAGCTGTACGCCGAGTACGGCGAGGCCTTCTCGATCGCCCGCCGCCTGGGCGCCCTGATCACCCACGAGCGGCTGCTGGCGATGTCCGGCCCGATCGGCATGCGCACCCCCGGGGTCATGCGGGTCGCCTTCCGTGTGATGGGCAACCTCGTGACGCCCGAGGACCGCGACGTCGTGGCGCGGGCCTGGCGCACCGCCGGCAAGGCCTCGCTCAAGCTCGACCGCCGCCGCCCCTTCCACTGACCAGGGGCAGCGGTGGCGACCCGTCAGGCGTGGTCGAAGTCCTCGCCGGTGAACTCGCGCTGCTCGATCAGGACCATCCAGTTTCCGGAGTTGTCGCGGCACAACGCCTCGACGCCGTACGGCCGCTCGGCCGGCTCCTGCAGGAACACGACACCCTTGGCCGAGAGCTCCTCGAAGGTCTTCCGGCAGTCGTCGACGGCCATGCCGAGACCGTTCATGCCGCCCTCGTCGAGAGAGCGGTTGATCGCGTCGGCCATCTCGGGAGTGAACGGTGGCCCGGGGGGCGTGAGGTGCACCTGGAGCTCGGGCTGGCTGGGGTGCTTGACGGTGCACCACCGGTAGCCGTCGCCCATGGTGATGTCGGTGTGCTCCTCGAAGCCGAGCACGTCGATGTAGAAGGCTTTGGACGCGTCGACGTCCTTCACGAAGACCGACGCCAGGGAGATGTTGGTGATCATGTGCCTGACGCTACGGTGCAGCGATCCGAGTGTGCTTCTCCTCGGTTGCGGAGCTCCGTTCGGCCAGGCCCCACATGAAGATGTAGCAGCCGGGGATGCGGGGTGCGCCGTCGGCGTACCGACGTTGGAAGTCGCTCGGCGAGCAGCCCACGAGCTCCCGGAACCGACTGCTGAACGAGCCCACGCTGGAGAAGCCGACGGCGTGACAGACCTCGGTGACGGTGAGGTTCGTGGCTCGGAGCAGGTCCTGCGCCCGCTCGATCCTCCGTTGCGACACGTACGTCGCAGGGCTGACGCCGTACGTCGTGGTGAACAGGCGCTGGAAGTGGAACTTGCTCATCCCGGCGACCGCGGCGAGCGTCTCGAGGTCGAGCGTCTCGGCGTAGCGGCGGTCCGCGTGATCGCGCGCCCGACGCAGGCGCGGGCGCGCGTCAGCCGGGACGTTGATGCTCACGGACATACCGTAGATCGACCGACGCGCGGACCTGTCGGACACCCGTCACCTCCACAACCGCGTTGCACGGATTTGACGACGTCCCGCGGGCTGTGGTTGGTGTGCGTCCTCGTGCCCACCACAACCCGCGCCAGGTCAGCAAGCACCGCATGGACCGGGGCGAGTAGCGCCGACCGGGCCAGCCGGACGCTCGGCTGCAACTCCGCGGAGGTACTTCGATGTCGACCACGTCCCCGGCAGCACCGACCGCGCTCGACCTGGCCGAGCTCTACCGCGACCTGCACCGCAACCCCGAGCCGTCGTACCAGGAGAACCGCACCGCAGGGATCGTCGCGGAGGCGATGAGCGCCTGGGTTACGACGTCGCCACCGGCGTCGGCATCACCGGGGTGGTCGGAGTGCTGCGCAACGGCGAGGGGCCGACCGTGCTGCTGCGAGCCGACATGGACGCGCTGCCAGTCGAGGAGAAGACCGGGCTCGACTACGCGAGCGTGACGCGCGGTGTCGATCCCGAGGGCATCGACGTCCCGGTGATGCACGCGTGCGGCCACGACATGCACGTGACGTGCCTGCTCGGTGCGGCCGAGCGTCTGGTCGCCGAGCGCGACGGCTGGGCGGGCACGCTGATGCTCGTGCTCCAGCCGGCAGAGGAGCTCGGCACCGGAGCCGACGCCATGCTCGCCGACGGGCTGTTCGAGCGGTTCGGTCGGCCCGACGTCGTGCTCGGGCAGCACGTGGCCCCGATCCCGGCGGGACTCCTCGGCCTGCACCCGGGTCCTGCGTTCGCGGCGTTCGACGCCCTCAAGGTCACGCTGCACGGCAGAGGCGGGCACGGGTCGCGCCCGGAGGCGTGCGTCGACCCGGTGGTGATGGCCGCGTCGGTGGTGATGCGGCTGCAGGGGATCGTGTCGCGCGAGGTGGCGGGCGGCGAGACCGCCGTCGTCACGGTGGGCACCATGCGGGCGGGCACGAAGGTCAACATCATCCCCGACAGCGCCGAGCTGCAGCTGAGCATCCGAAGCTTCGACCCGCACGTGCGCGGGCGCGTGCTCGCGGCGGTCGAGCGCATCGTGAACGGCGAGGCCCAGACCTCCGGTGCCGAGCGCATGCCCGACATCGAGGCGATGGAGTCGTTCCCGCCGCTGTTCAACGATCTCGCAGCGTGCACCCGCACGATCGACGGCCTCAACGAGGCGCTCGGCGCGGGTCGCGTCGTCGACCCGAGGCAGGAGACCGGCAGCGAGGACGTCGGCGGCTTCGCGACCGCGGCCGGAGTGCCCTGCGTCTACAGGCTTCTCGGCGGTGCCGACCCCGCGGCATTCTCCGGCGCGACCGACATGGAGTCCGTCGTCCGCCTGATCGCGAGCCTGCCCTCGAACCACTCGCCGCTCTACGCACCGATCGTGGAGCCGACCATCTCCACGGGGGGCGCCGCGCTGGTGGCGGCGGCACGCACCTGGCTGGCCACGGCCAGCTGAGGCTGAGGTCGGTGGAGGTCAGTCCGGCAGGGCTGCCTCGAACGCGCGCACGCGGGCGAGGAACTCCTGCGGCTTCACCAGGTGCGGGTAGTGGCCCAGGCCGTCCCAGACCTCGACCTCGACCTGCGACATGCGCTCGGTGAGCCACTCGGCGTAGCCCGGGCCGGGGTCGATCCCGTGCAGCGCCAGGTACGGTGCGCGCACGGCCTGGGACATCCCCGTGACGACGGCGTCGAGCTGCTCGGGCGTGCTGTCGAGCATGACGCCCCAGATGCCGAGAACCACCGGCTGGTCGAGACGGCGCAGCGACGTGAGCCGCGCCCACTCGTCGTCGTCGACAGCGCCGCGCAGCGAGTCGAACAGCCCGTTCATCAGCAGGGGGAACGCCTCGCCGCGGAGCAGGTCGGCCTGGGCCAGCAGCCCCGCCTGCATCTGCGCGAGGTCGAGCCCCTGGTCGACGTTGATGACGCCGCGCGTCTCGAGGCCGGCGGCGTACGCCGTGGCCACCGCGCCACCCAGCGAGTGGCCGACCACGAGCGGCGCCTCGTCGACGAGCGCGGCGATGTCACCGGCCATCTCGTCCATGCCGTAGGACTCGGCCGCGGGCGACTCGCCGTGGCCGCGCAGGTCGACGCGGAGCACGCGATGGTCCCGCGCCAGGTCGTCGACCAGCGGGTCCCACACGTGGCGGTTCTCCGTGATGCCGTGCACCAGCACGAGGAGCGGGCCGTCGCCCTGGACGTCGTGCGCGAGGTTCACCCTCATGCCGCCGACGCTACTGATCCAGCAGGCGTTCCGCCCAGCACAGTGACGTTCCCGGGACGCTCGGGGTCCGGGAAGGTCGCCGTGCCGGGTGGGCAGGGAGAGATGGGCGAGCATGAAGATCTGCCCTCGACGCGACCCTGGAACGCCGTCGCGGCCCTTCCTGCCGCGGGTCACGTCGCTGGGAACTCGGTAGTCTGAGGGGAGCGGACCGTCCGGTTCGGCGAACCGAGGTCTCTCATGCACCGCCACGACCCTCCTGACGAGGACGAACCGGTGCGCACTGCTGTGCTGCTCGCTGCCGGTCTGGGCAGCCGGCTGGCTCCCTACACCGACGCGGTGCCCAAGTGCATGGTCGAGGTGAACGGGATGCCGATCTTGGGGCGTCTCGTCCGGTCCCTGGACACGTGCGAGATCGAGCGCCTCGTCGTGGTCACGGGCTACCGGTCAGACGTACTTCGCGACTACCTGGGTGGCCGCTTCCGTGGGATCGCGATCGAGTACGTCGTCAGCCCCGTGTTCGAGACGACGAACAACATCTACTCGCTGTGGCTCGTTCGAGACCTGGTCGCGGAGCCGTTCCTGCTGGTCGAGAGCGATCTGGTCTTCGACGCAGACCTGTTGCTCCCGCTCCTCCGACCCGATCGGATCGCGGTGTCGCGGCAGCTCCCGTGGATGAGCGGCACCACGGTGACCCTGGACGCCGAGGGCGTCGTGGACGAGTTCTTCCCCGCGCCCCCGGGCGTCTATGGGGAGCACTGCACCGATGCCGACCACTTCATGGCGGTGAACATCTGCAGCCTGTCGAGAAAGACCTGGGACGAGGTTCGTCGACGCCTCGACCGGCACGTGGCTGCTGGGGAGACCGGGACGTTCTACGAGACCGTGTTCGCGGAGATGACTGCGCAGGGCTGTATGGCGGCCGAGGCGGTCATCTTCCCGATCGACCGGTGGTACGAGATCGACGCGGTGGTCGATCTGCTCGCCGCCGAGCTGATCTTCACCGAGCTCCCTCCGCTCGCGCATGGATCGGGGTCCGCCGATCCTGATACCGGGAGCGGGTGATGGGCGGGGGCTCGGCGCGATCGGACGCCGAGCCGGCGGCGATGCTCTCGTTCGCAGGAGACCGGCCCAACATCGCATCGCTTGCTGGTCTGTTGTGCGCCACTCTCGGGGTGTACTTCGCGATCCGCGGCGTCTACCCGGCGGCGATGATCGCGCTGATGTGGGCGGTCGTGCTCGACTGGGCCGACGGTCGCATCGCCCGCCGCATGCACGGGCGCACCGTCGATCAGGCGGCCTTCGGCGCCCAGCTCGACTCGCTCATCGACGTCATCAGCTTCAGCGTGGCTCCCGCCGTGCTGCTCCTCAGCGTCGGGAGCTTCAGCCCGTGGTTCCTCCCGGGGGCGTTCGTGGTCCTCGCCACCGGGGTGATCCGGCTGAGCTACTTCAACGTCTTCGGCCTACGCGGCGGCTCCTACCGTGGGCTGGCACTCGACAACAACGTCCTGATCCTGGGTGTCCTGTTCATCGTGGAGCCCTCGATGGGCCGCCCAGCGTTCCCCGTCGTCCTCTACGTCGTGCTGATGACGCTGGCCGTCCTCAACGTCGCACCGATCACGACACCCAAGCCCGGCGGGCGATGGTTCTACGTGGTCGCTCTCTACGCTCTGCTTCTCAGTGGTATCTACTCCCTCCAGCTGTTCTAGCGAACAGCGCAGCGAGGGACCTGGCGAAGTTCTCGAGGTCTCGGGAGCGAGGCGCGGGCAGGACCGTCAGCGGATCAGTTCTCGGACCTTGTCGAGGAACTGGTCGACGAGGCCCTTGGTCTTGTCGAAGGCTCCGTCGACGAACTCCTCGACGGAGTCGATCACCTCGTGGGCCTTGCCCTGGGCGTGGTCGATCTTCTCCGCGGTCTCACCGGAGAGCCGATCAGCGTGGCCCTCGGCTTCGAGGTCCTTGTCACCGGTGACGATCCCGGTGACCTGCTTGGCCTTGCCCTTGACCTGGTCGGACTTGGCAGTCATGACACGCCACTCCTCCTGGCCGGACGGTGCGTCGCGCCCAGGGTGGGCGCGTAGGCACCCTCGACCGTCGAGCCGGAACCGAACCCTGTGCTGGGTCGTCCCTCTGCCATCGTCCCACCGAACCCTGGCCGTCGCGCAGGGAGAAGGGCCGCAGCGTGCCGAATGATGCCTCTGAGTGATCCGGGCGAGCTGTGCTCGTCCGCGACGCCGGACCGGACTGCGCGCACGCGGCGTAGTGTGAGTTCCGGTGACGACCGTTGGCTGCCTCCCGCTGGAGGTGGCGCACTCGCAACCGCCACAGGCGATCTGAGGATCCCGTGTCCCGACTGGCCGCGTCCCTGTCCATGTCCACCCGGTCCGAGCTGCTGTCGGGCGTCACGATCCTGTGCGCATCGCTGCTCATGCGGGCCGTGTCGATGGTGAGCCCCGTCGGGCTCTTCCGGGACTTCCTGGGCTTCTTCTCGGTGCTGTTCCTGGTCGCCGGCATCGGCGTCGTCGCCGTCGGGCTCGTGCACCGCGTGCAGCGGGTCGACGACGTGCGCCCCGATGCGGCGGAACCGATGTCGGACGACAAGGTTCTCGCGATCGGCGCCGTCATCGGCGTCGCGCTCGGGTGCACCGTCGGAGCGATGTTCGGGGGTGCGCTCCCGGTCGCGCTCGGAACCGCGATCGGCGCTGCCGTCGGCGCCGCGGCCGCGTCCGCCTGGCACCAGCCCGCGAGCCGGTCCCGCTGACGTCGTCGAGCCCGCCGGTGACTGCCACGAGGGGTTGACGCAACCCGCGGGTTGCCTTACGTTGTGGCAACCACATGGTTGCGACAACGGAGGTGAGCGCGATGGGGTTCCCGGACCGGATCGAGCGGACGGTGCGTATCGAGCGTCCCGTCGAGGACGTGTGGGCGGCCATCACGACGGCGGAGGGGCTCGCCGCGTGGTTCGGCCAGCGCGCCGAGATCGACCTGCGCCTCGGCGGCGTCGCGACGTTGAGGTGGGACGAGGGCCACGTGGCGAACCTGCGCATCGAACGGATCGAGGCGCCGACGGTCTTCGGCTACACCTGGGGGATCTTCGGTCTTCCGGACGGCGATCCGCGTCGCACCTACGTCGAGCTCACGCTCGCCCCCGATGGAGCCGGCACGATCCTGACCGTGGCCGAGAGCGGCTTCGCGCAGCTCGCGCCGGACGAGCACGACACCTCGTTCCACGGCAACACCGAGGGCTGGAGGAGCGAGCTCGACGAGCTGGTCGCCTACCTCCGTGGCTGAGCTCCCCTCCGAGGCGATCGCCGAGGCCGTCTTCGCGGCCTTGGCCGATGGCAACCGCCGGGCCATCCTCGCGGAGCTGTCTGCGAGCGGGCCGGCGACGGCGACCGAGCTGGCAGCCGCGCTCCCCATCACGCGGCAGGGGATCGCCAAGCACCTCGCGCTGCTGACCGACGCCGGCCTCGTGTCGCCGGAGCCCGGCGAGGGACGGCGGGTCCGATACCGCCTGCAGTCCGGGCCGATGCGCGTGGCGCAGCAGTTCATGGCGGCGCTGGCCCGTGACTGGGACGAGCCGCTGTCGGCGCTGAAGTCCCACCTCGACAGACGCTGAAGCTCGACCGAACGGCGTGCGCCCGCCAGGCGCCACGCCCCGATCCCGCCTGCCCTCATGAGCGCAGGCACCACCGATCAAGCGAAGGAGCAGCACGATGAACGACGGCAGCTTCACCACGAGCTTCGTGGTCGACCAGACGTCCGACGAGGTCTACGACGCGGTCGTCGACGTGCGCTCGTGGTGGTTCGCTGACATCGACGGCAGCAGCGACCACCTCGACGACGAGTTCACCTACAGCGTCCCGGGCACGCACTGGAACGCCATGCGCGTCACCGAGCTCGTCCGCGGCGAGCGCGTGGCGTGGCTGGTGACCGACAGCCGGCTGGAGTTCACCGACGTCCACGACGAGTGGACCGGGACGACGATCGCGTTCGACATCGAGCCGACCGCGGCCGGCACGCGCCTCCGGTTCACGCACGACGGCCTCGTGCCCGCCTACCAGTGCTTCACCGACTGCTCGATCGGGTGGAGCCACTTCGTCGGAGCGAGCCTCAGGGAGCGGATCACCACCGGCGCTTCGACGCACCACTGACCGACGCATGGTCGTGCGGCGTCGTCGCTGCCGAGCAGGAACGGAGAAGCACGATGCAGCGAACGCCGCCTACGGTCGTCGCGCAGGACACCGATCGCCTGCTCACTCGACCACACGAAGGACGACGACCATGAAGACCATGACGTGCGACCAGCTCGGCGGACCCTGCGACCTCGCGCACAGCGGTGCCAGCGCCGACGAGGTCATCAAGGCCCAGGACCGGCACCTCAAGGAGGCCGTCGCATCCGGCGACCGCGCCCACGAGAGCGCGCTGGCGAGCATGAAGGGCCGCTGGAAGAACCCGTTCGCGGGCATGGGCTGGTACCGCCAGGTCAAGCGCGACTTCGCCGCCCTCCCCGAAGGCTGACGACACCGGGACGCAGCAGGCGGTCTGTGGTTGCATGACGCTTCACCGGGCCCGCCTGCTGCCGTGGAGGTCGTCGTGCCGAGCGAGGCGTCGCCACAACCCCGACGCACGGTCAAGCACGGCCTGCGCGCGTGGTTCGGCGCCGGGCCGCGGCGACACGGCGAACCCGTTCTGGGTCGCAGCGTCAGCTACATCGAGCTGTTCTACGACCTCGTCTACGTCGTGCTCGTCGGGCAGGCGGCGCACGCGCTCGCGGCGCACCCCGGGTGGCGCGGGGCCGCGGAGCTCGGTGCGGTCTTCGGGCTGATCTGGATCGCCTGGATCAACGGCACGCTCTACCACGAGCTGCACGGGCGCGAGGACGGTCGCAGCCGCACCTACATCTTCGCGCAGATGTGCGTGCTCGCCGTGCTCGCCGTGTTCGTCGGCTACGCCGGCGGCGTCGACGGTCGCGCGTTCGCGCTCACGTACGCCGTGCTGCTCGTGCTGCTGACGTGGCAGTGGTACGAGGTGCGCCGCCGCGACCTCCCGGAGCACCGCGGTGCCTCGACGCCCTACATCACCGGGCTTCTCGTCACCATCGCCGCGATGGTGGCGACGGCGTGGCTTCCCGACGTCGCGCGCATCACGGTGTGGGGGTGCGTGGTCATCGGATGGGTCGCCCTCGGCACCTTCGGCTTCGTCAGCAGGAACCGGTCGCTGCAGTTCTTCCAGGCCACCGACTCGCTCGTCGAGCGCATGGCGCTGTTCGTCATCATCGTGCTTGGCGAGACGGTGGTCGGAGTCGTCAACGGGATCACGTCGACGGCGTACGACGCCATCACGATCGCCACCGGAGTGCTGTCGCTGTGCATCGGATTCGGCGTGTGGTGGAACTACTTCGACATCGTCGGCGCGCGCGAGCCGCGCCCGGAACGCGGCCGGCTCGCGACGTGGTTCTTCGGCCATCTCCCGCAGTGCGGTGCCATCGCGGCGATCGGCGCGGCCATGGTGGGACTCGTCGCCGATGCCCACTCGGCGCGAACGCCGTCCGCCGTCGCGTGGACCCTCGGGGGAGCGGTGGCGGTGAGCCTCGTGCTCGTGGCGGTGCAGTCGGCGACGGTCGAGCGCGACGCCGACGAGCTCAGCTCTCGCCTGCTCGCAGTGGTGTTCGGCGTCGGAGCGGTGCTGGTGCTGGTGCTCGCGGCGCTGTCTCCTGCCCCGTGGCTGCTGGCGCTGCTCGTCATCGCGGTGCTCAGCACCACGTGGCTCATGGCGTTCGTCCCGCCGTCGCGGTAGTCGCCCCGCCATGCCGTCGTCGTGGTCGCAAGATGGGCCGAGACCAACCACAGCGACGGCGTGAGCGAGCCAGGCTCTGGGCACCGGTAGTCTCCCGGTCGTGCGGGGAGATGCTGCGGACGAGCCTCTGGCTCTTCCGTCGATCGACCTCCGACCGCAATCGGTGCTCCTCACCTTCTTCGGCGACTTCGCCGCCGGCACAGACGTCGCCGTCGCTTCGGCCGGCATCCTCGACGTGCTCGACGGAGTGGGTGTCGGTGCCGCCGCCACGCGCGCCACGCTCAACCGGATGGTCAAGCGCGGGCTGCTCCATCGCGTCGCCTCGGGTCGTCAGGCCTACTTCGGTCTGACGGAGTTCGGGCTGAGCACCGTGCTCGACGGCCGGCAGCGTGCCCAGGAGGCCGACGTCGTCGACCGGGAGTGGGACGGTCGCTGGACGCTCGTCTCGTTCTCGCTCCCCGAGGAGTCGCAGCGACAGCGGCACGAGCTGCGGTCGCGCCTGTCGTGGGCGGGGTTCGGCATGGTGCACGCCGGGCTGTGGGCCGCACCACACACCGTCGACGTACCGCGCCTGCTCGGCGATCTCGGCGTCCTCGATCGCGTGCGCGCCTTCTCCGGCGAGCCGCTCGACCCCACTGCGGGCGATGCCCTGGTGCGCGAGGCGTTCGACCTCGACGCGCTCGCCGAGAGGTACGACGATTTCCTGCACCGCTGGTCGCCGTACGACGGCGCTGCGCACCGCATGGCCGACCCCCTCGTGGGTCGTGTGCTGCTGTCGTCGGACTGGCTGCTCGTGCTGCGTCACGACCCGCGGCTCCCGGTGCAGTTCCTGCCGCGCGACTGGCCGGGTCACTCCGCGCTGTCGCTGCAGCGGCGGCTGGTCGCGCGGTTGCGCGCACCGTCAGAGCGGATGGCGAGGACGCGGCTCGACCTGGTGGCCGTGACGGCGCCGGGCGACGAGCACTGACCCGGCACGTCACGCGCACCTGCGCCGTCGTTCAGCGGCCGAGCCCTAGCACGCGCACGGCGTTCTCCTTGAGCACCAGCTCGCGCACGCCCTCCTTGAGCGGGAGCGCGTCGAAGTCCCGGATCCAGCGCTCCGGCGTGATGAGCGGGTAGTCGGAGCCGAAGAGCACCTTGTGCTTGAGCAGCGTGTTCACGTACTGGACGAGGATCGGCGGGAAGTACTTCGGCGACCAGCCCGACAGGTCGATGAACACGTTCGCCTTGTGCGTCGCGACCGCGAGCGCCTCCTCCTGCCACGGGAACGACGGGTGCGCCATCACGATCGTGAGGTCGGGGAAGTCGGCGGCGACGTCGTCGAGCAGCATCGGGTCGGAGTGCTTGAGGCGAAGCCCCCGCCCTCCGGGCATGCCGGCGCCGATGCCGGTCTGCCCGGTGTGGAACAGCGCGGGGACGCCGAGGGCCGATATCGCCTCGTACAGCGGGTAGGCCATCGGGTCGCCGGGCGAGAAGCCCTGCACGGTGGGGTGGAACTTGAAGCCGCGCACGCCCATGTCGGTCACGAGACGATGCGCCTCCGCGACGCCGGCCGGACCGCGGCGCGGGTCGACGCTCGCGAACGGGATGAGCACGTCGGGATGACGCTGCGCCGCGCGCGCCACGTCGTCGTTGGGCACGGGCGGCTGGCCCGTCTCGTGCTCGCTGTCGACGGTGAACACGACCGCGGCCATCCGCTGCTCACGGTAGAACGACGCGAGGGCGTCGAGGGTCGGGGCACGTCCGTCGCCGGTCTTGAAGTACGCCGCCGACGCCGCCATCAGATCGTCGGGGAGGCTGGTGCTCCCGTCGTCGGCCACCTCGGCGTGCGTGTGCACGTCGATCGCGACGAGCCAGTCGAGGTCGAGGGTCACGCGGGTCTCCTTAGGTGGTGAGGTCGTGCTCCTGCGCCTTGGCGGCGATGAGCCCGAGGACGACCCTGTCGCGTGCGGCCGAGAGCCCGTCCGACGTCGTCGATCCCATCTCGTCGGTCATCTGCGCCGTGACCAGGGCGACCAGCTCCGGCGTCCACGCCGGCGTGCGCATGTCGTCCCACCACGCGGCCATCGGCGGCCCGAGGTGCTCGAGGTTGTGCGCGATCCCGCCGTCGCCGCCGGAGAGGTGCTGCCCCGCGAACGGGCCGACCGCCGCCCAGCGCAGCCCCGGACCGTTCGTGATCGCCGCGTCGATGTCGGCGACGCTGGCCGCGCCGCGTGCCACGAGGTCGTAGGCCTCGCGCCACAGCGCCGCCTGCAACCGGTTGACGAGGTGCCCGTCGAGCTCGATCCGCACGTGCACGGGCCGCTTCCCGGCGGCGGCGTAGAAGGCCATGGCGTCGTCGACGGAAGCCTCCGACGTCTGCTCGCCGCCCACCACCTCGACGAGCGGGATGAGGTGCGCCGGGTGGAACGGGTGCCCGATGAGCACACGCTCCGGGTGCCGTGCGCAGGCCGCCGTGATCACCGTGGGTCGCAGACCCGACGAGCTGCTCGCCACCACTGTCGCGGCCGGTGCGCGCGCGTCGATCTCGGCGACGAGCCGCTGCTTGAGGTCGAGCCGCTCGGGGCCGCTCTCCTGCACGAAGACGGCGTCGCCCACGGCGTCGGCCACGGTGTCGCTCCAGCGCAGCCGGTCGAGCGGTACCTCGGCATCGGCGCCCAGCGTCACGAGCGGAGGCCACAGGTCGTGCAACGACGCGACGAGCCGCTCCTGCGCGCCCTCGGCTGGGTCGTGGGCGCGCACGACGTGGCCGCGCGCGAGGAACAGGGCCGCCCAGGCCGCGCCTATCGTGCCGGTGCCGACGACGGCGACCGTCCGGGGCGAGCTCATGCGTCGCCGTCCGGCTTCGACACGAAGAGGTCGAGCGTGCTCGGGTCGATGAGCGAGTCGCGGCTTGCGACCTCGTCGGGGTCGGCGCCGAGCAGGATCCGCTTCACCGGCAGCTCGAGCTTCTTGCCCGTGCGGCTGCGGGGGATGCCGCGCACTGCGCGGATGGCGTCGGGTACGTGCCGTGGCGACAGCTCGTGGCGCAGCGCGGAGGCGAGCCCGTCGCGCAGCGAGTCGGGCAGCGACCCGTCGGTGGTCACGACGTACAGGATGAGCTGGCCGGGACCGCCGTCGGGATCCTCGAGGTGCACGACGAGGCTGTCGCTCACCTCCGCGAACTCCTCGACCACGCTGTAGAAGTCGGCCGTGCCGAGCCGCACGCCGCCGCGGTTGAGCGTGGCGTCGGAACGCCCGGAGATGATCGCGCTGCCGTTGGTCTCGAAGCGCACCCAGTCGCCGAAGCGCCAGATGCCGGGGTAGACGTCGAAGTACGAGGCGCGGTAGCGGCTGCCGTCGAGGTCGCCCCAGAAGCCCACGGGCATCGAGGGCATCGGCTTGCGGATCACGAGCTCGCCGAGCTCGCCGACGACCTCGTGCCCGAACGGGTCGAGCGCTGCGAGGTCGCAGCCCAGCACCCGCCCCGACATGCGTCCGGCGTACACCGGCTGCCAGGGGCTGCTCGCGATGATGCCCGTGCAGACGTCGGTGCCGCCGCTGCCGACGTTGAGCAGCACGTCCGGCCCGAGCTGCTCGGTGATCCACACATAGCCCTCGGTCGCGAGCGGCGCGCCCGCGACACCGATCTGGCGCACCGCCGAGAGGTCGGCCACCTCGCGCGGGACGACGCCCTCCTTGCGGCAGGCCATCACGTAGCCGGGGCTGAGGCCGACCAGCGTCGCGCCCGTCTCCTCGGCCCAGCGCCACTGCTGCGTGAGATCGGGGTGCAGCGGGTTGCCGTCGATGACCACCGCAGCAGCTCCGTGCAGCAAGGCCGACATCACGGTGTTCCAGAGCATCCACGCGGTGGTCGAGAACCACAGCAGCCGGTCGCCCTCCCGCAGGTCCCACGACAGGCCCTGGCTCTTGAGCTGCTCCACGAGCAGGCCGCCGTGGCAGTGCACGATCGGCTTGGGCTTGCCGGTCGTGCCGCTCGTGAACAGCACGACCATGGGGTGGTCGAAGGGCACCGGCTCGAAGTCGAGCGGGGCCGGCGTCGCGATCAGCTCGTCCCAGTGGAGAGAGCCGGGGATGTCTCCCTTGCCGTACGGGACGGTGATCACGTGCTCGAGCGTCGGGAGCTCGGCGCGGATCTCGGCGATCTCGTCGAGCTTGTCGATGTGCTTCTCGCCGTAGACGTAGCCCGGGACGGCCAGCATCACCTTCGGGTCGATCTGCGCGAACCGGTCGACGATCGCCTTGTGCCCGAACTCCGGCGCGCACGACGCCCACACGGCGCCGAGCGACAGCGTCGCGAGGTAGGCGACCGCGGTCTCGGTGATGTTCGGCAGGAACGCCACGACCCGGTCGCCCTTGCCGACGCCGAGCCGTTGCAGGCCGGCGCGGGTGCGCGCGACGAGGTCGGCCAGATCACCGCGCGTTGTCACGCGCGGTTCGCGGGTCTGCGACCGCTCGATGATCGCGATGCCGGACGGGTCGCGCCAGGCGCCGACAGCGTGCTCCGCCCAGTTGAGCGTCGCACCGGGGAACCAGACCGCGCCGGGCATGGCCGCGTCGGCCAGCACCGCCGTGTGCGGGCTGTGCGACCGCACGCCGAAGAAGTCCCAGATGCTCTGCCAGAACGCGTCCAGGTCGTCGGTCGACCACGCGAGCAGGGCGTCGTAGTCGGCGAACATCAGTCCGCGCTCACGCTCGAGCCACTGCACGTACTCGCCGATCACTGTGGTGTCGAGAGCGTCGTCGGGAACCGGTCGGATGACGTCGCCGTCGAAGACGTCGGCCATCAGTCCTCCCTTCCCGGCGTCACGCGTGCTGCTCGCCCTTCGAGGAACTCGCGCATCAGCCGCTGCGCGTCCTCCGACGACGACGCCACCGACGCCATCAGCGACTCGAGCAGGTAGCCCTCGTGCGGCCCGACCTCGGCGATCCGCGGCAGCGCCTGCAGGACGGCGTAGGTCGTGAGCGGGGCGATCGAGGCGGCCTTGGCCGCCAGCCCTCGCGCGGTGGCGAGGCCCTCTCCCGGTTCGACCAGGTACTGCGACAGCCCGGCCGCGCAGCCCTCCTCGGCGTCGTACACGCGGCCGGTCAGCATCAGGTCTGTCATCCGCGCGACTCCGATGAGCCGCGGCAGGCGCACCGAGCCGCCACCGCCCACGAACAGGCCGCGCTGGCCCTCCGGCAGCGCATAGAAGGCCGTGCGCTCGGCGACCCGCACGTGCGTCGCGCTCGCCAGCTCGAGGCCGCCACCGATCACCGCGCCCTTGAGGACCGACACGACCGGCAGGCGGCCGAGCTGGATCGCGCCCATGACCCGGTGCCACATCCGGGAGTGGTGCAGCCCCTCCTCGACCGACGTCGCCGAGAGGTCGGACAGGTCGAGGCCGGCGCAGAAGTGGTCGCCGTCGCCCTGAAGGACGACGGCCCGGACCCCCTCGGGTGGTGCGGTGAAGAACGACTCGAGCCCGAGCACCGTCGCGGTGTCGAGCGCGTTGCGCTTGCGCGCCCGGTCGAGCGTGAGCACGGCGACGCCGGCCTCGGCGTCGAGCTCGACGGACAGCGACTCGGGGAGGGACGATGCGGCCACCTCGTGACGTTAGACATCTTCGTGACGACGGTCAAGAGTCTGTCGCACGTTGATCTCAGGAGCGGGCGTCTGAGGCCTGACCGCCGCTCGTTCGTCCGTGCCTGTGCGGTCTGCTCTCGCGGAGGTCCTGACGACGCGCGCGAGCCCGCTGAGCAGGATCGGAGAAGCAGGGCCGGCCGTTCCCGCCTACTGTCGCCCTGCTGCACCGGGCGGCCGACAGGGTCGCGTTCTGGGAGCGGAGGGGCCGAGCCGATCCGACCGGTCGTAGGGTCGGAGCCGGTCGGTCCAGCGGCGACGACGCGGGGGGCGAGACCTCCCGTCACACTCGAGGGAGACGTGATGCCCAAGCCCACGAAGGCTGCGGCCGCGCCGCGTGCGAAGGCGTCCGCGTCGCACGAGGCCGACGTCCACGACCTGATCCGGGTGCACGGGGCCCGCGAGAACAACCTCAAGGACGTGAGCCTCGAGATCCCCAAGCGCCGGCTCACGGTGTTCACCGGCGTCTCCGGATCGGGCAAGAGCTCGCTGGTGTTCTCCACGATCGCCGCCGAGTCTCAGCGGTTGATCAACGAGACGTACAGCGCGTTCGTCCAGGGGTTCATGCCCAACCTGGCCCGCCCCGACGTCGACGTGCTCGAGGGCCTCACCACGGCGATCATCGTCGACCAGCAGCGGATGGGGTCCGACCCGCGCTCCACCGTCGGCACCGCCACCGACGCCAACGCGATGCTGCGCATCCTGTTCAGCCGTCTCGGCAAGCCGCACATCGGCTCGCCGCAGGCGTTCTCCTTCAACGTCGCCTCGATCAGCGGTGCCGGGGCCGTGAGCATCGAGCGCGGCGGCCGCACCACCAAGGAGCGGCGCGCGTTCTCGATCACGGGCGGCATGTGCCCACGGTGCGAGGGCCGCGGCTCGGTCACCGACTTCGACCTGACGGTGCTCTACGACGCCAGCAAGTCGCTCAACGAGGGCGCGCTCACGATCCCCGGCTACAGCGTCGACGGCTGGTACGGCCGCATCTTCAGCGGCTGCGGGTTCTTCGACCCCGACAAGCCGATCAGCAAGTTCACCAAGAAGGAGCTCGACGCGCTCCTCTACAAGGAGCCCACGAAGATCAAGGTCGACAACATCAACCTCACCTACGAGGGCCTGATCCCGCGGATCCAGAAGTCGATGCTGTCCAAGGACGTCGACGCGATGCAGCCGCACATCCGCGCGTTCGTCGAGCGCGCGGTCACCTTCACCACGTGCCCCGAGTGCGACGGCACGCGCCTCGCGGCCCCGGCGCGGTCGTCGAAGATCGGTGGCATCAACATCGCCGACGCCTGCGCGATGCAGATCAGCGACCTCGCGGCGTGGGTGCGGGGTCTCGACGACCCATCCGTGGCACCGCTGCTGACCTCGCTGCGCGACACCCTCGACTCCTTCGTCGAGATCGGCCTCGGCTACCTCTCGCTCGACCGTCCGTCGGGCACCCTGTCGGGCGGCGAGGCGCAGCGCACGAAGATGATCCGCCACCGAGGTTCGTCGCTCACCGACGTCACCTACGTGTTCGACGAGCCGACCGTCGGCCTGCACCCGCACGACATCGAGCGGATGAACGAGCAGCTGCTGCGCCTGCGCGACAAGGGCAACACGGTGCTCGTCATCGAGCACAAGCCCGAGGTGATCGACATCGCCGACCACGTCGTCGACCTCGGCCCGGGCGCCGGCACCGGTGGTGGCGAGGTCGTGTTCGAGGGCACTGTCACCGAGCTGCGCGCCTCCGGCACGCTCACCGGGCGCCACCTCGACGACCGGGCCGCCCTGAAGACCGAGGCGCGCTCGCCGTCCGGGTCGCTCGAGATCCGTGGTGCGTCGATGCACAACCTCCGGGACGTCGACGTCGACATCCCCCTCGGCGTGCTCGTCGTGGTCACCGGCGTCGCGGGATCGGGCAAGAGCTCGCTGCTGCGCGGGTCGGTCTCCGGCAGGGACGGCGTGGTCACCGTCGACCAGGCGCCGATCAAGGGGTCGCGGCGCAGCAACCCTGCGACGTACACGGGTCTGCTCGAGCCGATCCGCAAGGCGTTCGCGAAGGCCAACGGCGTGAAGCCGGCGCTGTTCAGCGCCAACTCCGAGGGCGCCTGCCCCTCGTGCAACGGTGCGGGCGTCATCTACACCGACCTCGCGATGATGGCCGGGGTCGCCACGACGTGCGAGCAGTGCGAGGGGAAGCGATTCGACGCCGCCGTCCTCGAGTACCGGTTCGGCGGCCACGACATCAGCGAGGTGCTCGCGATGCCGGCCGACGAGGCCCTCGGGTTCTTCGGTGCCGGTGAGTCGAAGATCGCGGCGGCGCACGCCATCCTCGCCCGGCTCGCCGACGTCGGGCTCGGCTACCTGAAGATCGGCCAGCCACTCACGACCCTGTCCGGCGGCGAGCGCCAGCGGCTCAAGCTGGCCACGAGCATGGGGGAGAAGGGCGTCGTCTACGTCCTCGACGAGCCGACGTCGGGTCTGCACCTCGCCGACGTCGCGCAGCTGCTCGGCCTGCTCGACCGCCTCGTCGACTCGGGGACCTCGGTGATCGTCATCGAGCACCACCAGGCCGTCATGGCGCACGCCGACTGGATCATCGACCTCGGTCCGGGCGCGGGGCACGACGGCGGCCGGATCGTGTTCGAGGGCACACCTGCCGACCTCGTCGCCGGGCGCTCCACCCTCACCGGCCGGCACCTCGCGTCGTACGTCGGCGCCTGACCCGGCGCTGCGCGCGGTCGCGCGTGGTCGGGGTCGTGTCCGATCTGCGGTAGGATGAGGTGCTCGCCGGTACTGGGTGGCACTGACCCCTCGGCGAATCTCGAACTCCTCCACGGGGTCGCGCTCAGACAGCGCAGCACCTCGAGCGTCCGGCCCAGTGACCGGGTGCAGTGCGTCCCGTCGGGAATGCACACGCCCCGCCTTGCGCGCCACGCGCGCCGACGCACGCCGACACCGGCGGACGACCGCGGCGGACCACAGACCTCGGAAGGTCCTCATGTCCAGCACCACCACGCCCGCCGCTGCTCGCTCGGGCGAGCCCTCGCGCCGACGTCGCAAGCCGACGTCGGGCAGCGACTCGCGCCCGGCGCAGCGTCCCTCCACCAGCGCCCCCAGGGCGCCCGTCGTCGTCGCCTCGGCCCACGACGGCCCCGCGCTCAGCTTCACGCAGCTCGGTGTCGCACCCCTCCTCGTCGACGTGCTCGCCAAGCGCGGCATCGACATGCCCTTCCCGATCCAGACCGCCACGCTGCCCGACTCGCTCGCGGGTCGCGACGTGCTCGGCCGGGGCCGAACCGGCAGCGGCAAGACCATCGCCTTCGCGCTGCCGCTCGTGAGCGCGCTCATGGCCGACGCCCACCGCCCGCGCAAGTCGCGGCCGCGGGCGCTCATCCTGCTTCCCACACGCGAGCTCGCGACCCAGGTGCACGAGTCGGTGGCACCGCTCGCGCAGGCCGCCGGCCTCTCCACCACCACCGTGTTCGGCGGCGTCGGCCAGGGCAACCAGGTGCGCGCCCTCGACCGCGGCGTCGACATCGTCGTCGCGTGCCCGGGCCGTCTCGAGGACCTCATGCGTCAGGGCCACGTGCGCCTCGACGGCATCCTCGTCACCGTGCTCGACGAGGCCGACCACATGGCCGACCTCGGCTTCCTGCCCGGCGTGAAGCGCATCATGGACACTACGCCGTCCGACAGCCAGCGCCTGCTGTTCTCGGCCACGCTCGACAACGGCGTCGACGTGCTCGTGAAGCGCTACCTGCGCTCGCCGGTCACCCACTCGGTCGACGACGACGCCAGCACCGAGCCCGACATCGACCACCACGTGCTCACCGTGCAGGCGTCGGACAAGCCCGACGTCGTGCGCGAGCTGGCCTCCGGCCAGGGGCGCTCGATGCTGTTCATGCGCACCAAGCACTCGGCGCGCAAGCTCGCTCGCGACCTCACCCTCGCTGGCATCCCGGCGGTCGACCTGCACGGGAACCTCGCGCAGAAGGCGCGCGACCGCAACCTCGCAGCGTTCCGCGACGGCTCGGTGCGCGTGCTCGTCGCCACAGACATCGCCGCGCGCGGCATCCACGTCGACGACGTCAACCTCGTGGTGCACGTCGACCCGCCGGCGGAGCACAAGGCCTACACCCACCGTTCGGGCCGAACGGCGCGCGCCGGTGCTTCCGGCATCGTCGTCACGCTGCAGACGCCCGCGCAGAAGCGCGACGTCGCGGTGCTGACGCGTCGCGCCGGCATCGACCCGACGCAGTCGAGCGTCCGTCCCGGTGCGCCCGAGCTGCTCGCGCTCACCGGTCCCCACGCGGCCCACGTAGAGCCGTCGCGCGTCGTCGAGGCTCCCGAGCAGTCGCGCCGGGGTCGTTCGCCGCAGGGCCAGGGCCGTTCGCAGGGCCAGGGCTCGGGCCGCGGCCGCTCGCGCACCGGCGGTTCGGGCTCAGGCTCGAGCTCGGCGAAGGCGCCCCGCTCCGACGACCGTCGTCCGGCTCGATCCGGCTCCGCGTCCTCGACGTCCACGCGTCGTCAGAGCGTGGCCGACTTCTCCAGCGGTCGCCGCTCCCGCTGACCGCACGGTCGCCCGCACGAACACAGCGCACGCCGCCCTCGCCCTCACGGGCGGGGGGCGGCGTGCGCTGGTCGTTGCGGGGTCAGCCCTCGTAGGTGTCGGAGAGGTCGAGCAGCTCCTCGAGGTCGGCGACGTCGACGTCGCGATCGACGCCGAGCAGGGCGCAGAGACCGTCCCACGAGTGCGTCATCTGCTCGGTGCTCACGTCGGAGAAGGTCTCGGCGCGCGCCGCGCCGGTCGCCGCGATGAAGCCGGTCGAGCGGGTGGCGAAGAGCTCGGCGAAGAACGGCTCCTCGCGGTGGTCGCGCTGCAGGTCGCGCAGCACCTCGCGCACCACACCGAGGTCGAGCTCACTCATGACGCCTCCCGTGGCGGCTGATGCCGTCGCTGTGGTTGCTCTGGAGCCTCATCCCCACCACAACGACGGCATCGAGCGGAGGGGACGGGGACGACGTCAGTCGAGCGCCCCGCGCAGCGCGGTGTCGAGGTCGGTCCACAGGTCCTCGACGTTCTCGATACCGACCGACATGCGGCACAGCGTCGGGCCCACGATCGCGGCGTCGCCGGCCCAGCGAGCGCGCCGCTCGATGAGCGACTCGACGCCGCCGAGGCTCGTCGCGTGCGTGAGCAGACGCAGCCGCGCCAGGAACGCCTCGGTCTGCTCCGCGGATCCCGCGACGTCGAACGACAGCATCGAGCCGTAGCCGCCGGACAGCACCCGGGTGGCGCGCTCGTGCTGCGGGTCTCCCGGGAGGCCCGGGTAGTTGACGTTCGACACGAGCGGGTGGGCGACGAGACGCCGGGCGAGCTCGGACGCCGACGCCTCGGCCTTGTCGAGGCGCACGGCCAGGGTGCGCACGCCGCGCAGCGCGAGGAACGTCTCGAGGCCGCCCGGGATCGCACCGTGGTCGTGGCGGTGCGCTGCAAGGAAGTCGGCGTGGGCGGCGTCCTTGCACACCGCGGCACCGAGGAGCAGGTCGGAGTGGCCGGCGAGCAGCTTGGTCGCGGAGTGCATGACGATGTCGGCACCGAGGTCGAGCGGCCGCTGGCGCAGCGGTGTCGCGAACGTGGAGTCGACCACGGTGATCGCGCCGCGATCGCGGGCCCCGGCGGCGATCGCCGGCACGTCGGCCACCGCGATGAGCGGGTTCGCCACCGACTCCACCCACACCATGTCGGCACCCTCGGCGGCGGCGAGCACGGCGTCGGTGTCGTCGGGCGCGGCGGTGCGGAGCGTCAGGCGCCCGTGCACCTCGAGGCGCTCGAACACGTTCTTGACGCCGTAGTACGCCACCGACGGCAGCACCACGACGCCGCCCGAGGGGACGAGGTCGGCGATCGCAGTGGCCGCGGCGAGGCCCGACGCGAACGTGACCGCCGTGCCGCCGTCGAGCGCGCCGAGAGCCGTCTCGAGGGCGCCCCATCCCGCGTTGCCGTCGCGCCCGTAGGCGAGGTCGGTGTCGTGCACGTACGTCGAGCTCATCGTGATCGGTGCGTTCACCGGGGCGCCGGGCAGGCGCGCGGGGCGCCCTGCCTGCACGGCCACCGTGTCCGGCGTCCACTCCGGGTCGAGGTCCACGTGGGCGGGGTACGTCGGCTGCGAGGACATGCCCGCATCCTGCCGCACGGCGCCACGAGCCACGAACCCCCCGGCCACCCCTGGTTGTGATCGCTCCCCTACTGACGTTGCGCGTCAGCGGGGGCCACGCGAGGTCTACCTCGCGGAAACGTGATCACGGCGCTGGGGCGGCGAGCGGCGCTGACATGATGCGGGGGTGGGAGAGGCACTCGTCGCGGCGCTGGGCATCGCCGTGTCGCCGTTCGCGATCGTGCCCGCGATCCTGCTGCTCTTCTCGGCCCGGCCGGGTTCGACCTCCGGTGCCTTCGGCGGCGGGTGGTACGCCGGGATCACCATCGTCACCGTCGTCGCTCTGCTCGCCGCTGACCTGCTCACGCTTCCCGACGTGGCGCCGCGCTGGGTGACCTACACGCGCATCGCGCTCGGCGCGCTCCTCGTCGTGGTGGGGCTGAGCAAGTTCGCGCGGCGAGGCGGCGAGGCCAAGCAGCCCGCCTGGCTGGCCTCGCTCGAGACGGCCACGCCGAGAGGCGCAGCGCGGATCGGTCTGCTGGCGTCCGCGGCGAACCCGAAGGTCGCGCTGCTGGCCATCGCCGGAGGCTTCGCGCTCGGCGCCGACCTGCACGGCCTCGGGCAGGAGATCCTCGCGGTGCTCGGGTTCGCGCTGGTGGCGGCGTCCACGGCTCTGCTGCCGGCACTGGCGTTCGCGATCCGCGGCGAGAGGGTGCTCGGGCCGCTCGGCGTCGCGAAGGACTGGCTGGTCTCGCGGATCGACGTGCTGATGTCGGTGATCCTCATCGTCATCGGCGTCCTGCTCATCGCCAAGGGCCTCTCCGCCCTCTGACGACCCGCGTGCAACCGGTGATCTGCAGCAGAACGGGGCCGTCATCGACGCACCCCACCAGTCGCACGCGTCCGGAGGGGAGGGCTCGTAGGCTCGCGTCGTGGAGCTCACGTTCAGCGGGGAGATCTGGTACTGGCGCGGTCCGGCGCCGCACCACTTCGTGACGGTGCCCGACGACGACGCCGCCGCGATCGCGTCGGTGGCGGCCGCCATCACGTATGGCTGGGGGTGCATCCCCGTGCGCGGCAGCGTCGGGGGCACCGACTTCACGACGTCGCTGTTCCCGAAGGACGGTGGATACATCGTGCCGCTCAAGGCAGCGGTACGACGGGCGGAGGGGCTCGACGTCGGCGACGACGTCAGGGTGCTCCTCGTGCTCGACGTCTGACGCGCCGTCTGCGACGCCGAGCGGTGGCCGGCGTGGGTCCGCAGCCTGTCGCGCCTCGCTCCGCGGTGCGGAACGGGGTGCGGGTGCTGCGGCCGAGGCTGGTGCAGGATGCCTCCCGGTGCGGACGACGGTCCGCGACGAGCAGACGGAGCCCGGCATGGAGATGGACCCCCAGCAGAAGCGCGCGGCGCTGCGCGCGATCAACTACGGCCTGTACATCGTCACGGCCACGCACGGCGGCCAGACCGCGGCCGCGGGCGTGAACTGGGTGACGCAGGCGTCGTTCGACCCGCCGCTCGTCGTCGTGTGCATCAAGCCGGGCACCGAGACCCACGACCTCGCGCTCGAGTCGGGCGGGTTCGTCGTCAACGTGGTGGGTGCCGACCAGATCGACGTCGCGAAGTCGTTCTTCCGCCCCACGGTGGTGGAGGGCGACACGCTCAACGGCTTCACCTTCCACACGTCACCGGTCACCGGCGCGCCGCACCTCGTCGATCTGCCGTACTGGTTCGAGGCCACCGTCACCGACACCGTGACCACGGGCGACCACACGATCATCGTCGGACAGGTCGTGGGTGCCGGCGTCCACGACGACACCGTCGAGCCCCTCGTGCTCCGCTCGACCGGCATGAACTACGGCGGCTGACGGCCCGCGTCACGGCCGCGTCACGTTCGGACACGTCCGCGTGACGCGGCTGCGGCCCCGCCGAGGGTGTTCACCCGACGGTGCCTCTGGCGTTCACGTGCGCGTCAGCGTCGGCTCCTAGCGTCCCCGTCGTACGACGACGTGGAGGAGGAGCCATGGCCCACGACTTCGACGCGCCCCGCGGTGTCGACCTGCTCGACGACGTGGACGGTGACGCGATCGCCGCCATCCGGGCGCAGGCGGCGCAGAGCCCCCGCACGGCACCGGACGAGGCTGCGCTCGGCGACGCGCTCGCGGACACCTTCCTGCTCGCCGGGGCCGACCTCGGCGACGCGGTGCTGACGGTCGCCGTGATCCCGCAGCAGCGCGACGAGTTCCGCTGCGACGCGTGCTTCCTCGTGCTGCACCGCTCGCTGCGCGCGTCGACGACGCGCGAGCTCTGCCGCGACTGCGCCTGATGGTCAGGCGTGCGGGCGGCGCACCGTGAGCGCGACGAGAGTGGGGCCGGAGACCGGGCGGGCGCACCCCTGACCGGTGGGCGAGGAGCAGCCGCCGCACCCGGTCGGCGGGCAGCCGAGCGCGAGCGACTCCTGCGAGAGACGGCCGATGCGCAGCAGGTGGTCGAGCGAGGCGTCGACCACGTCGCGGCTGAGCCTGGACGCCGCCACGATGCGGTCGCGGTCGCCCGCACCGGCGTCGATCGCGGCGAGCACGCGGGTCAGGGGGCCGGCGTCAGACAAGGCGCGACCCGATCTGGAACACCGCCACGGCCACCAGCCAGGCGATGGTGAGCTGCATGGCGATCCCGAACACGGTCCAGCGGAGGCCGACCTCGCGGCGTTGCGCGGCGAGCGTCGCCACGCACGGTGTGTAGGCGAGGAGGAACACGAGGAACGCCCAGACGGCGGCGCTCGTGTGTCCGCCGGAGTTCGCCGCGAAGTCGGCACGGACGGCGTCGCCGAGGGCGCCGGGGCTGCTCGCGTCGTCGGGCTCGGCGGTGGCGTAGGTCTGCGACCAGGAGGAGATCACGGCCTCCTTCGCGACGAAGCCGACCAGGAGCGCGCTCGTCGCGGTCCAGGTGCCGAAGCCGGCAGGCTCGAACACCGGCGCGATGCGCGACGCCGTCGCCGCGTACACCGAGTCCTGCACGGGGACGTCGCCGAAGCTGCCGGCCCGGCCTGGCGCGGGGATCGCCTGCAGCGCCCACACCGCGATGACCGTCACCACGATGATCCCGCCCGCGGTGCGCAGGAACCCGCGCACGCGCAGCCAGGTGACCATCGTCGTGAGGCGTGCCGTGGGCCGCTGGTAGGGCGGCAGGTCGAGGATGAGCGGCTCGTCGCCCATCGCGCGCCACAGCGTGCCGCGCAGCAGCAGCCCGACCCCGATCACGAACAGGATCGAGACGCAGTACAGGACGAACACCACGGTGCCCGAGCGTCCGGGGAAGAAGATGCTCGCCATGAGCACGTAGACCGTGAGCCGCGCCGAGCACGACGTGAACGGCACGAGCAGCGTCGTGAGGATGCGGTGCCGCGCGTCGGGGAGTACGCGCGTGGCCGCGATGGCTGGAACGTTGCACCCGAAGCCGACGATGAGGGGCAGGAACGCCCGCCCGGGGAGGCCGATCGCCCGCATCGCGCGATCGGTGACGACCGCGGCGCGCGCCATGTAGCCGGAGTCCTCGAGCAGGGCGAGCAGCGCGAACATGATCGCCATCAGCGGCAGGAACGTGAGCAACATGCCCACGCCCGCGATGAGGCCGTCGACGACGAGGCCCTGAACCCAGGTGCCGCCGAGGCCGACCGCGTCGAGGATCCGCGTGGCGCCGGTGCTGACCGGCCCCGAGAAGAACGCGTCGAGCGCGCCCTGCAACGGCGCCGCGATCGTGGTCGTGAGCTGGAACACCAGCCACATCACGGCGAGGAACGAGAGCGGCCCCAGCACCGGAGCGAGCGCCACGCGGTCGATGCGGTCGGAGAAGGTGCGGCCGTCGTGCTCGGGGTCCTCGACCGTCGCCGCCTCGACGGCGCGCGAGATGAGGGCGAAGTGCCGGTCGGCGTCCGCGAACGACTCGGCCCCGGCCCCGGGTCCGGCGTACGACGTGACCGGGACGGGCGTCGCCAGCGCTGCCGAGACCGTGGCGGCGAGCGCGGCCGCACCGCTGCGCCGACGCGGATCGACGGCGACCACGGGGACGCCGATCGCACCCGACAGCGCCCGCGGGTCGACGGTGACACCGCGACGGGCGGCGACGTCGGCCATCGTGAGGGCGACCACCGTGCGCTGCCCGAGCTCGAGCAGCTGCGCCACCATGTAGAGCGAGCGTGCGAGCCGTCCGGCATCGGCGACCACGACGACGAGGTCGGGCCGTTCGTCGACGGGGACGTCGACCAGCAGGCCGCGGGTGAGCGCCTCGTCGGGCGACAGGGGATCCAGGCTGTAGGCGCCGGGGAGGTCGAGCAGGTCGTACTCGGTGCCGCCGTCGGGGCTCCATGCGCCCCGGCCCACCTCGACCGTGGTGCCCGGCCAATTGCCGACGTCGCGGTGCGCGCCGGTGAGCGCGTTGAACAGCGTCGACTTCCCGACGTTGGGCGCGCCGACGAGCGCGACCACGGACGACCCCTCGACCGCGGTTCGCCCGGTGGCGGGGGAGTGGCAGCTCGCGACCGCAGGCTGCTGTTCCGGTGCGCTCATGCGCCGCCTCCGAGGACCGTCTGATCGACCGTGATGCTGCGCGCCGAGGCGCGGTCGAGGGCCACCCGGCTGCCTGCCACGCCGATGACGATGCCGCCTCCGGAGGTGCGCCGGTGCACCTCGATCGTGGCGCCCACGCGGACGCCGAGCTCGGACAGGCGTCGCGTCGGGCCGTCGGAGAGGCCGAGCGACACGACGGTGGCTCGGCCGCTCTCGGCGTCGAGCAACGGGGCCGGTCCGCTGGTCACGCGTCCACTCTAAACCCCCAACTTAGGGTTACCTAAGTCGAGGGTGAGATCCCCTCGGAGACGTCGGTCACACCGTCGCCCCTGCGTGAGCTCCTCGCCCAGCAGCGTCGCGTCGGCTGGGCTGTGCAGCCCGTCGACGACCACGAGCAGCTGGTCACCGTCGAAGCGGGCGACCACGTCCTCCTCGTCGTCGGCGAACCCGTC
>Ga0302299_10000192_pt1 | contig 29617 bp, 28 predicted proteins | sample III_Fen_N3_4_FD_198795 | JGI IMG/M metagenome (GOLD analysis project Ga0302299, IMG submission 198795) | Peat permafrost microbial communities from Stordalen Mire near Abisko, Sweden - III_Fen_N3_4 | ecosystem: Environmental > Terrestrial > Soil > Wetlands > Permafrost | place: Sweden: Abisko...
GGGCAGGCTCGATCACCGGCCCATCCAAGCAGCCCCAACGGGCTCCTCGACGATGCCCCGCGGGTCTCGCCTAGGGTGAGCGGGTGCCTCGCCGTGACCTCGTGTATCCCCCTGTGATCGGCGCGGCGAGGGTGGCCTTCTTCACCATGGGCCTGAAGCTCGACGTCCGGGGCGGCGAGCACGTGCCCACCACCGGGGGCGCAGTGCTGGCGAGCAACCACGTCAGCCACGTCGACTTCATCTTCGCCGGCCTGGGCGCCCGCCCGTCGCGTCGACTGGTCCGGTTCATGGCGAAGGAGTCGATCTTCGCGAACCGGCTCGCGGGACCCCTGATGCGGGGCATGCACCACATCAGCGTCGACCGCTCGGCCGGTGCCGAGAGCTTTGCGACCGCGCTGTCGATGCTGCGCGACGGTGAGGTGGTCGGGGTGTTCCCCGAGGCCACCATCAGCCGGACCTTCCAGCCCAAGGAGTTCAAGAGCGGTGCTGCACGACTGGCCCAGGAGGCCGGGGTGCCTTTGGTCCCGGTCGGCCTGTGGGGCACCCAGCGGTTGATGACCTACGACTCGCACAGCTCGCTGAAGCAACGCGGCGTGCCGATCAGCATCTACGTGGGGCCGTCGGTCGACGCGAGCGGGACGGTGGACGACGTGACGGCGCGGCTGCGCGCGGCCGTCATCGAACAGGTGCAGGCGGCCCAGGTGTCGTACCCGGACGACGGCACCGGGGCGTGGTGGCAGCCGGCCGACCTCGGCGGCGCAGCGCCGGCTCGGCCGGACTCCGCCTAGCTGCACTGACCAGGGACCCAGGCCGCGACGGCGTCCGCGACGACCGTGATGTCCGACGGACCCACCCGACAGCACCCACCGACCAGGCGCGCACCGGCGTCGAGCCAGCCGGTCACGTCCAACGGGTCGATGCCCGGCCGACCGGTCCACCGCCGTGCTTTCGCGTCCCAGGACTCCCCGCTGTTGGGGTAGGCCACCCCGGGCCGGCCGCTGGCCGCGGCAGCCGCTGTGAGCGCCGCGACGACGTCGCCGGGGGCGCTGCAGTTGACGCCGACGGCGACGACGTGGCGACAGTCCCGCGCAGCGGCGAAGGCATCGGTGGCGGGCGGGCCGCTGCGGAGCCGTTCGCCCGACACGGTCACTGACAACCAGGCCGGGAACTCCAGCCGCGCCACCTCGGCCACCAAGGCCTCGACCTCGACCAGCTCGGGGATCGTCTCCAGCGCGAGCACGTCGGGCGCGGCTTCGACCAACACCTCGAGGCGCCGTCGGTGGAACCGGCGCAGCGCCGCCACGTCGAGCCCGTACCCGCCGCGGTACTCCGACCCGTCGGCCAGCATCGCCCCGTACGGACCGACCGAGGCGGCCACCCAGGCCGGCCGACCGGTCCGCTCGGCGTGGGCGTCCGCCGCGTCGCGGGCCAGCCGGACGCTCCGGCCGAGGAGCTGGTCAGTCTGCGCGGCGTCGACGCCGATCCGCGCAAAGCCGTCGTAGGTGGCCTGATAGCTGGCGCTGGTGGCCACCTCGGCGCCAGCAGCGAAGAAGGCCGCGTGTGCGGCGACGATCGCCTGGGGTGAGGTCTGGAGCAATGACGCCGACCACGTCGGCCCCGACAGGTCGGCGCCCTGCGCTTCGAGCTGCGTCGCGAGTCCTCCGTCGAGCACGACGGGACGCTGCGCAAGGGTGCGCGACAAGGTGGCGGGAGTCACGCCATAGTGTCCCATCCCTCCGGCAACGTGCCTGGGGTCGTCGCGCTCGGAGGTCACGCATGACGGCAACGACCACAGCCAGCCTGGTCCTGCGGGGTGGCCGGGTGTTCGACGGGACCGGCTCGGGCCCGGTCGCGGCCTCGGTGGCCGTTCGCGACGGTTGCATCGTCGCCGTCGGCGACCACGACGACGTCGCGGCGTTGATCGGCACGTCGACCGAGGTCGTCGACGTCCACGGCGGGTTGGTCACGCCAGGTTTCCACGACGCCCACGTCCACCCGGTCTACGCCGGCGTGAAGCTGGTGCAGTGCGACCTGTTCGGGGTCCTCGACCAGTCCGCCGCCGTGGCCGCCGTCGGCGCCTATGCCCGGGCCCACCCCGACCGGTCGTGGATCCTCGGCGGCGGATGGTCGCTGGCCACGTTCCCCGGCGGGACCCCCACCAAGGAGCTGCTCGACGCCGTGGTCCCGGACCGGCCGGTCTTCCTGCCGAACCGCGACGGTCACGGCGCCTGGGTGAACAGCGTGGCGCTGCGCCTCGCCGGGATCACCGGTGGCACCGCGGACCCGGCCGACGGCCGGATCGAGCGCGCCGCCGACGGCGAGCCGTCGGGCACGTTGCACGAAGGCGCGATGCGGCTGGTGGCCGACCTCGTCCCCCATCCGACCGCGGCCGAGTACGACGCGGCTCTCGACGTGGCCCAGACGTATCTGCTCAGCCTCGGGATCACCGGTTGGCAGGACGCGATCATCGGGGAGGTGAACGGCCGGGCCGACAACCTGGACGCCTACCTGCGCGCAGACGACGACGGTCGGCTCCGGGCCCGAGTCGTCGGCGCGTTGTGGTGGGACCGGAACCGCGGTGGTGAGCAGATCGGCGACCTGATCGAGCGGCGCGCCGAGGCCCCGGGTCGACCCGGCGCACGGTTCGCCGCCACGAGCGTCAAGATCATGCAGGACGGCGTGGCCGAGAACTACACGGCCGCCATGACGCAGCCGTACCTCGACGACTGCGGCTGCGCCACGAGCAACTCCGGGATCAGCTTCGTCGAGCCGCGAGCCCTGCAGGACTACGTGACCCGACTCGACGCCGAGGGGTTCCAGGTGCACTTCCACGCGCTCGGCGACCGTGCGGTGCGCGAAGGACTCGATGCGATCGAGGCGGCGCGGCGGGCCAACGGCATGAACGACCTCCGCCACCACCTGGCCCACCTGCAGGTGGTGCACCCCGACGACGTCCCGCGGTTCGCCCAGCTCGGTGCGCTGGCGAACATGCAGCCCCTGTGGGCCTGTCACGAGCCCCAGATGGACGAGCTGACGATTCCGTTCCTCGGTGGCGAGCTGGCCTCGTGGCAGTACCCGTTCGGCGACCTGGCCCGGGCCGGGGCCACCCTGGTCGGCGGCAGTGACTGGTCGGTGAGCAGCCCCGACGTCTTGTGGGGGGCGCATGTCGCGGTCAACCGGGTGTCCCCTCCGGCCGAGCTGGCCGAGGCGGGCCGCACCGAGCTGCCGGACCCGTTCCTGCCGCAGCAGCGGCTGACGCTCGCCCAGGTGCTGGCCGCGTACACCTCCGGCTCGGCGTTCGCCAACCACCTCGACGACGTCGTCGGGACGGTCTCGATCGGCAAGGCCGCCGACCTGGTCGTCCTGGATCGCGACCCGTTCAGCGGCGACCCGCTCGAGATCGGGGCGACCACCGTGCGACGCACCTACGTCGACGGCGAAGCCGTCTACGCCACCGACAACTGACCCCAATCACGCCGAATGGCGTCCCCCGTGAGTCTTGACCCGAGGCAATGGCCCGCAGACTCACGGTCAGGGCCATTCGGCGGGGGAAGGGGGGCCGGGCGACGGGGTCGTCAGGGGGCCGGAGGGAGCCCGGCCTGGGCCCGGGCCGCGTCGTAGATCCGCTGCATCGTCGGGTCGGGGGAGTGTCCGGGCCGTCGCTGCTGCTGGTAGGCGCGGGCGGCCGCCGTGGTCTCGTCCAGCTCCTGCTGGACGGAGCCGGATCGGTCGGGGTGGTCGGCGTAGACGAAGTCGGGGATCGCCGAGGCGAGCGCCAGCGTCGCCTCCGCGGTCGACGCGACCAGCGCCGGCTGGCTGGTGAAGGCGCTGCGGTAGGGCCACCACACGTGCAGCGCGTCGCCGGCAAGGGTCACCGCCGACCCACTCGGAACCGCGTCGAGGATCAACGCCATCACGTGCGGGGCCAGCACGCTCGAGGCATACGCCCGGTCGTCGGCGTGCACCGACAGCCGCTGGTCGAAGTCCCACGACTCGGTCTGCCAGTAGGTGCCGGGGTCGTCCATCCCCCGCGTGGACCGGCTGAGCACGGCCATCGGGGGCATCCAGGCGCCGGCGATCCGGGTGAGCGTTCCGGCCCAACGTGGGGCCGGCCCCCGGGCGGCCTGCGTCGTGGCCGAGCCGAGGCTCCCGGCCACGGCGCCCAGCAGGGACCCGGCGGCGTCGACCACGAGGCCCGAGGCCGAGCCGGCGAGGTCGTCGCCGAGCATCAGGCCGACGACGCCACCGCCGGCCACCGCACCCGGGCGGTCGGGCTCACCGGCCTCGAGGTCGGGGTCGCGGGCGGTCACGGTCAGGGCCGCGAGCACCGTGCCCGCGTCGGGGAGGCCAGACGTTCCTCCCGGCGCCGTGGGACCGGCCGGCGTGGCGCCCGACGACGCGGGCGCCGACGTCGCCCCCGCGTCGATCGCCCGGGCGGTCCACTGGATCAGTCGGCTCGTGCCCTTGGCGTCACCGAGCCGCCACGGGTGCAGCCGCGGCAGGGTGCCGACCGTGCGATTGATCGCCCCGGCCAGCCACAGCTGCGTCAGCGGAGCCGCCAGCGCCCAGCTCACGTGGGTGGGTTCCCAGCAGGCGTTGGCGTCCGGTGGCCGCAGGTTGGACTCGTTCATCCCTTCAGGGATCGGTCGACGGTGTCACCGCCTTGACGGCGGCGGCTCCGCTCGCGTCGGCGTCCACCTCGGCCAGGAGCCATCGGGGACCCACCACCTCGACGTCGGCGGGCAGCCGACGGCGCAGGCCGGCGTCGGCGGTGACCACCCACGCGTCACTGTCCGCTTCGGCCACGGTCACCACGGTGTCGTCGCCGGACCCCGAAGCCGCGTGGACCTCCAGCCAGCCCGGCGCGGTCCCGACGGCCCCCCGGGCCTTGCCCTCGACGACCACGTGGACCCGCCGAACCACGACCGGCTCTCCTGACGGCGACCTGGTCGTGCGCGCGCGCAGTCGACCCAGGTCGGCCAGGAACGCGGTGGTGGCTCGGGCACGGTCGTGCCACCAGCCCTGGGCGAGGTACCGGAAGGGGTCGGTCCCCACCACGTTGGCCGCGTCGACCACCAGCGCGATCGCCCGCGTCCGCACCAGCGGCCAGGTGGCGGCGAAGCCGGGGTGCAGGTCCAGGGCGGCCACGTCGGCGATCGGCTGCCAGGTGAGGTCGAGGCTCTCGGCGTTGGCGACCGTGGGCAGTGGCTCCGGGGTGTCGGCGACCACGGTCTGGTAGGTCCAGCCGCCGTGGTCGTCGACGTGGACCCGCCGGACACGCAGCCGCGAGGCGTCGATCCCGGCCTCCTCGGCCGCCTCCCGGCAGGCGGCGGCCACCGCATCCTCGCGGCTCGCCCGAGCGCCGCCGGGGATGCCCCAGGTTCCGCCGTGGTGGCTGAGCTCGCTGCGGTGCTGCATCAGCACGCGCGCCTGGCCGTCGTCGTCCACGGTGTGGAGCAGGAGCCCGGCGGCGCCGAACCGCCCCCAGTGCTCGTGGCCCAGGTCGCAGCTGGTCCACCCGTCGCCGTCGGTGGGGTCGAGGGTCACGGGCGGGAGGCGATGTCGAGCTGGGCCACCTCGTCGCTGCTGAGCCGGAGCACCAGCGCCGGGGCGAGCGCGGCCACTTGCTCCGGAGTGCGCGCGCTGGCGATGGGGGCGACCACACCGGGCTGGGCGGTGAGCCAGGCGAGCGCCACGGCAGCGAGGGGCAAGGCGCGACCGGCGGCGATCGCGTCGAGCGCGGCCAGCACCCGGAGCCCCCGCGCGGTGAGGAACGCCGATGCGTCTTCGGTGCGCTCGCTGTCCACCGCCGGTCCTCCTGGCCGGTACTTGCCGGTCAGGAACCCTTCGGCGAGGGCGAAGTAGGGGAAGCAGGCGAGTCGGCGTTGCGTCACGAGCGTGCGCAGCGGCCCCTCGTACTCGTCGCGATGCATCAGGTTGTAGTGCGGCTGGACCGCCACGTACGGAGCCAGGCCGTGCTGCTCGCTGATCGTCAGCGCCTGCTCCAGGCGCTCCGCCGAGATGTTCGACGCGGCGATGTGGCGCACCAGGCCGTCGCGAACGAGCGCGTCGAAGGCCGTCAGCGTCTCCTCCAACGGGGTCGTGCGGTCGTCGATGTGCGCGTAGTACAGGTCGATGTGGTCGGTTCCCAGACGCCGCAACGAGTCCTCGGCCGCCGAACGGATCGTCGCGGCGGTCAGCTTCTGAAGTCCGGTCTTCATGCCGACCTTGGACGCGATCACGACGTCGTCGCGGTTGCGCCGGGCGGCCATCCAGCGGCCGATGATCGACTCGGACTCACCGCCGGTGTGCCCGTCGGCCCATTGGGAGTAGACGTCCGCGGTGTCGATGAACGTGCCGCCGGCCTCGACGAAGGCATCGAGCACCGCTGGCGACCCGGATTCGTCGACCGTCCACCCGAACACGTTGCCGCCCAGGCACACGCGGGACACGTCGAGGTCGGTTCCGGTGATGCGGGTCATGACTGGCCACGGTAGCTGCGGGGCACCGGTGACCGAGCAGGGGCTTGGGCCCCGGCCCGTGGTCAGGAGGCGCGCGCGGCCTTCTGCGCCAGCCGCCGGCAGCGGTGCGCGACCTCGTCGGCTCGAAGCTCCGTGCGGGCGTCGGCCTCGGCGAGGCGTTGGGCGTAGTCGAGGGCGGTGAGCGGATCACGCCGGACGTGCTCGTGGTACTTCGCCAGGTGCTCCAGCGCGCGCGGGACCTCCTGCTCGGCCAGCTCGTGCCACAGCGCCAGGGCCTGGTCGACGTGGCCGGCTCGTCGGTGCAGGCGGGCGAGCTCCAGCTGCCCGTCAGGATCCAGCCGGTCACGGGCCGCCGACAGGTGCTCGAGCGCGGCCGGCTCGTCGGCGCGTCGCAGGTGGTGCCGGGCGACGGCGAGCGGGTCGGCTCCGGTCCGCGCTGCGTCGTCGGGGTGGTCGAAGACGGCGGCCAGGGCCGGCAGGAGGGCGGCCATGGTGAGCAGGTCGTCGCGGTTGTGGGCGACCACCCGACGCAGATCGCCCACGTCGCCGTGGCGCACCAGCGCGGACCACACGGCGGGCACGAGTGCCCCGGGGAGGTCGTCGACCCGGGTGAAGCCGAGCAGCCGCTGCTCGGCCGTGCCGAGTCGGCAGTCCGCCCACCGGCGACCGAACGCGGACCGGGTGGGATGCAGCAGGTCGACCTGGTGGCGCTCCGGCAAGGAGCAGGCCCGTCGCTGCAACCGGTGCCGGGTGACGAGCAGCGGCACGTCGAAGCTCTTGCCGTTGTAGGTGACGACGTGACCGGCTGCGCTCAGCCACGGCTGCGCCACCTCCAGCAGCGCCGCCTCGCCGGCGAACCCGGTGAGCAGGAGCTGGCGGACCACGACCTGGTCGGCGTCGAGTCGGGCCAGGCCGAGCAGGAACGGCAGGGTTCCGGTGCCTCCGGCGAGACCGGTGGTCTCGGTGTCCAGGAAGAGCAGGTCCGCGCAGTCCGCCCCGGTGACCCCGATGCTGCCGCGGTCGCCGACGCAGGTGAGCGCGGCCAACGAGATCCGGCCCTGGCGATGCGTCAGCGGCACGACCCCTTCGATGAGCACGACACCGGGGGCGACGACGCTGCCCCCGACCGTGGTCGCGATCGCCTCGTCGTCGGGCCGTGCCCGCCGAGGGCGGGTCGGCGCGGCGCAGTGGTCGGGTGCCGACGGCGGCCCGGACCCATCCGCCCGGCCCCCGCCGGGTGGCAGCAGGCGGGCCAGGCGGGTGGACGTGGTCACGACGGGCCTCCGGACAGCTGGTCGAGGACGCGTCGCGCCGACTCCTTCGGCGACATCGCCGCGGTGGCGCCCGGGCTTGGGGCCCGGCGTTCCTCCGCGGCCAGGATCGGGCCGACACAGGCCGGGCAGCCGAAGCTGCAGCCGCACGAGGCGATGAGCGACCCGGCCTGTGCCACGACGGTCTCGCGGAGGTCGTACAGCGGCGCCGACAGTCCCACGCCCCCCGGGTAGTTGTCGTACAGGTAGACCGTGGGGCAGAAGGTGTGGAGCGCTCCCGGGTCGATGGCGTCGCCGGCGAAGGTCTGCGCGTTGCCGCGGCCCTCCACGTCGATCGTTGCCGACCAGGACCCGGTCTCGGGGTCGGTGTCGCCGACCGAACGGCCGAGGTCCCCGCGCTCGCTCATCATCAGCAGGGCCGCCACGTGGTGCATGGCGTGGGCCGCGCCGAGGAATCCGTCGAGTGCTTGCCACCGGTCGGGGATCGCCGCGGCCAGGGCCTCGGGGTCCGCCTGCCACCAGGCGGCAGTGGTGTGCATCTCGTGGTCGGGGAGGTGGATGAAGCCGTACCCGACGTTCTCATGGGTGTAGTAGCGGATCTTCTTGTACCCAGGGACGCGACGGACCAGGTGCACGTCGCCGTGGGCCGTGGCCGCAGCCGGCCCCCTGGCCGAGTCGACGACGTCGAGCACCTTCAGGCGGGTGTAGTCGATCGCGTCGGTGAAGTAGTCGGCGTCGGTCTGGGTGACGAACGCCTTGCGGCCCTCCCAGTCGAGGCGCTCGACCTGCCACGGCTGAGCCTGCACCAGGTAGATCGCGCCCTCGTACAAGGTCAGGGCCGCGGCCGAGTAGTCGACCTCGGCGATCACGTCCTGCCGGCCGTCGGTGACGTCGATCACGGTGAAGTTGCCCTCGGCCACCGAGCGCAGGCTCACCGCGTTGGCCGGATAGGAGTCGGCCATCCAGTGCCACTGCCCGCCCTCGTGGTGCAGCAGCCCCTGCTCGGCCAGGTAGTGCAGCAACGTGGGCAGGTCTTCGCCGCCGAACGTCTCGCCGTCGCGGAACGGCAGCTCGAACGCCGCGCAGCGCACGTGGTCGAGCAGGATCAACAGCTGGTCGGGGGCGATCCGGGCGTGTTCCGGCGAGGCGTCGAGGAAGAACTGCGGGTTCCGGACGATGAACTGGTCGAGCGGCTCGCTGCTGCCGATCAGCACCCCCAGTGCGGTCTGGTTGCGTCGTCCGGCGCGACCGAGTCGCTGCCAGGTGGCCGCGACGGTTCCCGGGTACCCGTTCAGGACGGCGACGTCGAGGGCGCCGATGTCCACGCCGAGCTCCAGCGCCGAGGTGGACACGACACAGTCGAGCTCCCCGCGCCGCAGCGCCGTCTCCGTCGCGCGGCGCTGGGTCGGCAGGTAGCCCCCGCGATAGGCGTGGACGCGGGCGGGTCGACGCGGGTCGGCATCGAAGGTGTCCTTGAGGTACTTGGTGAGGACCTCGACCTGCAACCGGGTGTTCGCGAAGACGATCGACTGGAGGCCCCGGCGGATGGCCTCCTTGGTGACCAGCGTGGTCTGGCTGCGGGCCGAGGCCCGCAGGCCGAGGTCGGCGTTGACGACCGGCGGGTTCCACAGCAGCAGATGCTTGCGGCCGGCCGGTGCGCCGTTGTCGGTGATCGCGTGCACCGGTGCGCCGATCAGCTGCTCGGCGAGCTCGGCCGGGTTGGCGATGGTCGCCGAGCTCATGACGAACGTGGGCGAGGAGCCGTAGAACTGGCACACGCGACGCAGCCGGCGCAGCACGTTGGCCAGGTGCGACCCGAACACTCCCCGATACGTGTGAACCTCGTCGATCACGACGTACTCGAGGCTCTCGAAGAACTGCGCCCACTTCGTGTGGTGGGGGAGCACACCCACGTGCAGCATGTCGGGGTTGCTGACCACGACGTCGCCCTTGGTGCGCACGGCGGCGCGGGCGTCGCCGGGGGTGTCCCCGTCGAAGGTGTAGGCGCGCACGCCCAGGCCACCGGCCTCGTTGAGCTCGAGCAGCTCGGCCACCTGGTCCTGCGCCAGCGCCTTGGTGGGGAACAGGTAGAGCGCCCGCGACCCGCGCTGGAGCACGGCCTGCAGCACCGGCAGGTTGTAGCACAGCGTCTTGCCCGACGCCGTGGGCGTGACCACCACGGTGTGCCGTCCGGAGGTCACCGACTCCCACGCGGCGGCCTGGTGGGAGTACAGCCGAGCGATTCCCCGGGCGGCCACGGCGCTGGCCAGTCGCGGTTCGAGGCCGGGCGGCAGGTCGGCGTACCGGCCGAGCTGCTCCGGGATCACCACCTGGGCGGTGATCCGGTCGGCGTAGCGCCTGGTGAGGCTGGCCAGGAGCGGCTCGACGCCCGGTGGCGACGCCTGGGGCGCGGCGTCGTGGTCGTCCGTGGCCACGGACTGGTCGAAGAAGCGGTCCACCGCCGGCTGGGTCATGCCGTTGACGCTAGGCGCGCCCCCCGACAGGAACGGCCACGACCACCCCGTTGATCTTGGACTTGATGTGCGAGTTGATCACCTCAGCCCAGCATCTTCTCCGAGATCAACGAGACGCTGGGCTGGGCTGGGCTGGGGCTGGGCCGAGACGCTGGGCGGGGCTGGGCGGGGCTGGGCGGGGCTGGGCCGGGCTGGGCCTGGGGCGCGGGGGCTGGGCTGCGGTTCTGGGGAGTGGGGGTCACCGGGCCGTCGGTGGCACGACCCCCATCCGGCCGGACTGGAAGTCCTCGAGGGCCTGGAGGATCTCGTCCTTGGTGTTCATGACGAACGGTCCGTAGTGCATGACCGGCTCGCGGATCGGGCGTCCCCCCAGCAGCAGGACGTCGAGGGCTGGGGTGCGCGGGTCCGCCACCTCGTCGGCGCGCACGACCAGGCTGTCCCCGGCGCCGAGCAGCGCGAGCTGACCCTCCACGACCGGCGCCCGGTCGGCCCCGACGCTGCCTCGTCCGGACAGCACGTACACCATCGTGGTGAACGACGGGTCCCACGGGACGGCGAGCTCGGCGCCGGGCTGCACGGTCGCATGGGCATACGTGATCGGCGTCCACGTCTGACCCGGCCCCTGATGGCCGGCCAGCTCGCCGGCGATCAGGCGCACAAGCGCACCGGCGTCGTCGGAGGCGAGCAGGGTGACGCTGCCCGCGGTCACGTCCTGGTAGCGAGGAGTGGTCATCTTGTCCGCGGCCGGCAGGTTGACCCACAGCTGCACGCCGTGGAACAGCCCGCCCGACATGACCAACGACTCCGGTGGGGTCTCGATGTGCAGCAGCCCGGAGCCCGCGGTCATCCATTGGGTGGCGCCGTCGGCGATGTATCCGCCTCCGCCCGTGGTGTCCTGGTGCTCGAACGCGCCGTCGATGATGTACGTGACGGTCTCGAACCCGCGGTGCGGGTGCCACGGGGTGCCCTTCGGCTCGCCGGGCGCGTACTCGACGGCTCCCATGTGGTCCAACAGCAGGAAGGGGTCGGTGACGCTCAGCGCGAGCTTCCCGGGGAACGGTCGACGCACCGGGAAGCCTTCGCCCTCGAGGGTGCTGATCCCGGTGACGACGGTCTGCGTCCGTCGCGGGGTCGACGTAGCAGCATCGGGCCGGGGCAGACGGGGGAGCACGAGCAGGTCGTCGGCGGTCACGGCGGGCATCGGCTTCTCCAAGGGGGCCAGGGCAGTCGCGGTTGCGTCGGTCCAACCCCATCGGGTGTCCGGGCATTCCGGGCGGCAAGGGGTCTGGGGCTGGACGGTGCCGTGCGTGCGAGGATCGCCGGAGAGCCGGCGAGCGACGGAGGCGGCATGAGCGTTCTCGTGGTGACCGGCACGGGCACCGGCGTCGGCAAGACGGTGGTCACGGCCGCGATCGCCGCCCTCGCGGCTGCCGACGGGCGCAGCGTCGCAGTGGTCAAGCCCGCACAGACCGGTGCCCAGGCTGACGACGTCGGTGACCTCGCGCACGTCGCCGCGTTGTCCGGAGTCGCGGAGGGACGGGAGTTCGTCCGGTTCCCCGATGCACTGGCCCCGGTCGCCGCCGCCCGGGTCGCGGGGCGTCCGCCCTTGGACCTGGCCACGTGTTCGGCGCCGATCGCCGCGCTGGCCAAGCAGTACGACCTGGTGCTCGTGGAGGGAACCGGAGGGCTCCTGGTTCGCTACGACGAGCAGAAGACGACGATCGCCGCCCTCGCGGCTTCGCTCACGGCTCCCCTGCTGGTGGTCGCCGCACCTGGGTTGGGAACTCTCAACCACACGGCGCTGACGGTGGAGGCCGTCGCCCGGCGGGGGCTGGAGTGCGCGGGCGTCGTCATCGGTTCGTGGCCGGCCGACCCCGACCTGGCTGCGCGGTGCAACCTGACCGACCTCCCCCGGCACGGTGCCGCGATCGTGGGTGCGTTGCCGGCCGGCGCCGGGGACCTGCCGCGCGACGCGTTCCTGGCGGTGGCGCGGGTGGGGCTCGGTGCGCAGTTCGGCGGCACGTTCGATGCCGCTGACTTCGCCGCCGCTCATGCGCAGGCCTGACGCCGGGACCGTTCAGCGCAGCAGGGTGGAGAGGATCGCGTCGCGGTGGGTGATCACCAGCGAGAGGTGTCCGTGGCCCGGCGCCATCGCCGCCTGGGCCGTGGGGATGTGGTCCACCAGCCAGCCCCCGTGGGCGAACGGGGCCATCAGGTCCAGGTCGCCCTGCCAGACCGTCACCGGCGTGCGGATCGTGGCCAGGTCGAAACCCCACGGCCGGGTGAAGGCCAGGTCGTCGTCGACCCAGCCGTCGAAGCCCTCGGCCAGGGCGCGCCGGATCTCGGCTGCCATGTGGTCGGCGTAGCCGCCCTGCAGGATCTCGGCGTCCACCGGCGGCAGGAGAGCTCCGAAGGCGGTCGCCAGCTCGAAGCCCCGCACGGTCCGGAACGGCTCGGCATGGTCGGTCAGCCAGGTGCGCAGCGCAGTCTCGCCGCCCAGCGCCGCGCTGAACTCCCCGACGGTCTCCGGGCCCATCCCGGCCAGGAAGTCGAGGTCGGGCATCCCGCACGGCCCGACGCCGGCCAGCGTCGCCGCGCCGCGGCACCGCTGCGGCAGCAAGGCGGCGCAGGCCAGCGCGTGTGGCCCCCCGCCGGACCAACCGATCGTCGCGAAGGTCTCGTAGCCGAGCATCGCCAGAACCGCCTCGGCGTCGGTCGCAGCGTCGGCCACCGTCCGTCCGGCCAACCGGGAGGACGTCGCGTAGCCGGGCCGGCTCATGGCGACCAGGCGGAAGCCGTGGTTGCGTGCAGCGTCGTCCCAGTCGCTCCAGCTCGTGGCGTCCGACGGCGTGCCGTGGTGGGCCAGCAGCGGGATGCCATTGGGGGCCCCGCCCAGCAACAGGTCGAGGGTGCGTCCGTCGGGCAGCTGGTAGGACGTCGTGGTGGCCGGCATGCTCCGCACGCTAGCGTCCCGCACGTGACCTCGAAGCCCACCGAAGACGTCGACGTGAACCGCGACGTGGTGCTCGTGGTCAATCCGGCATCCGGTGGTGGCCGCGGCGCACGGGTCGCCCCGCGGGTCCGCAAGATCCTCCTGGACGACGGCTGGAAGGTGGACCCGTATCTCACCCGCGAGCTCGACGACGCGCGGATCCTCGCGGCGCAGGTCCCACGCGGCGGGCGTCTCGTCGTGGTGGGCGGCGACGGACTGATCGGCCGTGCGGCCGAGGGCGCCGTGGAGTCCGGCGCGTTGTTCGCCCCGTTGCCCGCCGGTCGCGGCAACGACTTCTGCCGCTGCCTGGGCGTTCCGCTCGACCCCGTCGTCGCCGCCCACGGTCTGGCCCACGACGAGCGTCGTCGGGTCGACGTCGGAACCGTCACCACCGCCGACGGATCGCACACGTTCGTCTGCGTGGTCAGCCTGGGCTTCGACTCGGTGGCCAACGAGATCGCCAACGTCACCCCGGTGCTGTCCGGCTCGGCGGTGTACCTCTACGCGGCCTTGCGCGTCATGGCCACGTGGCGTCCGGCCACCTTCACGCTGACGGCGCACGACGTGGTGACGCAGCACCGGGGTTGGACCGTTGCCGTGGGCAACTGCGGTCAGTACGGCGGTGGCATGCGGATCTGCCCCGACGCCCGCATCGACGACGGCGTGCTCGACGTCACGCTGGTCGGGGCCGTGAGCAAGCCGTCGTTCCTCGCGACGCTGCCCAAGGTGTTCACCGGGCGCCATGTCGAGCACCCGATGGTCGACGTCTTGCAGGCGGCCGAACTGCGGGTCGACGCGGACCGCCCCTTCGCCGTCTACGCCGACGGTGAGCGCGTCGGCATGCTGCCCGCCACGCTCGGGATCCAGGCCGCGGCGTTGGACGTGTGGGTCGCGGTCGGCGGCTAGCCCGGGGGCTGCAGGAACAGTGCGCGGCGGGGGCAGGCAGTGACGGCCGCCTGGGCCGAGCGCAGCTCACGATCGCCGAGCGCCCGGCGCGGGATGATCGGGTAGCCCCACGAGTCCACCGAGATCAGGTCCGGGGCAAGGTGCGAGCAGATCCCGATGCCGTCGCAGGCCAGCGGGTCCACGCGCAGCTGCCACCCGGCGGTGGGTCGGCCCACGGTGGTCACCTCGCGGGCGCGACGGGCGGACGCTCCGCCCGGGAGCACGTCGCGACTCATGTCCGCACCTCCGGTACCGGAATGACCTTCAGCGTTCGACCGGTCACGCAGCGACCCTTCCGATGAGCCCGCACGTCGTCGGCGAACACGTCGAGGGCCGAGGCGACCATCCGCAGGGCACCGTCGGGGTGGGCACATGCCCCACGCCCGGCGATCTCGCCCATGAAGCGGTCGAGCCGCTTCAGCTCCGAACGTCCCACGTCGCAGTCCGCCAGGGCCCAGACGAGCTCGGCGACCGAACGCAGGCCGAACAGGCACGGGCCGCACTGACGGGCACCGCTGTCGGCCAGGTACTGCGCGATCCGTGCCGTCTCGACCAGACCGCAGGTGTTCGACGGGATCGGAGCGACCACCGCGGCTCCCAGTGAAAGGCCCGCGGCTTTCAGCGCCGGTTGGTCGACCGCCAGCCCGGCCGCGTCGCTCCAACTGACCCACGAGCCTCCATAGCCGCCCAACAGCATCGCCTGCGGCGTCCCGGCGACGGCGTACGGGCCGATCTGGGCGACCACGTCGCCGAACGTCACCGACGGCTCCACCTCGACGACCGTGCGCTGCCCACCGGTGACCACGGTCAACAGCGACGTCGGTCGATAGCCGGTCGGACCCGTGCGTGCTGCGATCCCCACGCGGGCCAGGGTCTCGGCGTTGTGCAACAAGGTCGGTCGGCCGTTGACGCCGGAGATCACCGGAAGGACGCGGGTGAGCTCGGGCAGGGTCGGTCCACCGTTGAGCGCCCGGACGACCGCGCTGGACTCCCCGGTGAGGTAGCGCGCCGGTCCGGTCAGGACCCGGATCCGGGGCTCGACCAGGCCGGCCGCCCGACGCTCGTCGATCGCCTGCACCACGGCTCGGTAGGTCGCCTGCGCGCCTTCGTGCAGCCACACCACGAGGTCGAAGGAACCCACGGCCTCGGCGGCACTCACCAGTCCGTCGAGCACGAGGTGCGGGCGCAGCTGGAGGAGCGCCGCATCCTTTGCGGCCAGCGGCTCGCCCTCGGAACCGTTGGCGATGACGGTGCCGCCGCCTCCCGCGGCGATGACCCCCCGCCACTTGATCGCGGCCGGGAAGTGCGCTCCACCACGGCCGGTGAGCGCGATGGACTCCACCGTCTCGACCAGCGCGGGACCGGCCGAACCCAGCGCCGACGGACGTGGGCCGAAACGTTGCACGTGCGCCGCGAGGTCGTCGGGCGCGGGTCCGCGAAGCGACTCAGAACCCTCGCGCGGGAAGTGGACGGCAGCGCCGATCAGGTCGGCGTCCACCTGGCCCGGGTGCGGGTGCGGGTCCGGGACGGCGTGCAGTGCCGCGCTCACCGCCGCCACCTCGTGTCGTCGAGCTCGCGCCGCAGGTCCGCCGGCGTCCGCACGACGTATCGGTGCACCGCCAGCACGAGGATCAACCCGGCAGTGCTGACGTACAGCCACAGGATCTGGTGGGTGTCGCTGCCGGCGAGAACGCCGTGGGCCCACACCAGGACGAACGCGACCGCCGCCACCTTGTGGACCGGCCACCACACCCGGTACGGCAGCCGGCCGGCGACGGCGGCGGTCAACCCGGACAACAGCCCGGAGTACAACGCGATCACGCCCAGGGTCACCGAAACGGGTCGGTACGACGCCCCCATGGGAACGAAGGCCCCACCCCAGCCGACGCCGGCGTACTTGTCCGTGGCGAGCACCACGATGTGCAGCGTCACGAATGCCAGGGTGAAGACGCTCAAGCCGATGTGCAGGCGGATCCGCGTGGCCGTGCTCGGGAAGGTGTAGCGCGCCCGCCAGGGGTGGCTCAGCAGGAGACCAAGACCCACGAGCGTGGTGAGCAACAGGTACGACGTGATCCCGGTGGCGCGCCCGAGGATCCACGGCGCCATCTGGTTGCCCGACACCGACTCGATGGTTCGGCCGACGAGCCAGGCCGTGGCCGCGGTGCACAGTCCCACGACGAGGGTCGCCGCGACCACCCGCACGACGCGCAGTCCGGTGCCCCGGCTCGGCTGCGAGCCTGCGGACCGTCTGGCTCGGCGTTCGACCAGGTCAGTCATCGAGGGCCTGCCACATCAAGGAGGGCTTCATGGCCTGCGAGGTGCCGACCCGGCCCTGTGGGGTGACCCACAGCGCCGCCAGCTGGTGCTCCTCGGCGAGGGCCCGGATGCCCGTGCGTCCGGCCAGGAACAGCGACTTGCTCCAGACCTCGGCCCAGGCCGGGTCCGGTCCGACGACGGTCACCGCGGCGAGGCCGGCACCACCGGGCTCACCGGTCCTGGGATCGATCAGGTGGTGAACGGGTTTGCCACCCACCCGCCATGAACGGATCCGCACCGACGACGTCGCGCACGCGGCATCGACGACGTTGAGCACCGCCACCGGATCCGGTCCCTCGCGCGGGTCCTCGACGGCCACTCGCCAACCGTCACCGTCAGGTCCGGCTCCGGACAGGTAGCAGTCGCCGCCGGCCTCGACCAGGAACGCCGAACCGCTGCCGCTCAACAGATCGGCCGCCCAGCGAACGGCGAGTCCCTTGCCGACACCGCCGAGGTCCACCGGCTCGCTGCCGATCATGACGGCACGGCGCTGGGCGTCGAACCTCGGCGTCCACGGTGTCCGCATGGCCGCGGCCGGCGTCGCCGAGCCGCGGCGGAACGGCCGCCAGCTCGTCGCCACCTCGGGATCGGCTGTCACTTCGACGTTCCCTTCGGCGAAGGCGAGCGTGCGGTCGTAGCCGAACGACTGCAGGGTCTTGAGCACGCGGGGATCGAACCGACCGTCGGTCTCGACGTAGGCCCGCGCTGCCTCGGACAGTGCGTCGAAGCACTCCGTGGGCACCACGTGCCACTCGCGCGGCGACGCGTTGGCCTGCATCAGGGGGCTGTTCGGGTCGAACCGAGTGCACGCGCGCTCGACCTCGGCGAACATCCGGGACACGGCGGTGGTCGCTGCCTTCGCCGAGTCGACCGGATCGACCACCCGGACGTTCACGTTCGTGGCCATGGCTCGAAACGACACGACCAGTTCGCCCATCGACGGTGCCGAGCTGGTCGCGGCGTCCTCGCGGGTCCCGGTCACGGTGGGGGTGTCGAGGCGCCGGTCGTGGTGTGCGGCGTCGGGGGTGGCGGCGCCGGCGTGGACGGCGTCGTGGACGTGCCGCCGGAGGAACCCGACGACCCGCTGGAACCTGTGCCCGACGACACCGAGCTCCCGCCGGACGACGTGTACGTGCTCCCGCCGGACGACGTGTACGTGTAGCCGGAGCCTGAGGAGTAGGTGGGCACCGGGGCGTTCGCGATCGCCCTGGCCTTGCGGTGCAGCGCCTTGATGTTGCGACGCATGAGCGCGACGTCGTGCGTCTGCTGGTGCACCTGCTTGCGCAGCTTGACCAGCACGGGGTCGACCGTGTGCTTGGGCTTCGGCTGCGCCGTGGCGGTCGCCGCCAGGGCGTTGGGGTCGTGGGCGTTGGCCCACGCCGTGGTGCCGGCGAAGACAGCCGCCGCCACGGGAGCCAGAACGGCAGCCGCGGTCCAACGCGCCCGACGTCCGCGAGGGTCACCCATCATTGCGGCCGTTGCCTTCGTCGTTGCTCTCGTTGCCGTCGTCGCCGTTGCCGCCACCGGTGGATCCGCTCGCGCCGGTCGTGGTGTGCGGAGTCGGCGTGGGGGACTTGGTCGGCGTGGCGCTGGTCGAGCTCTGGCCAGAGGTGCTGCTCGACGAGCCCGAGGACCAGCCGGTGCCGGACGAGCTCCCCGACGACCAGCTCGAGCTGTACTGCGCGGCCGCGGCCGCGGCGGCCTTGGCGGCGGCCGCGCGAGCAGCCGCCCGGCGCTGGGCCGCGGTCACGTCGTGATGAGCTCCCTTGAGGTCGTGTCGCAGGACCGCCTTCTGGTGGTCCAGCCGCCTCAGTGCTGCGGTCAGCCCGCTGGTGTCCGGGTGGCTGGCTGCCTGGGCCGACGGCGCCGCGCCCAGTGCCCCTCCGGTCGCGGCAGCCGCGACGACGGCTCCGCTGAGGATGCCAGTGGCGGCTACTGCCGTCATTGCGATCCGGTTGCTGCGCTTCATGACTGACCTCCAGGTCGGTGCGTGACGCAATCGTCGACGCCGCACACCCGAGTCGCACAGGGGCTTATCGCTGCGTTAGCGGTGCTTTCGTCAGAACTTGAGCGCGACTGCAATCGCTAGCCCGAACGGGTGTCCGCAACTACCCCATTCGGCCTAACGCGGAGCCAAACCCCGACCGTTCCGGACCGCGCGGTCACGCTCGGTCGCCGCCGTTCGGCGACTTGACGGACGCGGCTCCTCAGGAAATACTTGCTTGATGCAAGCAACTATCCGGGGTCATGGCCGTCGACCGGCCACGTCCGGCGCCAAGTGCGACCTGGACCTGGCGGTCGCCCTCTACGACGTCGTGCGCGGCGTGCGGCGGCTGCAGGACGACGACCCGGTCGACGCGATCGACGCCCACCTGCTCGTCCGGGTTCGCGAGGACGGGCCGTTGCGCGCCAGCGTCCTCGCCACCAGCGTGGGTCTGGACCTGTCGACGATCAGCCGTCGCCTGACCCGGCTGGAGCATCAGGGGCTGCTGGTCCGCGACAGCGACCCCGATGATGCACGGGCCAGTCGGCTGGCGCTGTCCCAGGCGGGACAGCGCGCGTTGGGTGACGTCATCGCCAACCGCGCGGCGGTCCTGCACGACGCCCTCGCCCAGTGGGACGTGGCGGCCCGGACCGAACTCGCGGCGCTGCTGCGCCGTCTTGCCGACGACCTCGCCGAATCGATGGAGCATTCGTGACCGACACACAGACAACCGCACCACCCGAGCTGCTCGAGGGGCGCCGCCTGAGAGTGGTCCTCGGCGCGCTCATGCTGACCATGCTGCTCGCCGCGCTCGACCAGACCATCGTCTCCACCGCGTTGCCCACGATCACGTCCGACCTCGGTGGGCTGTCGCAGCTGTCGTGGGTCGTGACGGCGTACCTGCTGGCGTCCACTGCCAGTGCGCCGATCTGGGGCAAGCTCTCGGACCTGTACGGCCGCAAACCCATGCTGCAGTGGTCGATCGTCGTCTTCTTGGTCGGCTCGGTGCTGGCCGGCGCTTCGCAGTCGATGTCGCAGCTCATCGCCACCCGAGCCCTGCAGGGACTCGGTGGCGGCGGCCTGATGGTCCTGGTGATGGCCGTGATCGCCGACATCATCGCCCCGCGCGATCGTGGGCGGTACATGGGGCTGTTCGGTGCCGTCTTCGGCCTGGCGAGCATCGTCGGCCCGTTGCTGGGCGGACTGTTCACCGAGCAGCTCTCGTGGCGCTGGATCTTCTACATCAACGTCCCGCTGGGGATCATCGCGCTCGTGGTGGTGGGCGCCGTGCTGCACGTGACCGTGCAGCGCCGGGAGCACGCCATCGACTGGTTGGGTGCCTCGCTCATGGTGGCCGGCGTGGTGTCCCTCCTGCTCGTGACCGTCTGGGGTGGCGTTCGCTACCCGTGGGTCTCGCCGACGATCATCGGACTGACGCTGGCCGGCGTCGGTCTCCTGGTCGCCTTCGTCCTGCAGGAACGCCGTGCCCCCGAGCCGATCATCCCGCTGACCCTGTTCCGGAACTCCGTGTTCCGCGTGACGTCGGGGATCGGGTTCGTGGTGGGCTTTGCGATGTTCGGCACCATCGTGTTCCTTTCCATGTTCATGCAGGTGGTGCACGGGTCGAGTCCCACCGTGGCCGGTCTGCAGCTGCTGCCCCTGATGTTCGGTTTGATCCTCACCTCGATCGTGTCCGGCCGGCTGATCTCGCATCGCGGCCACTACAAGGTCTTCCCGATCGTCGGGACCGCACTGGCCACCGTGGGCATGCTCTTGTTCTCGCGTCTGGGCGTGCACACGCCCTACTGGCAGATCGCGGTGGCCGCCCTCGTGCTGGGGATCGGCCTGGGCAACGTGATGCAGGTGCTGGTGCTGGCCGTGCAGAACTCGGTGAACATGAGCGAGATCGGCGCAGCGACCAGCACCTCCACGTTCTTCCGTTCGATCGGGGGCTCGTTCGGAACGGCGTTGTTCGGCGCGGTCCTGGCCAGTCGGCTGGCTTCGGAGATGGCCAAGCTCCTGCCGCCGGAGCTCATGAGCCAGGTGGGGACCGGCGCCATCACGAGCTCGCTCGGGTCGATCGCCGCGCTGCCCCCAGCTGCCCAGGAGCTGGTCCACGAGGCGTTCAGCCACGCCATCGACGCCACGTTCCTGCTGGCCGTGCCGGTCATGGCGATCGGCTTCGTCCTGTCGCTGTTCCTCAAGGAGGTTCCCCTACGTAAGGGGCTGTCCATCGAGGACTCCCTGGCCGACGACGCGGCTGTCCCCCTTCCCGAGTGAGGGCCCCGTAGGCTGCCCGAGTGCCGAGCTCTGCGAACCCCCGCATGATCGCCGCCCTGGCTGCGGGCAAGGCCGCGGCCGGCGCCTCGCGACTCCTGCGTCGCGGCGGGGGCTCGTCTCTTCCCGGCGTCGTGGCCCGCAGGATCGACCCGGACGTGCTGACCAGCCTGACCGTGGGTCAGGGCATCCCGGTCGTCGCCGTCACCGGCAGCAACGGCAAGACCACCACGGCCCGCTTCCTGGCCGCGTTCCTGCGCGCCGAAGGCGTGCAGGTCGCGCAGAACAGCGCCGGCGCCAACCTCCTGCAGGGGCTCACCTCCTTGGCGGTCGGCACGGCGAGTCTTCGTGGTCGGATGCCTGACGCGATCATGGTGGCCGAGATCGACGAAGCGGCCCTGCGTCTGGCTGCGCCGGAGGTCGTCCCGCGCGTCCTGGTGGTCACCAACGTCTTCCGCGACCAGCTCGACCGGTTCGGGGAGATCTACGCCGTGGCCGGTGTGATCGACAAGGTCGCGCAGGGTCTGGACGCGCAGGCCGTGCTCGTCGTCAACGCGGACGACCCCATGGTCTGCGACCTGGCGCCGCAACGTCCCGGGCGGCGGATCACGTATGGGCTCGAGCTGGGCCACGACCTCGACCGGCTGAGCAGCGCCGCCGACTCGATCCGGTGTCCACGCTGTCGCAGCGAGCTCGAGTACGCCCACGTCTACCTGAGTCACCTCGGTGAGTACCACTGCCCGAGCTGCGGGTTCTCCCGCCCGCCGCTGGACGTTGCCGTGACGAAGGTCGAGATCGACGGTTTGCGCGGCACGCGGTGCACGGTTCGCATCCCCGACGGTCAGCTCGAGCTCTCCATTCCGCAGGCCGGGGTGCACATCGCCTATGACGCTGCAGCAGCCGTCGCCGGCGCGCTTGCCCTCGGTGTCGCCCTGGACCACGGCGAGTCGGCCCTGCAGGGTTTGCGGCCGGCGTTCGGCCGGTTGGAGGTCATCGACGCCGGTGAGTGCGAGATCGTGCTGTCCTTCGCCAAGAACCCGACCTCGTTCAACACCACCTTGCGGACTCTGGCCGAGGCCGGCGAGCCACGGCACCTGCTGGTCGCCGTGAGCAACACCAGGGTCGACGGTGAGGACTTCGGTTGGCTGTGGGACGTGGACTTCGAAGGCGTGGTGCCACGCCTGGTCGACGTGACGGTCTCCGGGCTGCGCGGCGACGAGTTGGCCACCCGCCTGAAGTACGCCGGGCTGGACGAGAGCCGCATGACGGTGGTCGACGAGCTCGATGCCGCGTTGAACCGGGCCCTCGACGAGACCCCCAACGGAGAGCGGCTGGTCGTCCTGGCCGGCTACACGCCAACGATCCAGCTGCGGGAGCTGATGCAGCGTCGCGGCTGGGTGGGAAGGTACTGGCAGACATGACCATCGCCGAGTTCGCGGCCGACGAGGACGCGCCCACGCTGCGGATCGCCCACCTGTACCCAGCCCTGCTCAACGTCGCCGGCGACGGCGGCAACGTGCGGGCCATCCAGTTCCGGGCACACCGCCGGGGCATCGGCTCGACGGTCGTCGACATCGGACTCGACGAATCACCCGACTTCGCGGCCTTCGACCTCGTCTTCTTCCACGGCGGACAGGACGTGGAGATGTCCGTGGTCGCCGCCGACCTGCAGCGCAAGTCCGGGGCGCTGCGCGACGCGGCGGACGCCGGTGTCGTGATCTTCGGCGTGTGTGCCGGCCTGCAGCTGCTCGGTCGTCGCTACATCCCCTCGTCGGGACCCGCTATGGAGGGCGCCGGCGTGCTCGACCTCGAGACTCGGGGCGGGTCGCAGCGGTTCATGCAGCACGCCGCCTGCGACGTGACCGTCGCGGGTGACTCGGCCACGGTCGTCGGCTTCGAGAACCACTCGGGCCTCACCGACCTCGGGCCCGACGCGGCACCGTTCGGCACGGTGATCGCCGGCGCCGGCAACAACGGGGTGGACGGCACCGAAGGGGCTCGGCGCGACAACGTCTTCGCGACCTATCTCCACGGACCGGTGCTCCCCAAGAACCCGTGGCTCACCGACCACCTGCTCGTCCTCGCCGTCGAACGCGCCACCGGGGCCGCGTTCGTGCCTCGTCCGTTGGACGACTCGATCGAGGACCGCAACCATCAGGTGGCGCTGGACAAGGCGATCGCCAACCGGGGCCAACGCACGGCCCTGCAACCCGCCCAGATGGGCCGCTGAGCCCCACCCCCGCTCAGTCGGCGACCCCTGAGTCGTCGCCCCCCTGAGTCGTCGCCCCCCTGAGTCGTTGATCTTGGACTTCATGGGTGAGTTGATCACCCTGAGTCGACATCTTCTCCTTGATCAAGAGTCCAGGTGATCATCGTGGTGATCGTCGGGTCGACGCCCCCGGCTGCGCGGTACGTCGCCATGGCCGCCCGGTTCTCCTCGTCGGTGAGCACCCACATCCCGTAGCACCCACGTTCACTGGCGAGCGTGGCCAGCGAGGCGACGAGTGCGGTGCCCACGCCCTGCCCGCGGCTCGCCTCGTCGACGGCCAACTCATACAGGAACATCTCGGTGCCTTTGTCCGGGTGCGTCATCTCCACACCCGTGACCATCCCGATCGGACGGTGCTCGTGGTCGAAGGCCAGCAGCAGGTGGTGCCCTGGCTCCATGAGGAATCTCCGGACCGCGGCGGGTCGAGCGTCGTCGTCGAACAGGTGTGAAGCGGCCACGACGAGTGCGGGGTCGGTGATTCGCGCGATGTCGGCCATGGCCCCAGCATGACCCGTGCCGGGCTTGGCTACTCTGCTGCGATGCCGTCGTGGCACCTCGCCCAGCTCAACACCGCGCGACTGCGCCACCCCATCGACTCGGCCGAGATGGCCGACTTCGTCTCGGCCCTCGACTCGGTCAATGCGGCGGCCGACGACGCGCCCGGATTCGTGTGGCGGCTGGCCGACGCCAGCGGCAACGCCACGTCGCTGCGTCCGTTCGGGGAAGACCGGATCGTCAACTTGTCGGTCTGGCGGGACGTCGAGTCGTTGCGCCGCTACGTCTACGCGACCGATCACCGGTCCGTGCTACGTCGCCGCCGTGAGTGGTTCGACCCGACCGAGTCCGTGGTGGTCCTCTGGTGGGTCGAGGCCGGCCACCGGCCCAGCATCGAAGAGGCGGCGCAGCGTTCGGAGGTCCTCCTGCGCCACGGACCGACGTCCGAGGCGTTCACCTTCCGTTCGGTCCACCGTCCACCCGGCTCATGAGGTAGTCGTCCACGATCCGCCGGAAGTCGTCGGGGGCGAGCACCTGTTCGTGTCCGGGCAGGGCCACGCTGATCGGCAGGTTGCGGAGGCGTCGCATGCTCGCTGCGTAGTCGTCGACGTCGGATCCCTCGAGTCGGTCGAGCAGCGGTCCGTCGTAGACCATGTCGCCGGTGAGCAGCACGCCGGTCGACTCCTCCCACAACGCGATGCTGCCGGCGGTGTGACCGGGGACGTGAAGCACCTCGAACCGTCGATCTCCGAGGTCGATGGTCGCGCCGTCGCGCAGCAGCGCCGTGGCCGCGCCGGGCCTCAGCGACCACGTGCCGAAGTCGAAGCCCTCCGCGGGAACTGCGTCGACCATCAGCGGGTTCACCGTGAACCCGACGCTGCGCAGGTACTCGACCTCGGCCAACGGCCAGTCGGCCGAGATCAGACTCCCCAGGTCGGGGGAGAAGCGGTCGGGGTGCAGCACGTCGGCTTCGAGCTCGTGGATCCGGCGGTCGTCGAACTCCCACCAGCCACCGACGTGGTCGGAGTGCGTGTGGGTGAGCACGCACACGATCGGACGCCTGGTCAACGTCGAGACGACCGGTGCGATAGGTGCCACGCCCATCCCGGTGTCGACGAGCAGATCGCGGTCACGACCACGCAACAGCCAGACGTTGCAGCGCAGCAGATCGTCGACGTGCGGCTCGACCAGCCGGTGGACGTCGTCGGCGACCACCTCGACCTGCCACCAGTCCGATGCGACCGGCAGCCCCCTTCGCCCCGAAACGGGTCCCTGCGTGTCCGTCTCCACGCGCGCCACCTTGCCACGTCCGACTGGATCACCGGGCGGTTCGGCGTCCGACCGGGTGGTCCGGCGGCGTGGGGCGTTCCCGACCTCGACGGTCTCGGTCTACCGTCGGCGGTCACGGACGCGTTCCAAGGACCTGGGGGGATGAATGGCTGGGCGCTCATCGACGCGCAGGTACCAGGTCGCCGCCGCCCTCGGGGCAGTCACGTTCGTCGCCTCGGCGATCGCCGTCGGCCCGGCAACCGCAGACTCCCACCGACCGGCGCCAACCGCCGGGACCGTGGCCCGGGCCGTCACCCCCTCCCCGCCGCCGGTCCGTTCCGTGACGCCCGGGACGGCAACGATCCGGGTGACGTGGGGCGATCCGGGATCGGCGACGGCGGTGACCGGGTTCCGCGTCGCCGAACGGGCGTTGCGAGGCAGCACCTCGACGTGGACCGCCTGGCACACGGTCGACCTGCCCCCCGGGGTGCATGAGCACGTGTGGACGAGCCTGACCAACGGCGTCCGTCACGAGGTCAAGGTCGCAGCCCAGAACCTCAGCGGTTGGGGTGCCTACGGGGCGACCCGTCGCGCCACGCCCCTGTCCTGGCTGATCGATCGCGGCATCCGCCGCCAGGTGCGTGACACCTATCGCCAACGGCTGGTGCGGGCGCTGGCGGTGCCGAACAAGTGGACCGGCTCGGTGGGCGGGTGCAAGGCGGGTACCAACAGCTCGCAGTACCGCAAGGCAACGCTCTCCGCCGTCAACTACATGCGCGCGCTCACCGACGCCCGGCCGGTCACGCTGGCCGCCCGGTTCAACCGTCCGGCGCAGAAGGCCGCCCTGATGATGCAGGCCAACGACTCGCTCAGCCACGACCCCCCGCCCGGATGGAAGTGCTTCTCGCAAGCGGGCCACAGAGCCGCCGGGCACTCCAACCTTGCTCTCGGCGCCGCCGGGGCGCAGGCGATCTCCTTGTACATGTCCGACCCCGGATCCGGCAACGAGATCGCCGGTCACCGGCGCTGGATCATCTACGAGCGGCAGAAGGTGATGGGGACCGGGGACACCGGCTTCGCCAATGACCTGTGGGTGCTCGGTCCGTGGTCCGCCCACGCTCCGTCGGGAACGCCGCCGTACCAAGCCTGGCCCAACTCCGGCTTCTTCCCGCGCGCCCTCGAGCCCGACGGACGCTGGTCGCTCACCTCGCCGCGGGGCGCCTCGTTCGGCTCCGCGAAAGTCACGATGACCGGTCCGGGCGGCAAGCCGGTGGCGCTGAAGACCTACCCGACGGTCGACTACTACGGCGACAACACGCTGGTCTGGCAGCTCAGGACTGCACCGTCGCACGCCACCTCCGCCGACCGCACGTACACCGTGCACGTGACGGGAATCCGGGGGCCGCACGGAGGACGCGTCAGTCACGCCTACCGCGTGACCCTGGTGTCCTGACGGCTGCCATGACGTCTGTGCGCTTGGCCAACGGCCCGGTCTTCACCGGCGACCGCGCTGCACCCTGGGCCGAGGCGGTGTTGATCGACGGTGGTCGGATCCGCGCAGTCGGAACGTTGGCCCACGTCCGGGCTGTCGCGCCGGCCGCCGAGGAGATCGATCTCGGCGGGCGGACGGTCGTTCCCGGTTTCATCGATGCGCACAACCACTTCCTGGCCACCGGTGAGTCGTTGGCTGCAGTCGACCTTCGAACCGTCACGGCCACGGACCGCTCGTCGTTCCTCGCGGCGGTCGCGGAGGCCGCCACGAACACCGAGCGCGGCGGCCTCGTCGTGGGGTACGGCTTCGATCCCGCGAAGTACCGTGACGGCGCGCCCACCCGCTGGGACCTCGACCGCGTGGCCCCCGAACACCGGGTGGTCGTGTACCACGTGTCCGGTCATGGCGCCCTGGCGAGCACGTCGCTGCTCGACGCCGCCGGGATCGACGACACCACACCGGACCCACCCGGTGGGTCCTTCGTCCGCGACGCCGCCGAACGGCTGACCGGACTGTGCTTCGACGCCGCCCTCCAACGGCTGGTGCCGGTGGCCGTCGACATCGGTCAGCACGGCCCCAACTTCCACGTGGCTGCGACGGCAGACGCGCTGAAGGCTGCGGTTCTGCGCGCCCAGTCGGCCTTCGTGGCGTCCGGTCTCACCACCGTCTGCGACGCGCAGGTCACGTCGCGCGAGATGGACGCCTACCAGTCGGTTCGACGGCAGGGACTACTGCGGCTGCGCACGGTCTGCATGCCACTGTCCAGTCAGCTCGATGCGTACGCGACCACGGGTCTCACGACCGGCTTCGGCGACAGCATGCTCCACCTCGGTCCGATGAAGTTCTATGCCGACGGAACCCTGATCGGCGGAACTGCCCTGCTCGCCGAGCCCTACGGCTGCGACGGACAGCACTCCGGCCATCTGTTCCGATCGGTCGACGAGCTGCGGACCGACGTGCTGCGCGCCCATGCGCTCGGTTGGCGCGTGGGAGTCCACGTCCAGGGCGACGAGGCGATCGCGAGTGTGCTCGGGATTCTCAACGACGCCCAACGGCACCACACAGTGGCCGATCCACGACCACGACTCGAGCACGCCGGTCTGCCCGACCGGGCCCACCTGAAGCTGATGGCTGGGCTGGGTGCGATCGCAGTGAACCAGCCGTCGTACCTCTACGAGCTCGGCGACCAGTTCCGCGCCGACCTCGGCGACCGGGCCGACCGGTTGCAGCCCATGCGGTCGGAGCTCGCCGCAGGGGTCAGGTTCTGCATCAGCAGTGACTCCGACGTGGCGTCGTACCGCCCGCTCGACTCCGTGTCGTCCGCCCTGTCGCGGCGGACGTCGGGCGGCGACGTGCTCGGCGCCGACCAGCGGCTCACCCTCGACGAGGCGTTGTTCGCGCACACGATCGACGCGGCCTTCGCCGTCGGGCGGGAGCACGACCTGGGCTCGCTGTCGTCCGGCAAGCGCGCGGACCTCTGCATCGTCGACGGCGACCTTCGGACGTGCCCGGCCGACGACATCCGCACGCTCCCGACCTGGGCCACGATGATCGACGGGGAATGGGCGCACGGGCCAGGGAGGCGCGCGGCCGGTGTCGGCGAAGAGCCGTGAGGAACCACAGGGCGCCCCCGGCAGGATTCGAACCTGCGCGCATGGCTCCGGAGGCCACTGCTCTATCCCCTGAGCTACGGGGGCGGGGACGGCGCAGACGTTATCAGTGCAACGGGCGGGGGCCCGAACCGGTCGTCGGCGCGCTCACGGCAGCCACGACACGTGCCCCTGGAGGTAGACGTATCCGACGAACGCGACGGCATCGATCAGGAAGTGCGCGATCACCATGGGCGCCGTCCGCTTCCACCTCAGGAACAGCCAGCCGAAGATCAGGCCCATGACCAGGTTGCCCACGAATCCGCCGAAGCCCTGGTAGAGGTGGTAGGTGCCACGCAGCAACGCACTGCCGGCCACGGCCGAGCGCGAGCTCCATCCGATCTGACGCAGTCGGTGGATCAGGTAGCCGAGCATCACGACTTCCTCGAGCAGCGCGTTCTCGAATGCGGCGAGCACGAGCACCGGCACTCGCCACCACACGTCGGGCAGGCCGCTGGCCGACACCTGCAGGTTGATCCCCGACGAGTAGGCGCCGAGGTAGAGCAGGAGGCCGCTGCCACCGATCAGCAGCGCCAGCGTGGCACCGCGTCGGAGGTCGCGGCCGGGCTGGCTGCGGTCCAGTCCGAAGACGGTCGCCGGTCGCTCGCCACCGATCCGCACGAAGTGCCAGGCCAGCGCCACCGGAACCAGGGCGAAGCCGAGGGCGAGCAGCTGATAGGTCAGGTCCAGCAGCGGGCGGGGTGAGTACGACCCGTTGAGCTGCGCCACCGACGACGACAGCGGCGTGCCCGACGTGAGGGTCGCCAACAGGTGGGTCAGGGCGAAGACGGCCGAGCGCCCCAGCGAGACGCCGAGGACGAGGAGCACCTCGATCCGCAGGGTGCGTCGGTCGAAGGCCGTGTCGTCCGAGGAGGTCACGCGCGATCATGGCACCCGCGCGGGTGGTGCGGGGAACACCGGGCCGGGTCAGGTGGTTGAATGTTCAAGTACCCTGGAGGAGCAATGACCCCGACCGAACCGACCACCCCGCCCGCCCCCGCGTGGCCCGGCGGACGGATGCCCGCCCTGTACCTCGGCCACGGTGCTCCACCGCTGCTCGTGGACCCGCAGTGGCCCGACCAGCTCGCGCACTGGTCGGCCGACCTGCCCCGCCCCCGCGCGGTGCTGATCGTGTCCGCCCACTGGGAAGCGGCACCCGTGGCGCTGACGGCGATCCGGTCGGCTCCGCTGGTCTACGACTTCTACGGGTTCCCGGCTCAGTACTACAGCCTTCAGTACCCGGCGCCCGGCGCGCCGGACCTCGCCGATCGGGTCCGGCAGCTGCTCGGCGACGACACCGAGGTGGTCCAGAGCGAGCGCGGTCTGGACCACGGCGCCTACATCCCGCTCTTGGCCATGTACCCCGACGCCGACGTGCCGGTCCTGCAGATGTCGCTGCCAACGATGGACCCGACCGCGTTGTTGTCGTTGGGCCGTCGGTTGGCTCCACTGCGCGACGAAGGCGTGCTCATCATGGGGAGCGGGTTCCTGACCCACGGCCTGCCGTACATCGACTTCGCCGACCCCGCAGGCGCGCCACCGGGATGGTCGCGCGAGTTCGACGCGTGGGCCACCGAGGCCATCGAGCGTGGCGACCTCGACGAGCTCGCGGACTACCGCAGCCGGGCGCCAGGCTTGCGGTTCGCCCACCCGACCGTGGAGCACCTGGTGCCGTTGTTCGTCGCTGCAGGGGCGGGTGGCG
>Ga0302299_10000194_pt1 | contig 29553 bp, 23 predicted proteins | sample III_Fen_N3_4_FD_198795 | JGI IMG/M metagenome (GOLD analysis project Ga0302299, IMG submission 198795) | Peat permafrost microbial communities from Stordalen Mire near Abisko, Sweden - III_Fen_N3_4 | ecosystem: Environmental > Terrestrial > Soil > Wetlands > Permafrost | place: Sweden: Abisko...
CCTGAGCCGGCTTGCGGAGACCTCACAAGCCAACGCACATGACGTCTTCGACGAGCTTCAGATCATCGGTGATGAGCTTGAGCGCCGGGTCCTGCGCCGCCGGATCATCGCTATCGAGGGTCGTGTTGCGGAACGCCACCACCGCGCGGGTGCCGTCATCGTTGACTCCGTCGCGGGTCGAGAATCCGAATGTATCTCCGAGGTGATTCCAGTAGCCGCCGCAGCGCGTCGGTGTCCAGAACACGCCGAGCCCGTCGCGAATGCCCGGGATCACCGCCGCGAGCTCGGTCGCGGGGACGGTGTCGTGCATCTCGGCCATCCGCGCTGGTGACAGCAGCTTGCCCGCCTGCAGCGCGCGCCAGAACTGCGTGAGATCGCCCGTCGTGCTCACCAGGCTGCCGGCGGCCCCACCCCAGGTGTGATTGTACAGCGTGACATCGACCAGCGGCTGGCCCCACTCGATCGTGCTGTAGCCAACCGCGTGCGGCGGCGGCAGCCCCGGCTGATCGCCCGGATCGAACGTGTGCACGAGCCCGAGCGGCGCCAGGATGCGGGTGCCGACCTCGGCGCTCCACTCGCGACCGGTGACCTGCTTGATGATCATGCCGGCCAAGATGTAGTTCGTGTTCGAGTAGCTCCAGCTCGTACCGGGCGCAAAGTTCGGCGGGTGCGAGACCGCCACCGCGACCAGCTGTCTGGGCTCGTAGTGGCGAAACCGCGTCGCATAGTAGTCATCGATCGAGAATACCGCGAACAGATCCGCCGTGTAATTGAACAGACCACTGGTGTGCTGCAGCAGGTTGCGAATCGTGATCTTGGCGCCGTCGTTGCCGTTGCCCGCCACCACGCCGGGCAGCCAGCGCTCGACCGTATCGTCGAGCCGGACCTTGCCTTCGTCGACCAGCTGCAACATCACCACCGCGACGAACGTCTTGGTGTCGCTGCCCATCCGAAACTCGCTATCGAACGGCACCGGCTCGGGGCCATCCTGCCGCGCCGTGCCGCTCGAGGCGGCGATCCGGTCGGCGCCGTCGCGCACCTGCCCCGTGGCGCCCACCACGCCATCGCCGTGCAGGATGTCGAGGTTGCGCTGCAGCGCCGCGCGCAACGCGGCTGCTTGGCTCGCCGCGCCCGTAGGCTCGGCGATCCCGAGGTCGTTACTCGATGAGCCGGTGGTGCGATCGGCGGTGCCGTCCGCTGCGCAACCAGCGAACACGAGCAGGGTCGATGCGATCGTGCGTACATCCATGACGGTACTCCTGTGTTGGGAACACCGGGTAGTCTCCGCAGCTCGCCCATCGTTCATCGAACCCGAGCTATTTCAAAGCTACGTCGAGAATCGCGTCGGCGCACGCGTGCGCTGATGTCACGACCGAGCTTCGCTGACGCGCTTCACAGGTGTAGTCGACGCACTGGGATCAACGAACTGTGGGTGAGCATCCATACCAAACCCGGCGAGCTCGCTCGCCGGCGCTCACCAGCGAGTGAAGCGCGCGATGCGCGCGACCTGGCTATAGCCGCCTGAGCTGGGCTGAAGCGCCAGGCCGAGCGACGTGAGCACACCGTCGTTCACGTGCGGGCCGACGCCACCGTCGAGCACCGGGGCGTTCGCGTTCGCACCGAGGTTGTAAACCCAGCAGTCGCCATAGTGCTGGGCGACGTTGCCGTAGTCGACCGCACAGTTCGACGCGTTGGCATCGTCGTCGTGATCTTGCGATGACCACCCGGAGGCAAACTGGTCGTTGAACACGTCGTTGTTGCCGCCCATCCAGCTCGGATCGATGAACCGCATCGTGGTGGGATTGATGCCCGTCGCGGTCATCAAGGCAGCCACCCGGGTCGTGCCCGGCAGATCGGTGAACACATCCATGTACTCGGTGCCGAGCCGGTAGAGCGAGCCATCGTAGTAGTTCTGGTCGGCCGCTGGCGTGCCGAACTGCTTCAACCGAGCGTCATACGTGAACTGCCAGAACGTGGTCGTCGAGCCGTCGTCGCGGCGGACGCTGTTCTCGACCATGGCCCAACCGCCGCCGTTGAGCTGCTGCTCGCAGTAGACCTGGAACGCCGGACTCGCGGCCGCGGCGTCGCGCAGCCAGTAGACCGCCGACGGCAGACCGGCGAGGGCGAGCTCGCCGCAGGTGCGCGCCGGGCTGTCCTGGGTCCCCAGCGCGGGTGGGACGCCATCGATCGACGCGTCGCCGCTCGAGGTTGGCACATCGATCGAGCCATCCGCGGGGCTCGTGTGACCCACGCTGCCGCAACCACCGACGACCAGCCCGAACGCCACCAGAACACCAGACGATCCGACGACCAACCTCTTCATGAGCGTCGTGTAACATAGCCGCGCGGAAGACGAGGCTCAAATGTTCTCACGAGCGATCTCGGCGGGTTGCGCAGGTAACCTACCCCCCGCGAGGGCGGTGCGTTTCCACCGGGTCGCCGTGAACCACCGCGCGCCACGCGAGCGCAACCCGGACCAGCCCGGCGGCTACCGTATGCGCACGTAGGGCGCGTAGACCGGCTCCCAGATGTGGGCGTCGATCGCCGCTTCGAGCGAGGTGTCGCCGAGCTCGGCCTGGCCGTCGGCGAGCGCCTGGCGGCCGACCGCGAGGGCGATCGCCCGGCTCAGCGCGCGCGCGGTGCCGAGCGGCGGCAGCAGGCGCGGTGCGTCCCCGGCCGCCGCCTGGGTCTGGTGCGCGAGCTCGATCGCCGCCGCCATGATCATCGCGTCGGTGACCCGCCGCGCGCGGGTGGCCATCACGCCGAGCGCCAGGCCGGGGAAGATGTACGAGTTGTTGGTCTGATCGATGTCGACGCGGCGGTCGCCGACCGTGACCGGCTCGAACGGGCTGCCCGTGCCGATCAGCGCCCGCCCGCCGGTCCAGTCCATGAGGTCCTGCGGCCTGGCCTCGCTGCGCGAGGTCGGGTTGGACAGCGGCACGATCACGGGTCGATCGCAGTGCCGCGCCATCTCGCGCACCGCGGCCTCGCTGAACGCGCCGGGCTGTCCCGACACGCCGATCAGCACGGTCGGCCGCACGCGCTGCACGACCTCCTCGAGCGTCGACCCCAGGCCCTCGTCGCGCCGCCGCGCGTAGGCGAGCTGCTCGGGGCGCAGGTCGGTCATGTCCTCGGTCACCAGGCCGTGGCGATCGATCGGATAGAACCGCGACCGCGGATCGCGCACGCCGCGCTCGGCCATCAGCTTGGCGAGCATGTCGGTGATGCCCAGGCCGGCGCTGCCGAACCCCAGGACGACGACGCGCTGCTGCTCGAGCGGCACGCCGCTGATCGCCATCGCCGCGAGCAGCGTGGCCACCGCGACCGCGGCCGTGCCCTGGATGTCGTCGTTGAACGTGCACAGCTGGTCGCGATAGCGCGCGAGCAGGCGGCTGGCGTTGGCGCCCGCGAAGTCCTCCCACTGGAGCAGCACGTGCGGCCAGCGCTGCTGCACGGCGCGCACGAACGTATCGACGAACGCGTCGTACTCGGCGCCGCGCACCCGCGTGTTCCGCCAGCCGACGTACAGCGGGTGATCGAGCAGCTCGCGGTTGTCGGTGCCGACGTCGAGCAGGATCGGCAAGCAGCGCGATGGGTGGATGCCGCCCAGCGCGGTGTAGAGCGCGAGCTTGCCGATCGGGATGCCCATCCCGCCGGCGCCCTGATCGCCCAGGCCCAGGATGCGCTCGCCGTCGCTGACCACGATGCAGCGGACATCGTCGTAGCGCGGATGGTTCAGGATCTGGGTGATCCGGTCGCGGTTGGGGTAGCTGAGGAACAGCCCGCGCGGCTTGCGCCAGATCTCGCTGAACCGCTGACAGCCCTCGCCGACCGTCGGGGTGTAGACCAGGGGCAGCAGCTTCTCGACCTTGCGGACCAGGAGCGCGTAGAACAGCGTCTCGTTGGCGTCCTGCAGCTCGCGCAGGAAGCTGTACTTGTGAAACGGGCTGTCCTGGGCATCGAGCGCGCGCTCGCGGCGCTGGACCTGGAGCTCGAGGCTGCCGATGTGCGGCGGCAACAGGCCGTGGAGCTCGAACTCGTCGCGCTCGCGGTCGTCGAACGCGGTCCCCTTGTTGAGCTGTGGCGAGGACAGGAGGTCAGTGCCGAAGAGCTGGACGCGAAGCGGGGTCATGGGGCGAGGCGGCATACTGCATCATCGAGCGTGCCACGGCGACACCGTCCCGGCGCGACGCAGCGCGTCGTGCGCCTGGAATCCCGGAGCACTGCCTCGGGGCCGCCCCCCGCCGTGTGGGGGGTGATCCCGGTCACCCTCGCAGGACGTCCAGGATCCGCGCCGGGCCCGAGCGCTCGCGAGTCCGCGGCGTGATCGGCGTGTTTCGACCGCGCGGCCGGTGCACCGGAACGGGTGTCCCTGCGGGCTCGTGGGTCGGCGCCGATCGTGACACCGTGCACGTGAGGTGACATGCAGATTCAGGTCGGCTACGAGCTTGTCTACAACTGCCCCAAAGCGACACCGATGATCGTCACCCTGAACATTCACTATACGCGAATGTCGGACGTGATCCGGCCGGATCACATGATCACCACGCCGGCGATCCCGATCGCGGCGTATCGCGACAGCTACGGCAACTGGTGCACGCGGCTGGTCGCGCCGCCCGGCCGGCTGCGGATCTCGGCCGACGCCCTGGTCCGGGATCGCGGCGAGCCCGACGTCGTCGCGCCGTGGCTGGTCCAGCATCCGGTGCCCGAGCTCCCCGAGGAGACGCTGCTGTTCCTGCTCGGCAGCCGGTACTGCGAGACCGAGCCGCTGCTCGAGCTGGCGTGGCGGATGTTCGAGTCGACCGCGCCGGGCTGGGGCCGCGTCCAGGCGATCTGCGACTTCGTGCATGGCCACATCGCGTTCGGCTACGAGCACGCGAGCCCCACGGCGACGGCCTGGCAGGTCTATCAGAGCAAGCGCGGCGTGTGCCGCGACTACGCCCACCTCGCCATCGCGCTGTGCCGGTGCATGAACATCCCGGCGCGCTATTGCACCGGCTACCTCGGCGACATCGGCGTGGCGGGGCCCAACGGGCCGATGGACTTCTCCGGCTGGTTCGAGGCCTACCTCGGCGGCGGCTGGTACACGTTCGACGCGCGCAACAACACGCCGCGGATCGGCCGCGTGCTGATCGCGCGCGGGCGAGACGCGGCCGACGTCGCGATCAGCACGGCGTTTGGCCAGAACACGCTCGAGACCTTCCGGGTGTGGACCGACGAGGTCGCCGGCGGCGAGCCGCCGCTGGCGTGAGCCGCGAGCCGGCCGCATGAAGCGACTCGAGCGGCTGATCGCGATCGCGCTGTTCCTCGGCAACCGGCGCCGCGTGCGGGCGCGCGAGGTCGCCGACGAGTTCGCCGTCAGCTTGCGCACGGTGTATCGCGACGTGCAGGCGCTGCAACGCGCCGGGTTTCCCGTCCAGGGCAACGCCGGCGACGGCTACCGGCTATCGCAGGATTCGTACCTCCGGCCGGTGGCGCTCAGCGTGGAGGAGGCCGAGGTGCTCGCCGTGGCCGCGCGCGGGCTCGCCGCCTCGGTCGAGCCGGCCGTGCGCGAGACGCTGGCGCGCGCCAAGGCCAAGCTCGAGGCGGCGCTGGATCGACCGGCGCAGCGCCGGCTCGCCGACCTGGAGCGACGCATCGCGGTGCCCGAGGGTGCGCGCCGCGCGTCGGGACCGACCGCCTCGATCCTCGAGGCGCTGCGCGAGCACCGCGTGGCCAGCATCGCGTACCGCGATACCCGCACGGCGCAGCTCACCCGGCGCGACGTCGAGGCGCTGGGCCTGGTCTGCGTCGGCGACGCCTGGTGGCTCGTCGCGTACTGCCGGATGCGCCGCGACGCGCGGGCGTTCCGCGTCGATCATATCGAGCGCTGGACCACCACCGGCAAGCCGTTCGAGCCGCGCGCCGGCCTGTCGTTCGCGGAGGTGATCGCCCGCGATGGCCACCTCGGCAAGCGGCTGTTCGGCTACTGACGCCGCCGACCACCGCTGGCAGCCACGAGCTCCACCGACTCGAGCTTGCCGATCTCCCGGGTCTTGCGCAGGAGGCCCAGGCGCGCGAGCTTCTGATACAGCGAGCTCCGCGGGATCCCGAGCCGGGTCGCGGCGCGCTGCACGTTGTGATGCTCGGCCTCGTAGACCCGCTCGATGTGGTGGCGCTCGAGCTCGGCCAGCGTGAGATCGTCGGTGACCGAGGACGCGGTCGACGGGCTGGCCACCTGGCCGCGCGCGTGGAGCCGGAGCTCGCCGACCCCGATCGTCGGGCCATCGCTGAGCAGCACCGCGCGCTCGAGCAGGTTCCTCAGCTCGCGCAGGTTGCCGGGCCAGGGATAGGCGACGAGCGCGCTCTGCGCGGCGCCCGACACCCGCATCCCCGGGCGGCCGAGCTCGCCGCCGATCCGGATCAGCAGGCTCTCGATCAGCACGGGCAGGTCCTCGGCGCGATCGCGCAGCGCGGGCACGCTCAGCGGCAGCGCGCCGATCCGGAAGTACAGATCGCGACGGAACCGCTGGGCGGTCACCAGCTCTCGAAGATCGTGGTGCGTCGCCGCGATCAGGCGGACCGAGACCTCGCGCTCGCGGACGTCGCCGAGCCGGCGAAACCGCTTGTCCTCGAGCACCTTCAGGAGCTTGGGCTGGATCGCCACGTCCATGTCGCCGATCTCGTCGAGGAACAGGATGCCGCGGTGGGCGATCTCGAGCAGGCCGGGCTTCGCGGCGGTGGCGCCGGTGAACGCGCCGCGGTCGTGGCCGAACAGCTCGCTCTCGAGGAACTCCCTCGACAGCGACGCGCAGTTGAGATCGACGAACGCCTCGTCGCGGCGCGGCCCGTTGCGGTGGCACCAGCGCGCCAGCACGCCCTTGCCCGAGCCGGTCTCGCCGAGCAGCAGCAGCGGGCCCTCGGCGGCGACCATCCGGCGCGCGTCCTCGGCCAGCGCGCGGATCGCCGGGCTGGTGCCGAGGAACGGGTCGAGGTCGGCGCGGGCCTCGCGGACGTCCTGCACGATCGTGCGCTTGCGGCTCGCCTGCTGCTGGAGCAGCCGCGGGATCAAGGCCTCGAGCAGACCGCTCTTGATCGGCTTGGTGACGAAGCTCTCGGCGCCCTCGGTGACCGCCTGGGCCGCGAGATCGATCGCGCGGTGGCTGCTGAGCACGACGCACGGCACGTCGGGATCGGTGGCGCGCAGCTGGCCGATCAGATGGACGCCGTCGCCGTCGGGCAGCCGGTTCTCCAGCAGCACGAGGTCGGGCCGGTGGCTGCGGAACGCGGCGAGCCCGGCCTCGCAGCTCGCCGCCTCGTGGACGGTGAACCCGCAGCCCTGCAGCAGATCGCGGATCGACGCCCGGACGCTCGGATCGTCGTCGACCACCAGGATCGTTGCGGCACCTACCATCTCCCGCAATGTGGCAGGACTTCGCGCGCGCATGCGGCCGATTCGCGCGCGGCTACCTCGCCGATACCTACCGGCTATCCCAGCACGGCTGCGCGCACGGCATTTTGCGCATCGCAGGTGTCCTGACATGTGTCGCGCCGGCGCCGGCGGCCGATTGTGGATCTCGGACATGCGAGGTCTAGAATCCAGACGCTCGAAGCCGCGCGTGCGCGCCGGCCGGCGCGTCGCCGTCCTCGCAACGCCGCGCCAACGCACGAGTCTCTCGATCCGCGTCGTGGCAGGACCTGCGATCGCCCGCTGGCGCGGCAGTTGCTGAGTGCCCAAGCGTGGATATCAGCACCTTCCAGCCTCATGTCGCCCGCGGACTCGAGCTTCAGGTCGGGAAAGCTCGTGTGGTCGTCGGCCTCGATCAGGTCGACCGCATCATCGAGACCGTGTGTACACCGATGCCGCTGGGCCACGCGCTGGTGCGCGGCATCGGCTTCGACGGGCAGCGGCCGATCGTGTGCGTGCTGCTCAGCGCCCGCGATCCCGAGGCCGCGGCCCAGCTGGTCACCGCGGTGCTGCTCGCCGGCACGGGGACGGTCGTGTGGGCGCTGTGCGCCGATCAGATCCACGGCGTGGTCCCGCTCGTCAGCCGCTCGGCCGCGACCGACGCGCGCTGGCCGCGCTGGCTCGGCCGCGCACGCAGCCAGGACGGACGCACGCTCGCGCACCTCGACAGCGCGCAGATGATCCTCGACATCGGAGGCGCGCCATGACGACGGCCACGGTGCAGGTCGTCGCGGACACCGATCGACTCGATGGCTCCGTGATCGCCGAGCTCGGGGCGGTGTGCGCGCGGGCGGCGGCCGAGGTGCTGCCGTGGCGGTCGCTCGCCACGAGCCAGCCGATCTTGATCGTGGGCGCGCTCGGCCGGGGCGAGCGCCAGATCCCCGCACCGCTGCTCGACGCGGTCAACGCGCGCGGCGCCGCGCTGCTGCTGCTCAGCGACGATTCGCTGGTCCGGCCGGTGGTCGCGACCCACGGCGGTCGGGTCACGCTGGTGGCGCCCACGGTGTCGCGCGCCCGGCTGCGCGGCACGATCCGGATGCTGCTCGCGCGGCACGGCGGCTTCGCGCGCGAGCAGCTGCACCAGCACGTGTGGACCGCGATGTTCGGCAGCCCCGGCGCCCAGGCCCCCGCGCTCCATCAGGACGCCAGCGGCGCGGTGACCGCGGTGTTTCCGTTCGACGCCGCCTGGTCGGGCGCGGAGCCGCTCGCGGTCGAGGCCCACGAGATCGTGCGCGCCGGCGCCAACCTCGATGACGAGGAGCGCCAGATCCAGCTGCGCCAGCTGTTCGGCGGCGTGGCCGGCATGGTGCACCTGGCGCGCGACACGCCCCAGTGGACGCTGTACTGGCCGTCGGCGATCCACCCGGTCCTCCTGTGCTCGGCCCACCGCCTGCCCTCGGTGTGTAACCTCGCGGCGCAGGCCGACAAGCAGGTGCTTCACCTCGCGGCGAGCCCCGGAGACGTGATGGTGGGCCTGTCGGCATCGCTGCCGCTCGAGCACCGCGGGCTGGTGGCCAGCGACGGCGGCGCGGCGTTCCTCGAGGATCTCGAGGACGCAGCGCCGGACCGCCGCTCGGTGCCGCCCGGGATCATCGTGGAGGCGCGGTGATGCGAGAGATCCTGGTCATCGACGATAGCCCCACGGTCCGCAAGCTGATCGAGATCTCGCTGCGCGGCCAGCCGCTGCGGCCCCACTTCGCCGAGACCGGCGCCGAGGGGATCCGCCGCGCGGCCGCGCTGGCGCCGGCGGCGATCCTGCTCGACTTCATGCTGCCCGACATGACCGGCGTCGACGTCTGCCACGCGCTCATGGCCGACATCCGGACCCGGACCATCCCGATCCTCCTCGTGACCGCCAAGCACGAGCGCACGCGCAGCCAGTTTCAAGCGTTCTCCAGCGTGGTCGACTTCGTCGCCAAGCCGTTCGCGGTCCCCGATCTGATCGCGCGGATCCAGCGCGCGATCGGCGCCCCGGCGACGCCCGCTGCCGGGCGATCCGGCGCGGCCCGGCGCGATCCGACGGAGCGCGCCGCGAAGCTCCTGTTCGGCCGGCTGCGCGACGGGCTCGCGCTGATCCCGACCCAGCTCGGCGTGCTCGAACCCGGCGCGGTCGCGCCGCAGCTCGCCCGGCACTTGCTCACACCGCAGGTCGTCGCCGACATCCTGGCCGATCTGCGCCCGCTGTACGCCGAGCTGGCGGCCTCGGAGGCTGCCGGCCAGATCGCCGAGCCATCGCTCGCGGACGAGCCGCTGGCGGCCGACGCCATCGTCGACCGGGCGCCCGGCTTCAGCGCGAAGGTCGCGGCCGCGCAGCTGAGCACGCTCGACCGCCGGATCCTCGCGCTGGCCGATGGCCGGACCCAGCTCGCCGAGATCGCGCGCCGCATGGCGGTCGACCTGATCGCGGTGGCGAGCGCCGCGCGCGGGTTGATCCGGCGCGGCCTCGTGCACGAGGCGCCGGTCGTGGAGCGGCCGCGGCCGGTCGTGATCTGCGAGCCCGACGTCGAGGCGTTTCAGCAGCCGCTGCGCTCGCTGCTCGCCCACCGCGCCACGGCGCGCGAGCTGATCGCGGTCGATCGCGTCGACGAGGTGCTCGGCGTGATCCGGCAGCAGCGGCCCTGCCTGGTGATGCTCAACGCGACCGCACGGGTCGCCGAGGCCTGCGCCGTCGCCCAGGTGCTGCGCAAGGACCTCGCGCTGCCCGACCTGGCGATCGTGGCGGTGCTCGAGCCACGGGTGGGCCCGGCGCCCGACCTCTTGACCGCCGGGTTCGACGCGGTCCTCACCAAGCCGGTGATGGTCCACGACCTCGAACGCTTCCTGATTCCCGCCGATCTCCGCTGACCACGAACGCTGAAGGACAAAGCATGTACACGATTCTCGTAGTTGATGACGTTCAGACCGACCGCGAACTGATCGGCCTCGTGGTGACCCGCGCGGGCCACCGGGTCGCGTATGCGGCCGATGGCAACGAGGCGCTGCAGAAGGCCAAGGAGCTGCGGCCGTCGCTGATCTTCCTCGACGTCGTCATGCCAGTGCAGGACGGCTACAAGACCTGCCGGATGCTCAAGAAGGATCCGGAAACCACGGGCATCCCGGTGGTGATGGTCACGTCGAAGAACGCCGACAGCGACCGGTTCTGGAGCCAGAAGCAGGGCGCCACCGATCACCTCGGCAAGCCGTTCACGCCGGACAGCTTGCTCGACTGTATCCGGATGTATGCGAAGTGATCATGGTGGCTAGTGGCATCACCGGCTCGGCCACCACCGGCGGACGCGCGACCGCGGCGCCGGCCAAGGACGGCGGGCTGTGCGCGTTCTGGCTCGCCGGACGCTGCTTCGGGCTGGGCGTCCGCTGGGTCGGCGAGGTCGTCGCGCTCGAGGCGATCACCCGGGTGCCGAACGCGCGCCCCGCGATCCGCGGGCTGTTCAACCTGCGCGGCGAGCCCGTGGTGGTGCTCGATCTGTCCAAGATCCTCGAGCTCGGCGACCGCGACCAGCCGAGCGGCAAGATCGGCCTGGTCCTGCGCACCGGTGAGCTCACCGCGGTGGTCCAGGTCGAGCGCGTCGAGTCGATCATCCCGCCCGGCCGCGGCGCGCTCGCGCCGCGCGGCGACGGCGAACACCGCGCGGTCACCGGCCTGCTCGACGACCGCGCGTCGGGCGGCCGGATCGTCACCGTCCTCGATTCCGAATTACTGCTCGAGCGCCTCCAGGCGCTGCGCTACCTCACCGACGCCGACGACTAACCCGTCGTCGCTCTCAAGGAGTCTTCCATGTTTGGTCTCGTGAAGTTTCTAGGATCCATGCGCGTGAGCCGCAAGCTCACATCCAGCTTCGTGCTCGTCATCGCCCTGATGGCGGTGGCCGCGTCGTTCGGCCTGGTGACCACCCGGTCGAGTCAGTCGTTCGTCGCGCGCATGCTGAGCGGCGACTCCGTCCTGGTCGCCGAGGGCGCCGATGCCCGCGCCGTGTTCGCCGAGCTCCGCCGGCACGAGCAGGACGTCTATCTGTTCGTCACCGACCCCGCGAAGGTCAGCGACAACGAGTCCAAGTGGAATACGCAGTACGCCGAGCAGCTCGGCACGCTCGATAACCTGGACGCCGCGGCGACGTCGGCGGCCGACCGCACCCAGCTCGCCGCGATCCGCAAGACCCACGTGGCCTATGCCGCGGCGTTTCACCGACTGATCGCCGACATCCGCGCGGGCAAGGTCACCACGACCTCCGACGCCGTCGCGGTGATCGCACCGATGCGCGCCGACCTCGAGGAGCTCGACGAGGTGCTCCGCAAGTTCTACGATGGCCACCAGGAGGTCCTGCTGGCCGACGGCAAGGGCGTCGAGCACGCGATGGGGAGCGCCCTCCTGGTCACCTCGGCGATGACCCTGTTCGCGCTGGCCGCGTCGTTCGGCGTCGCCTACGTGCTGTCGCGCAGCATCCGGCGCCCGCTCGAGTCCGCCGTGGCGGGCGCACGGGCGGTCGCGCAGGGTCGGTTCGCGATCAACGCGCCCGAGGAGCTCGGCCAGGTCCAGCAGGCGTTCGCGGGCGTCCGCGACCTGCTGCTCGAGACCCGCGAGCTCAAGGATCGGGTCGAGAACGACAACCGCGAGCTGCAGAACAACATCACCGAGCTGTTGCGCGTGGTCGCGAGCGCGTCGGACGGCGATCTCACGGTCCGCGCCCCGGTGTCGGCGGGCGCGCTCGGCAACGTGTCGGACGCGTTCAACTCGCTGCTCGAGTCGCTCCAGGAACTGCTCGGCGTGGTCGCCGGCCAGATCCGGCTGACCGACGCGATCGTCACCACGGTGAAGGAGGCCTCGGCCAAGATGGCGACCGGCGCCACCAACCAGTCCGCCGAGCTGCTCGACGCCAGCCAGCTGATCCAGCGGCTGAGCGCCGACATCACGAAGGTGTCCGACGGCGCGGAGGTCGCGGTCGCCGCGGCCAAGCGCACCGAGGTGTCCGCCGCCGAAGGCACCAAGGCGGTCGAGGACGTGATCACGGGCATGGGCACGCTGCGCGCGAACGTGCAGGCCGGCGCCAAGAAGATGAAGAACCTCGGCGATCGCAGCATGGAGATCACCGGCATCGTGTCGACGATCAGCCGGATCTCCGAGCAGACCAACATGCTCGCGCTCAACGCCGCGATCGAGGCGGCGCGCGCCGGCGAGCACGGCCGCGGCTTCGCGGTCGTCGCCGAGGAGGTCCGCAAGCTCGCCGAGCGGACCGCGACCGCGACCCGCGACATCGACCGGCTGGTCCGGGCGATCCACATCGAGACCACCGAGACGGTGACCGCGATCGAGCAGCAGACCCACGTCGTCGAGCAGGAGGCCGAGGCGGTCGGCGAAGCCGGCCAGTCGCTGCGCAAGATCCAGGGCGCGTCGTCCGAGTCCTCCGCCGTGGTCATCGACATCTCGTCGATCGCCCGGGAGCAGGCGCTGCGCACCGGCAGCGTCGTCAACGCGATCGGCCGGATCACCTCGATCGCACGGGAGACCGAGACCGGCGCGACCGGCACGGCGTCGACCGTGCAGCGCCTGGCCCAGGTCGCCCAGGATCTGCAGAAGAGCGTCGCGAAGTTCAAGGTCGCCTGATCTCAGCGCGAGGAGCACGGTATGCAGACTGGTTTCACCATCGACGACGTACGCGAGACGCTGACCCGGGACATCACGCGGTCGCTCGGCCACATCGAGCGGGAGGCCCGCGACATCCTGGACGACCGCGGCCTCGCGAGTGAGGACGAGCCCGCCAGCACGCTGCGGCTGGTCGCGATCGGTGACCAGAGCCACGCGATCTACGGCACCGCCCGGCTGGTCGCGGCGGATTCACTCGCCGATAGCTCGGCGCGGATGGAGGCGCTGGCGCAGCACGGCCGCGATCAGCTCGGCCGCGCCCGGCGCCACCTCGCGATCGTCCGCGACATCGCGGCGGCGATGGTCGGCGGCTCGACCGACATGCTGGCGATGCTGTCGCTCGAGCTCGACGGCCAGCCCGCGGAGGCCCAGGTGGTCGCGGACAGCTGGCGGCAGCGCGTCGATGACGTGCTGCACGCGAGCTCGCTGGCGATCGCAAGCCCCGAGTCGCCGGCCAGCAACCTGCGGCTCGTCGGCGACCCGGACCACGAGCTGTCGGCGGCGGGCGCCCGCGCGGCGACGGCCACCAGCGCCCCGCCGGCGCCGCGCAGCGACGCGGCCATCGATCGCGGGTGGGGTGACTTCGACGACGCGCCGGCCGGCTCGGTCGATCCGGCCGCGGACGCCGCGGACGCCGCGTACTCGTTCGCGGCGTCGGTCGTCGAGGATCCCCACGACCCCGGCGTCGACCCCGATCTCGCCGAGGTGTTCGCCGCGGAGGCGAGCCGCACCCTCGACGTGCTCGACGGCGCGCTCGGAGCGCTGCGGACCAGCCTCGATGACCGCGGCTTGATCAAGGCGATCGAGCGCGGATTTCATACCCTCAAGGGCGCGGCGGCGACCGTCGGGCTCACCGAGGTCAGCGCCCGCGCCGCCGAGCTCCAGGACCACGCCGAGCGGCTGGTCGACGCCGGGCGACCGGTCACGGCAAAGGACGCCGCCGACCTGCTGCTCGGCGCCGCGGCGCTGCGCCGGGTCGCGCAGCTCCCGGTCCGCGCCATCGCCGCCATCTCGGTGGCCGGATCGAGCGGTCTCGACGAGGTCGCGGCCGAATTCGAGCGCGAGGCGCGGGTCGTGCTCGACGAGGCCGAGCACCTGCTCGGCGAGCTCCGCGACGCCGAGCCCGACCGCGTCGCCGGGTGTGCCCGCGAGCTCGGGCTCGCGATGCACCGGCTGCGCGGCTCCGCGCTGGTGACCGGGCTGCCCGCGCTCGCCCAGGCCGCCGAGGCCGCCGAGCTCCTGGCCCAGGCCACGCCGATCGACGCCGGCCGGCTGGCGGCCGAGCTCGCCCGGTGCGCCACGCTGCTGGTGGCGCCCGCCAAGCCTGCACCCGCCGCGGCGCCGTCGCTCGCGGCGAGCCTGGCCGCGGCCCGCGGGGCCTTCGTGGTCGAGGCCCGCGACGCGGTCGACGAGGCGACCGGGCTGCTCCCCGCGCTGCGCGGCGGCGACCCGAGCGCGCGCACCCGCCTGGCGTGGCTGTTCCATCGCCTGAAGGGCTCCGCGCTCGTGGTCGAGGACGCCGAGCTGTCGGCGCAGGCCGCGGCGATCCACCACGCGCTCGAGGCCGCGCCCGAGGCCCTGATCCCGACCCTCGACCAGCTCGCCGATACCATCGGCGCGCTCGCGGTCCGGCTCGGCGGCGCGGCGGTCCCCGTGGCGGCCGTGCGGGTCGCGGTGCCGGTTCCGGACACCGAGATCGATCCGGGCTTCCAGCAGGAGTGCGCCGATCTGCTCGAGCTGCTCGATCGGACCGCGCTCGCGCTCGAGCGCTCCGAGCGGCCCAAGGACCTGCTCGGCGAGCTGCTCCGCAACTATCACACGCTGAAGGGCGTGGTGAACGCGCTCGCGCTCGGGCCGATCGGCGACCAGCTCCACACGATCGAGGATCTGCTCGAGGGCCTGAGCTCGTCGGCCATCATGCCGCCGGCGCGCGCGATCGCCTCCGTGCTGCTGCCGTTCCACGGCGATCTGCGGCGCCAGCTGCGCTCGGTCCGGCTGGGCTACCTCGAGGTCGTGCCGGGCCGGCTCGAAGCGCGCATCGCCCGCCTCGTCGCCGGCGCGTCGCGCGCGACCTCGGCCGGCAGCGCGGGCCTCGTGGCAGTGTCGCGGTCGCGCGACTCGCGGCTCGGCGATGGCAGCGAGGCCAGCGACGCCAGCGGCGGGGCCGCGGTCGATCGCCGGAACATCCGGGTGTCGATCGATCGGCTCGACGCGCTCATGAACCTCACCGGGGAGCTCGTGATCAACCGATCGCGCCTGCTCAGCCGGATCGACTGGCTGCGCGGCCTGCAGGCCGATCTCGGGCGCAGCAGCCGCCACGTGCTCGACATCGTCGAGAAGTTCCGCGACGATCACGAGTTCTCCAGCCTCGCGCACGGCGGCACCAAGGATCGCGCGGTGCGGTGGTCCGGGTTCAGCGAGCTCGAGCTCGATCGCTACGAGGACGTCAACATCCTCGCGCGCAGCCTGACCGAGGGCTCGACCGATCTGCACGAGCTGTTCGGCCAGCTCGCCGGCGGGCTCAGCTCGCTCGCCGACGACTCCGATTCGCTCGGCACGATCGTCACCGGCATCCAGGGCGAGGTGACCCGGACCCGCATGGTGCCGCTCGAGGTCGTGTTCTCGCGGCTCCAGCTCCCGGTGCGCGACGCCGCGCAGCGCGAGGGCCGCGAGGTCCGGGTCGACACCAGCGGCGCCGATGTCCGCCTCGACAAGGCGATCGCCGACGCGCTGTTCCAGCCGATGTTGCACCTCGTGCGCAACGCGGTGTCGCACGGCATCGAGGCGCCCAGCGTCCGGATCGCCGCCGGCAAGCCCGCGCACGGCACGGTCACGCTGCGGGCGCGCCAGGAGCTCGGCCAGATCGTCGTCGAGGTCATCGACGATGGCGCCGGCCTCGATCTCGAGCGGCTGCGCGAGCGCGGCGCGGCGCTGGGGCTGGTCACCCACGACACGCCGCTCGACGATCCGCGGGTCCGCGACCTGATCTTCGTGCACGGCCTCAGCACGCACGCCGCGGCCGACGCGGTGGCCGGCCGGGGCGTCGGCTGCGACGTCGTGCGGCGCGCGATCGACCGGCTCAATGGCTCGGTCCGCGTCGAGAGCGTCCGCCACGAGCGCACGGTGTTCGTGATCACCCTGCCGGTGACGCTCGCGATCAGCCGCGCGCTGCTGGTGCGCCACGCCGGCGAGACCTTCGCGGTCCCGCTGTACTTCACCGAGCGGATCATCGACGCCAACGAGGTCGAGCTCGTGGAGTCGGCCAACCAGCGCCGGATCGACATCGACGGCACGTTCGTGCCGGTCCGCCCGCTCGGCGACTTCGTGTCGGGGCCGACGGCGCCCGACGGCCCGATCCTGGTGCTCCAGGTCGGCGACCAGCGGCTGGTGGTCCAGGTCGACGCCGTGCTCACCCAGGAAGAGGTCGTGGTCAAGAGCCTCGGCGCGCTGCTCCGCGGCCACCCGATGTTCGCGGGAGTCACGATCCGCGGCACCGGCGAGACCGTGCTCATCCTCGATGTCCCGAGCATGACCGACAGCGCGCTCGGTCGCGACACCGCGTCGCGGCCGGTCGCGGCGCGCACCCGCAACGCGCCGGCGATCGCCACCCCGGTGCCGTCGGTGAAGGACGCGCCGGCCGCCGCGACCGAGCTCGAGCGCCCGCTCCAGGTGCTGTTCGTCGATGATTCGGTCTCGGTCCGCAAGGTCGCCGAGCGCGCGCTGAGGCAGCTCGGCGTCGCGGTGACGCTCGCCACCGACGGCATCGATGCGCTCGACAAGCTGCGGAGCGGTCAGTTCGACCTGGTGTTCACCGACCTCGAGATGCCGCGCATGCATGGCTACGAGCTGATCCGCGAGCTCCGCTTCCTGCCGGCGTTTCACGCGCTGCCGGTCGTGGTGGTGACCAGCCGGTCGGGCAAGAAGCACCGCGACGAAGCCAACGCGGTCGGCGCCAGCGAGTACCTCACCAAGCCGTTCACCGCGCGCAGCCTGGCGACCGCGCTGGTCAAGCTGTGCGGCCCGCGCGCACGCGGGCTGCTGGCGGCGCTGGCCGCGGGCGAGGCCGCTTCGTGACGCCGCGGTCGGTCACGCTGCGCGCGCCCGCGCGGCAACGCGCCCGCGATATCTCCGAGCTCGCGGTGCTGGTGCGGTTCGGCGCGCTCGTCGTGGGGATCGCGGCCCAGCGCGTCTCGCGGATCGTCATGGCCGACGAGGCGGTGGCGGTGGCGGGCGCGGCGCCGAGCGTGCGGATCGGCGACGTGGTGCTGCCGGCGTGGGATCTGGGCCGGCTGCTCGGGTTCTCGGAGGCGCCGGCGGCCTGGCTGGTGATGACCTCCAGCGACGCGCCCGGGGCGCCGACGATCGCGCTGGGCACCGGGCCGTGCATCGCGGTCGCGCCGCACGACGCGGTCTCGCCGCTGCCGCCCGGCGTGGTGAACGCGCCCGCCGCGGCGGTCGTCGGGGTGTTCGTCACCGACCCCGCGCTGCGCGAGCGCGGCGCCGGCCACCTCGGCGTGCGGATCGACGCGATGCGGCTGATCGCGGGCGCGGCGCCGGACGCGCGGCGGGGTGGTCGGTGAGGGTCTCGGCGCGCGAGTCACGGCCGCCCGGGACCGCGGCGCCGGCGGCGTGGCTGCCGGCCACCGCGCTGGTGGTCGATGGCGATCCGGTGTCGCGGCGGTTCGTCGAGCTGGCGCTGGGCAAGGGCGGCGAGTTCGTCATCGAGATGGCCGAGAGCGCCGCGGCCGCGACCGATATCCTGAGGGTCCAGGCGGTCGAGATCATCCTCGCCGACACCGATCTCGCCGACGCCAATGGCCTGTCGTTCTATCGCACGCTGGCCCAGGAGAGCCGGCTGCGCGGCATCCCGTTCGTATTCCTGTCGGCCGATCGCCGGCCCGAGGTCAAGATGGCCGCGCTGCGCGCCGGGGTCGCCGACTACCTCGTCAAGCCGTGCCACAGCGGCGAGCTCGCCGCGCGCGTGATCTCGCTGGTCGAGCGCGAGCGCCGGGCCCGCGCGATCGCGCGCCGCCGCAACTACCTCCTGGCCGGCGACCTGACCGCGATGGGGTTTCCCGATCTGGTCAGCACGATCGAGGTCGGCCGGCGCAGCGGGCTGCTGCTCCTGATGCTGTCATCGGCGTTCGCCCAGGTGTTCTTCTGCGACGGCCGGATCGTCCACGCGCTGTACGGCAACCTGGTCGGGCCCGCCGCCGTGCACCGCCTGGTCGACGAGTCCTCCGGGTCGTTCGAGTTCTCGCCCGGCGAGTGCCAGATCCCGGCCGCGCAGTGGACGATCCACGAATCGGCCACCTCGTTGATCATGGAGGGCGCGCGGCTGGTCGACCACGAGCGCGCGCATGGCCGGATCGTGGCCCGGCCGGTCGAGACCATCGTCCTGCCCGTGGTCGGCGCGGAGCTCGAGCCCGCGCTCGCGCCCGTGCGCGGCCTGGCCAACCAGCTCGCCAGCGAGATCGAAGATCCGTTCGCGCTCGGCGAGATGTGCTCGTGGACCCCCTCGGATCTCGCGCGCTGGACGCGGCGGGCGATCGGCGGCGAGCGCCTGCACGTCCACCTGATCGCCGACCTCGCGGCCGGCGTGTCGGCGATCTTGCCGCTGTGCGGGTCGCCGAGCGAGCGCTGGGTGGTGAGCAACCTGCAGGACGGGCGCAAGGCGTTCGGCGTGACGTTCTTCCTGCGCCGCGAGCGCGCGGTCGACGTCGTGCTGCTCGACATCGCCCAGCCCGACGAGTTCGAGGCCTCGCTCCGGCGCGCGCCGTCGCTGGTCATCTTCGCGCCGCCCAGCGGTGACATGATGGGGCTCGGCCTGCGCAGCCGGATCGCGCTCGAGAACCTGGTCCGGCGGTTTCGCCCGGCGGTGCTGCTGGTGGTGGGGAACCCCTCGATCCAGCACGAGAGCGCGCTGCGCGATGTCGCGCGCCACGCCGATCGACTGGAGCTCGCGGTCGGCGTGCTCGGCGATAGCGCCGACGAGCTGCGCGGCCTGCTGGCGCGCGGCGTCCGCGCCTGGGGCCAGTTCGGGGCGGAGACCCCGGTCGCGGCGTTGCTCGAAGAGGTCGGCGCGTGACCCGCGACTCGCTCGCCCCCGAGCTGCCGGCGGTGTTCGCGCCCGCGCCGGCCGAGCTCGCGGCCGAGCTGCCGCACGAGGCGTTCGCGCCGCGCCGCGCGGAGCCCACGCAGGCACCGCGCAGCGCGCCGCGCCGGCGCGCCCCATCGACCGGCGGGCTCGCGACGCTGCGGCCGGGCACGATCATCGACAAGTACCGGATCGAGGAGCTGCTCGGCGTCGGGGGCTTCGCCGCGGTCTACCGCGCCACCCACCTGCTGCTCCACTCCACCGTCGCGCTCAAGCTGCTGCGTCCCGACGTGGTCGCGCGCCGGCCGAGCATGGCGGTGCAGCTGCTCCAGGAGGCGCGGTTCGCCGCGCGCATCGAGCATCGCAACGTGGTCCGCGTGTTCGATGTCACCCACACCGCCGCGATCACCTACATCGTGATGGAGTTCATCCGTGGGCCGAGCCTGGGCCGGGTGATCGCCGACGGCGGGGCCCTGCCGGTGGGCAGGGTCGCGCGGATCGGCCTCGACACGATCGATGGCCTGCAGGCAGGACTCGCGCAGGGCCTGATCCATCGCGACATCAAGCCGCCCAACATCCTGCTCGACGATACGGGCGTCGCGCGGATCGTCGACCTCGGCCTGGCCAACCCGATCCACGATCGCGATGAGGGTCCGCTGCGTGACTCGACGCTGATCGGGACCCGCGGGTACATGTCGCCCGAGCAGATCGCCGATCCGCGCGGCGTCGACTTCCGGTCCGACATCTACTCGCTCGGCGTGACCTTGCGCGAGGCGGCCACCGGTGAGCTGTCGCCGCCGATCCGCCGGCGCGACGTGCGCGCGGCGCCGATCGTCCCGGCCGCGCTCGCGGCGATCGTGGACTGGATGGTGGCCGAGGCGCCCCACGACCGCCCGAGCTCGTACCGCGAGCTGCGCGACGCGCTCGCCACCGTGGCCGAGCGCAACCCGCCCGGATCGTCCGAGGCAGCGCGCGGCGCTCCCGATCGCCCGGCCCACGATGACTGACCCCCGCTGGCAGGGCGCCCGCGACGCTCGCCGATCCCCTGTCGAATCCACCCCGGCCCGCCCACCGCAATCACCAGGATCACGCATGAAACGACTGTCTTTTGTATGCATACTGCTCTGGGCGTCATCGGCGCTCGCCCAGGATGACGACAAGGAGGCCAAAGCCGGCGACAAGGTCCCCGCCACCGGCCAGTTCTCGCTGCTCGGCACGGAGTGCAAGGCCGAGGACGAGACCACGATCGACACGACGCCCGGCTCGCCGCCGCTCGACGTCGACGATCCCGGCACGCCCGGCTGCAACGCCTGGGAGGTCAACATCGTGACCAGCGGCGATTTCGGCAAGTCGGTGAACTGGGAGACCCCCCTGTTCGATATCAACTACGGCGTCGGCGACAATATCCAGCTCAAATACGAGGTCCCGTACCAGCTCGGCAAGATCGATGGCGTATCGAGCGACGGGTTTGGCCGGGCCGAGTTCGGGATCAAGTATCGCTTCTACGAGAACGAGTCCAAGGTCCTGACCATCGCGGTGTATCCCCAGCTCGAGTTCGCGATCCCCGGGACGACGGCGGCCAAGGGCGACGCCGGCATCGGGACGATCACCAAGTTCCCGGTCCTCATGTCGCGCAAGATCGCGGAGTTCAACCACGGCGACGTGATGATCACCGCCAACGCCGGCTATAACTACTCGACCGAGCCGGGGACCCAGCACTACATCTCCGCGGCGTTCGGTATCGGCTTTCCGCTGACCTCCGCGGTCGCGGTCATGGTCGAAGCGTCGACCGATCAGGCGATGACCAAGCCCATGGACGGCGCGCGCGAGCGCTACGTCAAGGCGAACGTCGGGCTGTTTGGCCAGGTCAACTCGCACCTGCTCGTGCTCGGCGCGGTCGGCCGCAGCTTCGCGTCGTCCGAGATCGACGACGCCGGTCACCCGTTCCTGATCTTCGGCGTCCGGGTGCTCGCCGGCGGTCCGTGACGCGGCGGTTCGGCTCCTGACACAGGGCTGTCACGGCGTGCCCCATCCTGCCGCCATGACCAATCATCACGACGCAGCCTACGCGACCGGGATCCAGCTATGGATCGACTGGACCCAGATGTGGAATGGCCGCCCCGCGCTGGCGCGCTCCCTGGTGGCGGCCAGGTTCGCCCTGCACCTGCCCCTGCCCTCGCAGGTCGATCAGGCGACCGTCGATAGCCCGGAAGCCGTCGAGCGCTGGGTCACCGCGCACCGCGCCAAGTTCCAGCGCCTGACGTTTCACACCGAATGCGGACCCTTCGTCGACACCGCGGCCGGCATCGTCGCCGGGCCATGGTGGGCCGACGCTTCGATCGACGGCTCGCCGCGCGTCGTGTGCGGGATGGACACGATCGCGTTCCGCGACGGCAAGATCACCGAGTACTGGTCGCTCTCGAAGGAGGCCGACGCGGTGGGGCGGTGGGGCACCGCGCTCGCCACGCCGGCGGCTCCGCCGAAGTGACCGACGCCGGCAGCGTGACGAGCGCCGACCCGCACGGCCAGGAACACCCTCGATCTCATAGCCGGTCATGTCGATCACCCGCGGTCTCGTCGATCGGCGGGAGATCGCAGCGATCGCGGTCATCGGCTGCGGTCAGCGGCCGCGCTGCACGTACAGGATCGCGCGGTCGAGCACCTCGTCCTGGCCCGCGCGCAAGCCTCGCAGGGTCGGCCGGACCGCGACGTCGGGCTGGATGCCGATCTGCTGCAGCTGGCGACCGTCGGCGTGCAGGATCTCCATGCCGGTGAACCGCGCCTCGACCCCGCCGGGGAGCCGGACGTAGGTCTCCTCGCCGTTGGTGCCGTTGGTCGGGCTGCCGACGAACTTCGCGCCACCGGTCGCCTCGAAGATCAGGCACAGGTGCTCGGCGGCGCTGACCGCGCGGTCATCGATCAGCACGATGATCTTGCCGCGGTACAGCGGCTTGTCGGTCGCCGGCGCCGGCTGGAGGATGCGCTTGGTGATCTGGCCGCTCGACGCGCGCGCGGTCACGATCGGCGTGCGAATCTCCGACAGCACGTGGGTCTGTCGCGTATTGATGCGCGCGCCGATCAACCACGCCGTCCCCCCGGGGTAGCCCCGCATGTCGAACACGATCGCGCGGGTCTGGGCGAGGGCCTCGAACATCGCGTCGACCTCGTCGCTGGTCAACCGCGTCAAGTCCGCATAGCCGATCTGGTCGGGCAACACCCGGAAGTGCGGTCCCTGGTGCGCCCAGAAGTTGTTGTCGTAGCCGTAGTCGCGGCGCAGCGCCACGCGGCGGAGCTTGCCGCTCGCGCTGCGCACGTCGAGCTCGACCGAGGTCCCGCGCGCGCCGCGATCGACGATCGCCGCGGCCCACTGCTGCAACGCCTCCTCGGTGCCTGAGGACGTGATGCGCCGCAGGCTGGCGATCGCCTGTTCGACCGCCACGCCATCGACGCCGACCAGCTCGTCGCCCAGCGCGATCCCGGCCTGGCGCGCGGCCGCCTCGTCGCGAAACCCACCCGCGGCGACCTTGCCGTCGATGCGCCGCCAGTAGATCGCCGTGCTCGCGCGCCGGGCGCGCTCGTCCTGGTTGTAGACCCCGGTATGGCCATCATGGAGCGCCGCGAGCATCGCGTTCAGCTCGTCGACGTAGGCCTGGGCCTGGGTGACCGCGTCGAGCCGCGGCAGCACCTTGCGCAGCTCCTGCTCCCAGCCATGGTTGAGCCGGCCCACGCCGTGGAAATACTCGACCGCCGCCCACACCCGCACGGCGGCGAGGATCCGGCGCTCGCGCGACGGCAGGCCGGTCGCCGGCGCGTCGTCATCATCGGCGAGCTGCAGCGCCGAGCTCGGCGCCGTGCGGTGGACCGCCGCGCGGGGTGGCGGACGTCCCGCGGCGATCGCCGACGCGATCTCGATCGCACGTGCGCGGGGATCCGCACCGGCGGGCACCATGGCGTCGGCGGCCAAGCTGCGATCTCCCGGCAGCAGCACGTCGCCGACCCGGACGCGGGCCGCCACGCCGTACGGCAGCGCGAGCGTGATCGTCGGCGCGGCGGCGGCATCGTCGAGCGCGTTCGCCGCCACCAGCGTCGCGTGGCCGCTCGTCCACAGCGCCACCGCTGCCAGCGGTACCTGCTGCTCGCCACCGACGACGAGCACGACGTGCGACGGCCCCGGGCCCGCGCCGCCGGTCGGCGCGCCGCCCGACGCGAGGTTCCACGACGTCGTGTAGGTATCGCGGTTGGTCTCGCCCTGCGAGCGGAAGCCCTCGTGTCGGATCGTCCGGACCGTCGGCCAGGTCTGCGTCGCCGGCAAGCTGCCGAGGAGATAGTCCAGGACGTCCACGCTGCCGGCGGCTCGAAGATCGATGACCGCGACCTTGGCCCTGGCCAGCTCCGCGCGCGCGTCGGCCGCGCGCCGCCGGGTCGCCATGTAGTCGATCTCCGGCCACGACCGCCGGGCGTCGATCACCAGCACGTCGTGCGGCGCCCACGATTTCCACGCCGAGGCAGCGTCTCCCGGGTTCGCGATCGCCGCCGCGGTGGTCCGCCGATCCCCGAGGATCACGAGCATCGCCTCGATCGCCGCGCGGTAACTCGCGTCATCGCTCGCGGCCTCGACCGCGGGGATCGCCTTGATCAGCGCCGCGTCCCAGTCGATCGTCCGCTGAAACATCTCGGGGTGGAAGTACTTCACCTTGGACCACACCTGCGCGAGCCCGACCAGCCGGTCGATCTTGTCGGGCGGCGCCGGCTCGGGTGCGGCCACGGCGATCTCCGCGCCTCGCGCGACCCCCAGCGCGACCACCACCGAGACCGCGAACTGCCTCATGCTGCGCATGGTAGTGCGCGGCCGCCGCGCGGTGGGCGGCGAGCGCTGGCAAACCTCGACCCGCCGGCCGCGCCGGGTCTCGGTGCCGCTCACACCTGGAGCGCCAGGATCACGGCGATCGCCGCACACAGCGCGAGCACCGCGACCACGATCCAGCTCCAGCTCCCCAGGGACTCCGGCCGGGCGGCCGGCGCGCCGACCACCGGCATGTGCGCCACGCTCGCGCGCCGGCGCTCCTCGGCGGCCTCCGACAGCGCGGGCAGCGCGCCCACCACTTCGATCTGCCGGGTCTCGACGATCTCGTAGAGCGCCGACACGGCGCTGTGCTCCTGGCGCAGCGGCTGCTTCTGCGAGAACGCCCACTCCATCCAGATCACGAGCTGCTGATGGGTCAGGCGCTTGCCGGCCACGCGCTCGAGCGCCGCGCGCATCGCCACCGCGCTCTGCCAGCGCCGCGCCGGATCGCGCTCCAGCGCGGCCAGGATGATCTGGTCGACCTCCAGCGGCACCTCGCGATTCGAGCGCGACGGCGGCGAGATCGGCTGCGAGCGCACCCGCTCGAGCGTCATCAGGTTGTCGGGATCCTGGAACAGCCGCTTGCCGGTCAGGAGCTCGTGGAGCACCACGCCGACCGCCCACAGATCGCAGCGCGCATCGAGCCGGCCCGAGAGGTACTCGGGCGCGATGTAGTTGACCTTGCCCTTGATGATCCCGGCCTGGCTCTGCACCGTCGACTGCTTGGTCTTCGCGAGGCCGAAGTCGATCAGCTTGACCTGCCCGGTGCTCGACACGATCACGTTCGACGGCGACACGTCGCGGTGCACGATCCGCAGCGGCTGGCCATGTTCGTCGCACAGGTTGTGGGCGTGGTCGAGCGCGCTGCACAGCTGGCAGCCAATCTCCAGCACGATCGGGACCGGGATCCGACCGACGTACGCCGCGCACTGCTGCTGCAGCTGTTGCAGCGTCGGGCCGGGCACGAACTCGAAGGCGATGAAGTACGTGCCCTTGATCCGGCCGTACTCGTAGACCCGCGCGATCCCTGGGTGGCGCAGGTAGCGCGCGAGGCGCGCCTCATCGATGAACGCCTGTACCAGCTCCTCGACATCGGCGATGTGCGAATACAACCGCTTCAGCGCGACCGGGTTCTTGATCGCCGACGACCGCGCGAGGTGCACCGAAGCCAGCCCACCGGCGCCCAGCTCCTCGTGGATCTCGTACGATCCGAACCGTTCGCGCACTGCACACACACAACACCAGCATCGATCGCAGCTGTCAACGGGCGATTCCACCGTCGGAGATCCACGCGCGGCGGGGCGCCGATCACAGCGCTGGGGTAGCGGTTGCGATGCCCCCCGGCTGACGCTGGCCCGACCAATTCCGCGCCCCGCAGCGCGGTCGCGGGGGACGCGTTACAGCGAGCGCAGGAACGCGACCAGGTCGGCCTTCTCGGACTTCGTCAACCCGATGGCGAACCGCTCGTCGTAGAACGCGACCACCGCGTCCAGGTCCGCCGCGAAGCCGTTGTGGAAGTACGGGGCGCGCGGCGCGAGGTCGCGCAGCATCGGGCCCTTGAACCGGCCGATGTGCTTCCACTTGCCGCTGATCAGCGCGCGGCCCGGGTCCGTGACCTGCACCGTCGCGCCCGTCGTCTTGTTGCGCAGGGTGTACAGCGGCATGTCCTTCGTGCGGCGCGACGCGTCCACCAGGCCGATGTTGAGCGGCGCCACCACCGAGTGGTTGCCGCCGTTCGGCGTGTCGTGGCACGTCGTGCAGGTGCCGATCAGCTTGGCCGGCGTGCCGAACGCCGCCTCGTCGTTGATGCCCGACACCCCGGTGATCGCGATCGGCTTGGTGTTGAACAGCGCCTCGCCGCGCGCGATCTGCCGCCGCGCCTCGTCACGGTGGCCTCGGGCGTGCGTCCACTTGTCGAACACGTCGAACACGATCGGGCTGAACGGCGCGCCGGTCACCGCGTCGCCGAAGTTGTCGTTGATCCCGATGTGGAACTCCTGCGCGACGATCGCCTCGGGCCCGCCCTTGGCGCCGGCGTCGTCGAGCCGGCCCGCCTTGTGGTCGACGATCTGCGCGCTCGCCAGGCCGGTGATGAAGTTCACGATCGAGGCGCGCGTCGCCTGGTTCAGCGGCTGGCCCTGGGCGTGCGCCACGGTGGCGTCGCTCGCCTGGGTCAGGAGCTCCGACTCGACCGTCGCGCCCGGCACCACCTCGCGGCCGTCCCACATCACCGTGCTGTCGAACTTGAGGTTCGTCGTCGGCAGCGGCCGGCGGAACAGCGACAGCTCCTGGGCGCTCGCGAAGTGATACGGGTCGTCCACCGCCACCAGCTCGAACTCGGCGTTCGCCGGGATCGGCAGGCCGATCCGGATCACGCCCTTGTTCAGCAGCATGCTGTACGCGTCGCGCCGCTTGGCCAGGGTCGACAGGTCCGCCTTGGGCGAGTTCGCGCCGTCGACCGGCCGGAACACCGCGGAGAGGCCCAGGCCATCGTCGTACTTGCCGCCAGCGGTCTGCTCGAACGTCGCCTTGAGCTGCTTGGGCGTGATCGTCCAGCCCACCGTCGGCACGTGGCAGCTCACGCAGCGCCGGCCGTTGGTCCCGAGGTCCTGGAAGAACTCGTTGTCGAGATCGATCGACCCGTGCGTGCTGACCGTCGTGAACACGCCCGTCGCGTCACCCACCGGCGTGTTGTTCGGCAGCACGTTGCCGTGATCGCCGCCACACCGGGCGACGATCTCGTCGTACTGCGTCGCCTCGTCCGGCGTCGACGTCGCGTCGTCCGAGGTCTGGTCATCGCTCGGCTGGCTCGCATCGGCCACGCAGCCAGTGATCACGAGCCCAGCCAGACCTGCGAGCGCGAACGTCGTCGTCTTCATGCGCAGGCCTTTGTGCACGCGGCTCGCCAGCGCCGCGCGCTCTACAAGCTCATGAAATCACTTCCATCCGCCGCCACGCCCCCTGCCCCTCGGCCGGTTCGGTGGACGCCCCGACGTCCAGGGGATCGAGGCATCCTGTCGATCCCATGGACGCCGACGATCTGTTTCCCGGATTCACCACGGCCGATCTCCGCGTCGACGACGCCGTCCACATCCGCGTGCGCACCGGCGGCCAGGGCGAGCCGCTGCTGCTGCTGCACGGTCACCCGCAGACCCACGCGATCTGGCACAAGGTCGCGCCCGCGCTGGCCGCGCGGTTCACGGTCGTGCTCGCCGACCTGCGCGGCTACGGCGACTCGTCCAAGCCGGCGGGCGCGCCCGATCACGCGAACTACGCCAAGCGCGTGATGGCGCGCGACATGCTTCGCGCCATGCAGGCGCTCGGCCACGCGCGGTTCGACGTGCTCGCGCACGACCGCGGCGCGCGGGTCGCGCACCGGCTCGCGGCGGATCACCCGGCGGCGGTCCGGCGGCTGGTGCTGCTCGACATCGCGCCGACGCTGGCGATGTACGAGCAGACGACCCAGGCGTTCGCCCGCGCCTACTGGCACTGGTTCTTCTTGATCCAGCCCGCGCCGCTGCCCGAGCGGCTGCTCGAGGCCGACGCGGCCGCGTACATCCGCGACGTGATGGGGCGGCGCGGCGCCGGCCTCGCGCCGTTCGACCCGCGCGCCCTGGCCGCGTACGAGCGCGCGCTGGCGCTGCCGGGTGCGGCGCACGCGACGTGCGAGGATTACCGCGCCTCGGCCGGCATCGACCTCGAGCACGACCGCAGCGACCGCGAGGGCGGCGCCCGCCTCGCCATGCCGGTGCTGGCGCTGTGGGGCGAGCACGGCGTGGTCGCGCGGTGCTTCCAGCCGCTCGACGAATGGCGCCGCGTCGCGAGCGATGTGCGCGGCGGCCCCCTGCCCTGCGGCCACTATATCCCCGAGGAGGCGCCCGGTCCGCTGATCGCCGCGGTGCTCGCGTTCCTGGAACCCGACGCCGCCTGATCGCGATCGGCGCCGGCGCAACGGCGTTGCCGCCCTCCGGTCCGCGACCGCGTCGAAATTTCGACGGCTGATACACTGTGACTGCCGCGTCAGGAGCCCCCAGGAGTCCCCAGGAGTCCCCAGGAGTTCCCAGGAGTTCCATGAGCACGACCAAGCCGAGCCCCAAGCCTGCCACCCTCGCGGACCTCGATGCCCTGCCACCGGGCGTCGTCGGCGAGATCATCGAAGGCGTGCTCTACACGATGACCAAGCCGCGGATGCCGCACCAGCGCACGACGCGCAAGATCGGCGGCGGGATCGGCGAGCCATTCGATGATGGACGCGGTGGCCCAGGTGGCTGGTGGATCATCACGGAGCCGGGAATCGAGCTGCCGAATCACACCAAGGAGATCTCGCCGGACGTCGCGGGCTGGCGGCGCGAGAGGATGCCCAGGATGCCTCGCAAGGGGCCGATCACCGTCGCGCCGGACTGGGTATGCGAGATCTTGTCCCCGATGACGCGACGACACGACTTGATCCACAAGCTGCCGTACTACGCCAAGGTCGGTGTTCCCTATCTGTGGCTCGTCGATCTCGACGCGCGCGTCATGACCGCGCATCAGCTCTCGATCGCGACCGGCCAACCCGGATGGACGACCACGGGGACGTACAGCGACGAGACCGAGGCGCGCGTCCCGCCGTTTGACGCCGTCCCGTTCAACCTCGCCAGCTGGTGGCCGCCGGCGGGCTCGATCGAGGGCGACGAGGACGAGCCCTGAGCCCGATGACCGGCGGGCGCTCAGCAGAACCGATTGACCAGGTTCTCGAGGTATTCCTGGCGGCCCGAGACCGGCTGAGGCTCGGTGTCCTTGGCCAGGACGTGCTCGGACAAGGACTCGAGCGACGCGTTGCCGGCGAGCACGCTCTTGCCGAACGGCGTCTGCCAGCCGGCGTAGCGCTCCTGGACGACCTTGGCGAGGCTGCCATCGGTGACCATGCGCTCCGCCGCGAGCAGCGCGCGCGCCCCGACGTCCATCGCGCCGACGTGGCCGTAGAACAGATCGACCGGATCGATCGACTGCCGGCGGACCTTGGCGTCGAAGTTGAAGCCACCCGTGGTGAAGCCGCCGCCGCGCAGGATCTGGTAGAGCGCCACCGCGAGCTCGGGGACATTGTTGGGAAACTGATCGGTATCCCAGCCGAGCTGCGCGTCGCCGCGGTTGAGGTCGATGCTGCCGAAGATGCCCAGCGCGAGCGCCGTGGCTACCTCGTGCTCGAAGCTCTTGCCCGCGAGCGTCGCGTGGTTGGCCTCGATGTTGACCTTGAGGTCCTTCTCGAGGCCGTAGCGGCGCAGGAAGCCGTAGACCGTGGCGGTATCGAAGTCGTACTGATGCTTCGTCGGCTCGCGCGGCTTGGGCTCGATCAACAGCGTGCCGGTGAACCCGATCTTGTGGGCGTGGTCGACCGCGAGGCTGAGGAACCGGCCGAGCTGGTCGAGCTCCTGGCCCATATCGGTGTTGAGCAGCGTCTCGTAGCCTTCGCGGCCGCCCCACAGGACGTAGTTCTCGCCGCCCATGCGGTGGGTCGCCTCGAGCATCTCCTTGACCTGCGCCGCGGC
>Ga0302299_10000195_pt1 | contig 29550 bp, 26 predicted proteins | sample III_Fen_N3_4_FD_198795 | JGI IMG/M metagenome (GOLD analysis project Ga0302299, IMG submission 198795) | Peat permafrost microbial communities from Stordalen Mire near Abisko, Sweden - III_Fen_N3_4 | ecosystem: Environmental > Terrestrial > Soil > Wetlands > Permafrost | place: Sweden: Abisko...
GGTGATCCTGGTGCTCGTGCGCACCGACGAGGGCCTCACGGGCATCGGAGAGGCGAGCCTCGCCGGCCGCGGCCGCGGCGTGATCGGGATCCTCGACCACTTCTCCGAGCTGCTCGTTGGGAAGGATCCGGCCCGGATCGAGCACTGGTGGAGCGAGCTGACGCGTGGCACGTTCTGGTCGAACGGTCAGGTGATCATGAGCGCCGTCGCCGGGATCGACATTGCGCTCTGGGACCTGAAGGGGAAGCGGCTCGGCGTTCCCGTTTACGACCTGCTCGGCGGGGCGACGCGCGAGAAGGTGCGCGTGTACAGGCACCTCGCCGGCAACAGCGCGGAGGCGCTCGTCGAGGACGGGCTGCGGTGGCAGGAGCAGGGCTTCACCGCCCTCCGCTACGGACCGCTCGCCGCCTTCGACCGCCGCGGTCTCACGGCCTGGGACCCGCAGTCCTCGATCGTGCAGACGATCGCCGCCACCGAGCGGCTGCGAGCGGAGCTTGGCGACGGGGCCGACCTGATCCTCGACGCGCACACGATGTTCAGCCCGGCGGAGGCGGCCTACCTCGGCCACGCGCTCGAGCCGTACCGGTTGTATTTCTACGAGGACCCGATCCGGCCGCTCAACCCGGGCTCGCTACGGCTCGTGCGCGACAAGGTGAACCTTCCCATCGCGACGGGCGAGCAGCTCGCGCACAAGTGGGAGTTCCAGCCGCTGATCGAGGACGAGCTCGTCGACTACCTGCGGATCGACATGGTGCACGCGGGCGGGATCACGGAGGCGAAGAAGATCCTCGCGATGGGTGAGGCCCACGGCCAACGCTCGGCGCTGCATCACGCGAGCTCCCCCGTGAACGGCGTCGCGTGCCTGCACGTCGACATGGCGGTGCCGAACTTCGGGATCCAGGAGTGGATGGAGCTCGAGCCGCTCTACGAGGTCTTCCCGAACGCTCCTCGCGCGGAGGCCGGCTCTGTCCTGCCGCCGGACGGCCCGGGCCTCGGGCTCGAGCTCGACGAGGCGGAGGCGCGCCGGCGCCCGTCGCGGGACGCGGCGTTGCCCTCGCGCTCGTGGCCGGACAGCGGCGTCGCGGACTACTGACAGCGGTGAGGGCAGGCGCCGGCCAACCCGACGGTGCCAGATGAGGGAGACGCTGGCACAAGGGACGGCGGTTTCGACTGAGGTAGGGCATCGCCGTCCGCGTGCGGCTAGGAACGGGAAGATTGGGAGCGAGCGAGGACGAGCTCCACGGCGGTGTTGCGGACTGCCGACGGGTCAGCGAGAGTGACCGGATGAAGCTCGGGGTTCAGCTGCCCAACCTCGGCCTCCTGGAGGGCCGGGAGGCGTTCGTGCGGACGGCCCGCGCGGCGGAAGAGCTCGACTACGACTCGGTCTGGTCGGGCGACCACGTCGTCCTCCCGGTCACGTCGTCCTCGCCGTACCCCTACCACCCCGGCGGTGCCTACAGCCCGGATCCACTCGTCGCCTACGACGCGCTGGTCGCGCTCGCCGTCGTGGCCGGCTGCACCGAGCGCGTCGAGCTCGGGACGGGGGTACTGGTGCTGCCGCAGCGCAACCCGCTGCTGCTCGCGAAGCAACTCGCCTCCCTCGACTCGCTGTCCGGTGGGCGCGTGATCCTCGGCGCGGGCGCGGGCTGGCTGGCCGAGGAGTTCGCCGCGTTGGAGGCGCCGGACTTCGGGGTGCGTGGAGAGGTGCTCGAGGAATGGGTCGCGATTCTGCGCGAGTGCTGGACGGCGGACGAGCCCCGGTTCGACGGCCGTCACTACCGCTTCGACCCTGTCCACTTCCAGCCGCGGCCCGTCCGCCCGATCCCGATCCTGATCGGCGGCAACTCGCCTGCCGCGTTGCGGCGAGCCGGCCGGATCGGCGACGGCTGGTTCGGGACGGCCGTCACGCTGGAGGAGGCCCGCGGCGCGATCGGCGCCGTCCGCCGGCACGCCGAGCAGGCCGGACGTGACCCCGGCGGCCTCGTGCTGGGGTGCGGCTACACGGTCAGGCTCGGCCCGGAGGAGCGCGACCATCCGCGCCATCTCGTCGGCACCACAGCGCAGGTCGCCGAGCGCGTCCACGCGTTCGCCCAGGCCGGCTTCGACCACATCGAGCTTCGCTTCGCGCCGATGCGCGATCCCGCCGGGCCCTCGCTGGAGCGGGCGCTCGAGATGATCGCCACGTTCGCGGCGGAGATCGCGCCGGCCGCGCGCTGAAGCGGTCGGATCCGGGCCCGTCTGTTCGTGCGCCACCTCGGTCCTGCGGGGTCTACCCGCATCTCGAGGCAGTCGGCCCGCCCGAGATCGGCTCCGGCGGGATCATGTCGGGGCTTGGCGAACGGCGCTGCCGAAGGCGGCGCCAATGCCCGTTCGAGCTTTGTAAGGCTAGCCTTACACGTTCTGCTAGCTTGTCGCGAATGGCGGTCGGTGCGAAGCGGAGCGGCCCGAGGTCCTGGGCGAGCTGGGGCGTGTGGCTGCTCGCGGCGTTGACGGTCGTGGCGGTGATCGCGGGGGTCGCGGTCGTGGCGGAGAGCGGTTCGCCGGATCCGACCGAGGCGACCACGGCGCAGTCACACGCGGTTGTCGTCGTCAACAGCGCGGTGATCGTGTTCCGCGAGGGCCTGGAGGCGATCCTGATCTTCGCGGCGGTGACGGCATCGATGCTGGGGGCCCAACGGCGTCTGCGGAAGCCCGTCGTGGTAGGGGCAGCCGTGGCGTTCGGGGCCACGGTCGCGACCTGGTTCGTGGCGCAGGCGATCCTGGCGCAGTTCTCCGCTTACAGCGCCCAGCTGATGGCGGTCACGGGCTTGATCGCGATCGCGGTGCTGCTCGTGATCATGAACTGGTTCTTCCACAAGGTGTACTGGACGCAGTGGATCGGGAAGCGCAACGACCAGCGCAAGCGCGCCCTGGCTCGCTCCGCGGAGGGAGGCTTCTTCGCCGGGCAGGCGCTCGCGCTCGTCTTGCTTGGCTTCTCGAGCGTCTACCGGGAGGGCTTCGAGGTCGTGTTGTTCCTGCAGACGCTGCAGCTGCAGGCAGGCACGCCGGCAGTCCTGGAAGGGGTTGCGATCGGTCTTGCCGGCACGGTCGCGGTCGGCGTTGTGACGTTCTTCCTGCAACAAAAGCTGCCGTACCGGCGCATGCTCGTGGTCACCGGGGTCCTGCTCGGGATGGTGCTCGTCGTGATGGTCGGTGGCAGCGCCCGAGCCCTCCAGGACGTCGGCTGGATCCCGACCACACCGCTCGGCGTCACCTTCCCCGACTGGCTCGCCCGCTGGTTCGAAGTCGTCCCCACCTACGAGACGCTCGCCGCCCAGCTGCTCGCCCTGATCCTCGTGCTGGGCTCCTACTTCGCGGCCCGCCACGTCAAGGTGAAGCGACCGCTCCAGCGGGGCGAACACGCAGCGATCCGACCTGACGTTCCACCGTTCGAGCTCGATCCGATCCAGCTCTGAGCCGGCACCTGCGCGACCCGGTGCCGATCCTGGACCCGCACGACCAACGCATGCGACCACAAGGTTGCATGTCCCGATCACGAGACGAGGAGACAGCATGGGATTGACGCGGCGGCTGCTCGTCCAGCGTGCGCTCGCCGCAGCCGCCGTCCTCACGGGCGCCCGGGCTGCGGGCGCAGCGGCCTCGCCGAGCGTCGTGCGAGAGCTCACGGTGCGCAACGCGGCGTGGTCGTTCGTGGGCGACCGTGCCCGTTTCGCCACTATCAGCCCCCGCAGCGGCACCGCCCGAGCCCACGCGATCCTCGATCTGGTCAGCAAGAGGCCGCTCGACGCCACATTCGAGGTCGTCAGCCGCAACGGGGTCGGCGCCACCCTGATCTCGCGGCAGCCGGTCTCGCTCGCTGCCGGCCATAACAGGATTCCCTGGGCACCGGGGCCTTCGCTCAAGCCCGGGTCCTACATCCTCCGGCTGCGCGAGCGCGACACGACGCCCGCCACGGTGCTCGGCTCTGCCGTGGTGCGCATCATCGACGTCGAGGCAAGCTTTCGCCAGCGCAGCGCCTTGCCGGGCGATACCGTCGGCCTCGCCATCCAGACCGACGCGCCTTGGGTGCTGCTGAAGCTGCTCCACTGCGGGCCCGAAGACGGGCCGACCAACAGCAACTACGAGATGCGCGGACTCCAGGTCGGAGAGCCGCAACGGATCGATCTGGCCGGACGGCGGGGGCTGCCGACGACCATCCCGGTCACGATTCCGGCCGTCGAGAGCGGCCTCTACGCGGCACGCCTGGAAGGACCGTCGGGGCACCTGGGTTTCGCGCCCCTCGTCGTCCGGCCTGCCGTTCCGAGCCGTCGCGTCGCGGTCGTGCTGCCGACCACGACCTGGCAGGCCTACAACTACTACGACCACAACGGTGACGGCTTCGGCGACACGTGGTACTCGCTCTTCGCCCAGAAGCGGATCGACCTGACGCGGCCCCACCTCAGGCGGGGAGTACCAGAGCGCTTCCGCAGCTACGACGTCCAGTTCCTCCATTGGCTCGCCTCCCGCGGCCACGCCGTCGACACCTACGCGGACGAGGACATCGAGCGCTTCCCCTCTCCCGAGGCCGTCCGTGCCGCCCACGACCTGATCGTGTTCCCCGGCCACACCGAGTACGTCACCCAACGCCTCTACGACCTCATCCAGGGCTACCGCGACCTCGGCGGCCGTCTGGTCTTCCTCTCGGCCAACAACTTCTTCCGCCGCGTCAATCGCAACGGACACACGGCCCGCCTGATCGGTGAATGGCGCGATCTCGGCAGGCCCGAAGCAACACTCCTCGGCAGCCAGTACCTGGCCAACGACAGCGGCCAGCGCCAGCAGCCCTACACCGTCACCGGCGCCGACGCCGCCCCCTGGCTGTTTGCGGGCACCGGCCTCGGCAACGGCTCCCAGTTCGGCCTCTACGGCATCGAAATCGACGCCACCACACCCAACTCGCCACCCGGAACTCAGGTCCTCGCACGCATCCCAGACCTCCTCGGCCCCGGACGCACCGCCGAAATGACCTACTACGAAACGCCCGCCGGAGCCGCCGTCTTCTCGGCCGGCGTCCTCAACTTCGGCGGCACCGTCATGCTCTGGCCCCAGACAGCCCGCCTGCTCGACAACGTCTGGGCGCGGCTCGCAGCCACCTAGACGGCAAGGGCACACGCTCACACGGCAAGTCGATCTGTCAGCATGAGTGTGCTCGGACGAAACCACCCACCGACGACGAAGGAGCCCCGAGATGACAGACCAGGCCTCCGATTCGCCCATCCTCGATCTCCTCACCGGCATGAACCTGGCGGGAATCGAGGCATCGAGCCTCGATGCGCAGTCGCTCATGCTGGTGCGGATGGCCGCTCTCGTCGCGGTCGACGCACCGCCCGTCTCCTACATGCTGAACCTCCAGATGGCCGGCGACGTGAACGTCGACGCCGAGGAGATCGAGGGAATGCTCACCGCGATCGCGCCCATCGTGGGCTCTGCCCGGGTCGCGTCTGCTGCCGGCAAGATGGTTCGCGCCCTCGGGCTCGAGCTCAGCCTCGCCGAGCTCGACCAGGGCTAGCCTCGCGCGTCGCAGCGCCGCCGTCCGGCCCAACAGGAGGGCGGCGCCGCGCATTCCTGTGAGCCATCGCGCGAGCAGCGCCACCAGCACCAGGTCAGCATCGAGGCTTCAGCGGCCACGGAGTCGAGCCTCTGTCACACCGGTCGCAGATCCGACAGCGCAGCAGCTGCAGCCTCGATCGCGTCCTCCAGGCAGCCCGGCGCGTACGGCGACTGCTGCTCCTGGTAGAGCCCGCTGCCGTACGTCTCGCGCGGGCAGAGGTAGCCGACGCCGCCGTTCGTCGTCGTCGCGACGAGGACGGGCGTGCCAGCGAAGCGTCGCCGCAGCTCGAGCTGGAGCCCGGAGTACGCCTCGTTCGGCAGCGCCACGAGCAGCGCCTCGCCGAGGCGCCACGTCCACAGGGGCATCTGGTGCGTCGGCCCGTCGCCGAGGGCGAGCTCGAGGAACTGCCGCCGCAGCGCCTTCTCGCGCTCCTGCACCGAGTCGGGCGTCGCGTCGGTGAGGCTCTCGACGACGGCCGGCTCCTCCTTCCGGCGCAGCTCCGCGTGGCTCAGCTGCGCCTCCAGGCGGGCGGCGTTCGCGAGCTGCCCCTCCTCGGCGGACCGGTACTCCCAGGTGCCGAGGTTGGCGCCCGAGGCGACGATGCCCGTGTAGACGAAGCGCGTGCCCGGCGGTGGCAGCGCCTCGATCGCGGCGGCGGCGGCGTGGCCGAGCTGGCGGCCGTTGCGGTCCGCGACGGCCGCGTCGCCGACGTAGTCGTCGCGCGGGGCGAGCTCGCCAGAGGCGCCGTGGAGGAACAGCGCCGGCGCGCCGAAGGCCGTCTCCAGCACCTCGCGGGCAGCGCCGATGTAGTCGGGCGAGAGGAGGCGATTCTCCCACGCGAGCGTCGTGGGATGGCATGCGTAGTTGAAGAGGGTGGCGAGCATCGCCCCGTCGTCGCCGCTCACACGCGCCACGAGCAGCGTGTCGTCCGCGGGCGCGCCCGGGTTGTAGCCGCAGGCGAACCGCCCTGCCTCCGCGTCCCAGAGGTCGCGGTTCGTCGCGAGGCCGCAGCGGCCGTGCCCGTAGGTGACGAACGCGGCCTCGAGCCCGGCGCGTGCCTCGATGATCGCGTCCCCCATCTGCTCCGCGAGCCGGTCGAGGTAGGGCCGGATCAGCCCGACGCCGGGCCGGTCGACGAGCTGCGAGTTCGCGTTCGCCGTGGCGTGCGTGTGCGACATCGCGATCAGCAGCTCCGGCTCGGTGAGGCCGGTGCTCTTCATGATCGAGTCGCGCAGCCCGCGCTCGTCGGGCTCGTACTGGAGCCAGCCGAGGTCGAGCGCGACGAGCGCCAGCGTCGGCCCTTCCGCCTCGAGCGGAGCGATCACGGCAGCCGTGGCCGTGAGCGGCCGGTGCACGCCCTCGGCGACGTCCTGGGTCGCCGCGCCCCACGAGCGGGCGTAGATGCCGACCGGCGGCGTCACGTCCCGCCGCGCGACGCCGAAGCGGCAGCGGGTGGTGGGGAAGGTCTCTTCCATCTCCGCGCCATTCTGACCGCCCGGCGCGGAGTTTGAAGACAGATCAAATGTCTGACATTATCTGTCGATGGACGCGAGGCTCTCCGTCGCCCGCTCGTTCCTCGTCTTTCCGGGCGACGACGATCACAAGCGCCGGCGTGCGCTCGCGTGTGGGGCCGACGCGGTGGTGCTCGACCTCGAGGACGGGGTCGCCGAGGCGGCGAAGGACGACGCGCGCTCGCGCGTCGGGGCCCTCGTCGCCGAGCCCGGTGCCCCGCTCCGGCTCGTGCGCGTCAACGATCCGGCGAGCCCCGCTGGGGCACGCGATCTCGCCGCGGTCGAGCGCGTGAGCGTCGCGGCCGTCGTCGTGCCGAAGGCCGGCCTCGCCTCTGTCGACATCGCCGCGCAGGCGGGCAAGCCGGTCGTCGCCCTGGTCGAGGACGCGGCCGGGGTGCGCGACGCGTACGCGCTCGCCGAGCACCCGGCCGTCGTCGCGCTCGCGATCGGCAGCGCCGACCTGAGCGCCGCGCTCCGCCTCGTCGCGGACGGCTCCGGCGCCGAGCTCGCGTTCGTCCGCTCGCAGCTCGTGGTCGCCTCGGCAGCCGTGGGCATCCGGCCGCCGGTCGACGGGCCTTGCCTGGACGTTCGCGACGCCGCTGCGCTCGAGCGGGAGACCCGGCTGGCCCGGGCGCTCGGGCTGCGCGGCAAGCTCTGCATCCATCCCGGCCAGGTGGAGGGCGTCCACGGGGCGCTCGCACCGGGCGCCGAGGAGGTCGAGCGCGCCCGCCTGGTCGTGGCCGAGTGGGAGGAGCTGCAGGCGCGAGGCGAGGCTGTCGGCGTGGTGGACGGGTTGCTCGTCGACCTGCCCGTCGTCGTGCGGGCCCGGGCGATCATCGAGGCGAGCGAAGGGAGCGAGAGGGCATGAGCCAGGGAGACACCACGGCTGCCCCGAAGGAGTGGCGCGGCAGGTTCTACGAGGACTTCGACATCGGCGACGTCTACCGCAGCAGGCTCGGGCGCACGATCAGCGAGACCGACAACACCTGGTTCACGAACCTCACCCTGAACACCAACCAGGTGCACTTCAACGCCCCCTACGCCGAGCGGACGAGGTTCGGCCGGATCCTCGTCAACAGCACCTTCACGCTCGCGCTCGTGGCCGGGCTGACCGTGCCGGACACGAGCGAGAACGCCGTCGCCAACCTCGGCTGGACCGACATTCGCCTACCGGCCCCCGTCTTCGTGGGCGACACGCTCTGGGCCGAGAGCGAGATCCTCGAGCTGCGGCCCTCCGAGTCGCGGCCGACGGTGGGCATCGTGTCGATGCGCTCGCGCGGCGTCAACCAGCGCGGCGAGGTCGTGATCGAGTACCTGCGCACGTTCATGGTGCTGCGTCGCGGCGCCCCCGAGGCTGCGTCGTCGTTTCCTCTCACCGAGTCGGAATGGAGAGTCGGATGAAAGGCGTCGTGGTCGCACCGGAGCCGCTCGCTGCGGAGGTCGGAGCGGACGTCCTGCGCCTCGGCGGCAACGCCTTCGACGCGGCTGTCGCGGCGGCGTTCGCGCAGACGGTCGTGAACCCGTTCCAGTGCGGTCTCGGGGGGTGGGGCGGCGCCACGCTCTACGACGCGAGCACGGGTGAGGTCGAGGACCTCGCCTTCCCGGCGCGGATCGGCTCGGGCATGAGCCCCGACATGTGGGTCGACGACCTGCGCGGCTACACCGACGTCTGGAACTACGCGCTCTTCGACGACAGCCGCAACATGATCGGCTACACGGCGGTGATGACCCCCGGCACCGTGGTGGGGCTCGGCGCCCTGCACGCGAAGCACGGCACGAGGCCGTGGGCGGAGCTGATCCAGCCAGCGATCGCGCTCGGCGACGACGGCTTCGACTGGCCCGAGTACGTCGCGATGTACTGCCGGATGCCGTACCTGCCGGGGCTCCCGCACCCGGTCGACAAGTACTGCGCCACCCCCGAGGCGCGGCGGCTCTGGCTGCGCGGCGAGCGGCAGATGCTGGAGCGCGGCGAGGCGTACCGCAACCCGGATATGGCCGAGTCGTTGCGCGCGATCGCGCGCAACCGCGCCGCCGAGCTCTACACGGGCACGCTCGGGGAGACGATCGCGGAGGACTTCGAGCGCAACGGCGCGTTCGTCACCCGCGAGGACCTGGCGGGCTATCGCGAGCGCTGGTCGCAGCCACTCGAGGGCGCCTACCGCGGTCTCCGCGTCGCGTCCTCGAACCTGCCCGCGGGCGGGATCATCCTGCTCCAGATGCTGAAGGTGCTGGAGCGGTTCGACCTCGCCAGCCTCGAGCACAACGGCCCCGAGCATGGGTACATCATCGGGGCGGCGCTCGCCTGGGCCGGCGTGACGCGGTTCCGCTACCTGAGCGACCCGGAGCACAGCGTGGTGCCGGTCGACGAGCTGCTCTCGGAGGCGCAGGCCGACGAGACCGCGGCCCACATCCGACGGGGTGAGCTGCCCGACGCCGTCGCCCTCGGGAAGCCGAACGGGACGACCCAGCTCGTCGTCGCCGACGAGGACGGCAACTGCGTCAGCCTCACCCACACGCTGACGAGCTGCAGCGGTGTCGTCGTCCCGGGCACGGGCTTCACGTGGAACGACTGCGTCGCGCTGATGGACCCCGTCCCGGGCCGGCCGAACTCGTACGTCGCGGGCCGGGCGCGCGCGAGCGCGCTCGCGACGACGATCGTGTTCCGGGACGGTGAGCCGTGGCTCGTGCTCGGTGCCCCGGGCGGCTGGTCCGTGACCTCGGGGATCCTGCAGCAGATCGTCAACGTCGTCGACTTCGGGATGAGCCCGGTGGAGGCCGTGGTGGCGCCGCGCTTCCACAGCGAGGGGACGCCGGTCTTCTGCGAGGGACGCATCCCGCGCCGGACCGTCCAGGCGCTGCACGACCGCGGCATGCCTGTGCAGCCGAGCCTCTACAACTACCACGCCTCGTTCGCGCGGCCCCAGACGGTGATGCTCACCGGCGGCGGCTTCCGGGCGGCGTCGGATCCCCGCTCTGACGGGGGCGCGGCGATGTTCTCGCCCTCGTGAGCGCGCAGCTCGCATCCCCTCCTGCACGCCAGGACGAGGCCGCCGCGCTCGCGACTCTGCGGCACGCGCTCGGGCGCCGCCGCGGGGCGATCGAGGAGGAGCCCAGGTCGGCGAGCGCCTACGAGCAGATCGCGGACAGGCTGAAGGAGCTCGTCCTCACCGGCGCGCTCCACGAGGGGGCGAGGCTGCCGACGGAGACCACGCTGGCGGCCGAGTTCGGCGTCAGCCGGGCGACCGTCCGCGAGTCGGTGCGGATGCTCGGGGCGCAGGGGCTCGTCGTCGCGACGAAGGGAGCGCGGGGCGGCACCTTCGTGACGCGACCGACCCTCGACTACGCCTCGCGGCTGCTCCAGGCGAACGTGGCGCTGCTGACGGAGATCGACGACATCACCCTCGACGACCTGCTCGAGGCCCGGCGGCTGATCGAGGTGCCGGCTGCACGACTCGCGGCCCGCCGCCGCACGGACGAGGATCTTGCGCGGCTCGCCGAGGTGATCCCCGACGACGCAAGCGTGCCCGCAGCGAGCGAGCGCTTCAGCGCCAACGCCGGCTTCCACACGCACCTGATGGCCGCCTCCGGCAACGCCCTCCTCGAGGTGGCGGCGCTCCCGATCTTCACGGTGCTGCAAACGAGCCTCGCGCGCTCGGGGCTCGGCACGCGCTTCGCCCGCAGGATCGACGCCGACCACCGCGAGATCACGGATGCGATCGCCCGCGCCGACGAGGACGGAGCGGGCGAGGCGATGGACGCCCACCTCACCTATCTGACCCCGCACTACAGGCGTGTCTGGCGCGTCGCCCGGGAGCGGCGGCCCGGTGGCTGAACGGCCCCAGAGCCCGCCGCTCGAGGGCGTTCGCGTCGTCTCGGTGGAGCAGTACGGCGCCGGCCCGTGGGCGACGCTGCAGCTCGCCGACCTCGGGGCCGAGGTGATCAAGATCGAGGATCCCGCGAGCGGCGGCGACGTCGGCCGCTACGTGCCGCCCTACCAGGAGGGAGAGGACAGCCTCTTCTTCGAGACCTTCAACCGGGGCAAGCTGAGCGTCTCGCTCGACCTGCGGGCCGAGGCGGGCCGGGCCGTCTTCGAGGATTTGGTCGTGCAGTCCGACGTCGTCTTCTCGAACCTCCGCGGCGATCTCGCCACCCGGCTCGGCCTCGACTTCGCGGCGCTCGAGCGGGTCAACCCGCGGATCGTCTGCTGCGCCCTCTCCGGCTTCGGATCGACCGGGCCGCGCGCCGCCCAGCCCGGCTACGACTACCTCGTGCAGGGGCTCGCGGGGTGGATGTCGCTGACCGGAGCCGCCTCGGGCCCGCCGACGAAGAGTGGGCTCTCGCTCGTCGACCTCTCCACGGGCTACGCGGCCGCCGTCTCGATCCTGGCCGGCCTGCACCGGGCGCAGCGCGACGGTCGCGGGTGCGACTGCGAGGTCTCGCTGTTCGAGACGGCGCTGCACCAGCTCTGCTACATCGGCACGTGGGCCGCGACTGCCGGGTACGTGCCGGAGCGGCTCGACGACTCGGCGCACCCGTCGATCGTCCCCTTCCAGAACTTCCCCACCGCGGACGGGTGGATCGTGGTGGCGTGCCCGAAGGAGCACTTCTGGCGCTCGCTTTGTGCCGCCCTGGAGCAGCCCGACCTGCTCGCCGACGAGCGGTTTGCCGACTTCGCCGCGCGCTTCCGCCATCGCGAGGAGCTCCTCTCCCTGATCACGGACGAGCTGGCGCGGCGCCCCGCGGTCGAGTGGCTCGAGATCCTGGCGGCTGCAGGCGTCCCCTGCGCCCCGGTCAACGACGTGGCGGCCGCGCTCGCCGACCCTCAGGCCGTCGCGCGGGAGGCGCTCGTCGAGATCGAGCACCCGCGGCTCGGGACGGTGCGCCAGGTCGCCTCGCCGCTGCGCGTGGACGGGGCACGACGCGAGTACGAGCGGGCGCCGGAGCGGGACGAGCACCGCCTCGACGTCCTGCGGCGCGTCTGCGGCTACGACGACGCGACGATCGAGGACCGTGCCCGGGACGGGGCGTTCGGCGCGGCCTAGGCCTGCGCCTCGCTCCGCGCGATCTCGGCCTTTCGCGCCGCCGAGCGGGAGGCGAGGAGGGCTCCGCTGCCAACGGCCACCACGAGGATCGCGAGCGTCCCCGCCACGGTGAACGCGAGGCGCGTGCCGCCGTGGGCGGTCAGTGAGCCCGCGATCAGACCACCGAGCGGAGCGCCACCCATGAAACCGAAGAAGTAGAGGCTCGCGGCTCGGGCCCGAAGGTGCTCCGGCGCCGCGAGCTGGAGCGTCGCCAGCGAGCTCGATCCCCAGAGGATGTAGAAGATCCCGGCCAGGTAGAGCAGCACGCATACGCCCGCAACCGTCGTCTGCTCCGCGAGCACGAGCTGGAGCGTCCCGAACCCGAGCGCGCCTCCCAGCACGAGTGCGACCCGCGCCTTGCCGATCGTGGCGAGCGTCAGCGCGCCTGTCAGCGCGCCGGCTCCGAAGACCGCCGCGACGAGGCCGTACGTGCGCGGACCTGCGTCGAGCGTCAGCTTCGCGACGAGCGGCAGCAGCACGTCGAAATTGAACGCGAACGTGCTCACGAGCAGCAGGGTGAAGAACACGACGGCGACCCGCCGTGAGCTGACGGCGAACCGGAGCGTCTCGCCGATTCCGCCGAGGACGCTCTGCGGCCCCTCCTCCCGCTGCGGCCGTGGGCTGAGGTGAATCGCGAGGATGGCGCCGATTCCGACGAGGGAGCTGACCGCGTTGAGGCCGAACGCCTCGGCGGGGCCTGAGACGGCGAGGACGATCCCGCCGATCGCGGGCCCCAGGATACGAGCCGTCGTTCCCAGGCTCGCCATCAGCGCGACGGCGTTCGTGAGGTCGTCGCGGCCCACGGTCTGGAAGACGAGCGTGTGGCGTGCCGGCGCGTTGAGGGCGAGCGCGACCCCCCGGACGAGCCCGAGCGCGTAGAGCTGCCAGGCCTGGACATGACCCGTCGCCGCGAGCACGCACAGCAGGGCCGCCTGCACGCAGAGGATGGACTCGCACGCGATGACCATCCGCTTCAGGTTCACCCTGTCCGCGATCGCGCCGCCGACGAGGGAGAGCGCCGTGACCGGCAGCGTCTGGACGAGCGCGAGTGCGCCGACCGCGACGGCCGAGTCCGTCAGCTGCAGGATCAGCCAGTACGACGCGATCTGCTGGATCCACGTCCCGACGAAGGAGACGCTGCTGCCTGCGAAGAAGAGGCGGAAGTTCCTGTGCCTGCGCAGGCTGCCGAAGGTGCGGTCGCCGATCGCTGTGAGCGGGGCGGCCATCCTCCGGCTACGACTCCACGTCTACAGCAGCTCGGAGCGGTCGATCGGCGTGCCGACGACGAAGACGGAGTCGCCCTGCTCGGTGACGGGGATCGCCTTCGTCACGACTACGGTCCCGTCGCAGGGGGAGAGCAGGAGCTCCGCCGGCCGGTCGGGGCGGTCGATGAACCAGAGCCGGCCGACGGGCTCGCCCTCGCGCACCGGGTCGCCCGGCTCCAGCATCGCCTCCCACATCCCGTCCTCGGGCGAGACCACGATGTTACGGGGGTCGCGGCCGTCGATGATCACCGCGGGCGGCAGCCCGAGCGAGGCGCGCGTCTGCGCCTCGCCCTCGAGCACGCCGACGTGGCGCAGGACGTTGTTGAGCCCGCTCCAGGCGAGCCGGTGGATCGGGGCGGGCACGCGGCCGCCTCCCCCGAGCTCGGTGGTGATCACGAGCTTGCCCTGGTTCTCGGCCTCGACCGGCAGGAGGCCGTGGCCGTTGACGTCGATGTAGAGGTAGTGCCAGTCGCTGCACCATGCCTCCATCCCTTCCAGCATCGCCTTCCGCTGGATCGGGTCGTCGACGACGTGCATGTGCGAGCAGGGCAGGAACCAGGCGCTGCGCCCGCCCGAGTGCATGTCGATGACGACGTCCGCCATGGGAAAGAGGACGCGGGTGAGGAAGTCGGCGAGCTGCTCGTTCGGCGGCCCGTCCGGATTCCCGGGAAAGGAGCGGTTGAAGTTTGCGCCCGAAGGCCAGTTGCGGGTGTTCGCCTTCGAAGCGGCGGGCGAGAGGACGGGGATGACGATCACCCGGCCATGGACCTGCTCGGGCTGCAGCTCCTGCAGCAGGCGCAGCGCCGCCACCTGGCCCTCGTACTCGTCGCCGTGGTTGCCGGCGAGGACGAGAACGGTGGGGCCGTCGCCGTTCGCGATGCAGCCGATGTGGACGAACGTGCTCGCCCAGCCGGCGGTGTTCGTGATCTTCGGGAAGGCGAGGTGCCCGATCTGCTTCCCCGGGCGGTCGAGGTCGACCGTGCAGCTGACGGGATGGCTCATACACTCACCTCCGCGAGAAGCGCCTCGCGGGCGATCGGCTCGCCGACGAACGCGAAGCCCTCGCCCGGGGTGACGAATGCCCGGGCGCGCATGCCGAGGACGAGGCCCGTCCGGTCGGCGAGGACGTCGACCGGCGGCTGCGACGGCGCGTCGAACCCCCAGATGCGGGCGATCGGCTGTCCGCGCTCGACCATCTCGCCGGGCATGACGAGCGCTTCGGCGATCCCGCCGACCGGTGCTCTCGTCTGGTCCATGAGCCCGCTCCCGAGCTCGGTCACGGTCTCGTCGGCACCCCGCGCGTCGTAGATGCGCGCGGGCGGCAGCCCGAGCGACGCCCGCGTGACGACCTCGCCCTCGAGGACGCCGAAGTGGCGCAGCACGTTCGTGAGGCCGCTCCACGCGAGCGCGTGCACGGGTCTCGAGATCAGCCCGGCACCACCGAGCTCCGTGGAGACGATCGTCTTGCCCTGTGCCTGAGCGATCGTCGGGAGATAGTTGTCGCCGGCCGTATAGAGGAAGTGGACGTCCGAGTTCCAGGCCTCCATTCCCTCGAGCATCGCCTTTCGCTGCGAGGGGTCGTCGACGGCGCACATGTGCGAGCAGGGGACGATCCACGACCCGGCTCCACCCGAGTGCATCTCGACGATCATGTCGACGAACGGGAAGAGCACGGTCGTGAAGAAGTGCGCGAGCACCTCGTCGGGAGGCCCGTCGAGGCGACCGGGGAACGAGCGGTTGAGGTTCGCGCCGGACGGCCAGAAGCGGGAGTGCGCCCGCGCGGCCTCCGTCGAGATCGTCGGGACGACGATCAGCCGGCCCGACACCTGCTCGGGCTCGACGTCAGCGATGAGCCGGCGTGCGGCGATCTGGCCCTCGTACTCGTCGCCGTGCGTGCCCGCGGAGACGAGGACCGCGGGACCGTCGCCGTTGGCGATCGTCGCGACCGGGATGGAGACGAACGCCCCGTCGTCCGTGCCCCGCGGCAGGCGGAACTCGCCGACCTGCTTCCCATCGGCGCCGAGGTCGATCGTGCAGGAGACGGGGTGGCTCATCCCCGGGCCTCCAGGTAGCGGGTCACCGCCGCCTCCGTCCCGGCGACGAGACGGTCGACGTCCTCGTCGGTGTGCGCGTAGGAGAAGTGGCTGCGCTTGAGGTTGAGGGGCAACTCGAAGATGCCCTCCTTCATCAGCTCGCGCCGGTAGCCGACGAAGAGGTCGACGTCGTTCCGCAGCAGGTCGTCGTAGCTGACGACGGGCTCCTCCAGGAAGTAGCTGACGAAGACCGATCCGAAGCCCGAGACGACCGCGGGCACGCCGATCCGGTCGTACAGTGCCTGCAGGCCGGTGCGCGCCCGCTCGCCGAGGCGGAAGACGTGCTCGTGCACCGGCTCGCGCTCGAGCTTCTCGATCGTCGCGAGCGCGGCGGCGCTCGTGGCGGGGTGGCCGTTGAAGGTGCCGGCGAAGAACGCGGGCTGCCCGGGGGTGGTGGAGAAGAGGTCCATCAGCTCCGCTTTGCCGCCGAGCGCCGAGACCGGCCAGCCGTTCGCCATCGCCTTCCCGAGCGTGGTCAGGTCGGGCGTCACGCCCGCGACGGCCTGGTAGCCGCCGACGCCGTGGCGGAAGCCGGTGATCACCTCGTCGAACACGAGCACCGTGCCGTGCTTCGTCGCGAGCTCGCGCAGCCGCTCCAGGAAGCCGGGCTGCGGCAGCACCGCGCCGATGTTGTGCGGGATCGGCTCCAGGATGATCGCGGCGACGTCGTGCTCCCCGAGCGCCCGCTCGACTGCGTCGGCGTCGTTGAACGGGCAGACGATCGTGGCGTCGATCACCTCCTGCAGCATCCCGCCGGAGAGCGGGTCCTTGCCGCCCATCCGCTCGGCGGGCGAGATCACGTTCATGGCGACCGAGTCGTGCCAGCCGTGGTAGCAGCCCTGGAACTTGATCACGTGCCGGCGGCCGGTGGCGGTGCGCGCCACGCGCAGGGCGTGGAACGTGGCCTCGCTGCCGGTCGAGGTGAGCAGGACCTTCTCGAGCGACGGCACGGCGGCGACCAGGCGCTCTGCCAGCTCGATCTCGACGCGCGTGATGCCGACCCCCATCAGGTCGAGCGATCGCCCCACGGCCGCCGCGGCACCGTCGACGTCGGGGTCGTTATGGCCGAGTAGGGGCGGCCCGAAGGCCGAGTGGTAGTCCGTGTACACGTTCCCCTCGACGTCCGTGAACGTCGAGCCGCTCGTGTGGGCGACGACGAGCTCCTCGAGGCTGGGCACCTGCCGCTGGCCGCTGTTGACGCCTCCCGGGATCACCGCCGCCGCGCGTGCAGCGAGTGTGGCCGCGGTGTCCGCTGTGGTCGAGCTCATCGTTCGCTCCTCCGTCTAGTGGTCGAGGGCGGTTCTCACACGTTCACCCTGAGGCTCTCCAGCACGTCCTCGTCGAGGTCGACGCCGAGGCCCGGCGCGGTCGGGACGGCGACGCAGCCGTCCGCCTCGATCGGCAGGCGCTGCACGGTCAGGGTCTTCGCAATCGGCGTGTCGGCGACGCAGTACTCCTGCCAGATCCCGTCCGGCATGACCGCGTTGCAGTGGAGGGAGGCGGCCTTGATGATGCCGCTCTTCCAGGCGTGCGGGACGGTCTCCTTGCCCTGCGACCGCGCCAGCTCGGCGATACGCAGCGTCTCGGTGATGCCGCCGCAGCGGGTCACGTCGGGCTGCACGAGGTCGACGTGCGCGCGGTCGATCAGCTCCCGGAAGCCCCACCAGGTCGCGTCCTGCTCTCCCGCCGTGACGCGGATGTCGACGGCGTCGGCGAGCTCGGCGTACGCCTCGTACTCGTCCGGCTCGAACGGCTCCTCGAGCCAGTAGATGCCGATCTGCTCGTACTCGCGCGCTACTTCGATGGCGGTCTTCGCGTCGGCGACGTAGCCCAGCCCGGCGTCGATCATGATCTCCACCCCGTCGCCGCCCGCCTCCTTCGCGGCCGCAGCGAGCGCGACATCGTGCTTCGGATCCTTCCCGAGCGGCCCCCAGCCGAGCTTGACCGCGGTGAAGTTCTGCGCCTTCAGCGCCAGGACGGCTTCGGTCACCTCCGCCGTCGTGTCCGGCATCAGCATCGAGGCATAGGCACGCACCCGGTCGCGCCGCGGCGTGCCGAGCAGCTCGCACACCGGCTTGCCGAGGGCCTTGCCCTTGATGTCCCAGAGGGCGATGTCGAGCCCGCTGATCGCGTGGATCGCGATCCCGCGCCGGCCGAAGTAGATCAAGCCGCGGTACATCTTCTGCCACAGCCGTTCCACGTCGAGCGGGTCCTCGCCGATCAGCACGTCGCGCAGGCTCACGGCGACCGCGTGCGAGCTCGGTGCCTGCACGAGCGCCTGCACGAGCTCGGGCGACGAGTCGACCTCGCCGATCCCCGTGATGCCCTCGTCGGTGTGGATGCGCACGACGAGGTCGTCCTGGCTTCCGTCGGCGATTCCCTCGTTCACCTCCGCCTGTCGTAGGACGATGGCCTCGACATCGGTGATCTTCACGGGGGATCTCCTGTAGCTGAGCGGGTCGGAGGGCTGGCGAGAGCCTCGCGCCAGATTGTCGACTATAGCGAAATTGTCAACAATCCTCTAGGATGGCCCGGCAGTCATGAGCGACTCTCCGATCCTCTGCTCGATCGACCTGGACGCGCCCGGGAAGCAGGTCGGCAGGCTCCAGGTGCCACGCTCCTCGAACCAGAGCGGGTGGTCGAACCAGTACGTCCCGATCGTGTCCGTGGCGCGCGGCCAGGGGCCGACGGCGCTGGTGCTCGGCGGCGTCCACGGCGACGAGCCGGAGGGGCAGGTGGCAGCTCTCAACCTGGCCCGCGAACTGCAGCCCGAGCACGTCAACGGTCGCGTGATCGTGATCCCCTGCGTCTCGATCGACGCCTCCCGCGCCTACACGCGGCTCTGGCCGTCGGGCGCGAACATGAACCGCTCCTTCCCGGGCTCGCCGACGGGGCGCGCCGACGAGCAGCTCGCGCACTTCCTCTCGACGGCGCTCTTCCCGCGCACCGACCTCGTGATCGACATCCACAGCGGCGGCCGCACCGGCCTCTGCCTGCCGTGGTCTGAGATGCACTGGGTCGACGAAGCGGCCCAGCGGGCCCAGATGGTCGACGGGATGCTCCACTGGAACACCGACTGGTGCTGCGTCTACATCGACATCGCCGGTACCGGCCTCCTCGTCGGCGAGGCCGAGCGCCAGGGAAAGATCGTCGTCAGCACCGAGCTCGGCGGTGGCGGTCACGTCACCGCCGCGATCCACCGGCTCGCGGCGAGCGGCCTGCGCAACGTCCTGCGTCGCTTCGGCGCGATCGAGGGTGACGCCGTCACGCGCGCCGAGCTAGGCCTGCCGGAGCAGGTGCTGCTGATGGCGACCGAGCTCGACAACTATCTGCTCGCGCCCGAGTCGGGCCTCTTCGAGACGCTCGTCGACCTCGGTCAGCGCGTCTCGGCCGACGAGCCCGTCGGCCGCATCCACTTCCTCGAGCGCCCCGATCGCGAGCCAGAGGTGATCCTCAGCAAGACGGACGGGATCGTCTGCGTCGTCCGGGCGATCGCGACCACCGACCAGGGCGACAATGTCGTCGTCGTGGCGCGCGAGGCGAATCGATCGGAGCTCGACTGACCACCAGGAGGAGACGATGACGCAGCTGAGGGCCGGCGTCGCGCGGGCCGACATCACCCCACCGTGCGGCCTGCCGCACGGGTGCTGGGCCGCCCGAACGGGCCTCGCGGAGGGGATCCACGAGCCGCTCGTGGCGCAGGCGCTCGTGCTCGACGACGGTGAGACCACCATCGCGGTCGTGGCGCTCGACCTCGTCTTCGCGGGGGCCGACATGACCGCCGCCGTGCGCGAGCGCGTCGAGGCGCTGACGGGCATCCCGCCACATGCGGTCATGGTCAACGCCGCCCACAACCACAGCGCGCCGAGCCTGTCGCGTGGGAGCAGCGTCGCGGGTCTCAAGGACGCGCCCGCCTTTACCCGCTACGTCGAGCTGCTGCCCGAGACGATCGCCGGCGCCGTCTATGCCGCCTGGCGCTCGCTCGAGCCGGCGCGCGTCGGCTTCGGGTCGGGCTCCGCACCGGGCATCACCGTCAACCGCGTCGTGCCGGAGCGCCCGGTCGACGACACCGTCTCGGTGATCGCCGTCGACCGCGCCGACGGCACTCCGCTCGCGGTCGTCGCCAGCTTCGCCTGTCATCCCACGCTGATGGGCGGCCACACGCTGCTCTGGAACGCGGACTTCCCCGGGCCCCTGCGCGAGGCCGTCCGCCGCGGTCGCCCCGGGGCCGACTGCCTCTTCCTCTCGGGCTGCGGCGGCGACGTCGCAGGGTGGGACTACTGGTTCGGCAACTGGGAGGCCTCGCGGCACTCGTTCGCCAGGCGGGACGAGCTCGGCGAGGCGGTCGCCGCATCGGTCGTCGACGTGCTCGGCTCGGTCCAGACGAGCGACGAGGCGCGACTCGGTGGCGCCTCCCGCCGGATCGAGCTGCGGCGCCGCCGTCACGATTACGCCCTGGACGAGATCCAGTCGCGGCTCGCCGCGCTCGAGGCGCTGCCGCAGCCGGAGTTCCCGGAGGCCTGGGACGAGCCGGTGCACACGGTGACCTCGGCCCAGCAGTACCCGGCGCTGTACCAGCGCACCGCGCTCGCGTTCTACGCCGACATGGTCGAGCGCGCCGACGTGCCCGTCGGGGCCGAGCTGCAGGCGCTCGCGATCGGCGATGTCGCGATCGTCTCCAACCCCTTCGAGCTCTTCAACGGCCCCGGGGCGGAGATCCGCGCGCAGAGCCCGTTCGCCCAGACCCTGACGCTCGGCTACACGAACGACTACGCCGGCTACTTCGCGCCCGACGACGACCTCGACCTCGTGGCGGGCGTGCCGCTGGACGACATCCTCGACCAGGACCGCTACCGCTGGGCCTACGGGATCACGAACACGAACGTCGACCGGGGCGGCATGGAGCAGCTGATCGGCGCCAGCGTCGAGCTGCTCGTGAGCCTACGGCCGAACGGATGAAGATCACCGCCGTCGAGGCGCACGTATGCAACGCGCGGATGCGCAACTGGGTCTTCGTCCGGGTGGTCACGGACGAGCCGGGCCTGCACGGCTGGGGCGAGGCGACCCTCGAGTGGCACACCCGCGCGATCGTCGGGGCCGTCGAGGATCTCGCCGAGCTGATCGTCGGCGAGGATCCGACCCGGATCGAGCACCTGTGGCAGATGATGATGCGGCAGCACTTCTGGCACGGCAACGACATCGTCCGAGGGACGGCCCTGAGCGGGATCGACATCGCGCTCTGGGACATCCTCGGCAAGGCGCGCGGCGTTCCGTGTCACGAGCTTTGGGGCGGGCGTGTCCGCGACTACGTCAGGCTCTACGGGCACCTCGGCGGCGGCAAGATGGAGGACTTCTACGAGAGCAACGAGCCGCAGCGGTTCGGCGAGCTCGCGGCCGCGATGGTGGAGAACGGCTTCACCGCCTTCAAGTCGATGGCGGTGCCGCCGACGATGCCGCTCGAGGGCCTCGCGCCGATCCGCCACGCGGAGGCGTGCGTGGCGGCCATGCGCGACGCGGTCGGGGAGGGCATCGACATCATGGTCGACTGCCACGCCCGGCCGAGCCCGCGGATGGGGCATCTCTTCGCGGCGGCGCTGGAGCCGTTCGGTCTCTACTGGTTCGAGGAGCCCTGCTGGCCCGAGCGCGTCGACGACATCGCGGCGATCCAGCGCTCGGTGAAGACGCCGATCGCGACCGGCGAGCGGCTCGTCGGCGCCGGGGCCTTCGCCGAGCTGCTCGCGAAGGGCGCCTGCAGCGTGATCCAGCCGGACATCACCCACTGCGGCGGGCTCACCGAGGTGCGGCGGATCGCCGCGCTCGCCGAGGTGCACCGCGTCGCGCTCGCGCCGCACAACCCGCAGGGCCCCGTCTCCACCGCTGCGTCGATCGAGCTCGGCCTCGCGACGCCGGCCTACGTCATCTGCGAGGCCGTCACCTCCGACGTGCCGTGGCGCGACGAGGTCGCGGGTGAGTCGCACCCGGTCGACCGGAACGGGATGCTCGCCCGGCCGAGCGGCAAGCCCGGCCTCGGGATCGAGATCGACCTGGACGTCGTCGCGCAACACCCGTTCGAGCCGGAGCTGCCGCAGCGGGTCTTCTACGCCGACGGCAGCGTCGGAGACTGGTGAGCGATATGGCCGCGATCGCGCGCTTCGCCGCGCTCGGGGTGGCGACGACCGCCGAAGGCGCGGGCGGCAGCGGCCTCGTCGCCGGGTCGTTCCTCCGCAGCGTGCCGGGCGCGCGCGCCGCAGGCCGCGCCCGCACCGCCCTCTGCGGCCCGGCCGACAACCTGGCCGCGCACCGGCTGCTCGAGACGATCCAGGCCGGCGAGGTCGTCGTCCTCGTCCCATCCGAGCCGCGTCCCGTGGCCGTGATCGGCGAGCTGATGACGCTGCAGGCCCAGGTGCGCGGCGCGGCGGCGGTGCTCGTGGACGGCCCCGTGCGCGACTCCGACGAGCTCGCCGGTCTCGGGATCGCCGTGTGGGCCCGGTCGTACGAGCCGGCAGGCCCGGGAAAGGGCGTCCCGGGCCAGGTGGACGTGCCGGTCACGGTCGGCGGCGTCCGGATCGAGCCCGGCGACGTGGTCGTGCTCGACGGCGACGGGGCGGCGGTTGTGCCGCAAGCGCGGGTCGCGGAGGTGCTGGCGGCCGCCGAGGAGCGTGCGGCCTGGGAGGCGGAGATCCGGCGACGGCTCGCGGCCGGCGAGGCGACCGTGGACGTGCTCGGGCTCCGGCGCGCGCCCGCCATGTGACACATGCGACATCCGGCGTCTCTGGTACGTTGTCGTATATGACAACGAGGACGTCGACCGACCCACGTCAGATCCTCGGCTCCCGCTTCGGCTTCGCCGACTTCCGGCCGGGTCAGGAACGGGTGATCGAGGCGCTGCTCGCCGGCCGCTCGGCTCTCGCGGTCTTCCCGACGGGGAGCGGCAAGAGCCTCTGCTACCAGCTCCCCTCGCTGCTGCTCGACGGCGTCACCGTGGTCGTCTCGCCGCTGATCGCGCTGATGAAGGATCAGATCGACGCGCTCCGTCTTCAGGGCATCGACGCTGCCCGGCTCGACTCGAGCCTCGGCCCGGACGAGGTCCGCGACGTCGGCGAGCGCCTCCGGGCCGGCAGACTGAAGCTCCTCTTCGTCGCGCCCGAGCGGTTCAACAACGAGCGCTTCCTCGCCCAGCTCGAGGAGACGCCGATCGCGCTGTTCGCTGTCGACGAGGCGCACTGCATCTCGGAGTGGGGCCACAACTTCCGGCCCGACTACCTCAAGCTGGCGGTGCGGGCGCGCGAGCTGCGTGCCGAGCGCGTGCTCGCGCTGACCGCCACGGCGACGCCGGCCGTCGTCGGCGACATCTGCGCCGGGTTCGGCATCGCGGAGGCCGATGCGGTCGTGACGGGCTTCTACCGTCCCAACCTGACCCTGCTGACGACCCCTGCGCGCGCCTCCGAGCGGGATCAGCTGCTGATCGACCGCCTGCGCGAGCGGCCGCCCGGAGCGACGATCGTCTACGTGACGCTGCAGCGGACGGCGCTGCGGATCGCCTCGCTCCTAGCCGCTGCCGGGCTTCCGGCCCGCCCGTACCACGCCGGCATGAGCCCCGAGGAGCGCAGCGCGGTGCAGGAGTGGTGGACCGCCGCCGCCGACGGCATCGTCGTCGCCACGATCGCCTTCGGGATGGGGATCGACAAGGCCGACGTCCGCTATGTCTACCACCTGAACCTGCCGAAGGGGCTCGAGTCGTACTCCCAGGAGATCGGGCGGGCGGGACGCGACGGGGAGGCCGCGGTCTGCGAGGTCTTCGCCTGCACGGACGACATCCCGACCCTGGAGAACTTCGCCTTCGGCGACACGCCGACGCGGGAGGCCGTGGACGGCCTGCTCGGCGAGGTCTTCGCACACGACGACGGCGCGCAGTTCGCGGTGTCGGAGTACGAGCTCTCGGGCCGGTTCGACGTGCGGCCGCTCGTGCTGCGGACGATCCTCACGTACCTCGAGCTCGAGGGCCTGCTGCGCCAGGGAACGCCGTTCTATGCGGGCTACAGCTTCCGCCCGGTGGCGGGGTCGTTCGACGACGTGCTCACGGGCTTCGACGCCGACCGTGCTGCGTTCCTGCGCCGGCTTGTCACGAGCGGCAAGACCGGGAGGACGTGGACGAGTCTCGATCCGGATGCCGCTGCGGCGGAGCTGGGCGAGGATCGCGGCCGAATCGTGGCCGCCCTCGGCTACCTCGAGCAGCAGCAGTTGATCGAGTTGCGGGCGAGTGACGCCCGCCAGCGCTACACGGTGCTCCGGCGCCCCGATTCGGCAGGCGCCCTCGCGGCAGGGCTCGCGGAGCGGTTCGATCGGCGCGAGCACGTCGAGACCGATCGGATCCAGCAGGTCGTCGCACTCGTCACCCACGACGGCTGCCAGGTCAACGAGCTCGTCGGGTACTTCGGTGAGGCGCGCACCGTGCCGTGCGGCCATTGCAGCTACTGCCTCACCGGCGCAGCGCAACGACTTCCCGAGCCGGAGGCGCGGCCTCCGCTGGGTGACGTCGCCGACCGCGGTGCGCTCGGGGCGCTGGCGGCAGCGCACCCCGAGGCGCTGGGAGCCGCGCGTCAGCGCGCCCGGTTCCTCTGTGGGATCGCGAGCCCGGCCACGACCCGGGCGCGGCTGACGCGAGACGCGCTGTTCGGCGCCCTGGCGGCCTACCGCTTCGCCGACGTGCTCGCATGGTGCGAGGCGCCGTGCTGAGGGTCAGTCGCCGCCGCGGGCGTCGAGCATCGACGCCAGCCGCTCCACCGTCCGCCAGTTGCGGGCCGTCCCCTGGACGCGGAGCGTCTGCTCGAGGTAGCCGAGCGTGAGCCTCGAGCGGCCGGAGCCGCCCGGATAGCTGAGGTACACCTCGCGTCCGCGCACCTCGAACGCGTCGGGCGGGGAGCGGTCGGGGTCGAGTATTGCGGTGGTGGCGGCTGCGGGCTGCGCGTCGAGGAACGCGACGTGCAGCGTCACGGCGTCTCGCGGCTCGCCGTCCGCGAGGAAGGGGTTGGCGCCGACGATGCGACGCATCTCCGCCGCGGTCCGGACGGTGACTCCGACGTCGAGCCCGAACGCCTCAGCGATCGCGCTGCGGATCTCCGTCGCGGCCGCCGCCTCGCCGCCGGAGGCGTCGAAGACGACGTTGCCGCTCTGCAGGACAATCGAGACGTCCCGAAGCCCGGCCGCCTCCAGCGCCGCGCGCAGCTCGGCCATCGGGATGCGGTTCCTGCCGCCGACGTTGACGGCCCGGAGAAGTGCGACCCGCGCGCTCACGCGCCCTTCTGCGTGCGCCAGCTCGTGAGGTCGAACTCCTTGTTCAGCTGCTTCAGCACTTCGCGGGCGATCATGTCGCCTCCCGCGACGTCGAAGTGGACGCCGTCGCCGGCGCGCACCTTGACGCTGTCGCCCTTGCCGTTCTGCATGTACTCGGTGAACCCGCCGCTGTCGCCGGCGAACATCGTGTAGGTGTCGATGAAGATCGCCTTGCGGGGCCCGCGCCGCTTCGCCTCCTTGACGACGATCGCGTTGAGCGTGTCGAAGCGCTGGGTCTGCGCCTCGTTGTTCGTGATCGGCAGGCCGATCCAGACCACGGTGCCGCCGGCCCGATTGACGGTGTCCATCACCGCCCGCACGCGCCGCAGGTACTCGGCGTTCCAGGTCGGGCTCGCGAAGTCCCCGATCGACGTTCCCTCGGGCAGGCCGGTCATGTAGCCGTGGTCGTCGTTGCCGCCGAAGTTGAGGACGACGACGTTCGGCTTCAGCTGCTTGACCTGGGTCGCGATCTCCTGAAACCAGTTGAAGACGTCCGGGCGGGTGAGCCCGGTGGCGACGTGCCCGTCGACGCCGCCGACCGACTGGATCACGGGGCTGCCGCCCGCGGCACGGACGATCGCATAGCCGGGAGTGATGACGAGCGAGTCTCCGGCGACCCAGATCCTGAGCTTGTTCTTCGGTGTGAACGCGAGCTTCGTCGGCGCCTTCGGGACGGCAGGCTTCGTCGTGGGCTTCTTCGTCGGCGTCGTGCTCGGGGTCGTCGAGGTGGTGGTCGGGGGTGGAACCACGATCGCGACGTCGATCGTGTCCGCGTTCTGCCTGCCCATCGCGTCCTGGACGAGCGCGCGAGGCCGGTCGAGCAGGAGCGCGTGGCTGACGTGGGCGAGGCCGGCCGTGAGCGCGAGCGAGACGTCCCGCTTCGTCCCGGGCTGGCCGTTGTAGGCGGCCTTGTGCATGCCGGGCGCGAGGAGCAGGGCGCTGAAGACCAGCGCGAGTGCCGCCACGATCAGACCGTGTCCCGCCGTCGAGAGACGGCGGCCGTCCTCGCTGCGCGGAGCCCGGTCGCCCCGGCGGCCTCTGCTCTCGGCGGATGGCGGCGATTGAGGCTCGCCGGCAGGCTCGGGACGCGTCCGGGGGTGGCGTCCCTCCGGGGGGCGCTCGCGGCGTCTGCGCTCGCGGGCTGCCGACCGCTCTGCCGGCGGGGCGGGCTCCACGCGCGACTCCTCCTCCGCCGTCGGCGGCAGCACCTGCTCGGCCGACTCCCTGATCGGCGGCAGCTTCGGCAGCTCGGGTGGGTTGGGCGACGACATCAGAACCGGAAGTAGATGAAGGGTGCCACGCCCTCGGGGCCCATCGTATTCGTGAGCATCAGCGCGACGGCCAGCACCGCCGCCTGCCCCAGCACCGGCAGCCGACCGAACCGCTCCATCAGGGCGTAGGGGAAGCGGGCCGGGAGGTACTGCGAGCCGATTCCGACGGCGATCGCGAGCAGCACGCCTGCGGTGACGAGCGGCGAGGGCTGGCTCCAGCCGGTGAAGAGGCCGGTGATCATGTCCCAGGCTCGGGCGAAGCTGTCGGCGCGGAAGAAGATCCACGCGAAGCAGACGATGTTGAACGTGATCAGCCGCGAGACGGTGCGCCGCTGCCGGGTGTCGGCCGGCTCGACGTAGCCCGGGCGGTCTTTCCGCCAGCGCTCGACAGCGAGCCCGGTGCCGTGGATCAGGCCCCAGACCACGAAGGTCCAGCCGGCGCCGTGCCAGAGCCCACCGATCAGCATCGTCAGCATCAGGTTGCGGTAGGTGAGCAGCGTCCCCTTGCGGTTCCCGCCCAGCGAGATGTAGACGTAGTCGCGCAGCCAGCGGGAGAGGGTCATGTGCCAGCGCCGCCAGAAGTCCTGCAGCGAGGTGGCCGCGTAGGGTGAGTCGAAGTTGCGCGGGAAGTTGAAGCCGAGCAGCAGCGCGATCCCGATCGCGATGTCGGTGTACCCGGAGAAGTCGGCGTAGATCTGCACCGCGTACGCGTAGACCCCGATCAGGATCTCGAGCGACGAGTGCTGCCCCGGTGCGGCGAACACCTGGTCGACGATGTGGGAGGCGAGGTAGTTCGCGATCACCACCTTCTTGAACAGGCCTGTAGCGATCAGGTAGAAGGCGCGGCTCGTGTCCACCCGCCGCGGGTCGCGCGGGATGTCGAGCTGCGGGATCAGCTCCCCGGGGCGCACGATCGGGCCGGCCACGAGGTGGGGGAAGAAGGAGAGGTAGACGGCGAACTTCTCGAGCGTGGTCGGCACGAAGTCGCCCCGGTACGTGTCGATCACGTAGCTCATCGCCATGAACGTGTAGAACGAGATGCCGACGGGAAGGATGATCGTCTTCAGGGAGAGGGGCAGGTCGAGCCCCACCGTTCCCGCCAGGTTCTGCGACGAATCGACGAAGAAGTCGTAGTACTTGAAGTAGCCGAGCACGCCGAGGTCGCCGACGAGCGCGACCCAGAGCAGCGCCTTACGCTGCGCGTGCGTTCTCGCCCGGTGGATGCGGACGGCGAGGACCTGGTTCCAGATCGTGCAGCCCGCGAGCAGGAAGACGAAGCGCCAGTCCCACCAGGCGTAGAAGACGTAGCTCGCGACGATGATGAACGGTCGCCAGCGGTGCACTTTCGGCATCGCCAGCCACGAGAGCGGCAGGACGAGCAGGAAGAAGATGGCGAAGGTGGAGGTGGGGAAGAGCATCGGGAGGAGAGCGCGGAGTCGGCTCAGCCGAGCCGGTTGAAGGCGACGGTGAGCAGGGCCTGCATATCGGACCAGATGCTCGGCGAGCCGAGCACGACGCCGATCACGGAGCGGCTGCCGTGCCGGACGGCGGAGATCAGGCAGCCGCCGGCGCGGGTCGTCCAGCCCGTCTTCACCCCGTAGGTGCCGGGTGTGGTCGCGAGCATCTTGTTGTGGTTGACCCAGAGCTTCGCCCGCGTCGGCGCTGCCCAGCGCGTCCAGTGGCTTCGGGTCGCGACCATCGTGGCGAAGGTGGGGTTCTGGAGCGCAGCGCGGGCCAGGAGGGCCTGGTCCAGCGCGGTCGAGAGGTTGTTCACGTCGTCGAGCCCCGAGGCGCTGGCATAGGTCGTCGACGTCATGCCGAGCTGCTGCGCCCGTGCGTTCGCGAGCGCGTAGTACCGCGTCAGCGAGCCGCCGCCCGCGTCGAGGGCGAGAGCCGTGGCGGAGTCGTTGCTCGAGGCGAGCAGCGCCGACCAGAGGAGCGTCTCACGCCTGTAGCTACGCCCTGCCACGAGCCCTTCCACGAACGGCTCCACGTGCGTGGCCGCGGGCGTGACGGTGATGCGGCCCTCCAGGTCACCGCGCTCGATCACGGTGAGCGCGGTCATCACCTTCGTCAGCGAGGCGATCGGGCGGCGGATCCGCTCGCCGCGGGCGGCGAGCACGGCACCCGTCGAGGCATCGAGGGCGACGAACGACGGTGCGAGAACCTTGCTCCCGGCGCTGCCCGAGGCCGTCGCGGGAACGGCGTCTCCCGGCACTGCGACCGCAAGGACCGTGAGCACGACGAGAAGGCCCCTGAACAGCATCGGGCGATTGTGCCAGCAGAACCGGCGCCCCCCGCCCGCCGGCGTCGTCAGTCTCCGGGCCGGCGCTCGACGGTCGCGTCGAGGTCGTCGGCGGGCGGCGGGAGCCTGGTGACGGCCGTCGGCGAGTCGGGGGCCGGCTCGACCAGCGTCTGCTCGACCGGCGCGACGAACCACGAGGGATCGGCAGGGAGAGGCTCGGCGGGCGCGCGGGGCGCGAAGCCGGGCACCTCCTGGCTGCGCAGATCGGCGCGGGCCGCCGCCCACTCGATCAGGGCCACGAGGATCCACGCGCCTGCCATCACCCCGGCGATCACCGGTGCGTCGAGCTTCGCGACGGCAGCCGCGACCGCGACGGCGGCCAGGAAGAGGATCTCGAGCAGCAGGCGCGGCACCGACGGGCGTCGTCGAACAGGCGCCGAGATCGAGCCGACCCAGGCGTAGGAGGGCGCAGACGCGGGTTGCTCGCCCTGTTCGTCCCAGCCGGGGTCGGCCGAGGGAAGGCCCGGCCCGCCGAGGCGGCGCACGTCGGCCTGCAGGGCCTCGATCCGGTCGGACAGTGCACGAACGCTCGCCTCCAGATCGGCCGTCTCGCCCGCCGGCCCTGAGAGCTCGCCGTGCGCCGTGTGCTCGGTGGCGCTCATCCGGCCGCCCCGTCGTCGCCCATGGCGTCGATCGCCTCTCGAGCCTTCGCGTGCACGCGTGCGCGCCGCTCCTCGAGGGTCTCCTCCACCGGAGCCGCTGCCGGCCCGGGCGCGGGCTCGGCCCCGGCCTCCCGGGCCTCGGCCAGCCTGCGCCGGAGCTCCTCGGCCGGGTCGGCAGCCGTCGCCTCGGAGGCGGTCGCCTCGGCGCGCGCGGCAGCAGGCGCGGTCACGGTGCCCGCGGCGGGCTGGTGCCCCCGGTGCCCGCGGCGTGCCAGCCAGCGGCCGAGCGCTGCGATGCCGACGAGGCCGGCGAGCCAGGCGGTCACGCGTTTCACGGGGCGATCGTATCGCGAGGGGCGGAGCGGCCGAGCTACCGGGCGCCGGAGAGCCGCGTGACCGCCCCGCGCGGGGCGGCTTCAGCTACCGTTCCTCGGCTTCCTGCCTCTCCACGCCCGGGCCATTCCCAGCTCGTGCTTGCCGGTGAGGCCGCCTAAGACCG